>Ga0210044_10005553_pt1 | contig 16993 bp, 16 predicted proteins | sample CryGey13umfilter_2_FD_183959 | JGI IMG/M metagenome (GOLD analysis project Ga0210044, IMG submission 183959) | Groundwater microbial communities from aquifer in Utah, USA - Crystal Geyser 4/9/14 3 um filter (SPAdes) (version 2) | ecosystem: Environmental > Aquatic > Deep subsurface >...
GGCTGGCTCGACGGGATGGCCGAGGGATACTCGCTCCGCTGGACCCTCTCGTTCCTGTTTCTCGGGATCGTCCTCGGCGCGGTCAACGTCTATCTCTTTATCAAGGAGTGACCATGGCGGATGGAACCGCGCACGCACTGTTTCATCTGGGCCCCCTGCCCCTGGGGAGAACGGTACTCACCACCTGGGGAATCATGGCCGTGCTGGCACTCGCCTCGTGGCTCCTCACGCGGCGGCTCCGCCTCGACCCCGGCCCTCTCCAGGTCGCCGTCGAGGGGGTCGTCGAGGCCATTCATGCCGCCGTAGGGGAGGTGTTGCCGGGCCGCGCCGACCTCGTCTTCCCGTTTGTGGCGACCCTGTGGCTCTTTATCGGAACAGCCAACCTTTCCAGCCTGGTTCCCGGCGTCCACGCCCCCACGGGAGATCTTTCCACCACGGCGGCCCTGGCGGCGCTCGTCTTTTTATCGGTCCATTGGTTCGGGGTCCGGATCGAGGGGTCGCGCCGCTATCTGCGCCATTACCTCTCGCCGAGCCCGATTCTCCTTCCGTTTCACGTCATCGGCGAGATCACCCGCACCCTGGCCCTCGCCGTACGGCTGTTCGGAAACATCATGAGCCTGGAAATGGCGGCGTTCCTGATGCTCCTGGTGGCCGGTCTCTTCGCGCCGGTCCCGCTGCTCATGCTCCACATCGTGGAGGCCCTTGTGCAGGCATACATCTTCGGCATGCTGGCGCTCATCTATGTCGCCGGCGCGATTCAGTCGCTGGAAGCCCGGCAACCCCCGATGGAGGAAAAAACATGACCACGCTCTCCTGGTTCGTACTCGCGTCAACGGTGGCCGCATTGGTCGTCATGGCGGTCGGCGTCATCGCGCCCGCCATCGCCATGGGCAGGTCGATCTGTACCGCCCTGGAATCGCTGGCCCGGCAGCCAGAAGCCGAGAAGTCGATCTCCCGGACCCTCTTCATCGGGCTCGCCATGATCGAGTCCCTGGCCATCTACTGCCTGGTGATCGTACTGATCGTGCTGTTCAGGAATCCCCTGCTCGAATACCTCCTCCGGTAGCGGAGGGACGCCATGGAACTGGACCTGACCACGTTCCTCATGGAAGTCGTCAACTTCCTGATCCTCGTCTGGATCATGAACCGCATCCTCTACAAGCCGGTGCTCGGGATCATCGCCGCGCGACAGGAGAGGATGGAACGAACCCGCTCCGAGGCGGAAAGACTCCCGGAGGAGGCGACCCGGCTGGAATAGACATACCAGGGGCGCCTCGCCTCCTGGGACGCCGAAAAAGCGGAACTGCGCCGCCGGCTTCAGGCCGAGATCGGCGCCGATCGCCGACGACTGGCGGCCGGCCTGGATGCGGAACTTGCCGGAATGCGGGAAAAGGCCCGGGTGGCCGAGGAGCGGCGCATCGAGGAGCTCGTCCGCTTGAGCGAAGAGCGGGCGATCGCCAATGCCGGCCGGTTCGCGTCCCGGCTGCTGACGCGCCTCGCCACGCCGGAGTTGGGGATGCGCCTCCTGGAGATGCTTCTTGAGGACTTGACCGGGCTCCCCGCCGGGCAGCGCCGCGCGATCACCGAAACCCTTGACGGAGAGGATGCCTTGGTAGAGGTGACCAGCGCCCACTCCCTTGGCGAAGATGCGCGAAAAACATTCGAAGCGCAGTTCCTGGACGTCTTCCCGACAGCCGGCCGGTTGCGCTTCACGGAAGACGCATCGCTGGTGGCCGGAGTCCGCGTGACCGCCGGGCCATGGAACCTGGCGGCCAACCTCCGGGACGAGCTCTCCTTCTTCCGGGGAGGAGTCAATGGCCCCTGAAGCCCCGACATCGGCCTCGCCCATCTCCCCCCTTGCGGACCTTGAGGCGAAGCTCGCGGGGTATCGGCCGGCGACGCGCGTCGTGGAGCAGGGATGCGTCGTCGCGGTCGGGGACGGCATCGCCTGGATCCGGCGCCTGCCCTCGGCCGCCATGGACGACATCGTCTCGATGGAGGACGGCAGCCAGGCTCTCGTCTTTCAACTGGGAAAGGAGCTCGTCGGCGCAATTCTTCTGCACCAGACCGACCGCCTCACCGCCGGAACCCAGGCGATTCTTTCCGGCGTCAGACCCTCCATCCCGGTGGGAGAGGAGCTCCTGGGCCGGGTCATGGACCCCCTGGGCGCCCCTCTCGATGGACTGCCGCCGCCGCGTCGCTCCGCGCGCCGGGAGATCTTCAGGCCGTCCCCGCCGATCACGGCCCGCACCTTCGTGACCTCTCCCCTCTACACCGGCGCCACCATCGTCGACACCATGGTTCCGGTCGGCAAGGGTCAGCGGCAGCTCATTATCGGCGGGGCATCCACGGGGAAAAGTTCCGTGGCCCTCGATGCGGTCATCCGGCAGAAGGGGAGCGGAGTCCTCTGCATCTACGTTTTGATCGGCCAGAGACGGGCCAAGGCCGTCAGCGTCGTCGAGACCCTGCGCGCGGCCGGCGCGCTTGCCCACACCACCGTGGTGGTGGCCGAGGCATTCGACCTCCCCGGCCCCAAATATCTTGCCCCCTTCGCCGGCTGCGCCGTCGCCGAGGAGTGGATGCGCCACGGCAGGGACACCCTCGTCGTCTACGATGACCTCTCCCTCCACGCGCAGAGCTACCGGGAGATGTCTCTTCTTCTCCGGCGGCCGCCGGGACGCGAGGCGTATCCAGGCGACATCTTCTACCTCCATGCCCGCCTCCTGGAACGCTCCACCACCCTTGATGCAAGCCACGGCGGGGGGAGCATGACCGCCCTGCCGATCATCGAGATCCAGCAGGGAGAACTCGCCGCCTATATACCCACGAACCTGATCTCCATCACCGACGGCCAGTTCTATCTGGACCAGGAACTCTTCGCCGCCGGCATCCTCCCGGCCATCGACATCACCCACTCGGTGTCGCGCATCGGCGGCAAGGCCCAGCACCCGCGGATCAAGGAGGAGGTGGGGCGGATGAAGCTCGACTACCTCCAGTTCCTGGAACTCGAAATCTTCACCCGCTTCGGCGCGCGCCTTGAAGCCTCGGTCGAGACCCGGCTCCGTCGAGGCCGGGTGCTGCGGGAATTGCTCAAGCAGGAGCGACGGGCCCCCTTGCCGATCGAGTATCAACTTGTTTGGGTCATCGCCTTCAACGAGGGGATGCTCGACGGGAAGCTCCCGGAAGAAATCCCGGACCTGAAAAAACGGCTCGCCGCCGCAACGGCCGCCGGCGGCTGCACGCTGGAAAGCGACCGGGACACGTGGTGCAAACTCGTTGCCGAAGCGCTGGCCGTGGAGGGGGAGGCGCATGGGCCGCCGTGTCCGTCGGCTCGGCAAGTCTGCTGGTTCTCCTGACGGACTCGCTGTCGTTCCCGGTCGCTCTCGCATGGGCGGCGGCAACGGCCATGTCGGGGATGGGGATCATGTTCGTGGCAAGCATCATCAACCTGCGGAAGCTTGCTCCTGGCTTCCGGAGACTCGCCGAAGGGGAACCCGATCCCCGCATCCCGCCTGTCTGGCGCCCCGTGCTCACCGCGGCCACGAACGCGGCGATGGAATTGGCGTCCAGGGGGAGGAGAAGCGGGACACCTTAGCGCATGTGCGTCGTAATATCGCACAAGGACAGGGACTACGAGCGGTTATCCGAATATGCTCCGCTGGAATCCATTCCCGGAAATCCATAAGATCAGGGATTCCGCTTCGGCGGTATCCGGTAATGGGTCAGGAATTCCCGGCGGGATCGCGAGGGCTGTCGTCCGGCGGCATCAGGTGGATGTTCTCGCCGCGCAGGCGCAACGAGAGCGGGTTCCCTTCCGCGAGCGTGTAACTCTCCACGAGATGGCGGGGCACGGTCATCGTCAGCAGCGCCTCGTTTGTGCCATATACATACACCGGGACCCGAACGCGATTGCCCAGCGTCACCGTTTTTCCGACGATGCCGTCGACGATGTTGTCCCGGCCTCCCTCCGGGGGCCGGTCGCGTGGCATCAGCAGGACGCCCGCGGAAGGAAGGGCCCAGGCGACCCTCGCCCCGGCCGGGAACGCCTCCTGCAGACGCACGTCGAGTAGCCGGCCGTTCCACTCCAGAACGGTGCTTCCCCGATCCCGGTGATGGGACAGCACCCGGCCCTCGAATACGTTCCTCAGGCCGACCAGGCGGGCCACCTCCACCGTGGCGGGCCGCTCCATGACCTCGAGGGGGGGACCCGCCTGGAGGGTTTTCCCCCGGGAAAGGATCGAGACCCGGTCGGCCAGCATCACGGCTTCCTCCAGATCATGGGTCACGAGGATCACCGGCATCTTCAGTTCACGGCGCAGTTCCGCCAGTTCGCCGTACAGCTTTTCGCGCGTCGAGCGATCCACGGCGGAGAACGGTTCGTCGAGCAGGAGGGCGTGGGGATCCCGTGCGAGGGCGCGCGCCACCGCGACGCGCTGCTGCTGCCCGCCGGAGAGTTGGTGGGGCCTTCGCTTCTCCAAACCGTTGAGGTGCACCTTCCGCAACAGTTCCCTTCCCCGTTCCCGCGGTCCCGTCCCGCCCGGATCGTCCATCCCCTCCAGAACGTTTTCCAGCGCCGAAAGGTGCGGGAACAGGGCGTAGTGCTGGAACACCATGCCGATCCGGCGACGGGCGGTGGAGAGGTTGACGCGGCCGCCCGCGTCGAACCAGGTCTCGCCATCGCACTCGATCCGGCCTTCCAGGGGGGTGTGCAACCCGGCGATGCAGCGCAACAGGGTGGACTTCCCGCTGCCCGAAGGACCGACCAGCGCCAGCACCTCCCCCCGTCCGCAAGACAGATCCGCATGGAGCGGAATGGGGACGATCTGGCGAATCGTGGCCCGCAGTCCCCTTACGGGATCAGTCATGGCGCCGGATTCCGCCGGGTGCAGTGACGAAGAACGACAGGCCGATGGCCAGCATGGAGATGAAGAGCAGCGCGGCCGACATGGTTCCGGCTCCCGCCGTGTCGAAGGTCTGTACCCGGTCGTAGATGGCGATGGCGATGGTCCGCGTCTTGCCCGGGATGCTGCCGCCCACCATCAGGACGACGCCGAATTCGCCGAGCGTGTGCGCGAAGATGAGCACCATGGCGGAGAGGATGCCCGGCCAGGCAAGCGGCAACTCGATGCGGCGCAGGAGCCGCAGCCGTGACATGCCGCAGCACAGCGCGGCCTCGCGCACCTCCGGCGCGATGGCCTCGAAGGCGCGCTGCATCGGCTGGACGGCGAAGGGCAGGTTGAAGATGAGGGAGGCGACCAGCAACCCCTGGAAGGAAAAGGTCAGCTGGTGGCCGAACAGGGATTCGTACCATCGTCCGAGTGGCGTTGCGCCACCCATCGCGACCAGCAGGTAGAAACCGAGCACAGTGGGCGGCAGCACCAGGGGCAGCGCGAGCGAAGCTTCCACCAGTGCCTTGCCTCGAAACCGGCCCCAGGCGAGTTTGCGGCCCGCCCACACCCCGATCGGCAGCAGCACCACCATGGTGGCCGTTGCCAGTTCCAACGATAAGATGAGGGCGGTCCAGTCCACGAAACTCTCCGGGTTACAGGATCACCGTTCGGCAGGCAACAGGAAGCCGTACCTCTTCATGATGGCCCGCGCCGCCGGTTGTTGCATGTAGCGATAAAACGCCCGCGTCGTCTCGTCGGCTCCTTTGAGGAGCACCATGCGCTGCCGGAGCGGATCATGCCAGGAGTCCGGTATGCGCGCATAGTTTCCGAGCCTTGCGACCGCGGGCGCCAACGCCAGTGAATACGCGACGATGCCGCCTTGCGTCCCCCCGGAGGTGGCGAACTGCGCCGCCTGCGACACGTTTTCGCCCAGCACCAGCCTGTCCTTGATCTTCTCCCACAACCCGGCGTGCCTCAGCGCTTCCTCGGCGCGCTTTCCGTACGGCGCATGCTCCGGGTTCGCGATGGCGAACTTCCTGAGCCGCCCGTCCGCCAGCGCCGCGGTCAGATCGTTCAATTTTCCGTCGGCTTTCAGAGGGGAGCCGTGCGGGACCAGGATCACGATCCGCCCGACCGCGTAGAGCACCCCCCGGTCGACCGTTTTTCCCGCATCCGCCAGCTTGAACACGAATCCCTCGTCCGCCGAGAGGAACATCCGGAACGGGGCCCCTTGCCCGATTTGCCGATAGAAGTTTCCCGAAGAGCCGAACACCAGGCTCACCTCGCGCTTCGTATCCTCCTTGAAGGCCGCGGCGATCTCCTCCAGCGCGAATTTCAGATCGGCCGCGCCTGCGATGACCGGCGCATCGGCCCAGGCCAGGGTCGCGGAAGAAAGCATCAGGATCAGACCGATCAAACAACCCTGAATGCGTTCCCACGAATTCATAACAACTTCCTTTCCGCTATGTCATTTAAGTCATAGCGCGATCGTAATGCGCGATGCCGCAGTGTGTCAATCCGATTTTGAAGGGAAGATCATCAGTCTTTGCGCGGCAGCAAGGAATCCAGCGAAGCGAGGGACGAGGCGGCCGCTTCCTGGCAGGCACGTTCGATGGCGTCGTAGTGGCGAAGCAACGCTTCGCCGAGCAAGGAGAGTCTCGCGCCTCCGCCTCCCCTGCCTCCGATCGATCGTTCCACGACCGCTCGCCCGAAGCCCTGGTTCATCGTGTCGATCAGCAACCAGGCCCGTTTATAGGTCATGCCGAGCGCGCGGGCCGCGCCCGAGATGGAACCGTTGGCGGCCACCGCCCGCAACAGATCGATTTTCCCGGGACCGACCGCGAAGACCTGCCCGAAGGCGATCCGCGGGCGGATGATCGCGACGGGAAGATGTTTTTTGGCGGACATATCCTTGCTTATCCGCTCCAGGAAGCCGGTTGTTTCTACCATATCTTATCGTGTTCGACTATACCCCAAGATGGCGTCCCGCGGATGTCTTGCCCCGATGTCCCCCGGTCATTCCATCGGTTTCGCGACGGCGGCTTCAGGGAGACGGCGATCCCCCTGCCGGATCGTGATCGTGAATGTCCGCTTCATGACTTAACGCCGTGGCGGTGGGGAACGTACATTCAGGCCCGCACTCCGGCTGCAGGGTGACGTGCTCTATCTGGTACTCCCTCCGCAGCGCCGCCCGGATCGTTTCCAGCACCTCCCTCCGCTGCGATACGTGCGATGGAGAAATTTCCACGTGGGCCGAGAGAACGGGGATGTGGGAACAGAGGCTCCACAGGTGCAACCGGTGGAGCCGATCCACCCCCTCCACGGCGCGGATCGTTTCCGAGACCTTGCCGGCGTCGAGCCCCGGAGGCGTCCCCTCGAGGAGCATGCGGAGGGCATCCCGCAGGATGCGTCCCGTCCCCCACAGGACCACGAGGCCGATCCCCGCGGAGATCAGCGCGTCCGCCCGGTACCAACCGGTCCACGCCATCACGACCGCCCCGACGACGACCCCGAGGGAGGAGAGGGTGTCGCCGATCACATGCAGAAACGCGCTCCGGACGTTGAGGTCGCCCACCGCCCCGCGGTGGAGCGCGACGGCGGAGACCCCGTTCAGGACCAGGCCAACGGCCGCGACCACAAGGAGAAGGCCGGTTTCGATCGCCACCGGCCGGTTGTACCTCCCCCATGCCTCGTACAGGATCCAGAGGGAGGCCGCCAGCATCGTCAGGCCGTTGATCAGCGCCGCGAACACCTCCACCCGGTGCCAGCCGAAGGTGCGGGTGTCCGTGGGCGGAAGCGAGGCCACGCGGATCGCGCCGTAGGAGAGGAGGAGGGAAAGCAGGTCCAGCAGCACGTGAACCGCGTCCGACAGCAAGGCGAGGGAGCCGGACAGAATCCCCCCCGCGATCTCAAGAACCAGCGTAACGGCGGACAGGAGGATCGCGAGGAGAAGCCCCCGCTCCGCATTCGTTCGGATCGTCGTCCCCGCCACGGTTCATCCTCCCGCCAATTTCCACCTGCCGATCCTCCCCCTCGCGTACAGGGTCGCGTCCTCGAACAGGGTGTAGAAGATCGGGACGTAAAGGAGCGTCAGGAAGGTGGAGACCAGGAGCCCACCGATCGCCACCATCGCAAGGGGGGAGAGGCGCTCCAGGCCGATGGCCCACTCGAGGGCGATGGGGAGCATGCCGACAGCGGTGCCGAACGCGGTCATGAGGATCGGCCGGGTGCGGACCCGCACGCTGTCCCGAAGGGCGTCGATCGTGGAGGCGCCGCGCTCCCGGGCCGCCTCGATGAAGTCGATGAGGAGGATGGAGTTCTTCACCACGATCCCGGCCAGGAGGATCACCCCCATGAAGGCGGCGGTGGACTGGTGCTTCCCGGTGACCAGAAGCGACCAGATGGCGCCGATCAGGGCGAGCGGGATCGCGGACATGATGGTCAGGGGGTGGATGAACGACCTGAAGGCCGGGACCAGGGAGAAGTAGAGCAGCACCATGCCGACCATCAGGGCCGACATGAGGGCGGCGAAGTTTTCTCCCCCCTGCTTCGAGTCCCCCTCCTGGGAGATCGCGTATCCCGGGGGGAGCTTGAGCCCCTTCAGCTCCCGTTGCACGTTTCCCATGATGTGGGAGAGGGCGGCCTTTTCCCGGTAGCCGTAGACGTCGATGCTGTTCATGAGGCCCTGCCGGGTGAGGAGCGTCGGAACGTAGGCCGATTTCATGGAGCCGAGAGAGGCGAGCGGAATCTCCCCCGACGGTGCGTGGACCTTGAGCGTCGCCAGCCGGGCCGCGCTGTCGCGAAACGGCGCGGCGTACCGTGTCCGGACCGGGAACCCGTCCTCGTTCGCCACCCGGAAGGTGGAGGATACCCCGCCCTGCAGCGCCGCCTGGGCCTGTGAAGCGATCTCCCTGGGAGAAACGCCGTAATAGGCGCACCGCTCCCGGTCGGCGACGAAGATCATCTCCTTCTTGTCGTTTCCCCAGGTAAGCGACACGGAGGAGAGCCCGCCGGCCCGCTCCATGCGACGCTTCACTTCCTGCCCGATCCCGTAGAGCACCTGCGGGTCGGGTCCGGTCACCATCACGTCCACGGCGGCCCGGATGCTGGACATGGCGGTCGCGCCGTAATCGAAGACATCGGCGAACTTGAGCCCCGGGATCGTCCGGAATCCCTCCCGAAGCCGCTCCTCCTCCTGCCAGATGGTCGCCTTGCGGTGATAACGATCCACCAAGTTGACGGTCATGGTCCCCTGTTGGGGATTTTTCCCGCTGCCGAAAGAGACGACCGACGGCTCCGAACCGAGGGTGGAGCTGATGTACACCACCCCTTCCTGCTTCCGGATCACCTCCTCCATCCGGGTCAGGATCCGGTCCGACTGGCCGAGCGATGAATTGGCGTCCGCCTCGAAGTTGATCTTGATGATGCCGGTGTCCATGGGGGGCTGCACGTCCTGCCCCACCAGCGGTTTCACGAACGCGTTGGTCGCCACCAGGAGGAGGAAGGCGCCGGCGATGAAGAGGAACCGGTGCCGGAGCGCCGTGTCGAGGCTCCCGAGGAAGAAGTCGCGGATGCCGTGGACGAAGCGGTCGCTCCCCTTCGAGACGAGGACCTCCAGGCGGTTCGGCCGGTGACCTCTCTTGAGGAGGAACGGCGCGAGGATCGGGATGATGGTCACCGAGACGACGTAGGAGGAGATCAGGGCGATGCAGAGGGAAAGCGACAGGGGGCGCAGGACGGTCTGGACGTATCCGCCGATGAAGATGATCGGGACCAGCACGACCACCGTCGCGTAGGTGCCGGAGAAGATGGCCAGCATCACCTCCTCGGTCCCCCCGGCCACCATCTCTACCAGGTCCTTCTTCCCCTCCCGGTAGTGCCGCTCGATGTTCTCGATCACGACGATGGCGTCGTCGAGGAGCATTCCCACCGCCAGGATGACGCCGGTCAGGGTCACCATGTGGAACTCGAAACCGAAGAGCCACATGACCGCGAAGGTGATGAGGTAGGTAAAGGGGATGGAGACGGCGCACAGCATCATGGTGCGCAGGTTGCCGAGGAAAAGGAAGATGACGACGACGGTGATGAGGATGGCGTCCCGGAGGGCATCCAGCATGTTGGTCACGCTCAGATCGATCAGTTCCTTCTGGGTGTAGCTGACGTCGAACCGGATGAACGGGTAGAGGGCCCTGAGCTTCGGCAGAAGCTGTTCGGCGCCATGGATGGCGTCGAGCGTGTGGCCGTTCTGGCCCCGCAGGATGTTGATGCCGATCGCCTCCAGGCCGTTGCCGTGGTAGGCCGACTGGGGCTCCTGCACCCCGGCCTCTACGTCCGCCACGTCCCGCAGATGGACCGTCCCGGTGTCCCTGCGGGCCACCACCACCCCCTTCAGCTCGTCGGGGTTTTTCACCGCCCCTTCGGTCTTGAAGAGATATTGCCCGTCGCGGCGGAGGACGAGCCCCTGGGGGATGTTCTGGTTCTGGGCGGACAGGGCGCCCATCACGTCCGGCAGGCTGACGGCGAAGCGGTTCAGCCGGTCCGGGTCCACGGTCACCTGCACCTCCGGCTGGTGCGCCCCGAAGACCTCGACGTTGGCGATGTCCGGAACGCGCAGAAGCGCTTCCTTGATCGGGTTGTCGGCCAGTTCCCGGATCTTCCGAAGATCGGCGGACGAGCCGGGCGCGGGGGAAAGGGCCAACGTCATGGTCGGCTGGGTCGCCTGGCTGATCTTGAAGATCTGGGGGGGGCGGATCGCCGGGGGAAGACGCGCGCCGACCTTGCTCAGGGCGTTGGCCACGTCGGTGGCGGCCGCGTCCAGCCCCTTGTCGTACTCGAACTCCGCCGATACCACCGAGACCTCGTCCTTGGAGGTGGAGGTCACCTTCCGCACCAGGTCGATGGTGGAGACCTCCTTCTCGATGATCCGGGTGATGTCGGTCTCCACGTCGGAGGCCGCGGCGCCGGGCATGACCGTCACCACGCTGATCTGGGGTCGATCGGTATCGGGGAAAAGGTTGAACGGCATCTTTTTGTAGCCGATCACCCCCACCACCGACAGGAGGACCACGAAGGAGAGAACCAGGTGCGGCTTCCGGATGTAGCGCTCGACGACCTTCATTTCGTTTCTCCCGCAACGGTGACCCGGCTTCCCTCGACCAGAGTGAGGAGATGGTTCTCCTGGCCCACGGCGACCTGTTCGCCCGGCGCCACGTCACCCGTCAGCGCCGCTTTTCCTCCATCCACACCGAGGAGGACCACCTTGCGGATCCGCGCGACTCCGTCCTTCACCACGCAGACGAAGTTCCCGGCGCCGCTGCGCACCAGGGCGTTCTCCGGAACGATGACCCCGGTCACCGTCCTCCTCGCGAGATCGACCCCCACCGTGCTTCCGGATGGGAGACCGAACGGTAACGCGGGCAGGACCATCTCCACCGAGCCGAGGATGTTCTTCCCAAGGGCCGGATAGACGCGGGAGATCGCCGCCGTCATGACCCGATCGCCGTACCCGAGATGGGCCTTCCCGCCGGGTTTCAACCCCTCCATCTCTTCCTGGGGAACCTGGACCGTCACCTTGTAGGGGGAGATCTTTTCCACCGTCAGGATCGGCTTTCCGGGGACCGCGAGGTCGCCCGGTTCCATCCACCGCCTGGTGACGACGCCGTGGAAAGGCGCCCGGATGCGGGAGTAGCCTGCCTGGGTGGCGGCCGCCGCGCTGTTCATGGAGAGCCCCTTGATGCTCTCCTCGTAGGCGTCCACCGTGGCCTTCGCCCCATCGATGGCGGCCCGGGACCGCTCCAGCGCCTCTCGGGAGATGGCGCCGGCGGCGAACAGCTTCCCGTCCCGCTCATAAATCGATTTCTGGGTCTCGTAGGCGCTGCGCCCCCCCGCGAGCCTCTGCCGTGTGGCGAGGACCTCGGCCTCGGCCGCCGCCGACCGCTCGATCAACTCCCGGTCATCGATGACCGCCACGATCTCTCCCTCTCGGACCGGGTCTCCCTCGCGCTTCGCGACCGAGAGAAGATTCCCGGAGATGCGGGCCGAGACGTCGCTTTTCGTCAGCGGCTCGACGCTCCCCTGGTAATGGGCGAAAACCTCGAGGGTTCCGGAAGCGGCGACGGCAACGCGGACGACGGGGAGGGACGCTTCCGGCTTCGGCAGCGCCGCGATTCCCGCCAGTTTGCTTCTCACGAGGGCGAGCGCTCCGACGACGAGCACCGCCGCGATCAACAGGAAAATCCATTTCCTTTTCATCGGATATACTCCTCCAAGGTGCCGGTCGCCGTTCGGTAGGCGACCAGCGCCGCATTGTAATCGAACAGAGCCTGTGCGAGGTTGGCCTCGGCCGTGATGTCGGCCGCCTGGGCCAGGAGCAGGTCGGTCATCGTGCCGGCCCCGCTGCCGAACTTCTCCCGCTCGATGCGGAACGACTCCCGGGCCTGTTCGATCACCTGGCGGGCGGTCTCCACGCGGCGCGCGCTCTCCCGGAGAGAGGCGACGGAGGTCCCGACCTCGAGCCGAAGCTGGTGGTCGACGACCCGTAGCCGCTCCGTAGCCTTGTCCCGTAAGGTCTTTCCCCGCGCCAGATCCACAGAAAGGGATCGATCGAAGAGGGGGACGCTCGCCTGAAGGCCGATGAACCAGTTGGTTTCGTCGTAGGAAGGCCTGAAACCGTACTGATCGGTGTATCCTCCCGTGGCGTTCACCGCCGGCAGCAGCTTGCCGAGGGCGATCTTCCGGGAAAGTTCCGCCTCTTCCACCCCCTTCACGGCCGCAAGATATTCAGGCCTTTGCCTCGCGGCATCGAGCGGGCCCGACGCGGGATCGGAAGGCGCCGCCTGCACGACGAGGTTGTCGGACAGGAGAGGCGGTCCCGCTCCGCCCCCGGGGTCCTCCCCCATCAGGTACCGAAGGGTGGCGCCGGCCGTGGCGATCCCCTCGTCGAGGGTGAGGAGCCGCTGCCGTTCGTTGGCCAGTTGCACCTCGACCTTCAGGAGATCGACCCGTGCGATCCGACCCACATCGAAGAGAAGCCGCGTGCTCTTGAGCTGTTCCTCCAGGGCCGCCACCGAGGCGGAGGACGCCTCGCGCAACGACGCCAGTTGAAGAATCTTGTTGTAGGTGTTCACCGTGTTGGCGATGAGATCATTGAGGGTCCGGGCCAGGGAATATTCCTGGAGATCCCTGCGGACCGCCGCCAGATCCACATTGTTCGAGATCTGCCCACCCTGGTAGACGGGGAGTACCAGGGATACCCCCCACGCGGCGTACTCATCGCTGAAACGGGCGGGGACCGTGATCGCCTGGGCCGGGATGAACGGCGCCGGGTCCTGACGGAGCGCATAGTTCATATCGAGGGATAGCCGCGGCAGGTGCTTCCCCCGGGCGCTCAGAAGCCCCTGGCCGCCGGCCTCCACGCCGAGGCGTCCTTCGGCCGCCAGGGGATTTTGCGTCAGCGCCCGGTTCACGCACTCCCGGAGGGAAAGCCCTCCGGCCCGCCCCGGGCTGGCCGTCGCCAGGGACATCGTCAGAATCAGCGCCACAACAGGAAAGATCATCGCGGTCCTCTTCATCACTGCTCCTTCACCCGGCCCCGAAGGCCGGAAGATATATCTATATATCTTCATACAACACAATAATGACTGAAAATGTTTCATCGGGACTCCTATTGCTCGTCCCGGGTTACGGCATGATTGTCCGCATCGTGTCGCAACTGCGGAGCTGCGGGCAGTGCACACCCGGGTCCGCACTCCGCCTGCAGGGTGACGTGCTCGATGTGGTACTCCGTCCGCAAGGCCGCGCGGATCGTTTCCGAGACCTTGCCGGCGTCGAGCCCCGGAGGCGTCCCCTCAAGGAGCATGCGGAGAGCATCCCGCAGGATGCGTCCCGTTCCCCACAGGACCAGGAGGCCGATCCCCGCGGAGATCACGGCGTCCGCCCGGTACCACCCGGTCCACGCCATCACGACCGCCCCGACGACGACCCCGACCGAGGAGAGGGTGTCCCCGATCACGTGCAGAAACGCGCTCCGGACGTTGAGGTCGCCTTCGGCCCCGCGGTGAAGCGCGACGGCGGAGACTCCGTTCAGGGCAAGTCCGACGATCGCCACCACGAAGAGAAGACCGCTTTCAACCGGCACCGGGTGGTTGTACCTCCTCCACGCCTCGTACAGGATCCAGAGGGAGGCCCCCAGCATCGTCAAGCCGTTGACCAGGGCTGCAAATACCTCCACCCGGTGCCAGCCGAAGGTGCGGGTGTCCGTGGGCGGAAGCGAGGCCACGCGGATCGCCCCGTAGGAAAGAAGGAGGGAGAGCAGGTCCAGCAGCACGTGCACCGCGTCCGACAGCAGGGCGAGGGAACCGGACAGGATTCCCCCCGCGATCTCGAGGACCAACGTGCCGGCGGACAGGAGGATCGCGAGAAGAAGCCCGCTTTCGGCTTTTGAACGGATCGTCGTTTCCATCCCCGTTTACCCTCCCGCCAGTTTCCACGCCATCTGCGCGGCGATCGCGTACAGGACCGATCCCTATTTTCCCGCCAGGAGTTTTTCCTGGCACGGGATGCAGACCTTCCGCTCCCCTACCACGCGCCCGTACTTCTCGACGACCGTTTCCCCGCACCGGTCGCAGACGAACGACGCGAACGTTTCGGAAGGCTTCCCGATGTCCATCGGAAACGGCCTTCCGACGGTCAGGATCGCTTCTTCCGGGGCTCCCATCACCTGGCGGACCAGCGGATCCACCACGGTGTCGGGAACTTTGGAGGGAGGAACCCCCTTCAACCGGTATTCGAGGAAAAACGGGGTCTGCTTCATCTTCGCCTGTGCCTCCGCCTTCGGCACCACCCGCACGGCGTGGCCGGATTCCCGGTCCGCCAGGGTCACGCCAAACTTTCCGTACCCCGCCTTCCGAAGGTTCCCCTTCCCGAAGGTGCAGCCGGTCACCATCTGGATCCCGTCGGCGAAGCAGTGGGAACAGTGATCGTCCCCGAGTTCGACGACGGCGGACAGTTCCTTGTCCTTCGCCCGGCCGACGCCGAGCCGGTTCATCGCCGCCGCCCCCGCCCGGAGCCCCATCGGCATGGCGGGGCACTTGTGCCCGTGTAATTTCAGTCCCGCTTCCAGATACTCGTTCGCGTCGATCATGAGCGACCTCCTTGTTAGTGTATTCTTGCGCCAGAATATAATATGCGACCCGCAGGCGCATTGATCGGACGCAAAACCCGGTCGATTTCCCGTGGAAGGTCTACAGGTTGCCGGGGGAAGCCGCCCCGCGGAGGGCTTGCGGGTCGAGGACCTGGAACCTGCCTCGCCCCAGCCGGTGAATCATCCCCGCTTCCGCAAGGCCCGTGACGGCGCGGGAGAAGCTCTCCGGGGTGATCCCGAGGGCACGGGCGTACTCCCCGGAAGAGACCGGAAGAGACACGATCGTCGTGGCCCCCCGGTCCCCTTCCCGCAACAGGGCGGCCAGGGACGCCGCCACGCGCGGAAGCGCTCCGCGGGCGGACAGGAGCTCGATCCGGTCGAACGCCTCCCGGAGGCGCCGCCCGAGGAAGGCAAACAGCGGCAACGCCACGGCGGGATTTCCCCGGAGCCCTCGCAGGAGCCCCTCCCGGGACATCGTCCGCGCGCGAACATCGTCGACCGCCTCGGCCGTGGCGGGATACGGCCGGCTATCCAGAAAGGGAAGGAATCCGAAAAGTTCCCCCGGCCCGAACAGATAGAGGGCGGCGACGTTTCCGCCCGGCAGCGTCCGGTAGACCTTGATGTGCCCCGTCTCGATCGCGACGACCATGGAGGGCGTTTCGCCGGCGCGCCAAAGGACCGACCCGGCGGGAAACCGGCGGGGCCGGAAATACGGAGCCAACATCGCAAGCGCTTTCCCAGTCTCGCCGGAGAAGGATGAGAGCGCCTCTCGTTGGGGATGCGCGGGGCGCTTGCCCCGCCTGGCCGCCTCTCTCCCGGCGTCGGTCAGCCGGAGACCTCGGGCCAGGCGCGAAGGAACGATCAGTCCCTTGCGGGAGAGGGCCTGGACGTGGTCCCGAACGGTTCCAGGCGCGCGCCATCCCAAGGCGGCGGCGATCTCCCGGTAGGTGGGAGAGGAACCTCCTTCCGATTCCCGTTTCAGGAGATGGTCAAGGATCCTGCGCTGGGGCGGGGTCGGGCCGGAGGAAGGAGATCGCGCCATGGATCGATGATATACCCCACATTTGTATGGAGCAACGAAGAAGTGGAGCGGCTAGATCACCTCGAAGATATAAACGGCCGCGTAGTAGATCCCGGCGACGATGAAGACGGCCCCGGTAATTCGGCGGACCCACAGTTCGACCCGGGTCACACCGCGGAAGACGGCCTCGATGGACCGCATTCCGAAAGCGATCATGACGGCGAACGCGATCACCGGGATCCCGGTGCCGAAGCCGAACAGCAGCGGGTAGAACACCGGGGAGTCTTTGGTGACCGACAGGGGGACGAGGCTCCCGAAGAACAGGGCCGCGGAAACCGGGCAGAAGGAGAGGGCGAAGAGGACCCCGAGGAGCCCCGCGCCGGGGATTCCCCCCTGCCCCGCTTTTTCCCGCATCTTCTCTCCGATCCCCCCCCCGGACGTCGGGAATCGGAGCAGGTCCAGCAGAACCATCCCCGCAAGGATCAGGATCGGGCCGAGGATCTTGTTCATCGACTTCTGGAGAAACATCGACAGCCCCGGCGCGGAAAGAAGACCCGCGACCAAAAGGGCGCCCAGCCCCAGGTACGCTCCCATCCGGCCGAGGACGTACGCCAGGCTGGAAAAGGTCACCTTCGCCGGACTCCGGTACTGCCTTCCGATGTACGAGACGGCGGCGATATTCGTGGCAAGCGGGCAGGGACTCAGGGAGGTCAGGATCCCGAGCCACAGGGCCGAGACGGCCCCGAGGTCGACGACAGGACCCATCACGCGCCTTTCAGGTAGGAGGAGACGCCTTCCTGCACATACGGGAAGAACTCCTTCTCCGAACCGAGAAGGGTCCAGACCTTTTCGAGATTTTTCCAACGGACCGGCCGGCCGTCGCGGTACTCGACAATCACCAGCGACTGGCTGACGAGCCGGTAATCATCGATGAAGTGGCGG
>Ga0210044_10005557_pt1 | contig 16985 bp, 7 predicted proteins | sample CryGey13umfilter_2_FD_183959 | JGI IMG/M metagenome (GOLD analysis project Ga0210044, IMG submission 183959) | Groundwater microbial communities from aquifer in Utah, USA - Crystal Geyser 4/9/14 3 um filter (SPAdes) (version 2) | ecosystem: Environmental > Aquatic > Deep subsurface > Groundwater...
CACTAACAAGCCCAAGTAGTACCTATTTACGCCTTGCTCCTTCGTGGCTTGGTTGTGAAGGAAAAAATACAGATCCAGCGGCTTGCGCGGATTATGCAAACATTTGTCCTGCCACACAAGCTGGATGCAAACTTTATACTCCAGAAGATGGAGATCCAGCGGTTCCAGCTGTAACATCTTCATTAGACGAGTGTCCAAGCGAATGTGCTGGTTATACCGCCTATAAACAAGAGGCAACCCTTTATGAGGAAGCTTCATTTCCAGAATATTTTATTGCTAATATTGCTCAATCTTGTACAAGTGAATATGTTGGTTGTGATGAATTTACCAATCTTTCAACAGAAGCAATTGAGGCCTATAACGACATTCGGGCATGTGTAAGTCCACAAATGAATGCAGGGCAAGCTTATTTTACTTGGGAAGGGTCAGATAATTCTGGGTATCAATTGTATTCATGGCAACTACTTCCTTCAAATAAACAAACCACCACTGGCGGGACACCACCTTGTACTCACTGGAAAGTAGATTCTCTATCATCTCTTATTTGTGAAGATACATCTGCTCAAATAGATGATGAAGATTGTAATGAACATGATGATATTTTTATAAATCCAGATTGTCGAGAATTTTATGATGAAACCGGAGAAATTCATTATAGATTATATTCGCAAACTATTAGCGTAAGTGATGAGTGTGTTTCTTATCGAAAGACTATTTCATCTCAAACTAACTGTGTTTATTCCAAAGGATTTTGGACTGGTTCGGAATGTGTTTATTATGTAGAACCAAATGAAAGTGGTTCGTGTCCAACTTCTGAAATTGGTTGTAGAAGTTATACAGGTGGATCTGGGCGTAATGCTACAACGATTTTTACAGAAATTTTTGAAGAAGGAACATTTGAAACATTTTCTACACAAGGAACAGTTGAAGAATTAACTATTAGTAATGAATCAATTGCTACAGATGGACATTCACTAAGAGTAGTTGCGGATGCCCAAGCAGGAATTTCCAGCTTACATGTCTATTATGATGAAAACGATTTAACAAACGCATGTTCTTCTGAAAATGGGTGTGAGGCTACTGATACAGCTTCAACTCAAGGAACTTGTACAGTTTTGCAAGGAAAAACTAGTTGTGGAACTTTGGTTGATTGGCTTGTACCAGGGAAGACCTATTTACTCGAGTTTTGGGCTAAAGGATCAGGGCCAATCAAGGTTTCTTTTCTTGATAAAGCTGGCAAAGGAAGCGAACATGTATTTTCTGCGTCTGTTAATTTGGGAGGTGGATGGGAGCGTTATTCGCTTGGTCCTATTGATACTTCTCAAGCAGAATTTGCCTCTTTTGATGCTCAAACTGTTCTTGCTTTTTTAGCACTTCAAAATGATACGACATTTTATCTTGATAATATTGAACTTATTGAGGCAGAAGAAAACCTGACTCTTATTAAAGATTCTTGGATAACACCTGCTACTTGTGATCAAACACCCGCAGGAACAAGCTCTCCTCAATATTATCTTGGATGTGAGGCTTATACGACCATTGATGATGAAAGCAAAACATTCTATCAATTTGAAACACTTTGTGAGGAAGAAAATGTTGGTTGTCAGGCATTTTATCAAACAGAAAATAATACTGAATTGTTTGGAACTATTTATCAAGCTCGATGTATGGAAAGTGGGGTTGTTAATGTGCTTACCGATTGCCAAGTAGATGGGGAGGTTGTTTGTCAGATAAGTCCTGGTTTTGATTATTGTTTCTTTGATTCATCCAAACTTCACCCAGAAGAACTACCAAGTAGTGTAGCTCTTGGTCCTGAAGCGCGAGTGATTAAAGCAGATCATTTGGTATACGTTATTGAAGATTCACAGACCACTTGCTTATCATCTGATCAAGGATGTCGTGAATTTGGAACACCTAATTTTAGCCAAGATCGTCAACAAGTTGAGGATTTTGAGTCCATTTATTTTATTGATTTACCTGATACTTATAAAAACGATATTCAATGCACAAGTGATGGGCTTTTTTGTGAAGAGTGGTCTACTACCCAAAATGGGAATTATTATTTTAAAGATCCATTTGATCAGCAGTGCGAATACAAAACATCAGTAACTCTTTCAGGTGGAGGAACTTATTCTGGATGGTTCCGTAAGGGGACAACGGAATTTTGTTATTGGAGCGGAGTATGTTCTTCTGATTCAACTACTGTGTGTACAAGCGATGCAGATTGTTTATCACAAGATCTTGGAACCTGTGAATTTGTGCAAGGAACATATCTTAAAGGGGGAACGTATTCTTCTATTTGGCGTAATGGAGATGCGGCTTATGATGGTTGGGTTGGAGTATGTGAGTCGCAATACGATCTTTGCACAGAATTTATGGATCCTCTTGATACAGGTGAAGGTGAGGATCCTGATGGGAAAGCTTATTATTTTTTAAACAATGAGAGTATTAATAATGATAAATCAAGCACAAGCCCATGTGAGGGGCAGATAAGTCTTGAACAGGGATGCGCTTTGTTTCAAGATCGTTTAATTCCAGATCTTCTTTATAGTGCGGCTCCAAGTTATCTATTTTCTCAACACGCAGATCTACTTTCTCCTGGCGATGATCCCCAATCACTTCAACCACCAATTGATTGTAGTACACAGACAGGAGGCGATTATATTGTACGTGGGCTTACAATTGAAAATTGTCTTTCTGGAAAATGTCCAAGTCAATCAGGTGGAACTATGGTTGATCTATGTGCTCGTCGTTGTGAGTATACAGTAACAAGTGGCGGAAGTTTAAAAGAAGCAGGAGCTATTGAGGCTGATGATCAAACTTATTATATTGGTGCCTGTCTTGTAGATACAGATTGTCCAGTTCTTGAAGATACTCTTCGAAATGATCTAACAGGAACATGTGTGGAAGTAACTGATGCCTATCGATTTGAAAATGATACTAATTCAGTTATTCAAGTTGATCGAGATCGGGCTTGCGCGCAGTGGCTTGCATGCTCGAGTTGGTATTCAGCTTGGGACGAACGGGACGGACATTATCGTAATATTTGTGATCAAATTGATTTATGTACTCAATATAGCCGATCAGGAGATTCAACCTTTTGCTCAAATTGGACAGAGCAAACCCCTTTAACTCTTACAACTGACATTTATACTGGGCGTAATACTTCTTGGTATGGTCTTGAATATTCAGGGTTTTCTATTCCCAATCAATTACCTATTGAGTTCTATGGACAAATCAATATTAATCCAAGCTTGTATTGTGTTGATAATGTGAGTCATGAGCCACAAAAAGATTCAAAAGGTGAATTAAAAGAATGTGCCATTGATAGTGATTGTAAAAATAGTAGTCAAATTTGTGAGATAGCAGAACCAGATTATCGACTTGCCTATATGGCAGGGTATTGTGATGAAAATCGTGGAGAAGATTGTTTGGTTGGTTTTTGTTCAATAAGTGGAAAAACTTGCACAAATGATAATGCTTGTAATACTGCTTCTTTGGAGACGTGTATTACTGGCTACTGTATTGCATCACCAAGCACAGAAACTTATTGTACTGCTGATAATGATTGTACAACTTCTCCATATACCACATGTCAGGGTGGTGTTTGTGTGGAAATTAAAAAAGATAGTAGTGGCAAACAGATGGGTTGTTTTAATACAAGCGACTGTACTAGTGGTGGTACTTGTATCCCAGCAGCTCTTGCTAAAACCGGTGCTTGTTATAATGAAAATTGTTTACTCGATGTTAATGGAGCTCCATTTGAAATTGAGGTATCAGAAACTCAACAATGTCGTGGATATCCAGAAATATCTTCTCCGTTTTCAGTTGATATTGTAGAAGAATGGATAGATCCAGATGCTTTAAATAATCCAAAAGAATCTATTAATACATATGATGCAACTCCTTATACCTTTAAATATGGGTTCCAAGGAGTATCCACTTGCGCGCCTTATCTTGCAAGTGATGGAAGCATTCAGTTTACAGATGATTGTATGTGTAATTATGATAGGATTTCTTATGGTCAAGGGGCAAGTTTCCGTTATTATCCTGTTGATATTTCTTTTGAATCGATTCCAAATGCTTTGTGTATAGGAGGAAAAAATCCTGGTAAAGCCTGTGGAGTAGATGATTGTGAAGGAAGTCTATGTGGAGCAGATCTTTGTGATGGAGGGGATTGTAGCCCAGTTACAAAAAAAGATACCTTCCTTGGTTGGGAAGGGTATTGTGTTGAACGCGATACATCTATCCAGATTAATGGAGAAACTGATACTAAAAATCGCGCATGTCTTACTTGGCTTCCAGTTGATCAATTAGTTGGATCAACAGATTTATATGCAAAATATACAGAGGCTGGATATGGAGAGAAGGATACTTATTATTGTGCAGATGTAGATGTAACTTATACTCTTAAAACAAGTACTGATTTTGCTTGTGCAGAATCTTTTGATTATGATGAAGTTGATTCATCAAAAAACTATGTTTTAAATTGTCAAAACGATACAGCTGTTGGAAGTAGTTGGTGGAACCATGAAGCCTGTTGGATGACGGCTTTTTGTCCGCGTGGTTATTTTGGTGTGATTACAGGGTGTAAAGATTATGCTCCAAAAAAAGATGATGGTGATCCTATGTGTGGTGGGGCAGATGATGATAATTCTGATTCAGATTGTCCATTTTTCTGTGTTCCAGAATTATCTTTTCATGAAGATAGTGGGGAGCCATGTGAGGCACCAACTGGGCTTTCAAGTAAAGCTATTACTTCTTCAAATAGTATTGCCGATAATGAATCAGATCAAATAGATGGTTCTTATATTAATTTTACAATGTATGCAGCTCCAGCTGATACATGGACATCTTTAAAAACCCGATATGCAGATTGTGCAGTAAAAGGACTTCTTGAATCAGATGTTGAATCATTTCTTCAAGAAAAATTGAGCGATCAAAGTATTTATGTTTATGAAGGAGATGAAGATGATAGTCATCTATATCGAGATTTAGTTATTCCTATTTATCCTGAGGTTGCTTGTACCTCTTTGATAAAAGTTGCTACAAAAGACAATAAAACTGAATATAATATAGCTTGGACTGATAGGGTGTGGGATGATGGAAGTGCACAAAGTCGTTATACAATTCAAAGTGATACAGAAGGACTAAATTATTCGACTCTTACTTCGATTTATCCTTTTGGAGCTGTTAAAGATTTAAATGAGTTTAAAGCAGAATCGTTTTATCAAATAGATCCAGTTCCTATTACTCCAGCAATGTGTGATAGCAATGACGATAGTTATCTTGATTTAGCAAAGATTCCTGAAACTATTAGCACAAATGTTAAGTGTCCGTCTGAATATAGCATGCCCCCAAATGAACAAACTGGAGATTATGCTCGTCCTTATCAAGCTATTGAATTAGGTTCTGGTTATTCTTCTTCTTATGGAGGAACAACGTATTATTTTATAGGTCCTGAAGGTACCGAGCCTTCTGATCAAATGATCCAACGAGCGGTTGATCGATTGAAGCAAATTTTTGCAAAATCAATTTCCGGTTCTTATGTTTGGAATCCTGGAAATGCTGGTAATATTGTAAAAGAAAATAATCCCAGCGATGCTTGGAATGCCCTTGACAATTCTTCTAAATCAACCGTGCTTGGAAAATATGAAAATAAAACACTTAGTGAAGAATGGACGACTTGGGATATTACAGCCACAGGAGACGGAAAAGTAGTACCAACCCCGCCAGTGGTTAAATCTGTTGGAATGTGTTATTCCAATTTATGTCAGGAAGGAGAGGAAGATGCTTTTACTGTTAATGGAGTAGATAGTGGAATTATTTCGGGTACAGAAGGACAACAACATGTAACTGTAAAATTCTTTGCTTACGCGGATTCAGACCAAATGCCGCTTCGAAATATTGTAGTTGATTGGGGTGATGGAAAGCGAAGTACTGAAGGTGGAGGATTGCCATGGCCAACAAATAGTCAAACCGGAAGTAGCTCAGGTAATAATTTTTATAAAAATCATCGAGGTCTTATTCCAAAGAGTGGAAATAAAACATTAACATATTGTGATGGAGCAGATGAAGATGGGAATCTTGAATGGGGATTTACAAATTCTGCCTGTGATGCAAGCTACTTCAATTTTGAACATGATTATCTTTGTTCTGAAAGCATCTTAAATACTCTTGGACTTTGTGAGTTTACAGAAGATGGACGATTAAAAAATTCCCCATGTCTTGGGGGAGGCAAAGAACTTCCATTTGCCAAAAATATGTGTGTCTTTCAGCCAAGGGTACATCTTAAAGACAACTGGGGCTGGTGCACAGGAAATTGTACGTCAGCATTAAGCGATGATAATACTGATAATTGTTATGCTGGGAAGATTTATGATGAATGTAATACGAGTAAGTGTCCAAGCGAGGGAATAGATAAGAGTTGTCCAGATTATTGGGGTGGAACGACAAATCCATGGATAAATTTTACTGGTTATATTGTAGTTGAACCACAAAATTAATTTTTTAAGAATTTGAAAAGCCAGGGTCTTTCGACTCTGGCTTTAGTGTTGGCTCGCAGTGTGTGGTCATATTTCGAGTGAACCACTTTCATGGATCTTTTCAGTATCGTCATATATTGTATATGAGATTGTGTTCAGGTCACCAGAGATTGAACCGGCCAGTCTCCAGTCTATCTCGTTCTTTCCGTCAAATGTGTACCCGGTCATTGGGATTCCAGGAAAGGCGAAATCTAAATAGATCAAGACAACTCCGTTCTCGATAAAACTTTCAACGTCGTAAGTCCCGGACTCATCTTTATATGTGGCACCAAGTTCAATACCCCAACATCCATTGCAGTTCCAGTCCAATTTAATCAAGTCTCCGTTCTGGTTGATTGGTGCCGTTTTTTCTGGAAAAAGAAATCCATCGACTTTTGGGATTACCGTATATTCATCTGCTTCAATGACTTCGACTTTGCACGATTTGACATTCATGCATTCGTCCGCCAGGTCTCCATTCAGCCAGAAATCTGCCGGAACAGGTGCCCCAGTTTCGATCGTCGCTTTGAAAGAAACAGTCGTGGTGTCATCGTCATTGTTGTCCCCGACGAATGTGTCGTCGTCCTGGGTAGTGATGTCGCCGAGCAGTGGACATCCAGTAATAACCACAAGTGCTCCCGCGATGGGGAGCAGGAGAGCGAGCCAACGATTCGTAAACATGGTCGTACCTCCGCGTTTCCCCGTGGTTGGGTTTTAGACCAACGCGCGGGATGAGCCAATTTGAATGGGGAGTTTATCTCCCCAAAGAATGAAAAGAGCAAGGCGGGCTAAGAAAGCCCGACTCCTCCTCTCGAAAAGCTATTTCTATTTTTATTATAGCTCAAAAAATAAAAAATGTGTCAAGAAAGTTTGACATAGGGTGTTGATAAGTTCTTTAAGTTCCTTAAGGTTCTTCAATTTCTTTAGGTTTTCTGCTAGGATTAAATTTCTTAATTCTTACTTCTTCCCTTATGCTTGATCTTAAATTTATTCTTCAAAATCCACAAAAAGTAATAGAAAATAATAAACGTCGCCGTCGAGATGATATTGATGTTTTTTTAACTGTGCGTTTGGCAGAAGAAAAAAAAGCAAAGCAACAAGAAGTAGAAGAGCTTCGGGCGAAGATAAATGCCAATGCCGCTTTGGTAAAGCAAGCAAGCGATACTGAGCGTCAAGGATTTATTCAAGATGGGCAGTCTTTAAAAATACAGATTAAAGAACTTGAATCACATCTGGTAGAGCTTGAACAAGAGCTTGAACAAGAGCTTTTATTATATCCAAATATTTTGCGTGATGACGTAAAAACTGGTTCAAGTGATGTAGATAATGAAGAGCTTCGAAAGGTTGGGCAGATTCCAGAGTTTGATTTTGAAATAAAAGATCATGTAGCTCTTGGAGAATCGCTTGGTCTTATAGATAGTGATCGAGCAGGGAAAGTTTCTGGTAGCAGATTTACTTATCTAAAAGGAGATTTGGTTCTTCTTGAATTTGCTCTTATTCAATATACCCTTACAACCTCACTACAAGAAAAATTTATTCCAGTTTTACCACCTCATATTATTAGTCGTGGGGCAATGGCAAGTATGGGGTATTTAGCACATGGCGGGGAAGAGGAAGTTTATCATTTAAAAAATGATGATGCTGTTCTTATTGGAACTTCAGAGCAAGCTATTGGGCCAATGCACATGAATGAAATTTTAAAAGAAGAGGAGCTGCCCTTGCGATATATTGGATTTTCGCCATGTTACAGGCGTGAAGCTGGAAGTCACGGCAAAGATGTACGTGGTATTTTGCGCATGCATCAATTTGATAAAATTGAAATGTTTAGTTTTACAACTCCTGAACAATCAGATCAAGAGCATCTTTTTTTGCTTTCAATGGAAGAAAAGCTGATGCAAGGGTTAAAACTTCCTTATCGAGTTTTGCGACTTTGTTCTTCTGATATTGGTGCTCCATCTGCCAGAACTTATGATATTGAAACGTGGATGCCAGGACAAGAAAAATATCGCGAAACTCACTCCACTTCAAACACAACTGATTTTCAAACAAGACGCTTGAAGATTCGTTATAAAACAAAAGAAGGAAAAAATGAATTTGCACATGCTTTAAATGGAACAGCTTTTGCACTTGGACGAATAATGATTGCTATTCTTGAGAATTATCAGCAAAAAGATGGAAAAGTTAAAATTCCAGAAGTATTACAAAGCTGGATGCAAAAAGAAATGATTGGATAATAGTACATTTTGTTATCCACTGTTAAAAGTTAGATTTTTTTGACAAAAGGAGCTTGCGAAAACGAGCTTCTTTTTTATTTTTTAAATTTATTTATAAATTATGTTGTTCTAACAAAGACATTTTTTAAAATTATTTTTTTGACATTCATAGAGCTTTCTTTTTTCCTAAAGATAACGGGGGTTTATTTTCATACAAACAAAGGAGGAGAGTTTTGTCTGGTCTGTCTAATCTTATCGTAACCAAAAATCTATGGACAAGAGAGATGATGGTTTTTGAAAGCGACGGATTGGAAGATGACAAAGGAGGAAGGTCAGCCTAAGCCCGTTGGCGTTCCTGTGGCAGCACAGCTCCTAAGGGGAGTCTCTGTGCTGCTTCAGGAATTTGAAACAACTCCCTTAAAAGGAGGAGGAAGCAAAAATGAAGATTGTAAGTTTGTGCCTTATTTTGTGTTGTCTGTGTGCATGCGAACGTGTGGTAGGTGAAGCAGGGATTGGAAACATAAATCCACATCCTGTCCAAATGACACAGATGGATGTAAGTCCAACGCCCACAACTTCTGTTGACGCAGATCTTGATGGTCATGCCTCCCAGGCAAGCGGTGGAGATGATTGTTGGGATGGAAATGCGCAGGTTTATCCTGGAGCAATGGAGATCTGTGGTAATGGTATTGATGAAGATTGTGGTGGAGCCGATCTTGAGTGCCCGCCTGATCAGGTCGATTCCGATGGGGATGGAGTTATGGATGATGTTGATAATTGTCCATGGCACACAAATCCCAAACAAGAAGATGAAGATGGAGATGGAATTGGAGATTCGTGTGATGTTTATTCAGATGATCACACACCAACTCCCAAACCGCTTATTCCTCACCCAGGTGGTCATAACGATCATGATCCACAGCACGGACACAATCCATGGCAGCATGGTCCGTTCAATCATGATTTTTCGTTTCCGGTAAAAAATCATTCATTTTGTGATGATGCATTTGTTTGTCTTTGGGATGCAAACCATGATGGCAAACAAGAACATTTCTGTTTTTCATCAAGCGGATTTACACAAGATCCTGTTTATCAAGCTGCAGATGCTTATGTGGTTGGAGAGGGATTTTTTAACTGGACCCTTGAGCCATTTGACCGTATTTCTCAAACAAATGCTTATTTTTGTATTGATTTCTCCAATTTTTTTGCAGGAGAAGCACTGCTTACGCTTGTCTCATCGCTTGGTGTAGATGGTCAGGCAATAGACACATCCTCAATAGAAACATGGGTTTGGTGGCAGAATTATCAGTTCTGTACCAGTGGATCTGATCTTGCCAAGCAGTTTTGTGTTTGTGAAGGTGGATGGAATTATCTGCTTGGGGTGATTTGGAATGAGGCAGATGGATTGTTACCAAATGGGGATGCCCCTTAAATTGATCTTTTTGTTTTGATGGCACTTCTTTTTTCCCGGAGGCTTTTGAAGCGTCCGGGATTTTCCATTGGTTCTTCAAACCATTTTTTGGTATACTATTTTTCTTATGACGCTAAACAAACATCGATTTTTTTCTGGATGGTTTGTACTTCTTTTTCTTTTGGGGTGGTTTTTTTATCCCTCACTTATTCTTGCTGCAGATCAAGCTTCGATTGGTCCTGGTGATTGGCTTCTTTTACAGTTGGCTCAGCTCATGACATTTTTTGCTCAAACAATTGGAAATCTGATTGTAATTTTAGTAAATGTCATGATGCCAATTTTACAATACAATGGTTTTGCTACCTCTCCAGTGATTGGGGGTGGATGGGCGGTTGTACGTGATACAACCAATATGTTTTTTATCATTATCCTCATTGTGATTGCCATGGGGACGGTTTTTGGTATTTCTAAATTTCAATGGCGCCAACAAATTCCCAAACTGCTTATTTTTGCTATCGTAATTAATTTTAGTCGCATGCTTTGTGGGCTTATGATTGATTTTGGGCAAGTAATTATGCTTACTTTTGCTAATGCAATTAAAGATATTGCAGGAGGAAATATTATTCAGTTATTTGGTTTACAGTCTATCTTGAATTTAAGTGAAAGTAAGGTTGAGGCACTACATAGTACTGGAGGAGTAACCGCCTTTGATCTTTTTGGAGCTGCATTTGCCGCTACCATACTTATGACTCTAGTGCTAGTTACTATGGGATTTATGGTGGTTATATTAGCTTATCGTATTGTAACCCTTTGGGTGCTTGTAGTGATTGCGCCTTTAGCATGGTTTATGGGAGCAGCTGGGCAATTTTTAGGGCCTGCCCAAGGGGTCTGGGCTGATTGGTGGAAACGGTTTACCTGCGCGGTAGCAATTGGTCCTGTGGTAGTTTTTTTTCTTTGGCTTGCACTTGCGGTTGCAGGAGGTGGCAGTATTGCTGCTGATGAAGGTTTTGTTGGAACCACTCAAACACAAGAGGCTAATGATTATGGGAGTGTGCTTGAGATTATGGATACCTCACATTTAATTAGTTTTGTGATTGGTATAGCCATTCTTTTTGCGGGCTTTGAAGCAGCTAATAAAGTATGTCAAGGAGTTCCAGGTAAGCTTGGAAATGCAGGAAAAGATATGGAAAAACTTGGAAAGAATGTACTGAGTAAATATCAAGATGCTGGAAAGTATTCCTATCGTCAGACAGTTGGTCGCCCTGTTGATTATGCAGCTCAGCGTGTGGCAAGACCAATGCTTGAAAAAATTGGTCAAAATCAAACTCTTCAGAAAATTCCATTGGTTGGTCGCCCTGTTGCCAGAAAAGCCGCAGTTGGAGCTGAATATCTTAAACAAAGTCAAATTAAACGAGCAGAGGAGTATACAAAGAAGGATCAACCTATTTCTGCCAAAGCCATGGCTGCCTATTTAAAAGCTGGACCTTCGATGTTATCCGGTGTTGGTAAACAACAGTATATAGCCAGGCTTGCCAAAGGGCTTAAAGATAAAGATGTCTTAAAAGAATTAGATCCTAAAGACTTAAAGAAAATTTTAGATCATCGTGTTTCTGAAGGTGGGCCTGGATCAAAAGGGGTTGATGGTTCAAAATCAATGGCTGAAATTATGAAAGATCGTTATGGAAAAGATAAGGATATTAAAGAAATTTATGAAAAATATCCAGCCACAATGGGATCAGTGTCTAACATAAAAGAAGTAGATGATCTTAAGAAAGTTGATTCAAGGGAATGGGATAATCCTGAGACATTTAAGCAATTATTTGCGCATATCCAGGGTCAAATGGTCTATGATAAAGAGAAGAAGCAAGATGTTTCACTGCTTGAATTTGTTCATTCTGGAAAAGCTGGTCCTGCACTAAAAAAATCTATTGGAGATGGAGAAAAGAAATTCTCTGCTGATCCAGATGCCAAACAAGCGGATATCCTTGCTATGGATGCAAAAAATATTGATGTTGCCGGAATTGATCTTCCAAATTTAACTCCTGAAGTGATTGAAAAAATTCTTAAATCAGGAGATCGTGCTTCTGCTCTTGAAATTCAGAATCGTGTTGGAACATTTAATCAAGATGATATTCAAAGGATGAAACAACATGGACTTTTAGAAGGAAAAGAAGAAGATCGAGCAAAATTTAGAGTTAATTTAATGGAAATGTTGGCTTCTCCATTATCTACACGCGCATCTGGATTTAACACAGATCAAGCGCGAGAAATGGCATTTGATATTGATTTAAGTACCAATCAATTTAAAAATGAACAAGCCGAACATGATTTTAGAGAGATCACTAAGCAAGATGTTGAGTTTACGATCAATGTTATTGATTATTCACAACACAATAATCCATTAGCAAAGACTGCCTCAGCTTATTTGAGTCGTGAAGTTCAAACACAAATTCTGTTAGATCTTGTTAATGTTCCTTCGCGCAGCCCACAACAACTTGCAATTGAAAACAAGGTTACTGATATGGAAGAAGCAAAAGAACATTATTTAAACGATTTAGAAACGAAAATGACTACTATTATCGGTGCGCGTAATTATCGAGATTTAAGAGGTGAAGAGAAGAAATCTTATGATGCCCTTCATAAAGAACAAGCAGAAGTAACTCGTCGTTTCAAGAATTTTTCTGATCAATTTGATGCTATTTTAAGGACAAAATAGAATAATTTGAGATACTTTTTTATGTCCATTGATTCAAAACGTTCTTTTTCTGATTTACCTCCTGAGGTCACTCGATTTTTGATTGATCCACTAGCTTTTGAACAAGTAGATACAATTATCGAAAATTACAAACTTGTAAAAGAAAAACGACAAGATTTTTTGGGGTTAGCAAATGAGGTAGTGTTTGGAACCTTGGCTCTTGCTGATATTCCTAAAAAAATTCAAGAGCTTTTTAATATTTCCTTTGAAGAAGCAAAAAAAATTGCAGTAGAATTTGTTGCTCATCGACTTCTTCCGATTACAGATTATGTTGGAAATATTGAAGGGTATATCAAGGCTTGGGGAGGTAATCCAGTTGATTATACAAAAATAGAACGCGTAGAAATTCGTAGCATGCAGGTAGAAACATTTATTGAAGATATCTTCAATTTTTCACCAGAGCTTTTATCTGATCCATCTCTTAAACATAGAGCTATTAGCCTCCTTGCCTTATTTATCAAAGGAGAAAAAACACTAGATGAAACAAAAGATGTTTTGGAGCGTTCAGAAAAAGTCGGTGGACTTGGTATGTCAAAAGAACAAATAGAAACCTTGCTTACGATTTTTGAACAAAAAAAGAATGAACGTCAAAAGCCTTTTCTTGTTTCACGCGCTCATGAACCTATTGAGATAAACAGCTCAAGAACATTTGAGCCTATTTTTCCTCGAATTCCAGTTGTTCCAAAAATCCCTTCTGTTTCTCAAGTAAATACAAAAGAAGAAACAGAAGAACAAGCTGATATTAAAAAACAAAAGGAGGAGCTTCATAAACATTTATTAACTATTAGTCCTATTTTTCAACCGGAAGATGGTTTGCGTATTCTTAAATCAAAAGTCTTTGATATTCAAGGTCTTTCTTCATTTATTGCCCCACCTGAAAAACAGAAACGATTTTTGGAAATTGTTGAATCTCGATTGCGCGAAGTCCGAAGCCCACTTGTTACCAAACTTCAATTAGAAAAAAGTTGGGAAGAAGGCGGGCTTGGTATGAATGGTTCTTTTTTAGTTGATGTAGTTAGGTTAATTGAAGGAATTTTTGATGCGCTTCAAAAAGGGGAAACACAAAGGCTTAATCAAGAGCAACAAACACAAAAAGAACAAAGACAACAACAAGAAGCAGGACGTAAAGATTTACAGAAAAAAGAAGCGGAAATTTTAACCAAACGTTATATTGAAAAAACAGGCAAAGTTCCCGATCAAAAATGGATTTCTCCTGTGGCGCCATCTCTTTCGCGCACAACCTTAAATAAAACATCAAGAGAAACTATTGAACAGGCACAAACTCAGATTCAAGATCAAAAAGTACAAGCAACTATTAAAAAAGATCTTGCCTCTAAATCAATTCCTAATTTATCTCAGGTTCCTGTGGTAAAACCAAAACTCCAGGATGTTCTTCCACCACCAAAATTAATTGGTCCAATTGAAGAATTGCGAGAAATGCGTCTGATTGATTTTCGTCGACTTTCTAAAGATCCAAGCGTAGCTATTACAAAACTACACGATAAAATCGATTTACTTGAAGATGAAGGATATGTAAAAAAAATTCAGGCTATTCAAGCTTGGCGTTCATCTGCCCTTTACCGTGATTATATTCTTATAAGTCGTGCTCTTTTAGATGGCAAAGCCCTTAAAGATATTTTACAAGAACACAGTCAAGAAATGGGGCAAACCATGACAGAGCAAGAGTTTCGCCTTATAATGTCTTTAAATAAAAGCCTGCGATTTTAGTTATAAAAAGTATGCCAGATCAATTTACTGTTCCTCAATTTATTGACGCAGAAGATAAAATTATTGGACCTATTACTGTTCGGCAATTTCTTATTCTTTTAGTTGCTGCTCTTTTGATTGCTTTATTTTGGAAATTATTATCATTTATTATTTTTGTTTTTAGCTCTATCTTTATACTTGGGTTAGCTTTTACCTTGGCTTTTGCCAAAATAAATGGCATGCCATTTCATTTTTTTTTACTGAATCTTATTCAGACCCTACGTAAGCCGCGGTTACGAGTTTGGGATAAATGGCTTACGGATTCGCAACTTCGGATATTTCTTGATACAGATATTCCAGAAATTCCAACTTCTCATCCACACAAACCAAGCATGGCCACTTCTCATTTGGAAGAGCTTACTCTTGTAGTAAATACAGGTGGAGCTTATAAACCAGAAGAATCTATTGATTAGACTTATGGCATCAATAAACGCTAATTCTAAGCCCAATAAACCAGGTGTTGCAAGTCAGCGGTTTTTGAATATTCAGGAAATCCGTGATGATGTAGTTATTATGAAAGATGGCACACTGCGTGCAATTCTTTTGGTTTCGAGTTTGAATTTTGCTTTAAAATCGATTGATGAACAAGAAGCCATTATTCAGGCTTATATGGCATTTCTTAATAGTTTAGAATTTCCCATTCAGATTGTGGTTCAATCTCGACAGATGAATATTGATGGTTATCTTGAATCGATTCATCAATACGAAAAACAGACAACAAATGAGCTTTTAAAGACTCAAATAGCGGATTACCGAAATTTTATTCAAGAGCTCATTGAAATTGGACAAATCATGCAGAAGCGTTTTTATGTGGTTATTCCTTATGATCCCATGCAAGAAAAAAAGAAAAAACATTTTTTTACTCGGCTTCAGGAGGCTTTTTCTCCATCAGTTGGGATTAAATTAAAAGAAAAACAATTTCAAGATCGGCGTGAAGCTATTATTAGACGTATACCTATTATTCAATCACAGTTAAATAGTATGGGGCTTGAAAGCGTCTTATTAAATACCCAAAGCCTTATTGAGTTATTTTATTTAACTTATAATCCAGATTTATTCCAAACTGAAAAGTTAAGTGATATCTCTCAAATTCAACACGAAGAATCCTAGTTTATGCCTATTGATATTGAACAAATAAGTAAGAATACCCCTTCTATAGATACAACAAAAAAGAAAGTGGATTCTACCAAACAAGCCTTAAACACAGAGAAACAAACACTTGAGGAAGAGCGTATTTATCGCCGTGGAGTGGTAACTATTCAGGATATTATTTCTCCTGCTTCCTTTGAAGTTAATCCGAATTTTTTAAAACTCTCAGGTGTCTATGCTCGTACTCTTTTTGTGATTACTTATCCGCGTTATATTGGCCTTGGTTGGTCTGCACCCATTATCAACATGAATTATAGTTTTGATATTGGCATGTATTTTTATCCTATTGATGCGCGAATTATTCTTAAACAACTTCAAAAAAAAGTCGGAGTTCTTGAGGCTGGCATCATGATTGATGCTGACAAAGGAAAACCACGCGATCCTTTGCGAGAAACAGCTCTACGAGATGTAGAAAATTTACGAGATGCATTAACCCAAGGGATTGAACATTTTTTTCAGTTTGCATTCTATATAACTATTTACGCAAAAAGTGAAGAAGAATTAGAAAAAACCACTGGAACTATTGAGGCTGTATTTGGAAGCAAATTAATTTTTTCCAAAAAAGGGTTTTATCAAACTGAACAAGGATTTAATTCCACAATTGCACAATGTACTGATGAATTAATGATTACTTATAACATGAATACCTCTCCGATTGCTGCTTCATTTCCATTTATCTCCTCTGATCTTACTTCAGATACTGGGGTTTTATATGGAATCAACCGGCATAATAATTCATTAGTTCTTTTTGATCGATTTAGTTTGCAAAATGCTAATGAAGTGGTGTTTGCAACTTCAGGAGCAGGAAAATCATATGCGATTAAATTAGAAATTCTGCGAAGTCTAATGATGGGAGTGGATGTAATTATTATTGATCCTGAAATGGAATATAAACATCTTTCAGAAGCAGTCGGTGGGACATATATAAATGTTTCGCTTGCTAGTTTATCAAAAATCAATCCTTTTGATTTACCAAAGCCTCAAAGTGAAGAAACAAAAGTAGCAGACATCATTCGTAGTGCAGTTATTATTTTAAAAGGGCTTTTGCGCATAATGATCGGTGAGCCTCTTGATGAAGTTGGTACCCGTGGATTTACTCCTGAGGAAGATGCTTTGCTTGATAGAGCTCTTATTGAGGCCTATGCTAAAAAAGATATTACCGCAGA
>Ga0210044_10005558_pt1 | contig 16984 bp, 9 predicted proteins | sample CryGey13umfilter_2_FD_183959 | JGI IMG/M metagenome (GOLD analysis project Ga0210044, IMG submission 183959) | Groundwater microbial communities from aquifer in Utah, USA - Crystal Geyser 4/9/14 3 um filter (SPAdes) (version 2) | ecosystem: Environmental > Aquatic > Deep subsurface > Groundwater...
TGGGTTCGGGTGGTCGGACGCGGTTCGCCGCCGTGGGTTCGGGCGTTCGGACGCGGTTCGCCGCCGTGGGTTCGGGTGGTCGGACGCGGTTCGCCGCCGTGGGTTCGGGCGTTCGGACGCGGTTCGCCGCCGTGGGTTCGGGCGTTCGGACGCGCGGCCCCCCAGGGCGTTGCCCTGGGCTGGTATGGTCGGCCCTTTCAGGGCCGGCGCAGGCGGCTGCGACGTCAAGGAGCAGGCTTACGGCTCGAGCAGCGCCTCGAGGTCGAGGTGGTCGATGCGCTCGACCCAGCCGAAGAGGTCTTCTTCCATGCCGCGCTGCACAGCGCACAGATAGCCGTGCAGCTTCTGAGTCAGCGGGCCGGTCTGGTTGTTGTTGATGGTCACCGGTTGCTCCTTGTAGGAGAGCATCCCGACCGGCGACAACACCGCGGCGGTCCCGGTCCCAAAACACTCGGTCAGCGCCCCGCTCTGCGCGGTCTCGAAGACCTCCTGGATAGAGATCTTGCGCTCCTCGACGGGCAGACCCCAGTGCCGGCAGATGGTCAGCACGCTGTCCCGCGTGACGCCCGGCAGGATGGTCCCGGCCAGAGGCGGCGTGATCACGACTCCGTCGATGACGAAGAAGATGTTCATCGTGCCGACCTCTTCGACCCACCGATGCTCGAGGGCGTCGAGCCAGAGCACTTGGCCAAAGCCCATAGTCTGCGCCTTGTGCTGGGCGTGCAGCGAGTGGGCGTAGTTGGCGGCGGTCTTCGCCTCACCGAGTCCCCCGGCCACGGCGCGCACGTCGTGGTCGGAGACCCAGATGGAGACGGGCTGGAAGCCGCCCGAATAGTAGGCTCCCACGGGGCCGACGATGATGTAGAAGGCGTACTCGTTGCCCGCCTTGACGCCCAAGAATGGGTCAGTGGCGATGATCGTCGGCCGGATGTAGAGCGCGCACGCAGGATCCGACGGGATCCAGTCCCGCTCCAACAGCACCAGGCTCTTCACCGCTCGACCAAAGAACTCCTCGCTGACGGTCTCCATCATCAGCCGCTCGCATGAGCGCTGCAGGCGATTGGCGTTGTCTCGCCAGCGGAAGAGACGGATCCCATCGTCGGCACCGCGGTAAGCCTTGAGCCCCTCGAACACTTCTTGCCCGTAGTGCAGGCAGAGCGCCGCTGGATCGAGCTGGAGAAAACGCATCGGCTCGATGCGCGTCAAATGCCAGCCGTTCTTGCGGTCGAACTCGGTCGCGAAGAAGTGGTCGCTGAACTGCCGGCCAAAACCGAGGTTCGAATAGTCGACGGGTTTGGTCTTGAGCTGCCCAGGCGGAGCAGTGTGAACGATGATCTTCTGGTCAGACATATTGCCCCAACCTTGTCTGTGGATTCGATTGCGATTTCATTCCTCGCTTCCCCACGACCGATTTTCGCTTCAATTCAGAGAAGTTGCAGAGGAAAATTCGGTCGTGGCACTCAGCGATTCGAATCGGGGTGAGCACGGCGAGCTTGCGAAGCGGACGACCCCATCGTCCAGACGCCAATCGGTCCCGCGATCACGGGCGCGAACATACACAACGTTGCTTCACTGACAAACGGTTCTTGGATGAGCTGCGACTATTTCTTGCGAGTCCGAGGCGAGACGCCCTACGGCAGGACTCCGAGCGCGTCCAAAAGCTCGCAGCGCCCGCCCCTGAACTCGCTCTCGACGCTGGGGAAGGTGCTGATCTCCAGGTGACTCGGGGCGGCGGCGGTCATGGCAGGCCAGCCCCCTGTCCAGCTTGGTGCGCCCGTCCAGGCAAACGCGCCCCAAGCCGCTTGGATGTCGTCGCTGAGACTCAGGTCGTAGAGCGTCGGCACGACGCCAGCCACCATCATGTTGCCGAACACGTAGAACATCTCGGCGCCGTGGGTCGGCCCGTAGGTGGTCATGGTCGAGGTCGGCCCCGCCGTCAGGTGGTAGACGAAGCCGCGACCCGCCAGGTGCTTGGTCAGCAGCATGGTGTCACAGTTGAACAAGGCCTCGCCGACGAACGCCGTGAAGGCGTCCTTGGCCAGGAAGAACTCCATCGGCGAGTAAAGATCGACGACCGACTGAGCCACGGCGGCGTCCCCATACTCTTCGGTCAGCCGGTCGGCGAACCCTTGCCTCGACAGGATCACATCGGTCGACGTGAAGAGGGACCCCTCGTTGCCGTTGCTCCCGACCAGCACGTCGCGCACGGGCGCTTCGCCAGCGGCGATGCGGTCGAAGGGCTTCTTGGGGAGCACGACGCCATCGATGGTCGGGCCGTAGGTGAGCTCGTTGGTCAGCAGCCCTCCAGAGAACGGCGAGACCTCGGTGGCGGCGAGGAGCTCGAAGGCCGACAGCGCGCGCAGGCAGGCGAGTCGGTCGCCCGAGTCACAGCCGAGCCCAGCGGCCACCTCTTCGCCGACCTCGAAGGCCGTCTTCGTCCAGCGCGGCGAGGGCTGCGTCGAGGCAAAGAGGCTGCAGTTTCCGCTCTCGATGATGGCCCGCTGAAAGAGCGAGTCCGCCAACGGAGCGCCCATCAGCGCGCACACCGAGATGCCGCCCGCCGACTCCCCGAAGACGGTGAGCTGGTTGGGGTCTCCTCCAAACGCCGGCGCGTTGGCCTTGAGCCAGCGCAGCGCCTCGATTTGGTCGAGCAGGCCCATGTTTCCCGCGGCTCCGCGGGCGTCCTCGGCCTGCAGCTCCGGCAACGCCAAGCTGCCAAAGAGCCCCAGCCGATAGTTGAGGGAGACGACGACCACATCGGCGCCCACCGCCAAGTCGGCGCCGTCGTAGAGCGGCGTCGCCGACTCCCCGAGCACGAAGCCCCCACCGTAGAGCCACACCATTATGGGGCGCGGCGTGGTGTCGGTGTGCGCCCAGACGTTGAGCGTCAGGCAGTCCTCGCTGGTCTCGTTGAACGTGGCGTAGCCCTGCAAGCAGGACGCGCCAAAATCGCTGGCGTCCAAGACGCCGTCCCAAGCGGCTTTGCCTCGCGGCGCTCGGAAACGCCCATCGCCCACGGGCGGCTCAGCGTAAGGGATCCCCTTGAACACGCGCAGGCCCCCAGATTCCACACCGAGCAGCTCGCCAGTGGACGTGCTCACGTCGACGCTGGTTTGGAAGTCCACGAGCTCAGTCACATCGCTGGTGTCTTGGCCGTCGACTTCGATGCCGTCGGTGTCCGCCGTGAGGTCGTTCTGGTCGGCCAGGTCGGTCTGGACATCGTCAGAGACCTCGGTCCCGTCGGGCTGTGCCACCTCGGCCGCGTCTGCCGAGGCGTCCGCTTCGCCGTCGGCCTTCTCCGCGCGGCCCGCACCGTCCGAACAAGACCCCAACAAGAGTACAGCGACGAGGAGCAGGACAACTTGATTTCGCATTCTTCAGTTCCATTGGGTGAAGCCATTCAAATCGCGGGACATCTCTACTCTGTTGGCGGCGGTGGCACCAATGGCAAGATGATTTCGGGGGTGGAATCGGGCGTTCGTCCGCGAAATCGGCCCCCTGAAGATTTCACCACGAAGGACGCGAAGAACACGAAGAAGAAGGAGAAACCCACTTCGTGCTCTTCGTGTCCTTCGTGGTGAGCTCGAAACTGACGAGCAAGAGACGGAGCTCTGAGGGTTTCCTCACTTATCTCCCGTCAAGAAACCCTTTGCGACTCTGCGACTTTGCGACTTTGCGTTGAAATCCGAAGCCCCACCCTCAACGCCTCACAGAGGGCGTTCGGCAACAATCCAGGGCCGTGGAATCGGGCGTTCGGCAACAATCCAGGGCGGCCGCCGGCCGCCCCTACGAGCCCACTGGACAGCAACGCCAAAACCGGCAAGTCTCCGCCCGCACTCCCTCACTGCCAGGAGCTCACTGTGTTCCAGAGACTCACCCATTCGACTCGACTCTTTGTGCTCGTCGTCGCCTTGGCGTTCGTGGCCTGTGGGCCGCCGCCGACGCCAGAGGTCAAACCCGACGAGGCCGTGGTCACGCCGACCCCAGAGGCCACACCGCGCGGGCCGATGAGCGGCCGCGCCGATCAGGGCGTCTACCGCTTCTACTTGAACGAAGAGCCTCTGGTCACCACCGAGTTCACCTGGAAGGACGACGGCACCTACTCCGAAGAGTATGTGCTCACCATCGCCGGCCAGACCGTGCGCACCTCGCTCGCCATCGCGCCCAGCGCCGACGGCGGCTGGCAGTCGATGACCATGGAGACCAAGGCAGGGCCGGTCTCGGTGACGCGGAAGGCAGCGCGGCGACCATCAAGACCGACGAGAAGGTCGCCTCCATCGAGCTGCCCGCCGGCTTCGTGCTCTTCGAGAGCTTCAGCCCCGCGCTGATGCGCCTGGCCGTCGACGCCTACGACAAGACCGTCGGCGGCAAGCAGACCTTGCCCCTGTTCGTCGTGCCGTCGGCCGTGTTGGAGCTCACCATCGAGCCCATGGGCGAAGCCGAGCACGGGATCGGCAAGACGGACGAGCTCCTCGCCCAATGGACCCTCGGCCTGCCTGGGGTGGACGTCTCGGTCTTCGTCGATGGGAGCGGCAAGGTCGTCTTCGCCGACGTGCCCGCCCAGCACGGCGCCTACGTCCGCGAGGGCTACGAGGCGATGCTGCGGCCCTCGGCCGTCGCCCCGCTGCTCTCGGCGCCGACCTTCGAAGTCTCGGTCGAGACCAACGTCATGGTCGCCATGCGCGACGGCGTGGCGCTGGCGACCGATCTCTACAAGCCGGTCGGCGACGGCGCCTTCCCGGTCATCCTCATCCGCACCCCTTACGGCAAGCAGATGTCCGAGCTCGAAGGCCGCTACTACGCGCGCCGTGGCTACCTCGTCGCCGTTCAGGACTGCCGCGGACGCTTCGCCTCCGAGGGCGTCTGGGAGCCCTTCATGAACGAGCCCGCGGACGGCTACGACACGATCGAGTGGCTCGGCGTGCAGCCCTGGTCGACCGGCAAGGTCGGCATGATCGGCGCCTCCTACGTGGGCTGGGTGCAGTGGTGGGCGGCTCGCGACCGACCGCCGCATTTGGCGACCATCATCCCCAACGTGGCCCCTCCCGACCCCTTCTACAATATCCCCTACGAATACGGCACCTTCTTCCTGCTCGGCGCCATCTGGTGGGCCGACATCCTCGAGGCCGAGGCGACCGTCGATGTCAGTGGCGAAGCGATGCGCAAGATCGGCGACAAGAAATATGCGCTCCTGCTCCAGCACTTGCCGGTCATCGACCTCGACGAGCTCCTCCTCGGCAAGCAGAACAAGTACTGGCGCGACTGGATCGCCCACCCCAACAACGACGAGTATTGGGAGCCGGCCAACTTCCTCGAGCGCCTCGGCGCGCTCGACATCCCCGTCTTCAACCAGTCGGGCTGGTTCGACGGCGACGGCATCGGCAGCAAGCTCAACACCCGCGCCATGGCCGGACACAAGCTGCAGAAGCTGGTCTTGGGCGCGTGGGGACACACCGACCGCGCCGGACGGATGATCGGCGAGCGAGATTTCGGCCCAGACGCCATCATCGATCTGCAGCGCGACTACCTGCGCTGGTTCGATCACTTCCTCAAGGGCGTCGACAACGGCATCGACCGCGAGCCCCTGGTCTCGATCTTCGTCATGGGCTCGAACCTCTGGCTGCACGGCGACACCTATCCCCTGCCGCAGACCCAGCCGACCAAGCTCTACCTCTCCAGCGGCGGCCATGCGAACACCTCGAACGGCGACGGCGCCTTGGTCTTCGACGCTCCGGCCAACGGCGCGCCCAGCGACGTCTACGTCTACGATCCGGGCGACCCGACGCCCTCGCCGGAGCTCTACATCGGCGCCGAAGACCTCGAAGAGACCGACACGGTGCGGGAGTTCGCGGTGGAAGAAGAGAAGGAGCGGCACCGCGCCTACTACGCCAGCGTTGACGCGGCCCGCGAGGACATTTTGGTCTACGACACGCCCGCCTTGGAGACGGCGCTGACCTTCGCTGGCCCCGTCGAGGCGGTCCTCTACGCCTCGAGCTCGGCCAAAGACACAGACTGGTTCATGCGCCTGTCCGAGGTCGACGCAAAGGGCGCCATTTTCCCGTTGGTCGAAGGAAAGATCCGGGCTCGCTTCCGCGAGTCCCTGAAGACGCAGACGATGCTCGAGCCCGGGACAGTTTACGAGTACCACCTCGATCTGTGGCAGACGGGCATCACCATCCCCGTCGGAAACACGCTCCGCGTCGAGGTCGCCTCGGCCTCGTTCCCGTCGTTCTCGCGCAACCTCAACACCGGCGGGCACAACGAGACCGAGACCGAGTTCATGTCGGCGACACAGACCATCTGGCACGACGCGAAGTACCCGTCGCATGTGCTGCTGCCGGTGATCGAATTGCCGAACGAGCCGTAAGTTGTTTCAGGATTCTGAATCTGGATTCGGCTCTGGGTCTGGATTCAGGCCTCAGGCCTCAGGCTGCAGGATTTTGGCTCTGGATTCGGCTCCAGGTCTGGATTCAGGCCTCAGGCCTCAGGCCTCAGGCTGCAGGATTCTGGCTCAGGATTCGGCTCCGGGTCTGGATTCAGGTCTCAGGCCTCAGGCTGCAGGATTCTGGCTCTGGATTCGGCTCTGGGTCTGGATTCAGGAAATCAGCGCCCTTTGAACTGTGGTTCCCTTTTCGTCATGAACGCCGCCATCGCTTCGCTGAGGTCCTCGCTGGCCAGGAACGCGCTGTTCCAGGCGGCCACGTAGTCCAACCCGGCGTCCACCTTCTGGCGCTCGCCGTAGGTCATCACTTCTTTGACGCCGCGCACCGTCAGCGGCGGGTTCGCCGCGATTCGGTTGGCCAGGGCGAGGGCGCCGTTGAGCAGGGCTTCACGGTTCGAAAAAGTTTCGTTGACGAGGCCGATGCGCAGGGCCCGTTGTGCGTCGAGGTCCCCGCCGACAAAGGCCATCTCGCGGGCGTGTCCGGCGCCGACGATGGTCGGCAAGCGCTGCAGGCTCCCGAGGTCGGCGACGATGGCGATGCGCGTCTCGCGCAGTGAAATCTTGGCGTCCTCGGTGCACAAGCGGAGGTCGCACGCCGTGGCCAGATCGAGTCCGCCCCCGATGCACCAGCCGTGAATGGCGGCGATGACGGGCACGGGGCAGCGCGCCACGGCCGTGAAACAGGCTTGCCAGCGCAGGATCAGCGCGCGCAGCTGCGAGCGCTGCGACGCCAGCCCTCCTCCGGCGAACACTTGCCCGTGGCTCTGCATGACTTTCGGCAGGTCCAGACCGTAGGAGAACGCCTTCGCCTCGCTGGCGATCACGACCGCGCGCACCTCGTCATCGAGCGACAGCGCCCGGAAAGCCTCCCCGAGCTCGTCGAAGAACACTGGACCCATGGTCGCCTCCTGCAGGCGGACCACGGACACGCTCCCTTCTCTGCTCACTTTCACTGCTTCAGCCATTTCTCTCTCCTCGTAACGAGCCGTTTCGTTCTTCTCCGAAGCCTTTCTCAGTCAGCATTGCGTTCCTTCGCAGATTTGACACGCGAGAGGAAGCCGAGCATTGGCTGCGCTCGGCGAGTGAGGGGTAACCCCTGCTCTTGGCGGTCCGAAACGAGCTCTCGTCCGTAGGGTCCTCGTCGCGCCCCGGACCGCCGCGAAGCGGCTCGAGAGCGGAGCAGTCGACATTTGCAAACGCGAAAAGGACGGTGGTCGTGGGAAAGCGCAAGAAGAAACTTCGAATGCCCGAGGCGAGGCCAGTCAGCCCCCGTTGGGAGGCGCCGGAGACGGTCGACGCGTTCGTGAGCGCCAAGCCCAACAAGGTGCTCATGACGCTGGTCGAGGAGCTGCTCGGCGAAGAGGGCGGGCTGCGCGTGCTCGACATCGGCTGCGGCGCTGGCCGCAACGCGATTCCCATGGCCGAGCTCGGCGCCGACGTGGTCGGCACCGACCTCTCGGAGCCCATGCTGGCGGCCGCGAGACGGCTGGCCGCAAGCTCGCTGGCGGCCGAGCGACTGCGCTTCGTCACCGCCGGGATCGCGCCGCTGCCTTTCGGGGACGATGAGTTCGACCTGATCGTCGCCCACGGCATCTGGAACCTCTCCATAAGCGACCAAGAGCTGCGGGCTGGCATCGCCGAGGCCGCGCGCGTCTCAGCCCCTGGCGCCACGCTGTTCCTCTTCACGTTCTCTCGGAACACGCTGGCGAAGCACCTCAAGCCCGTCGAGGGGCAGCGCTTCGTCTACACCGAATTCAACGGCGAGCCACAGTGCTTCTTGACCGAGGACGAGGTGTTCGAGGAGCTCCAGCGCCGAGGCTTCGAGCGGGAGGTCGACGAGCCTTTGACCGAATACAACCGACCGCCCGACGGCCAGATGCGGACCGGCGGTCCGGTGATCTACGAGGGGATTTTCCGGCGGTTTTAGGCTCGGCTCGTTTTGGCGGTGGAACTTGCTTCGACGTCGTGGGCTCGGGCGCTCCCTCGCGGTTCGACGTCGTGGGCTCGGGCGCTCCCTCGCGGTTCGACGTCGTGCGCTCGGGCGGTCGGACGCGCGGCCCAGCGCTCCGCACTGGGCTAATTCTGTGGGCCGCCCCTTCAGGGCGGATGCCCAGGTCACGGGTGCGGCGAAAGGTCTGCTGGCCACAAACCTGGGCGGGAGGTGACATGCCGCACACATCGAACCGTGTCGAAGCCGCCGAGGGCAAAGCCCGAGGCATCGGCCCCTCGGGGGCCGAACATTCCCCAGCCCAAGGCGGAGCCTTGGGCGACTACTTCGCCAGCGCTGGCCACGACTCGCGCTGGGTGCTCTTGACCTCGCGGCTGCCCACCTTGGTCGAGAGCGTGAACGGGTGTGCGCCGTTCTCGAGCCAAAAGTCGCCGCTGAGGTCGACCTCGACCTCGAGGACATACTGGCCGTAGATCTGAGAGAAGACCTTGCTCACGACACCGGGGAGGTCGTCGAGCGAGGTGGCTTCGGAGTAGGTGCCGTCGGCCGCGGACATCTTCTTGAGCCAGTCGGCGTACTTGAGCTCCTCGGGGCCGTCCGGCGTGTAGCCGATCATCATCGGGCGCACGCCCAGCTCGCGGGCCCTGGTCTTGAACGCGTCGATGGCCTTGATGGCGGCGCGGTCGTCGCCGACCACGGCGCCCTCGGCGTTGGTGATGACGACGAGGTACTTCTCCTTGACGTCCTTGATGGCGCCGGCCATCTCGAGACCGGCGGTCGCACCGATGAAGAGGTTGGGCTCGATGATCTCGCTGTTCTTGAGCTCGGAGATCTGGTCGGCGAGCCAGGAGAGGTCGCCCTGTCCGCTGACTGGCGCGGTCTCGTGGGCCTCCGAGTCGTAGGCGACGATGCCCGCCCAGTCCTTGTCGCGCATGCGCTCGACGAAGATCGCCGCGTTGAGGCGGATGCCGAAGAACTCCTCGAGGTAGTCCTTGGCGATGGGGAAGACGACCACGACGGCGACGGCCTCCTCGCTCTTCTCGAGCGTCAGCAGGCGCTTTGCGAAGACGGGCACTTCCTTGTCGCCGATCATCACCTTGAGCGCCTCGGCCTCGAGCGACATGGGCGTCAGGTCGGCGTTGCGCGCGGTGAAGTGCAATGAGACGGCGGCGCTCTTTCCGCCGGAATCAGTGAAAGTCGTCTCGACCTGGGAGGTGTCCACGGCGTAGAGCTCCAAGCTGCTCTGAGCCATCGCACTCAGCGGGGTCAGAGAAACAAGAAACAGGATGAAAAGCGAAAGGTTGAGACGGGCTTGGCGCATGAAGGGCTCCCAGGTGCGAGGAGAGGTTCGGCGGCATTTGTACCAAATATCTGTTCGTCGCGCTGTGCGTCGTCCACAAACGTTTTGCGGCGAGGGGCGAGTTGACGGTATAAAAGTACGTGAATTCATCGTGTTTCGCCTCGAGTAGCCCCTCCGGCTACGTCGCCGCTGGCGCCGCCCATGTCCTTCATCGCCCATTTGCTGCCGCTGCTCTTGTTGGTCTTCGTGCCCTCGACCGTCGCGGGAGACGACCATCTGTCGCCATCACTGGACTACAACCCAGTGGTTTCGAACCAAGAGTCGGGCGCTCTCCCAAGCCTCGTCGAAGACCTCGATGAGCCCGACGAAGACGTCGTGCCCAGCGACGGCAGCGCGCCCCACGAGGTTTTCTGGACGGTCGTCGAGGAGTCGACCCCCCAGCAGATCGCCGAGAGCTGGGGGCTGCGTGTCAGCCAGCTGCTGAAGCTCAACCCCGAGCTGCCCCGCGATGGCAAGGTCGCCGCGGGCACGCAGCTCTTGGTCTATCGCTACGATCCCGAGCACCCGACCCGCTCCATCGAGCGCCCGGACAACGGCCGCATGTGGAACGGCGTGCCCCTGCCCGACGGCCCCAACTGGCTCTCGAAGTCGCACCGCTTCCAATGGGGCAGCGAGGTGACCGTCACCGGCCTCCTTGAGCTCTTCGCCGCCTACGGCGAGGCCTACCCCGACGGGCAGCCCATCCGCGTCGGCGACCTCTCGCGGCGCAAGGGCGGCGAGATCGCTCGCCGTCACGAGTCCCACCGCTCGGGGCGCGACGTGGACCTGAGCTACTTCACGCTGGGTGAGTTCGATCCCGTCGACGAGCCCCCCATCACGCCCGAGAACCTCGACCTCGAAAAGACCTGGTTCCTGATCGACACGCTGCTCAAATCGGGCAAGGTGCAGGTCATCTTCGTGGACAAGTCTTTGCAGGTCGCCCTCAACGACTACGTCAAGCCCCTCTACACGAAAGACGAGCTGGCCATGCTCTTCGAGTATCCAGCCCGCGTGCACAGCCACCGCGCGGTGATTCAGCACTGGCGCAACCACGCCGATCACCTGCACGTGCGCTTCATCTGCGAGCCGGGCAACTGGCGCTGCCGTGGGCACGGCGAGTGGGGTGAGTAGGGCGGTGGCGGGTCGGGTTCCATATTAACGCAAGGACGCAAGGGGCGGCCGAGGCGCAAGGAGCTTGGGGGATTTGAGCGGCCTTGCGGGTGGGTTTGGGGCGTTTGTGGCTATCGTGGGTTCTGGTTCACCACGAAGAACACGAAGAACACGAAGAGTTTTCTGCCTTCGTGAGCTTCGATGTGAACATCGAGGCGCTCTATAGCGCCGGCGTCAATTGCTGGTGCTGACGTAGCAAGTGGTCGCGGCACAAGCCGTGGTTTGGTCGGTGACCTTGATTCACCGCGAAGGTCAGGAAGAGTTTCTTTGCTCTCCTTCGTGTTCTTCGTGTTGTTGCGCGCATCCTGCGCGCAACCCTTCGGGTTTACACGACTCTCCGCCATCCCTGGCTACGAGTTCTTCGCGGTGAAATTGGGCGTGTCACTAGCGGAGAGCGGACGTTCGATGTTCAGCCTGACCGTCAATCCCCCCATTCCGTGGTTCCGGGTCGCCGTTTGGGGCGGCGCGGTGCTCTTCGCGGCGGCGGTCGGCTGGCTGGTCTGGTATCTGGTCTTCGCGCCCTTGCCGGCGCCGCAGTTCGGCAGCGCATCTTTGGCCCGCGTCGACCTCCTTGATGACCGCGTCGCCGTTGGGGTCGACGTGGAGATCGGCGATCTCACGCTGGGGGGAGGCCGATGCCCTGAGCTGCGCTCAGGCTTGCGTTCTCGGGTGTTCTGGCCTCTGGCGTGTTGGGGTGGCGCGGACAGGAACTGTCGACCGCCAAGCTGGGTGCTTGTCAGGGACTTCCGAACAAGGGAACATGCGGGCCCTCAGACGCCAGCGCAGACCCCAAGCGAGGAAGGACATGGACAGCAGAGACGCCGTGACACCACAGACCGTGTTCGCCAGCCTGACCCGCGCCCGCGTCGTCGAAATCGGACGGGAGCTGGAGGTCCACATCCCGACCTCGCTCTCGAAAGAACGGCAGCTCGCCAAGCTGGCCGCCAGCCCGCGCTTCGATTTCGGCCATGCGCTGCGCTTTTTCTCGCGTGACGAGCTGCGACAAGCGTGTCGAGAGGCCGGGCTCGACGACTCTGGCCGTGCACGCATCGAGCTGGCGCGGCGACTGGCCGCCGCCGCAGGCGAGTCTTTAGGGCCGCAGGTCGACCCGGAGGACGCACGCGATCTTTTCACGCCGAGACGAGGCGACATCGCGGTCGTTCGCCAGCGGCAGTATCTGGTCGAACAGGTCCACGCCGCGCAAGAAAACTCGGACGCGCCTATGACCCTCGTCCGCTTGTCCTGCCTCGACGACGACGCCGCGGGCCGCACGCTCGAGGTGCTGTGGGAGCTGGAGCTCGGGGCGCGGATCCTCCAGCCCGAGGCGCACGGGCTGGGCACAGTGAGCGGGCTCGACTCGGCCGACCACTTTGGGGCTTACCTCAGCGCGCTCAAGTGGAACTGCGTCACCGCCACCGACAACCAGCTCTTCCAGGCGCCCTTTCGGGCGGGGATCCAGCTCTGGAACCACCAGCTCATCCCTCTACAAAAAGCCCTCGAGCTGCCCCGCGCCAACCTCTTCATCGCCGACGACGTGGGCTTGGGCAAGACCATCGAGGCCGGGCTCGTCATTCAGGAGCTGCGGCTGCGCCAGCGCGTCGACTTCGTACTGGTCGTCTGCCCGGCCTCCATCGTGCTGCAGTGGCGCGACGAGATGCGCTCCCGCTTCGGGCTCTACTTCGAGGTCTACAACAGCGACTTCGTCGGACGACGGCAGAAAGAGCGGGGCTTCGGGGTCAACCCTTGGTCGACCCACACGCGCTTCGTGGTCTCGTACAACCTGATCCGACGCCCGGAGCACCGAGATCCGCTGCTGCAATTCCTGGGCGAGCGGGTCAAAAAAAGTCTGCTCGTGCTGGATGAGGCCCACACGGTGGCGCCGGCCTCGGGGACGCGCTACGCGATTGACTCCAGGCTGACCCGCGTCGTCCGCGACTTGGCGCCTCGCTTCGAGAACCGGCTGTTCTTGAGCGCCACGCCGCACAACGGCCACTCCAACAGTTTTTCGGCGCTGCTCGAGCTCCTGGACCCGCAGCGCTTCACCCGCGGCGTGCCCATCGAGGACCCGGCCGAGCTGGCGCCGGTCATGGTGCGCCGCCTCAAGAGCGACCTGCGGCAGATCCCCGGCGCGCTGGCCTTCCCCGAGCGGCGGCTCGTCGAGCACCGACTGACTTGGGAGGCCGGCGTGTGGACCGTGCGCCGACGGGAGGCCGGCGCCGTCGAGAGCCGCCCGCTGCGCGAGAGCGCCGACACCGAGCTCGAGCTGGCGCGCCTGCTGGCCGAGTACTCCGCCCTCATGAAGCCGAGCAAAGGCGCGGGCCGCCTGGTCTTCATCAATTTGCAGAAGCGGCTCCTCTCCAGCGTCGAGGCCTTTTGGCGCACCTTGAGCGCCCACGCCAAAGGGGCGCCCGAGCATCCCGCCGCGCCGCCGCCCACCCTCTTCGACGTCGAGACCTACGGGGTCGACGACGACAGCGTCGACGAGGAGGACGCCTGGCAGGCGGCGAAGGCCTCGGCCGAGCTGGCCGACCCGAGCGCCCACACCCGCGACCTGCTGCAACAGATGCTGACGCTGGCCGAGCGCCGCCGCCACGCCCCGGACGCCAAGGTGGCCGCGCTCCTCGACTGGATTCGGGGGCAACAGTGCCCGGCCGCCGGCATCGCGCCGGACGCGCGCACGAAGGCCGACCTGGCGTGGTCCGAGCGGCGCGTGATTATCTTCACCGAGTATGGCGACACCAAGCGCTACTTGAAGCAGCAAATCGAGGCCGCCATTCATGGCACCCACCGCTGGGAAGAGCGCGTCATGGCCTTCCACGGCGGCATGGGCGACGACGCCCGCGCCGAGGTGCAGGCCGCCTTCAACAGCGACCCCAACGACCACCCGGTGCGCATCCTCATCGCCACCGATGCCGCGCGGGAGGGCGTCAACTTGCAGGCCCACTGCGCCGACCTCTTCCACTTCGACGTGCCCTGGAACCCGGCGCGCCTGGAGCAGCGCAACGGGCGCATCGATCGCACGCTGCAGCCCTCTCCCATCGTGCGCTGCCACACCTTCCACTACCCGCAGCGGCCCGAAGACCGGGTGCTCGAGGTGCTGGTCGAAAAAATCGAACGCATCCAAGAAGAGCTGGGCTCCTTGGGCGCCGTGCTCATGGAACGCGTGACCGAGGTGCTCGAGGACGGCATCAACACCGACACGTTGCAACGCCTCGAGGCCGCCTCTGCCACCGACGGGGTCGGGCTGCAGACCGCCAAGAACGAGCTCGAGAGCCAGCGGACCCTCAGGGACATCACCAGCGCGCTGAACAAGGCCGGGCGCATCCTCGACGCCAGCCAGGAGGTGCTCGACATCCAGCCCGCGCGGCTGCGCGAGGTCCTCGACGTGGCCCTGGCCCTCATGGGCACACCGCCGCTGCAGGCCTCGACCCTCCACACGCGCGACGGCCGCGCCGTCGAGGTCTTCGAGCTGCCGAGCCTGCCCGAGGGCTGGGACAAGACCCTCGATCTCCTGCGTCCCCCGCGCGGCCGCAAGGAAGATTTTTGGGAGTGGCGCCACCGCGCGCCTCTGCCGGTGGTCTTCGAGCCGCCCCAGCGTCTGTCCGATCCGGTGGTGCACCTCCACCTCGAGCACCCCTTCGTGCAGCGCGCGCTGTCCCGCTTCATGAGCCAGGGTTTCGCCGCCGAGGATCTCCACCGAGTCTCGGTCGTCGTCGACGACCAGAGCCACCAGACCCACGTCATCGCCTTCGGCCGCCTCTCCCTCTTCGGCAAAGGCGCGGTGCGCCTGCACGACACCCTCCTCTCGGTCGCCGCCGTCCTGGACGACACCGCCGCCGAGCCGCTGACTCCCCTCGACGACCTCGCCTCGGCCCCCTTGCTGGCCCGACTCCCCGCGCTGCTGCGCGCCGCCGAGCCCCTCGAGCTGCCCGACGCCCTACGGCGCAGCTTGGCCCTGCGTGCCACTCCCGACTTCGCCGCGCTGTGGCCCGAGGTCGAGGCCGAGGCCGACGAGGTCGCGCGCCGCTCCCTCGCCATGCTCACGGCCCGCGGCGAGCAAGAGGCCACGGACCTGCGCGCCATCCTGCAGCGGCAGGTCAAGGCCCTCGACAAGCAGTTGCAGACAGAGCTCTTCGACAGCTTCGGCGAGCCGCTCAATGGCGTCGAGACGGTCCAGCGGGAGCGCGAGCTCAAGCACATCCAGGCGCGGCGGTCTCGGATCGACGAGGAGCTCGTCACGGAGCCCGAGCAGCTGCGGGCTTTGTATGAGGTCGCGCTGCGTCGGCTCGAGCCGGTTGGGCTGCTTTATTTATGGCCAAGCACTCGGTGATTGAGTTGGGCTCATTTTTCAACGCAGAGTCGCGGAGGCGCGGAGCCGCAGAGAGTTTTCTTGGAGGGGATTTCGGATTGGCTCAGTGGTTTTGCGGAGAGTTGGGGCTCGGATTGGTCGGAGGACACCCAACCGAGCAGCAGAAGACAAGAGTCCATCTCCAAAGCAGCTCAAATCGAAGAAACCCTCTGCGTCTCAGCGTCTCCGCGACTCTGCGTTGAAATCGAAGCCCCTACTCCTCACAGACCGATAGAATTCCAAGGGATCCCATGGCGAGCATCGAACAACTCTTCCACGAAACCTGGCTCGGCCTGGTCCAGCCCACCGAGGGACTCGTGGTCTCCGTCCCGGTCTTGGTCGACGCGCAGTGCATGGAGCGCAACCCACCTGCGCTCCAGCGCACCTTACACGAGCTTGCCCCTGAGGAGCGGGAGGGGCATCGCTCGGTTCTGGACCTCGACGCGTTCTTCGAGGCGATCTTGGGGCTTGTGAGCAGAGACTTCGATGCGGGTTCGGCGCTCCCCGACGACCTCTCGCTCTGGGTCTCCGAGGGACAACAGCTGCTGCGGCCGGCTTTGGCGTTGCGCAACCCTTATTACGAGCCGGACCCGGCGCAGAACGCGCTCGACGACTCGACGCCGGCCTCTCGGGCTGGGAAGCCTTATGTCCTGCTGGTGGGCGACCTGCCCGATGGGCTGGCGTTCGACCGGGCCGAGACCGTCACGGGCGACTGGCACTACCCGCCGGCGCAAAAATTCGACCGGCTGCTGCGGGCCTGCCAGGTGCCCATTGGGTTGCTGACCAACCGGCGCGCGTTCCGGCTCTTCTATGCGCCGCATGGGGCGACCACGGGCAGCATCACCTTCAACCTCGACGCCATGGGCGCCACGGGGGGGCGGCCCATCCTCGATGCCTTCGTCATGCTGCTCTCGGCCCAGCGCTTCTTCGGCGTGGCGGCCGAGCACCAGCTGCCGGTGCTGCTCAGCGAGAGCCGCAGTCGACAGGTCGACGTCACCGAGTCGCTGGCCGAGCAGGTCTTCGAGGCCATCCATGTCTTGCTCGACGGCTTCGAGGCGGCCGCCGCCCGCGACGCCGCCCGCTGGCTCGAGGACGCTCTGGCCGCCGATTCCGACCACGTCTACGGCGGACTGCTGACCGTGCTTTTGCGGCTGGTCTTCCTGCTCTACGCCGAAGACCGCGGGCTCATGCCCGTGCACGCCAACTTCTACGCCGAACACCTGTCGGTCCTCGGCCTCTTCGAGCAGCTGCAAGACGACTCTGGGGCTCACCCCGACACCATGAACCGGCGATTCGGCGCTTGGCCTCGGTTGCTGGCCCTGTTTCGGGCGGTCTTTACCGGCATGGCGCACCCGGAGTTCAAGACCCCGGCGCGCCGTGGAAAGCTCTTCAATCCCGAAATATACCCCTTCCTCGAGGGGCGGCTGCGGGTCGGTGGGGCGCCCATCTCGCACGCCGAAGAGCGGGCCTCGGTGCGCACCCCGGCCATCGACGACGGCACCGTCTACCGAGTGCTTCGAGGGCTGCTCTTGTTGGGCGGCCAGCGGCTCGCCTACAAGGCGCTCGACGTCGAGCAGATTGGGGCCGTCTACGAGCGACTCATGGGCTACCATGTGGTGCGCATGACCGAAGCCGCGGTTTGCATGGGCCCCAACCTCGTCTGGCTGTCGGCGCGCGAGGTGCTCGAGGTCGGCAAGACGCTGCGCGCGGCGTTCGTCGCCGAGGAGACGGGGCTCA
>Ga0210044_10005560_pt1 | contig 16981 bp, 16 predicted proteins | sample CryGey13umfilter_2_FD_183959 | JGI IMG/M metagenome (GOLD analysis project Ga0210044, IMG submission 183959) | Groundwater microbial communities from aquifer in Utah, USA - Crystal Geyser 4/9/14 3 um filter (SPAdes) (version 2) | ecosystem: Environmental > Aquatic > Deep subsurface >...
TCCAAAACTGATATCTGCCCAATTCCTGTTTTTATCGGATTCTTTCCGGCATTTTTTAAGATTTCATAAATCAAAACGGAAACGGTAGTTTTTCCCTTCGTACCTGTAACGCCAACGATCGAATTTCTGCAAAACTTGAAAAAAAGACTGGAATCTATTTCAACCGGAATATTTTTTTCCAGGGCTAATTTTATATACTTATTGCTCCAGGGGGCCGCCGGAGTTTTTATCACCATATCAGTATTGGTAAAATCTTCCGGGCGATGCTGGCCCAAAATATAAGTGATATTTTTTAGATCTTTTATTTTTTCTAAAGAGGGTTGCAGATCCTCTTTTGGCTTTATATCCGTTACAGTTATTCTGGCTCCAGCCCCATGAAAAAAGCGGACAGTTCCAATGCCGCCACCGTGAAGTCCCAGCCCCATAATCGTAACTTTTTTGCCTTTTAGCTCTTCGAGTTTCAACCCGTTAGAATTTTTTAATCGTTATATAGAAAATCCAAACATAATTATGATTAGCGTATTTCACTATCAACATAAGTCTGTAGTTGAAAAAATTCTAACGGGTTGAAACCCTATCGGATTAATATTCTCCCACTCTTTCCGCCGCTGAAAACGCCCTCATTTAAAATAACCTCGCCATTCACTAAAACAAATTCAATCCCCCGGCTATATTGATATGGATTTTCCGTCGTAGCTAAATCCGTTAATTTATCCCGATTGATAATCACGATATCAGCAAAATTCTTTTCTTTTATCTCTCCCCTTTTTTTGATTCCGAACTTTTGGGCGGGAATACCGGTCATTTTTCGGATAGCTGCTTCCCAGCTGATAATTCTTTTGCCGAGAACATATTGGGATATAATCCGCGGAAAAGTTCCAAAGCTTCTGGGATGGATGACTTCTCCGGTTTTTGAATGCTCAATGCTGTAACCCGCTCCATTGGTGGAAATAATGGATAATGGATGAGCCACCGCTTTTTCAACATTTTCTTCACTTAAGCTTTCGATGGAAGTTATAACTCGGCCTTCAGAGGCAATCAATACATCAATTACGGTGTCCTCCACTGATTTTTCCTGTGATTTGGCTATATCTAAAATTTTTCTCCGGCTCAATATCTTGTTAAGAGAAGAAATGGCAATTTCAACCTTGGAATAATCAAAACCAGATTCTTTCATTTCGGAAATAACCTTAACCCTAATGGAAGGATCTTTTAGCCGGTTAATCATCATTTTTTTGCCGCCAGATGATACCCATTCCGGTAGAAGAGTATACAGAACAGTTCCGGTATTGGTATAAGGAAAAACATCAAAAGTTACATCGACGCCCCGCTCATAGGCCTTTTCAATCGCGGCTAGTGCGGACTCAAATAAGCTCCAATTTGCTTCTTCCATTACCTTGAGATGCGATATGTGAAGTTTTACGCCAGATTCTTCCGCGATTTTCAGCGCCTCTTCAACCGCTTCCAAAAATTGTTCCCTTTCATTTCTGATATGGGTCGTGTAAATGCCGTTGAATTTTCTGACGGTTTTGGCCAGAGCTACCAATTCTTCCGTAGAGGCCAGTCGCGCATGAGTATACACCAGACCGGTTGACATCCCGATGCCCCCATCCCGTAAAGAACTATCTAACATTTTATCCACATATCCAAGTTCCTTGGGGGTCAAATTTCGCATTTCATTTTTTATTATTCCGCGACGCAGCGTTCCATGACCGATAAGCGTCGCAAAATTCACCGACAAGCCTATTTGCTCAATGGCTTCAAAAAGCTCCTCAATGCTCAACCAGTTTAAATTAACCCGTTTTATATTGACCCATTTTTGAATAGATTCAATAGCCTCTGGATCTGCCAGTGGCGCCAGTGACGAGCCGCAATTTCCTCCGACGATTGTAGTAACTCCCTGATAAACAAGACTTTCTAAATTCGCATTGGTAAATAGTTGCCAATACGTATCGCTGTGATTATTTACATCGATTATGCCGGGACAAATCAGAAGATTCTCGGCATTAATTTCAATTTCGCTCTTTTCGTTGTGAAGCTCTCCGATGGCCGCAATTCTGTCCTCTTTAATGCCAATGTCCGCTTTATACATCGGCTTTCCAGTTCCGTCGATTATTGTTCCATTTTTTATTATTATTTTGAACATAGTTTACTTATTTTTTACTGATGTATTCCGCCATTTCGACCAGGCGGTTGGAATATCCCCACTCGTTGTCATACCAACCGACAACCTTTACCAAGTTTTCACTGACCATGGTAAGTGCTAAATCAACAATTGCAGAGTTGGTGTTGCCCTTAAAGTCCATGGAGACCAGGGGTTGTTCTTCCACGCTCATAATGCCACGCAGCCCGTTTTGCGCTGATTCCTTAAAAGCACCGTTTATTTCTTCAATCGTTGGATTTTTTTTAACTGTGCAGATAAAATCTACAATGGAAACAACGGGCGTCGGCACGCGCAGCGATATTCCATCCAGTTTTCCGTCCAGATTTTTCAAAACTTTTCCGATGGTTTTAGCCGCTCCAGTAGTCGTTGGGATAATATTCAATGCCGCGGCGCGCGCTCGACGCAGATCCCGATGTGGAAGGTCTTGCAGGCGCTGATCATTGGTATAGGAATGGGTAGTGGTCATAAATCCTCTTTCTACCTCAAAGTTTTCGTCCAGAACCTTGACCATCGGCGCCAGACAGTTGGTCGTGCATGAACCGTTGGAAATTATCTGATCCCGCGCCGGATCGTATTCATGCTCGTTGACTCCTAAAAGATAGACCGGGATATCTCCCTTGGGCGGTGCTGACAAAATTACTCTTTTGGCTCCGGCTTCCAGATGTTTTCCGGCCGATTCCTTGTCTTCAAAGACTCCCGTGCACTCAAGGACTATATCCACACCTAGCTCTCTCCAGGGCAATTTCACCGGATCGGGTTCGCTTAAATATTTGATCCGCGTCCCATCAATCACTAGTTCCGACTTTTCTGAATCAATGGTCACTTCCTTATCGTAGCACCCATAGGAAGAATCATATTTTAAAAGATGAGCAGCCGTTTTTATGTCAGTCAAGTCATTGATGGCAACTATTTCCAGTTCTTCTTTTTCAAAAGCGATTTTGAACGAAGGCCGTCCAATCCGGCCAAACCCATTGATTGCAATTTTTATCATATTGTTTAAAATTACCAATTCCTAATATACAGTTTCCAATAAAATTTCTAATGTTTGAATTATAAATTTTAAAATTTGGATATCTAAATTTTTATTAGGAATTAGAAATTAGAAATTAGAAATTCTATAATATTATTCTACCTCAATATCTGTAATTTTCCAATTTTCACCGGATACTTTTTTTATATCGAATTCAACCCCAACAAGAGATGTTTTTTCCGCAATAGACATGAGGCCAAACCCAAGACTTTCCAAGTTTATATCTTCCATATGCTCCGGCAGCCCATCGTGAGAGAGCACAATGCTTCCAATTTCAATCCTAACATTTTTTGGCTTATTTAAACCTTTTTCTTGAACTATTTTTTGAAGTTCCATTATTATTTCTTTGGCTAATAAAAAATCGTGCATGTTTCAAGGTCAGAAGTTAAAAGGAAAAAGTAAAAACTTTGCCACTTTTAACTTTTTAATTTAACTTTTTTATTTTTTACTTTTCTTTTTTTATCTGCTAGTGCACGGCACATGATATGCACGGATCATAAGCACGGATAAACGCGCGAAGTTTTTTCTCTTTTTCTTTATCAGTGAAATTTAGTATTCCGGGAATGTATTGCCTGATATCATCTTCCAGGTTGGCCAGAAATTGAGCGGTGGGGGTAATAATATTCACATTCTTTATGTACCCTTTGGCGTCCACATCAACATGGTAATATAAAGTCCCACGCGGGGCTTCCACGGCTGCCGCTCCGCTCCCTTCTTTAATCTGGTATTCTTTGGTTAGGACTTGCCTCAAATCTGAATTAATGAGATCCTGTAAAAGTTCGGCTGATTTTTCAACAGCATGGATTACTTCTGTCACTTGCGCCAAAATATTATGGAAAGGGTTGAAATCGGGAAATTCCCATTTTAAGCTTTCCAAATATTTTTCGGCACTTGGCGAAAGCTGTTCCCGATTTAAATTGATTCGGGCAATCGCACCGACCATATAACTTTCTCCGTGATGCTCTACTTTTTTAATCACTTCTTTTTGCTTTTGCAATTCATCAAAATTAGCCTCAAATTTTTCCACCGGTATGTGCAAGCCCTCGGAAGAAATAATATCGCCATCATAAATGGCATAGTCACCTTTTTTGCCGAGACAAACATACTCTGTTTTCCGATAAAATTCCGGAATTTTTATTCTTTTAAAAAGTTCGCCCAATTCAAGCGCGAGCTCCAATATCTCTTTGGAATTCTCGACTATTTTTTTCAGCGCCTCCTTGTCTGGAATTTTTTTGAATCCCCCCACTTCGTTGGTCAACGGATGAACAACGCGACCCCCAATAACCCGAACTATATCCATTCCATATTCTCTTATCTTAATCGCCTTTTGGGTCTCATCCGGATATTTTTGCATTAAATTTAAATCATTTTCCATATCCAAAAAATCGGCTAACGACAAAAAGAAAAGATGCAATCCGTGCGAGTGGATGATCTGCGCCAGCTCCATAATTGTCCGCAGTTTTTTTGTTTCCTTGGACACTTCTACGCCCAGTGCGTTTTCCAGCGCCTTTATGGAGGTAAGATTATGGACTACCGGACAAATTCCGCAAATTCTTTGCGCCACAACCGGCATATCCTTAAAGTTCCTGCCAATCAGCACGCCTTCGATGAGGCGGATGCCTTCCTGAATTTCAAGTTTCGCTGAGACCACATCGCCCTGAAGAACACTGGCCATAAACCCAGCGTGACCCTCCATTTTCGCAATATGATTTATTTTTATGTTCACTTCGTTAGAATTTTTTACTATTGATTTAATCAATAGTAAAAAATTGTTAAACTAATTACTTGTAATGCCCTGCGAGTGTAAATTTAAAAATTCTAACGGGAACTATTAACGTTATTCGAATTGGCAAATTTGTTTAAGTGCGGCGACGTCTTCATTTGTGAATTTCGGATTATCCAAGGATTGTTCGCCAATCATATAATACATCACTGACTCCGGATTTTCCACGTGTCCAATCCCCAGCGCGTGTCCCAACTCGTGAATGAGCGTTAACTTGAGATCGGTCTCTTCCTTAAACTGATATATGACTATTCCGACGCTGGAATCAAAAATTCCCTTTTCAAACTCCTGCGCCCCGCCGTATTTGCTTTTGTAGGTCATCACCGCGCTGTTATAACTATTAATAATCGCATTCTCTTTATTTATCAATGAATTATTTTTTTTGGCTAAATCATTCAGTTCTTTTTCATCGCCCTTGAGGCTTTTGAAAATTGCATCTAGCTCACTTTTCCTTTTTTTGAGTTTTTGAAATTCTTCCTCTGGAGAGCCGCCTTGTTTATTCCATTCGGCCACATCCTTGTTATATTTTTGTAAATTGTCCTGGTATGAAGATAGCGAGTCCTTAAAAGCTATAAGTTTTTGGTCGTATTCTTTGCTCAGAGAATTTTGCTGTTTATCCACGCTGCTTCGCTGAGAGTCCAATACTTTTAATCCGGCTTGCAGCAAATCCGCTGCGTTGGTCGCGGCTTGACGCTCATCGTAAACTAATTGCACTTTGAGATTAGCTTCGGGATTGTATTCAAATAAATCTAGTTGTGCCTCCTGCTCCCAGATATTCTCCGCCGCTCCGACTATTTTTTTTAGCTGTTCACTGGATACATTGAACTGCGGATCAATATTTCCGATAGAATATTGGAGCGGCGTCCGGCACGGCTTGTGCGTTGACACGTAACTGCGCAAACTCGGCTGTGATTTTTCCAAAATCAGTGTTCCCGTAAAAACCAAAACAGCGGTTAAAAAAACTAGTAATAATAATTTCTTTAGAAAGATCATTTTTTTGGATTGGCTATTTTTTCCGGGCTTCAATATCATCTCTGAGACCATAAATTTCCGTAGTATTTTCAAACTCTTCGTCAGTTATCATAGTTTTTAAAGCTTGCTGCATCGCTTGGACATTACCTTTCGGACGCAGTCCCCGACAGCCTTGGCAACCCATCCGCGCGGAGGGACAAACTGCCTGGCAGCCTCCCAAAATCATTGGCCCGAAACAGGGCTTTTTATCCAAAAGCAAACAGCGATTTCCGGCCGCTTTGCATTCCACGCAAACTGGAGTATCCGGAATTTGCGGAATCCGACCAGCCAGAAGTTCCGGCATATACTTCAAAAACTCTTCCCCCGTTATCGGACAACCCGGAAAAACAAAATCAACTTTCACGAAATTGTCAATTTCCTTTATCTCAGGATTGTTTATGCCTTGAACATATTTATAAACATGCTTAACTGTATTTTCTATCCCTTTATAATTTTTTATTTCCGGCACCCCACCCATCGCCGCGCAATTTCCCAGCGCCGCTAAAATTTTACTTCTCTTTCTGACAATTTTTAGCAATTTAACATTCTCCTTGGTTACCGGATTACCCTCCACCAGAACCAAATCCAACTTCAGTCCGAGATCCTCTTCGTCCTCTATTAGCCGAAAGTCAAGCATTTCTACTTGATTTATCAGATCAAAAAACTTTTTTCCCAAATCAAGCAAAGCAAACTGGCACCCTTCGCAGGATGTCAGGCTGACAATCGCAATTCGAGGCTTTGTTTTTATGGTAAAAGCCCTCTTATTTTCCATATGCATATTTTAACATATTTGGCGGGTAAATGCTATAATACAAGCGATGGAATCACTAAACTGGCACATAAATATCAATGAATGTTTGCTAGCCTTGGGGCCGGAATCCGACGGTAATTTTTCGGTTTTTTATCAAAAAATGCTTTACCGGTCTGACTCTTTCGGCGATTTGCTAAACGAAGAAAATTTTCAAAAATTCACTCAGGCGATTACGAAATTCTTGAAAAAAAATAAGGTTAAACCGGACATAATTTTAACTGATCTTCATCCGCTGTATAAAACGACTTCTTTAGGGGAAAGTCTGAGCAAAACATATAAGGCCAAGCAAATAAGGCTACAGCATCATATTTCTCACGTTTTTTCCGCGATCGGAGACAAAATGATAAATAATAAAAATTACAAACTGCAAGTTTTTGCCGGCGGTCTGCGAAACATAGTTGGGATAGCTTGCGACGGCACCGGTTATGGAACGGATGGAAAAATCTGGGGCGGAGAACTATTCAAAATAAACGGCAGGAAGGAAAAAGTAAAAAGCATTGAAAGAATCGGGTACCTGGAAAATCAAATTTTAATCGGTGGCGATTTGGCCGTGAAAGAACCGGCGCGGATGCTAATCAGTATTTTAAATAAGTTTTTACCGAAAGATAAGGCTTGTCTGTTTGTTAAAAAATATTATTCCAAAAATGAGTTTGAAGTTTTATACAGCCAGCTGAAACAAAACTTCAACTGTCAGGAGACTTCCAGCGCCGGAAGAGTCCTGGACGCGGTTTCAGTTTTGCTTGGATTTTGCGGGAATGTTAGAAAATATAAGCACGGCCCGGCGATCGCATTGGAAAATAGTTCGACCATTCCATACACTGATTTGAGACCGGTTGTTACAAAATCCGAAATAAATTCAAGTAGAGAACGAAATTCAAATTTTATATTAGAGACCACTCCTCTTTTTGAATATCTGGTTAAAAATGTAAAGAAGGATAAGCACCGCTTGGCTGCGACCGCCCAGCTTTATATGGCTAGAGGGCTATATGAGATAATAAAAAAAGAGTTACGGGTTACGGGTTACGGGTTACGGGATGTGTTCTTCGCCGGCGGAATCGCCAATAATAAAATAATTGCTTCCTATCTTGAACTCAAAGGAGTTTACGCGGGTAAAAAAATCCCACGGGGCGACGCGGGAGTTTCCTTTGGGCAGATCATTTATTATCTTCTAGCAAATCCTAGGAACTAATTTTCCCCGCGGCGATTCAATCGGCCTTTCGGTGCCGACTTTAGTTTTGAGATATACTCCCTTACCCTTTCCCACTCGGCCGATTATCTTGGCTTCTTTATTGAATTTTTTCAGGATTTTTAAGGCTTTTTGAGCGTTTTTAGGCGAAACCGCAGCAATAAACCGGCCTTCTGAAGCAAAAGAAAAAACATCTATTCCCAAAAGCTCCGCGATCGCGTGAGTTTCTTTTTTGTAAGGCAGGAGCTTGTCTTCCAGGATAATTTTTACCTTTGCTTTTTCGGCCATCTCAATTATGTTGGCTGCCAGCCCTCCCCGGGTCGGATCCTTGGCCGCTTTCAGATATTTCCCGACGGCGGCTATTTCCTGGTGGAGTGTCTGAGAATCGCTTTTGATTTTGGTTTTGTAGTTGAACCGGACGCCCAGAAGCGCAACGGTGTGTTCCCCTAAATCACCCGACGAAATTATCAGATCTCCCGGCTCAGCCCCGTTATTTTCAATTATTTTATCCGCCAGTCCCACGCCGGAAGTGGTAATTTCAATTTTATCAATTTTGCCTTTTTCCATGACTTTCGTGTCACCGGTTACGACCGGCACGCCCGACTTCCGCGACATAGTTTCAACCGACTTCATGATTTTCATAAGGTCGCTCTCCGGGAAGCCTTCTTCGATGACTAGGCTCAACGCGATGCCGAGGGGACGCGCACCCATAACAGTCAGGTCGTTGATCGTTCCGCACATGGCAATCTTCCCGATATCCCCGCCCGGGAAAAATATGGGATCGACTATGAAAGCATCGGTCGTAAAAACCAATTTTCCGCTTTCCCCCAAATCCAAGACTGCCCCGTCGTCGCCGGTATTTCTCCATTGGCCGCGTACGGAAAAATTGTTCCTGATTTTTTCAATCAGCTCGCTTGATTTTTCACCGCCCGAACCGGCTTCTAATTCAATTGTTTCTTCCTTTTTTTCCATTTTGTAATAAATGAAATGAAAATTAACGCCGCTAAAATTCCGGTGAGATCGATCGCAACATCCCTTATCGTACCGTCTCTGCCGAAAACGAAAGTCTGGTGCCATTCATCGGAAATCCCATAGATCAAAGCTAGAACCGCTGAAAATGCAAGTGCCTTCTCATATTTGAAATCCCAGGAGAGTGCTTTATGGAATAGGATAAGCAGTATGAAGTATTCGATGACATGAAAAGATTTCCTTTCTATAAAATAGAAAGTGCTTGGGGATTGGTATCCGCTTCCTCTTACGGATGACAAGAAAAAAATTACCGCCATCCAAGCAGCCGCAGCGAGCCAAAAAAACGATTTGCTATTTTTTATTTTTGGCATATCGGTATTCGACGTTGCAGCTCCCTTCCACGGAAACCATACAAGGTCCGTAAGGATTTTCCGGCGTGCAGACGCGCCCAAACATGGGGCACTCTGCCGGAGCAATGAGCCCCCGGATAACTTCTCCACAGAGGCACCCCGTCGGCTTTTCCGAGCGGGAAAAGTCAACTTTGGACAATATTTCTCTGTATTTGATCTTCGCGTTCAGTTTTGGATTTTTCACTTCCAGTCCCGAGCCGGGTATCATACCGAATCCCCGCCAGTTACCGTCCGCGATCTTGAACTCTTCAAGAATAATCTGGCGCGCTTTTGGATTTCCAAACTTTCGCACTGACCTCGCGTATTCGTTTTCCACGTTGCGCCGACTCCCTTTGATCTGATGAAGGAGCATCAGCAAACCAACCAGGACGTCTTCCACCTCAAATCCGGTTATCACTTGCGCGACTTTCATATGTTCATACGGCTTGAGACCGACAATCGTTGAAACATGCCCGGGACTCAGGAAGCCGTCTATTTTCAGTTCTCCCATAGCCAAAAGCGCGTCCATCGCCGGTAGGAAAAGTTTGTGCGTGGAATAGACCGTTAGCCCCTTTTTTAAAGCTACGGCGGTCATAGGTGCCGTCGTGTCAAAGCCAATCCCGAAAAAAACCAGATCAGGATATTTTACTTTCAGCTCCAGCGCTTCTTCCACGGAATACACTGGAAAAACTTTCGCTCCCAGGCTCCGCGCTTTTTCCAGACTGCCAAAATACCCCGGAACCCTGATTGCGTCGCCATAGGTCGCTACGGGAATTCCCGCGAGCGCCAAATTGACGATAGCATCGATGTCAGCTTGCGCCGTTACGCAAACCGGGCATCCTGGTCCGCTTAGTAAACGAATATTTTCCGGCAAAAACTCCCGGACTCCGTAACGGCTAATGACCTGGGTATGCGTGCCGCAGACTTCCATGATATTGACTGGCCTTTTAATCTGGGCGGCGACCGAATTTATTTTTTTTATCAGCTTCTGGATATTTTTCATAATTTTTCCTCAAATTCTTTGAGTACCTCCCAGGCGTCTTTCTTGCTTAGCGCCTGAATGGCAAAACCGGCGTGCACAATCACATAATCGCCTTTTTTGACGCCGTCAACGAGAGAAATATTGATTTCCTTTCTCACACCCTTAAAATCAGCAGTTGCCTGCTGATTATTCTGAATTTTTATAATTTTTCCCGGAAATGCCAAACACATACTCTTTTCTTAAATTCAGGATTTACGCTTTCCCGTCGCTCCCGAAAATTTTTATTTTCTCCATGACTGCTTGCTTGACCGCTTCTCTCGCGTCTCCCAATATTTTCCGCACGTCGAACGAAATGTCATTTTGGTCCTTGGCCGCTTTCATTAGGCTGTTGACAAAAGCTATTCTGGTCGCAGTATCAACATTAAAGCAAACTATCCCGCGCTTGATGACTTCCGCCACCCGGCCGTTTTCCCAATCAGAAGCACCATGCAAAATCAGCGGCACATCAACATTTTTGTGAATCATTTCCAGTCTCGCGTAATCCGGAGTGTTTCTTTCCTTGAAAAATCCATGGGCATTGCCGATGGCCACCGCCAAGGCATCTACCCCAGTTTCCGCAACAAAACTTTTGGCTTGGCCTGGATCTGTCATATATTCTTCCCAATTAATTTCGCTTATTTCTCCTTCCCCGATATACGGAACATTTCCCAACTCTGCTTGAACATCTACTCCCTTGCCATGGCAAAATTCAACAACTTTTTTAGTTACAACGAGGTTGTCTTCGTATTCCTTTCTTGATCCGTCATACATCACTGATCCAAATCCGATACCCACGGCGCGCTGGACAATTTCAAAACTTTTCCCATGATCCAGATGGATTCCAATCGGAACTTCCAGTGCATAAAATTCGGCGCAATTTTTTATCAAATTAAAGATGGCTCTCCCACCGGCATAATCGATGGTCTTTTCCGTTACCTGAATAATGACTGGCGAACGCATTTCCTTGGCGGCTTCAATGATGGCCTTGGTAGTTTCCAAGTTTACAGTATTGAAGGCGCCAACCGCGTAACCACCTTCCTTGGCTTTTTGTAAAATTTCTTTGACACTGGTAATCATTTTGATTTTCAATTATCAATTCACAATTATCAATCAATGATCAATTCTTCAATTTTCAAATTTTGGAAATTTGGTCATTGAAAATTCATTGGAAATTGAAAATTGGAAATTGGAAATTATAAAAATTTATTTTTTGTCTATTATCGCTACTATTTTTAAAAACTCATGCGGCATCAGAGATTCCCGTCCGACTAGAACCCCATCCATCCCCGGATCGACACAAATTTCTTTGGCAATCACGGCTTTCACTGATCCTCCATAAAGAATCCTCACTTTTTCCGCATACTTTTTTCCGAAAAGAGCCACTAAAATTTTTCTGATCAGAACCTTGGCTTCCATAATTTCGTGCGTTGTCGGAGTGACATCGCTTCCGACCGCCCAGACCGGTTCATAAGCAATGACTATTCCTCCGGCCTTGGTTCGGCTGACATTTACCAGGGCTTTTGCAACCTGTTCCGTTATGACATCCAAAACTCGATGCTCCTCCCTTTGGACTTTTGTCTCGCCGACGCAGATTACCGGAATAAGCCCGTTTTTCAAGGCGGAAGCGACTTTCAAACTTATCTCTTCGTTTTTTTCAGAAAAATATCTTCGTCTTTCGCTATGACCAAGAATTACATACTCGCATCCAAAGGCTTTGAGCATCGTCGGAGAAATTTCTCCTGTGTAAGATCCTTTGGTTTCAGCAAACATATTTTGGGCGCCAAGTTTTATCTTTTTATTTTTCCATTTCTTGAATGATTCCAGATGGACATATGGCGGACAAAGAACGACTTCAGTGTTGGAAAAATCCTTGCCGCTCAGTTCTTTTTCAAGCAACTTGAAATAGCGCTCCCTTTCAGCGAGATTAATTAAATTCATCTTTAAATTTCCAACTACTAGTTTCTTCATAATTTTATCATTTCTTAAAATTTCAGCCTGCGGCTGATCACCCGTAGGGTGACATTTTTAGTTTCCAACTACCGGATTATTCATATTTTTATATTTTATGAATTATCATTTTGCAATTTCAAGTGGCGTCTGATAAAAAGCGCCAGAGCGAAAAAAATAATTATACCGATAGCCAAATCGAATTTGTGAAAATATGCGCCTAGCGTGTCCCAGTTATCACCCAACTTCTTGCCTATATAACCTAGAAAAAAGCACCAAGGCAAAGAACCAAGAAAAGTATAAATAATAAATTTGGATAAATTCATTTTGGCAATCCCAGCCGGCAGAGAAATGAAGGTTCGTACCACCGGCAACATCCTGGAAAAAAAGACTGTCGCTACGCCATACTTCTTGAAAAAATTGTCAGCCATATCCAGATCATGCCGGGATAATAAGACATACTTGCCATATTTTTCAATAAACCTCCGGCCGCCCCTCAGGCCTACCCACCAAGCCAAAACAGAACCCACCACCGAGCCGATGGAACCGGCCAAGGTTATGCCCAAAAGAGTGAACTTTCCCTGGGAAACCAAATAACCGGCAAATGGCATAATAATTTCTGACGGCAGCGGAATGGCTGCGCTTTCAATCGCCATCATAATCGCCACTCCCCAATAGCCTAAGCTTGATATTCCGCCAATGATGAAACCCGCTAAGACCGCGATAATTTTTCCAATCATTTTGCTAATCTCTCAATCTACTTATATTTTTCTTAAATATTCCGATGCTATCTCCGGCTGAATGGTGGAAATTTCAATTCCAGTTGAAAGTTCAAAGCCGGCCCAAATGGAAGTCCGTGGCAAAATTTCTATGTGCCAGTGAAAATGCGCATAATCCTTACCGTCACAAGGTCCGGTATGAATATAAAAATTGTAGGCCGGATCTCCCAGGGCTTTAAAAATCTTATTGATGGATATTTGCAGGGCTTCAGCTAAATTAATTTTTTCTTCGGCAGATATCCTTTCAAAATAAGGTTTGTGTTTTTTAGGAATCACCCAGACTTCAAAACTCGCGCGAGAGGCAAAGGGACAGAAAGCCAAAAAATCATCATTTTCAAAAATTATTCTTTTTTGGTGTTCCTTTTCCCACTCAATTATCGTGCAATACACGCATTTTTTATTGGACTTGTAATACAATTCGGCGCCAGCCAATTCCAGGTTCACATAGGGAGAAATTACCGGAATAGCCATCAGTTGAGAATGAGGATGTCCGATAGAGGCGCCGGCTTCTTTGCCATGGTTGTGAAAAATTTCAATATAGTTAACGCTTTTTTTGTTCATCAAGTCGATATAACGTTCCTGATAAGCATCAACTATCTCCGCTACCCGAAAGACATCCAGTTGGGCTATTTGTTTTCCATGGTTGCGCGTGACTATCAATTCATGATAACCAACCCCATCCATTCCGAAATAAGGCCCCTCTTCAAAATGCCTGATCACCTTGCCTTGGCTAAAGGCCGGATATTTATTGGGAAAAACCCGCAGGCTCCACTGATTATTTTCGTCTTGATATATCAGAACATCTTTTTCCTGTCCGGTTTCTTCTGGCTGACAAAAAAAACACGGCTTGTTCGGATCTTCCTCAACAGCTTCTCGCTTATGCGCGGCAAACTCTTCCGGACGCTTGGCCCGGCCAGTAGCAATCACCACCCAATCTCCTGTCACCAAATCCTGCCTAAGCTCTGATATTTGTATTTTTTTATTTATATTTTCCATTTTTATTTTTTACCCGACCAAGTAACATCTGAAGCTGTCTGGTATTTTAATGTTGTCGCAAACCAATACCAAAATTGCATTTTGAACTTTGAATTTTTAATTTTACTTTATATTGTATTTGCCGGTCCAAAGCCGAAGTCGGGTTTTGAACAAATCAATCAAGACCTGGATAAAACCGTTGGGGCCGGTCAGGCTCACGGATGAGCCTTCTTCATTGAGCCAACGGACTGGCAGCTGTTCTATTTTGAAGCCCATCTTTTTCGCCAAAATTATCCATTCAAAATCAAAGCCGAATCGGTCAACCACCATGCGCGATCCCACTGCTTCCGCCGCCTTGGCTGTCATCATCTTGAAACCGCATTGCGTATCAGGAAAACGCCATAATCCCAAAACAATCCTAATCAGCCAATTACCCATCTCACCCATAATTTCGCGATATTTAGGCTGATGGATCTGCACAAAAGCGCCCTTAATCTTTCTTGAACCGATTACCACGTCATTGCCTTTTTCCAATTCCGGCAGGAAATAATCCAGATGCGTTATAGAAGTTGAACCGTCCGCATCCAAAAAAACACGGCAGTCTCCTTTCGCTTCCAAAAGTCCCTGGCGCACCACATAACCCTTGCCGTGATTCTCTTTATTTTCGATTACGCGTAAATTTTTAACTTTGTCTATGAAACTCCTGGCAACTTCCGGCGTGTTGTCTGGAGATCCATCGGTCACAACCAAAATTTCATAGGTATATTTTTTGGAACTCAAAAAGTTTTCTATTTCCAACAGATTTTTGCCGATTCGATCAGCTTCCCGATAAGCTGGGATAATAACTGATAAATATGGTCTTTCTTCGCCCATGTTTTTAGATAAAAAATTAAATTATTACTTCTCAAAACTCGTTTTTATTATAGCATATTCAGGCGAAAAACGACACTAAACCCACAGCTCGGTCCCATTGGGCAGGGGCTTCTGCCAATCGCGGACATGCTGGTTTTTAAAGCCCATTTCACTGACGGACACGCGATGTTTCTGAGCTTCCGTGATTAAACTTTTTGCTTTTTTATTCCTAATTTTTCCCTTTGCATCTGGTATGCTTATCTTATCCCCGGGCTTTAGATTGTTTATTTTTAAAGCCTTATTGGCCTCGGCAATTTTTTTCACCTTTACTCCATACTTTCTAGAAAGAATACTTAGAGTCTCTCCCCTTTTTATAGTATGGGTATAGCTATCGGAAACACCGGCTTCTTGCTGAACGACATAAGGCGGCTTTAGGTTTATCGGCTGATTTTGTTGAGTGACAAATTTTTCTTTTATGAGATCATCAATGGCATTAAATTTTTCGGGATAGTTCAGATTTTCGGAAAAACCGCTAATGGCTGCGGCAAAGACTTTCTTTTTGGCTACCTGACTCAGGTGAGCCGTTGGGATAACCAGAGCTTGGCCTCTTTTCACGTTAATTCCCTTGAGAGCATTAGCCCGTTGGAATTCCTTATAACTAATTCCATATTTTTTAGCGATACTTGCTAGAGATTCCCACCGGCCGACGACATGCGTAAGTCTATTTCCCAGAAGATCATCCTTTATCTTATTGAGTTTATCCTCAATAGTTTTTAAGAATTCCTTATAAGTAGCGTCTTTCTTTTTGTCGTTGCAAGAGTTGATATAAGTTTGAGCAAAGCTGCCATTATATGTAGCCAAGGCCAGTAACCAGTATTCCTCGCAATCATCTTTTCTGCCGCCTTTTGCCTTGTCGTGCCACTCTTTCAAATACCTGGCACATAGGTCCGCACTCTTGATGGGATGCATACGTTCATCCACGACTGGTCCGATTTTCATTCCGTAACCTCTCCCGGTATTGCCAGTAATTTGATAATAGCCGACTGCATTAGCTTTAGAAACCATTTTTTTTACATTCCAGTGAGATTCAGGAATAGCTAAGTAAGCAAAATTTTTCGGTACTTCATATTTTTCAAAAGCCTCATGTAAATATTTTATCCAAGATCCCATTTCGCGATAAGCATATCTTAGGCTTTCTTTTAGCTTAGGTTCTTTTCTATATCTCTCCTTCCAGTATTCCCTAACTCTTTTCATTTTTTCCGGAGTTAATCGAATTGGGCCATCTTTCTCAAAATCCAGTATGTCCGACAGGGATTCGGCATAATCCATATCCGGCTCAATTTCTTCTTCGCTTTCAGCTTTTCTGCTGTCCGGGTCAGGTTCCTTTGACGTTGTCTCTTTATTTCCTGGCCGCGGGACTTCTTTGGGAATGTCTGTTTCTTTTTTTTCTTCCAGATAATCGCTTACGACTCTTCCAGCTACCAGCGCAGTTCCAAGGGCCAGACTAGCTTTCAAAAAACTTCTGCGAGTGATGCCAGTTTCTTCAGGCTCTTTCTTTTTTTTAACAGGAGGTCCTTTATATTCAAAACTCATACTTTCAGGCTTTCATTTTAAAAAACTACATTTTCTAGCCTAGGCTAAATTTTGTAGTTTTGTTTAAGTCGTGATTAAAAAAATTAATTTTTATCAAGCCAGCTTTGCAAAATTATCCGCGCGGCTTCCTGATTATCCAATTCCTTTATTTTCTTCGCGCCTTTTTCCTTGAGAGAATCCTGCGCCATTTTGGTCGAAAACATTTCTTCCTGGTATCTCACCTGCACGCCCAATTCTTTTTGCATCTCGGCACCAATTTCCTGCGCGTCAAAAGATCCTTTCTGCTCGCCGCTCATTCCCAGTTCTCCCAAAATTATTTGGTCTATTTCCCGTTCCTTGATTATTTCCCGCAAGTTCCCCAGCAGTTTTTCGTCATTGTCCAGGGTTTTGTAAGCAAAGGCGATGGATATCTCGCTATCCCCCACCGCTAAACCGACCTTGGATTTACCATAATCTATGGCTAAATAATTT
>Ga0210044_10005561_pt1 | contig 16980 bp, 14 predicted proteins | sample CryGey13umfilter_2_FD_183959 | JGI IMG/M metagenome (GOLD analysis project Ga0210044, IMG submission 183959) | Groundwater microbial communities from aquifer in Utah, USA - Crystal Geyser 4/9/14 3 um filter (SPAdes) (version 2) | ecosystem: Environmental > Aquatic > Deep subsurface >...
AAATCAGTAGTAACTTTACCTTGGTTACCAAATGAAGTGTCAAGAGATCCATCAGAATTATATCTCACTAAAGCAAAATCATCTGTAGTATTAATCGAAACTCCCGCAACAGTAATTTTCCCATCATCTTGATAATTTAATGAAAAACCGTGATCATCACTTGAATTAAAATCTGTTGTAACTATACCATCGGCAGAAAATGTATTGTCTAATAATCCATCTGAATTATATCGCACTAGTGCAAAATCATAATTTGAACCATTATATGTAGTCCCGGCAACTACTATTTTACTGTCGTTCTGAATAATAACTTCACTTGCATAATCGTCATTTCCCGCAATATCAGTAATAACTTTACCATTGGAATTGAAAGTGTCATCAACTGAACCATCTATATTAAGCCTTACTATTGCAAAATCAAGATTTTCTCCGGTTGTCCCTGCGATAACTACTTTTCCATCAGGTTGTATGGCAACAGAACTACCATAATCATCATTATTTTCAAAGTCAATGGTCAATTTCCCATCAATGGAAAAAGAAGGGTCAAGAGTGCCATCAGAATTATAACGAACCACTGCAAAATTTTCACTACCACCTTTAGATGTGCCAGCAACCACAATTTTGCCATCTAATTGAAGAGCAACTGAGGTTGCTCGATCCGAGCCATTTATAACTATCGTTTTAACCTTCCCTCCAATACCAAATGATTCATCAACAGTCCCATCTGAATTATAGCGTATTAACGAAAAAAGGTTGCCCCAACCTTCTTGTGAAGTGCCAACGGCTATGATTTTACCGTCAGGCTGCACAACCACTGAACTTGATGCATCACCTCCATTAGTTATATTCGAAATAACAATTCCATTATTTCCAAACGTTGAGTCAAGACTTCCTGCTGTTTGAGAAAAAACGCTTCCTACGCCTGCTCCACATAAGTACAATAATAATGAAAAGAAAAAAAACCAAGATGTTGATCGAAAATGGAAGTTAAATTTTTTCATGAGTAGATTTTTTTAATGATATTCATAAGTTGTCAGAGATAGACCTGATGTCATTTGGAAATTGTGGGTAGACGTATGCATTTTCTATTGTTCTTAACCGTATTAAATCAGTTAAATAAGCTCCTTGTTACATTGTAAATGGATCATCGGGTGTTTGGTGGGTGTAAATCTAGGAAATTATTTTATCGGTTTGACATTGGGGGTTTAGTTATTATGGTGTTGTTTGTAAGGTTTTGTTTCTTTTCTAAATATATCTTTAGTAAGGATTGCTTTGATTTGGTTTTGATGATTAAATTGCTGTCGTAATTTTGACTAGAATTTAATCATGACAAAGAAGGAATCGATGGTCCTATTACTGGCTTGTAAGAAACATGGGGTTTTTATGACTGTCAGGAATGAGGGGGATGATCACCTGGTTGGGTTTTTAAATAAACTTGAAATTAGAAGCTTTCAGGCGGCAAAGTATATAACCAACGGATTGGTAATTGAAAGTCGATTGAAGAATGAACACAAAATGGTTCCAAAAACGGAGGCTTCTGTTGAACCCAACGTAGCAATGTATAGAAGTTCGAATAAAAAGTCCAGAGGGTCAAATGATGATAATTGGATGGAAAGGAAGAAGGGCACAATATGAACAGGAAGAAAGGGATGAACAAAAAAGCAATTGATGGGGATTTGGATGATTGGAATGTGGAAACAACCAGTTGCTTTCCGATGGTTATCGGAAGGCGGCATAATTGATCATCTGTTTTAACCGAAAATCATAATATTTGGAATGGGGGAAGGTGCAGGGGGAGATTTGATGATTTAAAGACCCCGTTGGAATATTCACTTCGTGGTTACACAGAGTAAATAGTTCGGTGTTCGGGGTGGTGATTTTATTGACGGTCAACATCATAATCTTTGAATAGGGCATCCTCGTTAACGCTGCTCCCTAATTCTAATTCAAATTATAGTAAAATAAGGTAGAATGACTTGGATTAGTCATTTAATTGTTTAATTTTATGCCACATTATAAATACAACTGCTAAAATGAAACCTAACATAAGTTATATTAATTTCAATACCAATAACATAACTTTTTAAGATTTAATTTATTATTTATCAGTTTTTTATTGAATGCTGTATTTAATTGTTTGGTAGTACCTGATTTATTGCTCTGTTTTATGAAAATAAACGAATGAAGAAAATAAGAATACTTGATGTAACTTTTGAGAATGAGATTGCTGCCTGGGAGGTTCCTGCGTTAAGGGGTGCTATCATTGAAACAGCTGGCAGGGAGAATACATTATTCCATAATCATCTAAACAAAGACTACCTTTATTCCTATCCTTTAATACAATATAAGCGGATTGGAAAAAAACCTCATTTGGTCTGCGTAGAGGAAGGCGTAGATGTTGTTCACCACTTTTTCGAAAATAAGCAAGAAGGGCTGATGCTAGGTGACAGACTTTATGAATTAAAGGTAGAACAGCTTAACCTTAATAGTTTTACCATGCAGGTATGGGATAAAAGTTTTAATTATTTACTGCAGGAATGGTTACCCTTAAATCAAAAAAACTATGTTGAATTCAGAAAGTTGAATTCGGAAATGGAGCAGCTAGAGTTTCTTGAGAAAATTTTAATTGGAAACATTTTGTCCTTTGCAAAAGGAATTGATTGGAACATTGAAAAACAAATAAAGCTGAAGATACCTAAGATATTAAGAACGAACTTATTGACTATAAAGGACGTGAAACGCGAAGCATATACTTTAAATTTTACCACGAATGTATTTTTACCCAATCATATCGGGCTGGGGAAAAATGCCAGCATGGGTTTTGGGGTTGTAAGAATTGTATACAATACGAAATAATATAGAAATGGATAATAGAAGACAAATGATTTACCTGGCAGCATTGTTGCATGATATTGGCAAATTCTATCAGCGTGCAAGCAATAAATCCATTAAAGAAATTAGACCCGGGTATGACAAAGAAGAGTTTGGATATCAGCATGCAGAATGGACTAATGAATTTTTTAATTTAGGCAAGGTAAAAAACACTTTGGAAAAGGTGCCTGGATTAAAACAGAACCTTTATGAAGATCAAACTGAGAATCAATTTAATGTTGCTAATTTAGCATCCAATCACCACCGACCACAAAATATTGATGAAGCATTCATAACGCTAGGAGATTGGTGGAGTGCCGGAATTGACAGGCAAAACCCTGGTGAATTAGAAACAAAAACATTTGGCAATAATGCTACAGATTGGGGTAAAAACCGGTACAAAACCATCCCTTTATTTTCTGTTTTTAATAGAATAAAATCGGGTGACTCAAATCATGCTTTCTCATTAAATGATTTAAGTATTGAAAGATCTGAAATATTTCCTAAAGAAATAAAATCAGCTGCGGATGGAATAAGTGAGGAGTTGTATAGTAGATTATGGGAAAGTTTTATCGAAGATTTTACCAAGTTACCTACGGATAGCATAGAAGGATTTACAGAGAGTTTAACTTATCTTCTGAAAAGGTTTACCTGGTGTATTCCTTCTAATACCATGGACATGGCCAATGTAAGCCTTTTTGAGCATTCGAAAACCTGTGCAGCCTTCGCTGATACTTTGTCGAAGTATTATGAAACAAATCAGGAAGATATTGATTGGAATGATTCAGATAAGAGATTGGTTATAAAAGAAGATAAGTACCCAGTCTTGCTTTACGGGGCAGACATTTCGGGTATTCAGAAATTTATATATAATATCGCGAGCAGCAAAGCTGCCAAGAGCTTAAAGGGACGTTCATTTTATCTTCAATTGCTAATAGATTCATTAATTCAACAGATAATTTCTCACGATAAAATTCAGGCGACCATTGGACATGTAATTTATTCTTCAGGAGGAAAATTTTATATGGTGCTGCCAAATACCATTGAGGTTAAAGATGCCATGGAAGCGTTGAAAAAGGTATTTGAGAAGGAAATTTGGGATGAGCATAAAGGGAAATTATCAATTAATACAAGCTTTATAGGTTTCGCTTATCGAAATAAAAAGGAAAAAAATAAATGGGCAAATTGGATAGATATAGAAGGTGTGCATGGAAGATCTGATATCAGTGATTTATGGAAGGCACTTTCTGATAAAATTAACATTGAAAAGAATCGGCATTTCAAATCGTTATTGTTAGAAAGTTGGGGTGAATTTTTTGACGAAGGCAACACTCGACTTAAAACGGGAGGAGATATTAAGACTTGTGCCGTAACTGGGGAACCAATTCCAAATGAAAAATATGAAATTGATCATGAACTATATGTAAGTAAATCGGTTTATCAACAAACAAAACTTGGAGAGGCATTGAAGAGTTCCGATTACAGGATCATACACAAAAACCACGATAAACACACCTATTTAGAGAGGCGATCGAAACGCAACAATAGTATCAAAGTAACAGGAGTATACAATTATCTGTTTAACAAAGAGGAATTAACTCTTGATGATGCTGATTTCAGGGGGATTACCTCCGCAGATGTTTCGAAGGTAATCACCTTAAATAATACTAACTTTTTAGCTGCACCACTAAAAGGTAAAAACCCCAGTTATGGTTTTCAATTTTATGGTGGAAACAAGCAGGCTATAGATAAAACGGGTAAGGCAAAGACTTTTGAGGGACTGGCAAAGAACGAAAAAGGAGCACAAACTTACCTTGGTGTACTCAGGATGGATGTTGATGATTTGGGCGATGTTTTTATTCATGGTTTTAATAAAGATGAGCGAAGTTTTTCGTCGTATGCAACACTTTCATTTTTACTTGATTTATTTTTTAGTGGATATATTAATACCATTAGAGAGAAGAAAAAGTATCAAGATTTTGTAAACATTCTTTATTCAGGAGGTGATGATATTTTTGCCATTGGCAGATGGGATTTGATCATCGATTTTGCTGAAGAACTAAGGAATGAATTTAAGCATTTTGTGGGAAGGGATGATATTTCCATTTCTGCCGGAATAAGTATCGTTAGTAGTAAATTTCCCATTTCAAAAGCAGCAGAACTTGCCGGGGAGGCAGAAAATAAAGCCAAATCATTTAAGGCTGGTGAAAAAAACGCCATTTCACTATTTGGTGAAGTGATATCCTGGGATAAAGAGTTTATTCAGGTAAAAGAAATGAAAAATGAGATTTCCAGACTTGTTCAAAACAATAATATGTCGCACAGCATACTGCATAAACTTATGCAATATACAGATATAAAAAAGGCTAATGATCAGTTTAAAAAAGAAGGGAAAACAGACAAGATTGATTTGAGCTATAAATGGCATACTGCTTATTACTTAAAAAGATTTTTAGATCGATACAGGTTTGACGAAAAACGAAGGAATGATGAAGACAGAAATAACATGGAGATACATCATTTTATTAGTGAGCTGCAAAAAGACTTGTTAACCAATTCTGTTGGTTATGAGGTAGTTGGTTTGGCATGTCGGTGGGCTGAGTTGGAGATAAGAGAGATAAAACAGGATAGTAATTGAATACGAATAATTGGAACCAATAATCATTTAAATAGTTAAAACTATGAGTAAGTATCCAGAACAAAGACTAAAAGAAGAATGGGTTCGGGCCGAAATTACGGATGAAGCTGTGGAATGGACGAAATCGTTTGGTTTTTTTCTTCAACAAAAAGACAATACCAATCCGCTAACGACATCACAAATAAGAAAGTTTTTTGGGGAACTTAAAAGAATACAAGCTGATCCGGAGAAATATCAGGAAGAAATTCCAATGCTGAAAGCAAAGCTTGCTTATGCTGTAGGCCGGGATGCCTCAACAAAATTTGACAGAAGTACGAGGAAAAATGAACTAAGCTATTCGACCAAGATTAAAGAGTTTTACGAGGAACTTGAATTAGGTATTAACAGTATCCGAAAAGGGGAGAATAAAGATCTAGTACGATTTGTTAAGCTTGTTGAGTCAATTGTTGCATTTCACAAATATTATGGGGGTAAATAATTAAAAGTATATTATCATGAAACTAGTAAAAAAAATAAAATTTAGCACAGAATTAGAGATCATAACAGGATTACATATCGGTGACAGCTCTGATAATGTCGAAATTGGTGGTATAGATAATCCGGTAATCAGGAGAACATTAGATAATGTACCTTATATACCAGGTAGCTCTTTAAAAGGAAAAATAAGAAGCTTGCTTGAGCAAATTGCAGGCTCTGCTGATGTGGGTGGAAACGATCAAATTAACGAACTTTTTGGTTTTGCTAAAGACAACAAGCCTTCAAAAATCATATTTCGTGATGCTTACATGAGCGAAGCAAGTGTAAAACAGTTGCAGGAATCTGAATTTACGGATATGCCTTATGCCGAAGTGAAATTCGAAAATGTAATTGACAGAGTTAAGGGAACAGCCATGCATCCAAGACAGATGGAACGAATACCTGCCGGTGTAACATTTAATGTGGAAATTATTATCAATGTCTGGGATAATGACGGTGATGGGATTCAATTAATTGATCTGCTGAATAAAGGCATCAAGGCACTTGAAAACGATTATCTTGGCGGAAGTGGATCGAGGGGTTACGGACAGGTTAAGTTTGGACCACTGGAGCAGAAAGAGATAAGTTTTGAGCATTATCTAGACAATTAGCCATGGCGAAGTTTAAACTTTATAAACTCCGTTTTAGTGCATTACACCTTGGCGATGAACGAGCCGATTATGATAAAAGTAATTTGGTGTATCATTCTGACTCCATGTATGCTGCTATCACTTCGGCTTTAGCAAAGGTGGGAACAGTTATACCTGACAACGGAGATTTCGGATTTTCAATTAGCAGCCTATTTCCTTTTTATCAAAGAGACAAAGAAAGTAAAACGGTATATTTTTTGCCCCGAATACTTAAGCAAGATGCATTTGAGCCTGGATTAAGGAAAAAAGTTAAAAAAATAGCCTGGCTTGACCTACCTTCATATACGAAATATATTCATGGCGAGCCATTATTTGAAGGAAGAGTCAATGAATCCTCGATGAAAGGCAATTATTTTACCAGTGAAATAATTGATGAGGACTTTATATCTTCAAACGTGAATCCAAGAGTAGTTATTTCGCGTGATGGATCAGAAGATGCGAAGCCCTTTTATATGGAGCGGTTGTTTTTTAAAGAAGGCTCTGGTCTATATTTCATGGCAACGGGTGAAACACAAGTAATTGATCGTGCTTTAGAAATTCTTCAGGACGAGGGTATTGGAACTGACAGAACCATTGGTAACGGTTTTTTTGAATACGAAACCGATATGATGGAGATGATACTACCAAAAAGTGAGACTATCAGTAATTTATCGATGTTTATTCCAGAAACTAAAGAGCAATTGAAAGTACTTTTTGAGACCGAAAGTCTGGCTTATCATTTTCAAAAAAGAGGTGGTTGGATAACAGATGCCGGATTGAATACTTATCGAAAAAATAATATTTACATGTTTGATGAAGGAGGTGTATTTAATTACATTGAAAAAATTGATACTGAAATTGTATTGGGGAAAGTTGTTAACCTGAAACCAACGATCGAGCATGTACCTATTAAGCATCCCATATATAGGGATGGCAGGGCCCTGTTTATACCCGTTGTAAAGTAATAATGACAGCAGTATTTTGTACACTTGGAATTCAGAACTTCAAATTATGTAAAATTCACGGTAAAAAAACCATGAGAACATGAGTGAATACTTAAACAAAAAATACCATCTGGAGATGGAGGTCATTAGTCCGCTGCACATTGGAGCAGGACAGGAAAAGGATTGGATGAAGGGGGCAGATTATGTAATTGAAAACAAGAAATTATATAAACTGAATCATAAAAAAGTATTAAGTAAGATTTCTTCCGACGAATTCTCAACAATCCTTTTAACAAAGGACGACAATGCACTTAAAAGAAAAATTGCCGATAAGATTGAAGAAGTAGCTGATGAAATTTTTGATGCCCCAATAAGTTCTGAAAATGATATTAAAAGCTTTATCAAAAATGGGTTAAGTAATAAACCCATTGTTCCAGGCAGTTCAGTTAAAGGCGCCATCAGATCTATCATTTTAAATTACCTTTTAAATAATTCCAAACCATTCCAACTAAATGAAAGGGAGATTTTTGGGGATTCGAACAAAGGTGATGAATTTATGCGGTTTGTTAAAATATCTGATGTTCAGTTTAGCAGAACCGACTTGATAAATACTAAAATATTTAATTTGTATGGTCTGGCTCCGGATTTAAATGGAGGATGGAAGCATAGTGGGGGGAGAAACGGGAAAACCACAAATCGATTTGATCCTACTGGATTTAATACGATCTACGAAATTATCCGACCTGAGGAAAAAGGCACGTTTTCACTCTCACTTTCAGATAAAGGATTTGATAACTTAAAAAATGATTCAAACATTCGCATTACTGAAGAAAAGAAAAAGAGTGACATTGTTCATTTAGATATCAAAAAACATTTGTTTAAAATAATTAATGAGCAAACAAGTAATTACATAATTAAGCAAATAGCCTTTTTTAAGAAATATGCTAACAATGAAACAGATTTCATTATAGATTCGTTACATAGAATTAAAAAACAAATACCTGAAGATAACAGTGCTTGTGTATTACAAATGTCAGGAGGAAGTGGGTTTCATTCTATTACAGGTGATTGGCAGTTTGATGATTTTTCGATTGATGCAATAGATGTTAATGACAGGAATAGAGGGAAATTAAGAGGTAAATCTTCTGCTAAATCGCGCAAAATTGCAACCGATGGACACACCTTTGAATTAATGGGGTTTGTTAAACTTAGCATAATTTCAGAAGAGATTATTGCCCAAAGAGCTAATGAGCATAAAGCAAAACTTAAGGAAGATCAACTGGCTGAAGAGCTGAGGATGGCGAACGAACGCGAAGAACAAGACAGGGTTGAGTCTGTAATGTTAGCTAAAATAGCTTCAGAGAAAAAAGCTGAAGAGGCGATAATTGAGAAAGAGAGGCTTGAACGTGAGGAATTAGAACGTTTATTGCAAAAAAAGGAGGACGACCTTAAAAACGCACGGGAAGCCAATTTGATTAAAAAAGAGAGCGAAATTGAAAGGATCGTTACCAAAGGCCTTGATGAACTTTCGACACTGAACGACTTCGATAAGGGAAAAAAGATTATAGAACAATACTTCAAAGCATTGGAAAGTGACTTAATTACTGATGAAGTACAGGTTAGGTTTCTGGAAATATTTATCGAACATTGCATAAGGAAAAGCAATAAACGGTGGAAAAAAGCAGGAAAGCAAGATTGGGTGCTTGTGGTAAAATGGATTGGTAAAGAAATGGCTCAGCAATGGTTTGACAGCATGAAACCATAGTTTAAAGTTGTGTTTCTACCGGGCATAAAATACTATGAAATCGAGAGGTAAATTAACACGAAAATAATGCATATCCATATTACTCTAGTTGGAGGTCAGAACATACCGATTTACCTGGGCATTTATGAGAAAAGTCCTGATGTTGTTGTTTTTGTATGCACTGATAAAACCAGAGAACAATCGGAACTGATTGGTTCGATCGTGAAACTAAAAACTGAGTATGTTATTGTTAATCCTTTAGATTATCAGGATATTAAATTAAAACTAGTACAACTATTTGAGAATTATAAGGAGAATCGAATAAGCTTTAATCTTACAGGCGGGACTAAGCTGATGTCGCTAGCGGCGTTTTCATATAAGGATACATGGGAGCATGTTGATTTCGATTATATTGATCAAAACTATCAGCTATTTAATCTGAACACCAACACATCCAGGGTACTAACATCCACCATCGACTTAGATACTTATTTTAAGCTGAGCGGAAATCACATTAAGTCGTACAAAAAACTGGAACAATACCCCAGGCAAATACTGGAGTCATGGATTCAGGTTAGAGAACTGATTCATTTTTCACCTGGGGAATATTATAACCTGACAGGCACCTTAGCCAATAAAAATAATCAGTTTCAGCTTACGACCAAAGCAGGATCGAGTTATGATTACGATCATGAGAAGGACGAGGTGAGGATACACCTGGTAAACAAAACACGAACCATTACGAGGGTTTTAGCCTTTAGGCAGGCGAATGATATACTATTGAATACCATCTGGTTTGAGCTGGAAGTTGCGCAGATTTTTTCTAAATGGAAATTTACCAGGGAAATATATCACAGCGTGGTGGTGCCCTATAATTCGGGGAGCGATAAAAATGAAATTGACCTGGTTATTAGCCTGGGGCAAAAGTGGCTGTTTGTTGAATGTAAAACCCAGGTTAATGACATAAAGGACATTGATAAATTCCGAAATGTTGTAAAAAATTATGGCGGACTCGGAGCGAAATCGATCCTGATAACCGATGCCCCCATTAATGACCGGGTAATTGAAAAATGTAAAGACAATAATATTTTGACTTTCAGCCTGAAACAGGCGAAAAACAATTCGATGTTTATGGTTGACCAAAGTTTATTTTTAATGTTGGAATCTGAATTGTTTACCAGTAATCCAATATAATTGTTGTAGTATAAACCTTGAAGCATGGAAAGTAAAATCTTAGTAAGTCTGGTTAGCGATCAGACACTGCCTAATGTAGAATTGATAAAAGAGTTTGAGTTGGTTGATGAATACATTTTTATACATACTGATAAAACTATCAAACAGTTATCATGGATTATTGCAGCCACCAAAATAGTTGAGAGTAATTATAAAACCATACAAGTAGATCCATTTGATGTTAGCAACATTGAATCGAAGCTCAATGATTTTAAATTTAAAGATGCTGAATATATTGTTAATATTACCGGTGGCACAAAACTGATGATACTGGTAGTTATGGAGTATTTTAAAAAACTGGGTGCTAAAATTTATTATATTACCGGACATAAAAAAAACTATGTAAAAGTGTTCCCAGTGTTGGGAAAACGCGATTTTATTCTTAAATCAAAATTAAGCCTGGATGAATATCTAACAGCTTATGGTTTTACTTATAAAGAAAATACGACTTTTAAAACATTGGAGATGGCTGAAAAGCTATTTAAGCTTTTTGTGTCAGATAAAATAGCATCGTATAGGGCGACATTTGAGCTAATACGACTTAATAGAGGAAAAAAATTGACCATTGGCTCAGAAGAATTAATTGCTTTATTGCAAGAGATAGATTATTCTGTTTCGGATTTGTTTCTATCAAAATATGACACAAAATATTTATCAGGCGATTGGTTTGAGGAGTACATTTATTTTAAAATTAAAACCGAATTACATCTTGATGAAAGTGAAATAGCTACAGGCTTAAACCTAATTAAGGAGAATACACCAAATGAAATAGATGTGATATTTATTTTTGATCATAAATTATATATTATCGAATGTAAAACATCCATTATTGACAAAAGAAAAATTATGCGAATCAGGGACGGAATATTAGTGGAGGAAGAGAAGAATATCAAGCTATTGCCAGAGATACTTTATAAATCGGATGCCTTGAGAAATAAATTTGGCTTGTTTGCAAACACCATGCTTTTAACACTAGAAGAATTAAGAAATGATGACGATACGCCGATGGATGATTATAAAAGCCATTTTGACAGAGCAGTTATGAGCAATGTATCTATTTTTTCAAAAAAAGATCTTGTAAGTGAGATGGAGATAGGTAAATTAATTAAGATTCACTAGGTTATGCTTATCAACGTATCTAACCATCCCTCGCAATATTGGCCTGAAAACCAAATGGAACTTGCTATATCCCAATTTAGTACACTTATTGATTTGCCTTTTCCCGCCATTGATCCACGGTCGACTGAGGGTGTAATTGATCTATTGGCTTCCGATTATTTCACCAAAATAATGGCTATTCTTGATGAGTGTGCCAATGAGCCTTATGCCCATGCGATCCATATTCAAGGTGAGTACACTTTTGTGTTTCGATTGGTTACTTTATTGAAGGCATCGGGCATTCGTTGCATAGCTTCTACCTCGAATCGCAATGTGGAATATCAAGAGAGTGGTGATAAAATTGTGAAGTTTGATTTTATTGGTTTCCGTGATTATTAGGACCATGTTATGAAGAATACTGAAAATTATTATCCTTTTAAACTCACTAAAGAGCAGGATGAGCTTGTAAAACGGTTACTTGCTTTTATTAAGTCGGAAGAAAATGTTTTTATTCTAAAAGGTTATGCCGGTACCGGAAAGACCACCATTATGCAGGGTCTTGTAAAATATTTTGGTGAGCAAAAAACGCCTTTTACATTGATGGCTTCTACCGGGAGAGCAGCCAAAGTAATGAGCCAGAAAGCCCGATTTCCTGCTGCTACCGTACATGGAAGCATTTATGCTCTACAAATTGTAGAACTGCCAAAAAACGATGAAAATGCGGAGGAGGCTAATTACAGGCTCACTTTCAGACTCAAGATGCCCAATTTTAACGAAAAAGTAGTTTATTTTGTGGATGAAAGTTCGATGTTGACCAACTCCTTACAGAGTGGAGGTTCTATTGCTTTTGGTAGTGGTAGGCTGTTAGATGATCTTTTTAAGTTCGCAGGAAAGGGAAAAGTAGTATTTATTGGCGACCCAGCCCAGCTACCACCGGTTAATTCAAAATTTTCGGCTGCACTAAGTCGTGAGTTTTTAAAAACTACCTTTGATTTGAAAGTGGATGGTTTTGAACTCAAGCAAGTTATGCGCTATCGACAAGATTCGGGGATGTACTACAATACCAACTTACTGCGCGAGGTTATCCAGTCCAACCGATTTCCTCCACTTGCCATTAAAGCACATGGCTTTGATGATATTCAAGTTTACAGCCATGACAACGAATTGGTTAGTAAGTACTACGAAATAATTAAAACAATTGGCGTTGATTCGGCGATATACATCACCCTGTCGAATAAGCAAGCTGCTTTGGTAAACAATAAAATACGAGCGCATTTGTGGGGATATAAAAACACCTCATTTTTGAAAACAGGCGAATCGTTGATGGTGGCTCGAAATAATTATTTATACGGGCTTAACAATGGGGATTTATGCGTGGTAGAAAGTATTGAAAACGAAGTAATAAAGAAAGCAGGACTTGAGTTTCGATTTATAACCATCAGGGTTTCCGATCCTGACCCGGAAAAGGGTCAGATATTAAAACGGGTATTGATTAATGTGGATCTGCTTTCGTCGGATAACCGAGATTTAAGTGCTAGTCAGGACATGGAATTGCTGCAAAATTATTTTGGACGTATGCGTAAAATAGCCATTGAAATATGGGAATTGCTTAACCAGGTAACAGATGTTGAAAAGCGCCGAGCCATTTTGGATGAAAAGATAAAAAGTTTTGATATAAATTTAGATGTTGATTCTGTGATTGAAAAAGCCCCATCGAAAAAATCCCTTATAAAATCCATTGCCTACGAAAATATGCAGTCTGATCCTTATCTGAACGCATTGCGGGTAAAATATGGATATGCCATTACGTGTCATAAAGCCCAGGGCAGTGAATGGCCTGAGATATTTATTCATATGGAAAAATCGATGTTTTATTTTGACAAAGAAAATCAATATCGTTGGGCTTATACCGCATTAAGCAGGGCAGAAAAAAAGATTCATCTATTGAACAATCAATGTCTATATTAAACGTAGAATTATGGAACTTGTTTTAAACACTTTCGGAACCTCATTGGTAAAAGAGAATGGAAATTTATTGGTAATTCATAAGGATGGCAAACAAGTTATACCAATGGATAAACTGAAAACCATCTTGATAAGCAAGGGCGCAAAACTCAGTTCTGATGCAGCACTATTGGCCATTGAAAACGAAATTGAAATACTATTTGTAGATAATAGCGGCAAACCTCAAGGACGATTGTGGAGTGTTAAATACGGATCGGTATCAACCATTCGAAGAAAACAACTTGACTTTACACTTTCTTCCCATGCCGTAGAATGGATAAAAGAAATTCTTGTTCAAAAGCTCGATAACCAGGCAGCGTTACTTTTTTCATTGGTTCCCATTGATTGGGAATTTCAGTCAAGTTTAGATAAAGCACTGAATAAAATTAATGATTATAAAATCAAAATTAAATCTGCCAAGGCAAATGTTATTAGTGAAATTGCACCCAGTTTACGAGGTTGGGAAGGAGCAGCTTCAAGATTGTATTTTGGTATTATTAACATGATGATGCCTTCAAACTATCAGTTTGAGGGCCGCACACAACATCCGGCAACGGATGTGTTTAATTGTGTGCTTAATTATGGTTATGGCATACTGTATGGCAAGGTTGAAGGAGCATTAATTAAAGCCGGATTAGATCCTTATGTTGGCGTAATGCACCGCGAAGACTACAATCGACCTGTGATGGTTTTTGATGTTATTGAATTGTATCGGGTTTGGATTGATTATGTGGTGATAAAATTGATACAACAAGAGGTAATTAATGCTGATTGTTATATCATAAAAGAGGATGATTCGTATTGGCTTGAAGGTCTGGGAAAGCGCATACTTATACAATCGGTAAATGATTATTTTGACGAAGTAGTAATCATGGGAGGTGTTAACCGTAGCAGGGCAAATCAAATTGGACTGTTTGCTCAAAAATTAGCTACCAAAATGGTGAACTTAAAAATGTAAAGATATCATGATTTGTCTTGGAAGAAATATAAAACAGCCAAATGACCCATTGGAAAAAATCACAATTAAACAATTGGCAGATAAGATTAGAAATCCAAATGCTGTTTTTATAAACTTTTTGGTGCAATTAAGGCAAGTGCAGAACATCGATGCTAAGAAGTACCGAGAATTAAAAACCAAGCTTCCCTATGTTGTGGGTGCTTCGTTTAATCCGCCGTATCGAAAGATTGAACATTTTGCCAAAACAAATCATCTCATACTTGACATCGATCATCTATCTCAGAAAGAAATCAACATCGAAGAATTGATTGATAAATTACACCACGATCAACGCATATTGCTATTGTTTAAATCACCATCGGGTGATGGTCTTAAGGTTTTTTTTAAAGTAAACGAACCATTTTATGATCATGGAAAATACAGCTTATTTTATAAAATATTTGCTCAAAAGTTTGCTAAGGAATATCAGCTTGACCAAGTGATTGATAATTGCACTTCGGATGTAAGCAGAGCGTGTTTTGTTAGTTACGATCCTGATATTTGGCACAACACTTCATGCGAAAGCATTGATATAAGCACCTATGTAAATTTTGAAAATGAACTTCAAATTACACAAATAAAGGCATTGATTAAGGAACAAGAAAAACAACACACCCATCAAAACGACGACTTGCTTACCGGACAGGATATGCCGGACGATCTCATCAAGCAAATCAGGGAAAAACTGAACCCCAAACTAGCTGAAAAAAGAGGGAAGCAAATTTATGTACCGGATCAATTGAATACTATTATGGAGTTGGTACGTACAAATTTGTTAACCTATCAAATACAAATAGTTGAGATAGTTGACATACATTATGGAAAGCAGTTTCGACTAAAGCTTAATCACTTACAGGCCGAAGTAAACGTTTTTTATGGCAAAAAAGGTTATTCTATTGTGAAGAGCACCAAAAGTGGGTGTAATGCTGACTTGGTTGACATAGCGTATGATATTTTTTATTCGAGCATTTTGTAGGTGTTGCAAATAAAACCATGGCCAAAACAAGAAATAAAAAAGTTGAAATATCATTTGTGGAAAAAATGCTATTATTTCATAAAGCTGGATTTTCTCATTCTGGGGCATCCTACACACAAACTAAAAACATTGAAGATGAACTTCTAGAACTTCCAGAGCGCATTCAAAAAATATTGCAAATAGTCAACCGAACACATTTAACAGCTAACCAGATGCTCTACTTTATTATGTACGATATCGAAAACAATAAAGTTCGTACAGCAATATCAAAATATCTTGAAAAAAATGGATGTTTACGCGTGCAGAAGTCTATTTTTTTTGTTGAAACCGAACGAAAGGTGTACAATCAAATTCACAGTGATTTAAAACACATTCAAGAATTATACGATAACCATGACAGTATTTTTTTGGTGCCGGTCTCAACCGACCAAGTACGGTCGATGAAAATTATTGGCCAAAGCATAGATTTTGATTTGATTATTGGAAGTAAAAACACATTGTTTTTTTAACAACGAGATGATAGGATCAAAAGAAACATTATATTTAGTTGATAAAACTTAATTAAAAAGAGAAAACATGTTGTACTTTTGCAACCCCAAAAAACGAGCGGTTTTTCACCAGTTAATACTGCAAAACAGGCGTTTGATGTTCATAAACATAAGGCTATCAACGCTATAAAAAATACAGTCTCAAAGAGCAACTTCCACTAAAACAAGGATTAAGACTGTTCCAAGAATGTTCTCTACTTCTTCTGTTATATCTCAAAGAGCAACTTCCACTAAAACAAGGATTAAGACAGAAACAATGGTCTTTTTACCATTGATACTTCAAACTCAAAGAGCAACTTCCACTAAAACAAGGATTAAGACGGTTTGCCATACACAAAGAAAAAAATAACTCCCACTCTCAAAGAGCAACTTCCACTAAAACAAGGATTAAGACTTTGCAGTATTTAATTCTTGAACAATGTCCTGAGATCTCAAAGAGCAACTTCCACTAAAACAAGGATTAAGACCTTCTGTTATATATACATGTAGCATAAGCATTGGTACTCAAAGAGCAACTTCCACTAAAACAAGGATTAAGACACGGTTAGCGTCATTGTCTTGTTGCTCTTTCGGTAACTCAAAGAGCAACTTCCACTAAAACAAGGATTAAGACTTTAGTATGCTCATAGTAACGTCCTCTACTACATACCTCAAAGAGCAACTTCCACTAAAACAAGGATTAAGACTGAGCATCACCGCTTACTTGAGCATCACCGGATACCTCAAAGAGCAACTTCCACTAAAACAAGGATTAAGACGGTGAGGTTGCAGATCCATTGTTT
>Ga0210044_10005562_pt1 | contig 16976 bp, 16 predicted proteins | sample CryGey13umfilter_2_FD_183959 | JGI IMG/M metagenome (GOLD analysis project Ga0210044, IMG submission 183959) | Groundwater microbial communities from aquifer in Utah, USA - Crystal Geyser 4/9/14 3 um filter (SPAdes) (version 2) | ecosystem: Environmental > Aquatic > Deep subsurface >...
CTCAATCAGGTGAAACCGCCGATACTTTGGCTGCGCTCAACCACGCTATAACATTAGGGCACCCACATACTCTGTCTATCTGCAATGTGCCGGAAAGCGCGCTGGTCAGGCTCTCAAAGCTACATTTCTTGACGCGCGCGGGACCGGAAATTGGGGTCGCCTCAACCAAGGCATTTACCACACAATTGGCGGCTTTGTTCCTGCTTACTCTGGTTTTCGCCAAGCTGCGTGGCAAGTTGAGTGCAGAAAAAGAACAGCACCACTTGCAAGCGTTGCGCCATTTGCCCAGCGCGGTTCAATTGGTATTGACACTCGAGCCTGAGATTGCGCAGATGGCCGAGCGTTTTGCCGACAAGCATCATGCTCTGTTTCTCGGGCGCGGGCTACACTATCCCATCGCACTGGAAGGCGCGCTTAAGCTTAAGGAAATATCTTACATTCACGCAGAAGCCTACCCAGCTGGTGAATTAAAGCACGGACCACTAGCCTTGGTGGACAAGGATATGCCGGTTATCGCCGTTGCCACTAACGACGCATTACTGGAAAAACTCAAATCCAACCTGCAAGAAGTGCGCGCACGAGGTGGCGAACTGTATGTATTCGCCGATGCGGACACGCGTTTTCATTCGGGCGAGGGCGTACACCTAATGCAAATGCCCGAGCACGCAGGATATTTAAGCCCTATTCTGCACACCATCGCATTGCAATTGCTGGCATATTACGTGGCATTGCAGAAGGGAACTGATGTCGACAAGCCGCGCAATCTGGCCAAATCTGTCACGGTAGAGTGATAGGTCAGCTCGTTATGCTTATTTCGCATCTGCCCATTACCTTGGAGTTTTTCCAGAATGGCGGTTATCGCTGTATTCAATCAAAAGGGCGGGGTGGGCAAAACCACCACCTGCCTCAATCTTGCCGCTGCGCTGGCCAGGGGGCAGCGGAATCCCATCGTTCTTGATCTTGACCCCCAAGGACATTTAAGCTTGGCGTGTGGGTTGAAGGATGTCACTTTAGCTGATGCTGGCATGGCTGCTTTTTTTAGGTTGAATACCCCGCTTGCCAACCTTCTGCGCGATACACCAGCTGGCTGGCAGATCATTTCTTCTTCGCTCGAGTTATCCAAAATCGACGTGCTTTATGGTAGCGATCCCAAGGCTGCAACCATGTTAAAAAAAGGCTTGAGTGAAGATTTGGCACTCACTGGCGCGCCCATTCTGATTGATTGTTGCCCTATGTTAGGCGTGCTAACGCTTAACGCGCTGCTCGCATCTGATCGAGTGTTGATTCCGGTTTCGGCGGACTTTCTTTCGCTACACGGCGTGCATCTCCTGGATTCTGCACTTAATGTGCTTGAGGTCAAACTCAAACGTATATTCGAGCGTCGCATTGTGGTGACCCGCTTCGATGCGCGGCGTAAGCTTTCGTATGAAATTTTCGACAAACTTCGGGACCGTTATGGTTCATTGGTATGCAATACGCGCATTAGTGAAAACGTTGCGCTTGCCACGAGCCCCATGTATGGTAAAGATGTCTTTACTTACGCTCCGCACAGTCCTGGCGCGGCGGATTACAAGGCGTTAACCGGAGAATTGATTAAAAGCGGATTTTTTGATGAAAGATAGGCAGTTTGATTTCAACCAGGATGCCTGAGTTCGAAATAGAGTACCGCTGTTTGCAGGTTGTTAACTCACACTATCTCAAGGGCGCCTCTAAAAATTCAAGTTTCTAGACAAGATAAGGCGAGTGTGAAAAATTTGAGCGCAGCATATATTTGATATGTAAGCGAGAATTTTTTACTTTCAACGCTGTATTGTGACGAAAATTGGATTTTTAGAGGTGCTCTCAATAAGGTCAGCTGTGGCTTAGATATGTGTTATCTAAGCCACATCCTCACTCCACTAGCTTCCACTTCACCATTTCACTTGCTCTCAATGGCACTAACTGATGCTCCCCAAACCCAACTGTTGCAGGCACTTGCCATTCCTGCTTACTCAAGGTAACGCTTTGAGCGTTGCGCGGCAGGCGATAAAAATCAGCGCCATAAAAACTGGCAAAACCTTCTAACTTATCTAGCGCCCCAGCCTGCTCGAAAACTTCTGCATATAGCTCGATGGCGGTGTGGGCGGTGTAAATGCCGGCGCAGCCGCAAGCAGACTCTTTGGTATGTTGTGCATGGGGGGCACTGTCGGTGCCGAGGAAGAATTTTTTGCTGCCACTGGTGGCCGCTGAAAGCAATGCTTCACGATGTGTTTCGCGCTTCAACACGGGCAGGCAGTAATAGTGCGGATGGATACCGCCGCTGAGCATGGCATTGCGATTGTATAGCAGGTGGTGCGCGGTGATCGTGGCGGCGACATTTTCTGGCGCGTTCTTCACAAACTGCGCGGCGTCTATCGTGCTGATATGTTCGAAAACCACGCGCAAATCGGGTAGGTCGTGCAGCAGCGGTTGCAGCACGCGGGCTATGAATACTGCCTCGCGGTCGAACATGTCTACCGCTGAATCTGTTACTTCACCATGCATAAGCAGCGGCATACCACAATGCTGCATTTCTTCCAGAGCGGGATAGGCCTTGCGAATGTCAGTTACGCCCGAATCGGAGTTGGTGGTGGCACCTGCAGGATAATATTTAACAGCATGCACAATGCCGCTTTGCTTTGCTGACCGAATTTCTTGCGCAGTAGTGTTGTCGGTTAGATATAAAGTCATCAGCGGTTCGAAATGCGAACCCATAGGTAGCGCGGCGAGGATGCGCGCGCGGTAGGCCTGCGCCTGCTCAGTGGTTGTAACCGGTGGACGGAGGTTGGGCATGACGATGGCGCGGGCGAATTGGCGTGCGGTGTCAGGTAGCACGGAGTGCATTAACGACCCATCTCGCAAATGCAGGTGCCAGTCGTCGGGTCGGGTTATTTTTATTTCCATGGCAGATATATATCCAAATGTCAAAGTGAAATAAGCCCTGGATTAAGCTGAGGACTTGAGTGAAAGTGCGCGTTGATATAGTTCGTTTCGTCCTGCCCCAGTAATACGCACAGCGAGCTGTACCGCCTGCTTTAGCGGTAATTCGTGCAACAGCGTCGCCAATACATGTTCAACGTCTGCATCCAACCCTTCCTGTTGCGCTACCGTGCCGGAAACCAGTAATACGAACTCACCCCGTTGACGGTTGGTATCACCATTCAGCCAAACCATTGCCTCGGCGAGGGAGCATCGTTGAATGCTCTCGAAAAGTTTGGTTATTTCGCGCGCAAATACGATTTGCCGGTCACCGCCAAAGATGTTTTGCAGGTCAGACACGCATTCCAGAATACGGTGCGGTGCTTCATAAAATATCAAGGTATAAGGTAAGGCAATCAGCTCTTGTAACGCGCGGCAACGTGCAGCTGATTTGTTAGGCAGGAACCCGTAAAACAGGAAGTGCGGTTCGGCCAAGCCGGCGGCAGACAGGGCCGCTAATGCGGCGTTCGCTCCAGGGATGGGGATCACGCGGTAACCGGCGGCGCGCACTTCCGCCACTAAGATCGCGCCGGGGTCGCTTATCGCCGGCGTGCCTGCATCGGATACCAAGGTAACTGACTGACCTCTGGCCAGCAGGGAGATTACTTTTTCTGCCGCCCCTCTTTCGTTGTGCTGGTGCAATGCCATTAACTTATTTGCCGCTATGGAATAATGCTTCAGCAGATTCGCAGTATTGCGCGTGTCTTCAGCGGCAATGATATCCGCCGATATCAGCACATCCAACGCACGCAAACTGATGTCTCGCAAATTCCCTATTGGGGTGGCAACCACATATAATGCACATTCTAATTTTTGTTTTTGGCCACTATGCACTGCACTTCCTTTTCTTGTTGCTAGTTAGCCGCCGTACTATACTTGAGCGTGGGAGGCAGTGCCACTCCCAAAGGTTCGGTCGCCCCCTATTTGAAACTTGACAAGGATGATTTGATTGCATGCAAACCCACCATTAAATCTTGAAATGGAACGTTTTTATGTGTTCGCGGTCAATACGTTTCGTCTGACACAGAGATCAGCACCACAGCAAGTATGAGTACACGGGGAGCACTGGCCGAACAATTGGCGGCAGAGTTTCTGCAATGTCATGGCCTCAAGTTGTTGCGACGAAACTATAGCTGCCGTTATGGCGAAATTGACCTGATTCTGCAAGATGGCGACACGCTGGTATTTGCCGAGGTACGTTTGCGCAGCCGTTGCGATTTCGGAGGGCCAGGGGCCAGCATTAATGCGACCAAGCAGACTCGACTGATACGCACTGCTCAGCATTACCTCGCCACACTGAGCCGCACTCCTCCTTGCCGATTTGATGCACTGTTGTTTAATACGCTGGATAGCGCTCAAGTGGAATGGATCAAGAATGCTTTTACCGCCTGATTTCGGGTAACATTACAAATAAATCGCAACGGTTATTTGGCACAAAGGACTTGAACAGCAGAGTCTGCCAGCACTTAGAAGACATATTTAGTGAGAGGGAATCATGCGTTATTTAAATTACCTAGTACTTGCTGTCGCGCTAGGCGCGATGCAAGGGTGCTTTCCGATAATTGCTGCAGGTGTCGGCGCGGGTGCGCTAGTATCATCAGATCGCCGTACTGCCGGCATTATTCTTGAAGATCAAAACATCGAGAACAAGGCACTCAAACAAATCAACGTCCAATATAAAGACACTGTGTATGTGAATGTCACTAGCTTCAATCGCCGTGTGCTCATTACTGGCCAGGTGCCTAATGAAACAATTAAAACTGATATTGAAAAAACAGTTTCAAGCTTGATGAATGTAAAAGCGGTTAATAACGAACTGCAGGTATCCTCTCTCACTAGTTTATCCTGGCGTAGTAATGATGGCGTTATTACTAGCAACATTAAGCTGCGTTTCCTCAATAACCGCCAAGGATTTCAGCCTGAACATGTCAAAGTAATTACCGAAAACAGCTCAGTATTCTTGATGGGTTTGGTCTATCACAAAGAAGCTGAAGCCGCCGCAGAGATCGCCAGCAACTCGCGCGGCGTGGAGCGTGTCGTAAAGATGTTTGAATACCTCGATTAAATGCCGCTTGTTTAGCCTGCCAAGGTTCAAACAGAAAAAATTTCTACGCGAGAGTGTTGTGCTAGAAAAACCAAGGCGGCATAGAACACGATGTTCTATTGCTGCCCCAGCTTGTTATGATTACGCTGCTGAACAAAATATGTGCGTCCATTTTAATGACCATGCTTAATCCCACCGAAATTACCCTTCATCAGCACTCGAAGCTGCTGGAAATAGCCTTTGATGACGGCTCACGCTACCGCTTGCCTTATGAATTTCTGCGCGTGCATTCGCCTTCTGCCGCAGTACGTGGGCACGGCCCGAGTCAGGAGGTGCTGCAGGTAGGCAAGCAAGATGTGAACGTGATTAACGTCCAGCCTGTGGGCAGCTACGCCATCAAAGTGACTTTCGATGATGGCCACAATACTGGCCTTTATTCTTGGGATTATTTGAATGAACTCGGGAAATATCAGGATGCTTTATGGCACGAATATTTATGCAAATTGACAGAAGCGGGAGAGAGTCGTGTCCCCCATCATACCGACAACAACGTACTCGATAAACCCGGGAAATAAAATGAACAAATCAACCCATTTCGGTTTCGCGACTATCGCGGAAACAGAAAAAGCCGAGCGCGTAGCCAAGGTATTCACATCAGTTGCCAGCAAATATGATGTTATGAACGACCTTATGTCAGTTGGCCTGCACCGGCTATGGAAACGCTTCGCCATCCAGATCAGCGGCGTGCGAGAGGGGGAACGAGTGCTGGATGTGGCGGGTGGATCTGGCGATCTCTCACGTCAGTTTGTCCAGCGTGTAGGCAGCAGCGGCCAAGTTTGGCTCACCGACATTAACAGCGCTATGTTGCGTGTCGGCCGCGACCGCTTGATTGATAATGGTCTAAACACACCAGTTGCACAGTGTGATGCAGAGAATTTGCCATTTCCGTCTAATTATTTCAACTGTGTAAGCATTGCTTTCGGCCTGCGCAATGTGACTCACAAGGATGTTGCGCTACGTGAAATGCAGCGAGTACTTAAGCCCGGTGGTCGTTTGCTGGTGCTAGAGTTTTCCAAGGTATGGAAGCCGCTGGAGCCGATGTATGATGCTTACTCGTTCAAACTGCTGCCCAAATTGGGTGAATTGATTGCTCAGGATGCCGGCAGTTACCGTTATCTTGCGGAATCTATTCGCATGCACCCTTCACAGGAAGAACTTAAGCGCATGATGGAAGAAGCAGGGCTCTCTCGTGTTGAATATTTTAACCTTAATGCTGGAATTGTGGCTCTGCACAAGGGTTATAAAATTTAACCGGAATATTTCAAAAGCTCCTGCAACGCACTCCCAATACTTTCAATATTAAACTTACCTCAGGCAAGCTGACAAAGTTGAAACTCGGATTTAATATTCAAATATTTTAAGGACATAGAAAATTTGATCTGCAAAATGAAACTTTACATTTTGCACGTGAACTAAAAATGTAGTGTTATACTTTATTCGCTTTTTTGTCAGCTATTAAACTAAGGCATTCCATGAAACGTTTTCTATTGTTTTTGACTTTTACCCTGGCTATATTCTCCATGCTAACTGCAACCGCCGAGGCTAGGCGCATGGGCGGGGGCGGCAACATTGGTAAACAACGCACCATGAGTCCGCAGCAAGCGTCCAAGGCACCCGCTGCCGCACCTGCCCCGGCAGCGCCTACGGCAGGTAATAAATGGCTTGGCCCCTTGGCTGGTTTGGCAATAGGAGCAGGCTTGGGCGCAATGTTCGCTGGTGGTCTAGGCGGTTTAGGTGGCGTAATGGGTGCCATTCTGATGGCGCTACTGGCCGCAGGTTTAGTGATGTTCCTGGTTTCCCGGTTTCGCAAATCGCAGGCACAGCAACCCGCCATGCAGTATGCAAGTAGTGGCACATCATCCTACCAGCCAGAATCTAGACAACAGCCATTTGCAGGCGGTAGCGCTGCAAGCAATGCACCTTTATCCAATAGCAGTAGTAACATTCCAGCAGATTTCCCGGTTGCAGCTTTTCTGCGTAGCGCCAAGACTTCATTTATCCGTCTACAGGCCGCAAATGACCGTAAGGATCTCAATGACATTCGTGAATACACCACGCCGGAAATGTTCGCTGAAATTTCCTTGCAGTTACAGGAACGTGGTGATGCCCCCCAAAAAACAGATGTGCAGTCGATCGATACTCAGATTATTGAGGTGGTCAATGAAGGTGATTATGCCATTGCCAGTGTGCGTATGAGCGGCCAATTGAGCGAAAATAACGGCATGTCGGAGAACTTCGATGAAGTGTGGCATGTGCAGAAAAACTTACGCGATGAAAAGGCAGTTTGGTTACTATCCGGAATCCAGCAAGTAGCTTAAACATGCTGTTTCAGCCGACCGCTTCTGCACTGAACCACTTGCTTACCCAAGGTGGCTGGGCGTTGCAGCGGATGGCAATCCATGCAGGCAAGACGGCGCAGTTCACCATCGCGCCGTTTATTTTTTCATATACCATTCAAAATGATGGCACGCTCTGTACCGCTGCTGCTGATGTAAGTGTCGATGCAAGCTGCATCATTCCGCCTTCATTGCTGCCGCGTCTGGCAGTACATGATGAAACGGCTTCCGCGCAAATTGAAAGTTACGGCGATACCGCACTACTCGCCGAAATTTTTTATCTCAGTCGACATCTGCACTGGGATGCAGCAGAAGACTTAAGCCGGGTAACTGGTGATATCGCTGCCGAACGTATCGTGCAATATGCCAAGGCTGGCCAGCAACATGCACAGGATGCTGCACTCAACCTGTCGCAAGCGCTGGCAGAATACTGGACGGAAGAATCCCCGCTACTTGCTAAATCCACTCATATTGCAGATTTCGTCCAACAAGTGGACAAGCTGCGCGACGACGTAGCGCGACTGGAGCAACGCATCAATCGATTATCTAATTCCTGAAAACTCTTGCTAGTCTTTATAACATGCCTCAAACCATTTGGCTGTGCTTTGAAAGTCACAAAGCTGATTTTCTTTCCAAGTAATACAGAGGCCGTGTTTATGCAGATTTTGGACGTGTGGAATAAAATAAAACAAAGAGAAATTTTCTAAAATACGGTCGAACACTTCACTCGGACCACAAAACAATCAAATCTTCGTGAAATTTTCATGCGCCTGTTACGCCTATTAAAAATAATTTTTGTCTTACTGCGCTTCGGCTTGGATGAATTTCTGCTTGCCCATTCGCGCACGCGCTGGCTGCTGGTGCCAATCAACCTGCTACTATTCGCACGTGACACCTCTACACCGCGTGCCGTGAGATTGCGCCATGCTTTGGAAAGCCTGGGGCCGATCTTCGTAAAGTTCGGGCAAATGCTTTCCACCCGCCGCGACCTTATTCCTGTCGATCTCGCCGACGAACTCGCCAAACTGCAAGACCAGGTGCCGCCCTTTCCTTCTGCACAAGCAGTGGCTTTATTGGAGGTCGCCTACAATAAAAAGCTTAATGAAGTATTTCACAGCTTTGAGGAAACACCTATTGCCAGTGCTTCCGTGGCTCAAGTACATTTTGCAGTGCTGCCGAATGGACGCGAAGTCGCAATTAAAATACTGCGCCCCGGCATCGCACGCGTTATTGCGCACGACATCGCATTACTTGAAATCTGCGCTAGCTTAATTGAACGCTGGTGGGAAGACGGCAGGCGGCTCAAGCCATGTAAAGTGGTAGAGGAATTCGAAAAGCATCTGCGCAACGAACTCGACCTCATGCGTGAAGCCTCCAGCGCCAGCCAATTAAAACGCAACTTTGCCAATTCAAAACTGTTGCTAGTCCCGGAAATTTATTGGGATTGGTGTACAGATGAAGTAATGGTGATGGAACGCATGGATGGCCTTCCCGTCAATAACGTGGAAGTGCTACATGCGGCCGGCATTGACCTCCCTACGCTTGCGGCCAATGGCGTGGAAATCTTCTACACCCAAGTATTTCGTGATGGTTTTTTCCATGCTGACATGCACCCCGGCAATGTGCAGGTAGCAGCGGATGGCCGCTACATTGCACTGGATTTCGGCATCATGGGTACTCTCACAGATTCCGACAAGCATTATCTCGCACAGAACTTCATTGCGTTTTTTCAGCGCGACTACAAACGCGTTGCAGAAGCACACATAGAATCCGGCTGGGCACCTGCGGATACCCGTGTTGATGAGCTGGAGGCGGCCATCCGAGCAGTGTGCGAGCCAATATTTGACCGCCCCTTGCGTGAGGTTTCTTTTGGACGTGTGCTGCTGCGCCTGTTCCAGACCTCGCGCCAATTCGGGATCGAAGTCCAGCCACAACTCGTGCTACTGCAAAAAACCTTGCTTAATATTGAGGGGCTGGGCCTGCAACTCGATCCCGAGCTGGATCTATGGAAGACTGCCAAGCCATGGCTGGAACGTTGGATGAGCGAGCAAATTGGCTGGCGTGGTTTGATTAAAGCGCTAAAAATAGAGGCACCACACTACGCCATTCTATTGCCGCAACTACCTCGACTACTGCACCAAACTCTGAATGAAAAATCCGGTGTGCAAATTGCAAGCGTATTGCGTGAATTAGTGTCACAACAAAAACAAATAAACCAACTGGTTACATTAGTCGCGTTAATTTTGTTCGGGTTTATTGTTTTATATTTTGTGCGCGGTTAGGCAGAGTATTTTGATTGAGTAACTCTTCGGTTAACTTAGGGCGCCTTTAAAAATGAGACTTTTCAGGGACGACGAAGATTAATCGGTTAGTGCTTTTGACGTATGGAGGAGCTGACTGTTTCAACCTGAATCGCCCTGCCAGTTTCGTGAAACCGCGTCAAAACCAAGCGGACTGCCCCGCCCGCTTGGTTTTGACGTAGGTCAGGGCATTCACGCAATTGTGTCACGCTTCTTTGTGATAACCCATCACACGCTCTACTTCATTCTTCGAGCCAAGAATCACCGGTACACGTTGGTGCAAGCCCGTTGGTTTAAGCTCCATGATACGTTCACGACCCGTGGAGCACACCCCTCCGGCTTGTTCCACGATGAAAGACATTGGATTGGCTTCATAGAGTAAACGCAACTTCCCTGCCTTGCCTACCTCCTTGTTGTCGAATGGATACATAAAGATGCCGCCACGAATCAGAATGCGATGCACTTCCGCTACCATCGAAGCCACCCAGCGCATATTGAAGTTTTTTTCTCGTCCCCCTGGCGTTTTACCCTTTACGCATTCATCCACGTAACGCTGCACCGGAGCTTCCCAGAAACGCTGGTTGGACATATTGATGGCAAATTCCTGAGTATCGGCTGGAATAGTCATATTCGGATGAGTCAGCATGAACTCCCCAATGTCATTGTTCAGTGTAAAGCCATTTACCCCATGTCCAGTAGTAAGCACTAACATTGTGGAAGGGCCATATAGTGCATAACCAGCGCAGACCTGCTTGGTACCCGGTTGCAAGAAATCTTCTGCAGTTGGATTGGTCACTCCTTCGGGGCAACGTAGAATTGAGAAAATCGTGCCAACGGAGATATTTACGTCAATGTTGGACGAGCCATCCAGTGGGTCAAATGTCAGCAGGTACTTACCTTTTGGATATTGCGCAGGTATTGGATAGATGTCATCCATTTCTTCAGATGCCATAGCGGCAAGATGGCCGTTCCATTGGTTTGCTTCTATGAAAATATCATTGGTTATTACATCCAGCTTCTTCTGCGTTTCACCTTGAATGTTTTCGCTACCTGCGCTCCCCAGCACACCAGTCAAGGCACCTTTGTTAACACTATGAGCAATTTGTTTGCAGGCCGTAATGATGTCATTAAGCAACCCGGTGAAGTCACCGGTTGCACTTGGCAATTGCCTTTGTTCTTCGATAATGAATTGCGCCAGGTTTTTGCTCATGTGTTTTCCTTACCTTAAATTAAGAGAGTTTTGAATTTCAATATTTTACAGGTTTTTGCATTCCCTCTCCACGCCTATAGGATACTTAGCTTTGGATTTACAACATTCACTGAACTTTAGACATGCAGCCCACAACCTTGCGTCCCCGAAAGTTGCATCACTGAGAAAATAATGAAATAACAGGTCAAGTTACTTGTTTAATAGTAAATTTACAAACCACTTTTGTTTAATTCGCGCGAGTCATTATAGTGATGCCCTTTAATTTATTTTACTAGTATATGAAGGATGCTATTCCTCGATTTCTGATAGCTGCGTTTAAGTTTTATCCAGTATTTTTCAGATATCAATGGCTTAAATTTGTTAATTACCATTGTTTTAATTTTTCTGATAATGAGATATAAAATAATTGCAAGATGATCTTTATTTGGAATATACCTCCAAACGTAATAACGATTTATTGCCAATTCCCATAACTTAATTCTTGAAAAATATGGCAAGAGAATTTTGTCAGGATATGCGAGATCGATTGGATAAGGATGTTGTAATGTATTCCCATTCAAAAAAAATTTTTTAATTTGAACGGCGGGATCATTCCCTAAAAATTTTGAGAAATCAACCCAAGCGGTAGGTCTCATGTCTGCTTCAATAAAATATAATTTTTTATCGTGATCTGATTGGATACAAGCAATATTAACAAAGCCATTTGCGCCAAGCGCCTCACCTAAACAAACTAATTCATCAAAAATATTTTTTTGTAGATTTGCTATTTGTACATACGTTCTTAATACAGATGCGCCAAATTTGCCATTAGCTCTCTCTATCCTTGAATAGCTAAAATGTATTAACTTGCTATTTTGATAAAAGCCACTTAAATCTAACTCAACCCCTTGAATCTTTTTTTGTATCAGCACAGGATATGTTTGCAATTTATTTAATAAAATTCCAACATCGTTATTGCTCGAACATTCAAATACACCGAAACCTCCGCCTGAGGAATCAACCTTGACGAAAACTGGATATCCTAAAGATTCAACAGATCGTTTTAGCTCTGATTTAGCATTTGCAATGCGGAATTCGGGCGTGTTAATTCCAAACTCTTGAAATACTCTGGAAAGCCCAATTTTGGAGTATATGTGATCAAGATTTTTTATTGTCTGAATTGGTAAGAGCTCTATTTTTTCTTCAGCTGACAAATCAGAATTCAAGATTTTTTTTAATGTACCGTCGTCACCAATAACAATTAACGAGTAATTATTTTTGCTTTTTTCAGAAGCAACTCTAGCTATGTCATCAAAGTTAGCTACAAATTCAAAATTTCTTATAGCCGGATGTTTTTTAAAAATATAGTTATTGGTTATGACGTCCACTGCAAAACCTGCTCTACTCAGTAAAGATGGCACAGCTATCATTAATTCGGCATTTTCGCCCACTAGCAAAGCTTGTAAATTTTGCATTTTTTTGCTTTGGCTTTATAAAGCGTTAAAGATGTTGCAATACAGAATCATGTATAGATTTAAACATGATTTTCTGGCTTGCTTTAATGGGGTATCCAGCTATTTGCGGTAATTGTACAGTTATGCTCTGGAATCAGAGAGTGCTCAATTACAATCCTCGACTCTTCAGGCTGGGGCTGATTGCACGCGCAACTATGCTGAATTTCTCGCTTATTTGTCGGTTGGTGTCGCCGGCCTTGACTACCTTGATTGGATTCGCTGGAGGGAGATGGGTTCTCCTGCACTAAATTGTTGGCATTCATGGTTGGCACATGAATAATAGAATAGCCGCTGGTGGTGCGATGCGCGTCGTGCATTGCTGTCTGTCACGGCCGGCACGATTTTTCATCATGCTAGCCGCGAACTTGTGAAGTTTGCAGGTTATGTAATCATTCCCGCCGCAACGGTGTTATTCGTTGCCTCATCAATGACGATAAAGCTGCCAGTAAAACGGTTTTTGATGTAGCTATCAAATACTAGCGGCAGCTGCACCTTCATTGCCACGCAAGCAATGTCGTTCATATTGAGTGTGGCGCTACTGTGCTGTTCCAGCGTATTAACATCCACACGATAGTCAAGGCGCGCAAACGAACATTTCACTACACGCGTGGTGTGCTTGATAATGTATTTTCGATTCAGGTCAAGCGGCAATTCAGACAGCCAGCACAGCATAGCCTCAAATTCCTTGGAAACTTGCGGCATAGTGGCAGACATCACGAACATATCGCCGCGCGAGATATCGATCTCATCCGTCAGGGTTAGCGTAATCGACTGTGGCGCACGAGCACTTTGCAAGTTGCCATCGTAGGTGACGATCTCCTTCACCTTGGTAGTGCGACCGGAAGGCTGGATAGTAATTTCATCGCCCACTGTGATAACGCCCGATTCGATACGCCCCATGTAACCGCGGAAATCGTGGTATTCCTGCGTTTGCGGACGGCATACCCATTGCACTGGGTAACGGAAATCGGTTGTGTTGATATCATAATCAATCACCACATTTTCCAGCAGTTCCAATAGTGGGCTGCCTTGATACCAATTTAAATTTTCGCCGCGCTCCACCACCATGTCGCCATTCAATGCCGACATTGGAATGCAAGTCATATCATGCAGGCCTAGCTGGGCGGCAAATGCACGATACTCTGCGCAAATCGCATCGAACGTTTCTTCCGAATAATCCACCATATCCATTTTGTTGACGGCCAGCACAATGTGCGGCACACCTACCAGGCTGGCGATATAAGTATGGCGGCGTGTTTGCGTAAGCACGCCCTTGCGTGCATCAATCAATATGACCGTAAGGTTCGCTGTGCTGGCTGCAGTAACCATGTTGCGCGTGTACTGCTCATGTCCTGGCGTGTCACCGATGATAAATTTGCGCTTGGGTGTGGCAAAGTATCGATAAGCGACGTCAATGGTAATTCCCTGCTCACGCTCCGCCTGCAAACCATCTGTGAGCAGTGACAAATCCACTGCGCCCATTCCGCCCCGCCGCTCGCTGGTTTTGGTAATGGCAGAAAGTTGATCCTCGAAAATAGATTTGGAGTCGTGTAACAAGCGGCCAATTAACGTGCTTTTGCCATCGTCAACGCTGCCGGCAGTGATAAAACGAAGTAGCTGTGTGGTATTGCTCATAATTAAAAATAACCTTCTTTTTTGCGCAGTTCCATGGATGCCTCAGAAGTCTGATCATCCATACGTGTCGCACCGCGCTCGGTAATGCGTGTGATAGCCGTTTCTTCAATAATTTCCTGCGCGTTGCGTGCATGTGACGCTACCGGACAGGTGCAAGTCATATCGCCCACAGTACGGAAACGCACCATCATTTTTTCCACTTTTTCACCTGGCTTCGGTTGCACCAGATGGGACACGGGCAAAATCCCATTATCACGGTTAATCACCTCGCGTTCATGCGCGTAATAGATATCGGGAATATATAGCTTCTCGCGTGCTATGTATTCCCAAATATCCATTTCCGTCCAATTGCTGATCGGGAACACGCGAATATTTTCCCCGGCATGCACCCGTGTGTTGTATGTATCCCACAACTCGGGACGCTGATTTTTCGGATCCCACTGACCGAACTCGTCGCGGAAAGAAAAGATACGCTCCTTGGCTCGTGCTTTCTCTTCGTCACGGCGTGCACCGCCAATACAAGCGTCGAAGCCAAACTCGGCAATCGTTTCCAGTAAGGTCACAGACTGAAAAGCATTGCGTCCCTGATCTGCATTTTTCAGCACGATCGTGCCCTTTTTGATCGAGCCCTCCAGCGAACGAACAATTAGCCGTTCGCCCAAATCTGCTGCCAGCTTATCGCGACAAGCGATCACTTCTGGAAAGTTGTGCTCAGTATCGATATGCACCAGCGGAAAAGGCAAGCGCGCTGGGCGAAAAGCCTTTTCTGCCAAGCGCAGCATAACGATGGAATCCTTGCCGCCTGAGAATAGCAACGCAGGATTTTTGCATTCTGCCGCCACCTCTCTCATGATGTGGATAGATTCACTTTCCAGCACATCCAGATGGGTAAAAGATTGATTACTCATTTTTCCTCAACTTCTAAAAATACAAACTCAAAATTACTGAATTTATGGTTCAACAAATAAAATGTCGCGAGCGGATAAGGCACACCTTTTCAGACATCTACCGAAACCCGGAGCAGACTATACCTGCTTGATCGGAGTGATCTTGTTTACATGCAAACCGCACTCCTTATTTTGCGTATCCTCCCACCACCAGCGCCCAGAGCGGATATTTTCGCCCGGCGTGATAGCACGCGAACAAGGTGCGCAACCAATGCTGGGATAGAAACGATCATGCAGTTTGTTGTAGGGCACCTCAAACTGCTTGAGGTATTCCCACACATCAGCATTACTCCAGCCGAGTAGCGGATTGAATTTTTGCAATCCATTATCGACATCAAACTCGGATACCTGCAAAACATCCCGCGTGGGCGCTTGCTCACGACGCATACCAGTAATCCAGGCGCGTTTTCCGGACAGAGCGCGACGCAACGGTTCTACCTTGCGAATATGACAGCAGCGCTTACGCAGCTCGACACTATCATAAAAGCCGTTCACCCCATTTTGGGCAACGTACTCTTCGACCCGCTGAGCCTCCGGGAAAAAAATTTGCAGCGGCACGCTGTAATGTGCACGAACCTCCTGCATCAGGTCGTAAGTTTCTTGCGGCAGACGGCCGGTGTCCAAGCTAAACATTTCGATGTCGGGCTGATATTTGTCGATCAAATCGGTCAGCACCATATCTTCCGCTCCCAAACTGTTAGCAAAAATAACGGGTGCGTAGTCGTGCACAGCATCCGCCAACACAGAGCGTACTTGATCAATTTTCTGTTGCAACTCACTCATTTTCTGAACCTGCTGTTGCAATTCCTTCGCGTTTTACACGACGGAATAGTGGTAATTTTTGATCCAAAGAAGTTTGATAGATTTCTGAAAAGTCAGTCAAACCCTTTAGCGCATCATGAATGTTCTTGTCCGGGCGTGGCGCAAAAGAATCAAAGCCGACGCGCTGCATGTAGAACATCTGATCACGCAATACATCACCGATAGCGCGCAATTCGCCAACATAGCCGAGACGGGCGCGTAAATTATAAGCAATGGAATAACCTCGGCCGTCCCCGAATTTAGGAAAATCAACAGCGATGACATCAAATTTTTCCACTTCACCTTTCAACTCTTCCGGCCTCTCATGACTAGCAAGCCAGACACCCAGCTCAGCGCGAGTTTGCAGATTATCCCGTTGCGCCTGCCAGACTTTGAGAGGAACAATGATTTTTCCGGCAGGAACGGTGATTGATTCCGGCGCCTCATTTTCACTCAGACGGAGGATGGTCCAATCATCGCTGACAATGGCTTTATTTTTAATAATCATTTTTAAAACCTCGACTTACGTTGAACTGTATAATTATCAGGCTTATCTATAAATCCATAAGCATCTTTATCAATATCAACTTCTGCATTTATTGGTGTTGCATACACATATTCTTTAAAGGGCGCCATACCTATCCTGCGTACCGTGTCGATAAAAAGCTCTTCTTCAAAGCGCTCACGCACATAAACTTGCAGCAGCCGATCAATCACCTCAGGCATTTGTTGAAAGTTAAATGATGGGCCAATTATTTTACCGATTGCCGTATCGTTACCCTGCGCACCACCAACCGACACTTGATACCACTCACCACCATCTTTCTTGTCGACGCCGATAACGCCGATATGGCCGATATGATTATGTCCGCAAGCATTGACGCAACCTGAAATATTAAGCTCGATCTCGCCAATATCATGCAGAAAATCGAGGTTTTCGAAACGCTCTGCAATCAATTTTGCAAGCGGGATCGATCGAGCAAATGCCAAGGTGCAGAAATCTGCACCGGGGCAGCAGATGACATCGGTCAGCAAACCAATATTCGGCGACGCCATGCCATGCTCTGTTGATTCTTCCCAAAGGCGGATAAGGTCAGATTGTTTAACGTCGGCCAGCACCAAGTTTTGCTTATGCGTGACTCGCAGTTCGCCA
>Ga0210044_10005569_pt1 | contig 16963 bp, 18 predicted proteins | sample CryGey13umfilter_2_FD_183959 | JGI IMG/M metagenome (GOLD analysis project Ga0210044, IMG submission 183959) | Groundwater microbial communities from aquifer in Utah, USA - Crystal Geyser 4/9/14 3 um filter (SPAdes) (version 2) | ecosystem: Environmental > Aquatic > Deep subsurface >...
TGACCTGGTTCAAAACTGCGTTAATTTTGCCAAACGAATTTTAGTTTGTCCGCGTTGCGGAGAGCGGTTTGATTATGAGCATTTATCTAAAAAGAAAAATTATACAACAGCGGGCTGAAGGTATAAATTTAATTTATATTTAAATTTAAATAATATGAAGCCGATTGACAGCCAAGAAAATTTAATAAAATGCATTTGCGGCCGATGCCCGCTTTATACTGATTGCAACCGGGGGAAAAAGGAAGGACTTTTTTGCGCTCGCCAAAAATCTGTCTGCCCGTTGGATAATACCAAGATGTGCATTTGCGGCGCTTGCCCGGTTTACGATGAAAACAAATTAGCCGGAGGATATTTTTGCATCAAAGAGATAAGCGAGCAATGATTTTGCGGATATAGGTCGTAAATAGTGTATTAATAGTTATTGAAAACAGTAGAAATAATTTACTTGGTCGAGAATTTTTTGTCTTCGTCATGGTTTGTATTATAGGGCAAAATAATAAAATTATAATTATGGAAAATAACTTAAATAATTATCAAAAATTAACCAGCGCGCAAAATAACCAGATTAAATTGCTTAATAAGCTGGCTTTAAAAAAGTACCGTTATGAGCTGGGGCAGTTTGCGGTGGAAAATTTAACTATTATCTATGATGCCCTTAAAAGCGGGTATGATTTTGAAGCGTTATTTATTACCCAAGATTTTATAAATAAATGCAAAGCCAAGTTCCAATATCTGCAGGCGCATTCCCAATGCCAAAACTGTTATTTAATAGATGAAAAGCTGAATAAGCAATATTCCCTTTTGGACACGCCTTCCGGCATCACCGCTGTTTATAACATAAAAGTTAAGAAATTAACAGATGGTTCGGCTGTTTATTTAAACGGCGTAAGCGATCCGGGCAATCTCGGCGCTATTATGCGCAACGCCCTGGCTTTTGGCTTTGCCAATTTAGTTTTGGATGAAACTTGCGCCGATATTTATAATTTTAAAACTATCAATGCCGCCAAAGACGCGATTTTTAAATTAAATATTTTATATGATGCGGATGCCGGCTGGCTGAAAAAAAATACTTTGCCCGTTTATGCCGCCAGCTCGCAGGCGGGGCGTAATTTAGCAGACTTTAAGCCGGCGTTGGCATTCTGCCTGGTGCTGGGAAACGAAAGCCAGGGCCTGAGCCCAAAAATAAAAAACAGAGCTGATGAAATTATTAAAATTGAAATGTCGGCGCAAATTGAATCTTTAAACGTGGCCGCCGCCGCCGCTATTTTATTGTATAAGCTTAGGCAAATATGATATAAAAAAACCGTATTTTAATAAGTAACTAAATATTAGTGAAGAACAAATAAAAAAACCGGCTCATAATTAATAATCATGGCCGGTTTGTGTTTATTATTCACCTCCCATCTCAATAATTGCTGATCTCAATTCAAGGGCAATTTTGGAGCTGTTTACACCGCTCTCCATTACTGCCTGAATCAATTTTATCCCTTTTTGTATCTCCTCCTGTGAAATTTGCTTAGGTCCGAATTGGGCTTGAAAAATTTGATAAAGCAAATTTTCTACATATTCCGGCTCTTGCTGAGAAATAAGCCAAGTTAATAATTTAATCTTTGGCTTTACAAACAGCATGCGTTTGATCTGGCTTTGTAACTCATTCAATATAGGTGAAATATAATCAACTTTCAAAATACCAAATTCCTGGTATATTTTTTTTATACCTATATCAAAGTTGTTAAAATACATTTCTTTTAAAATTTTCCAAACAAATTCATGCCTCAAGCGATAAACCTGGTAGGGAAGAAAATTTTTTAGCCAGTATTTTTCGCATAAATTAAATATGTTTAGCTTGCCCAACGGATCATAATTTTTTTTTGTTTCTAATATTTTTGGATTTTTCAGTACTGCCCATACCTCGATTAGTGTTTTCATGGCTTGAGAAAGTCCACATACCTTTTCCCTCCCATGCGCAACATTTTCTTTTTTTAAGATTTTTCCCTTAAAAAAGAAATAATCAATTAAAATTTCATCTGTCAATTTCAAAAAATTTTCTTGGCCATGGAATAAATCCGGCCAGATATATTTTATCCAAATTATTTTCCCCGCCACTTTTGTTACGGCAAATACTTTTTCATTTCCATTCTTTATTTCAAGATAAATACCTGCCGGAACAAATTCCGACAAATTATTAATAGTAACCAAGCCATTGGAGAGAGAAGCGGCGCAAGAAGCATTATTAGACGATGTTAAGTTTTTTTTTGCTGTTTTTTTCAGTAATTCCATTTTTTTTCTGATAAAACAAATAATTTTTTCTAGCGTTTCATAAAAACGTTTTGGAATGCAATTCTCAATCTCAAAAACATTGCCCATAAATAATCCCCCTTTTTTGAATTTAAGTCCGCTTATAATTCTACTATAAAAATTGAAGATATATTTTTTAAAAGAGCGCGTTAAGAAATTAATTTATCACTAATCGGATTTTCTGTCAATGTTAATAAGAGTTTTTTAAAATTATATTAAAACGAAAACCCGCTTTAAGCGGGGAGCGGATTATAATGCTATAAGGCAAATTTTAAATTTTTTATGGTAAGAATTAATAATAAAATATTACGGCTGTAAAATGTCTTCGGTTCGGCCGTTTATGGAAATAATAACATCATTTACGGTAGGGAATTGTTTCAGCGTTTCCGTAATTTGGGAGCGGATGGCGATTACCCGGCATGAACCGCCCATTTGGGATTCCAATTGTTCATTAAAATCTATTTTAGCAATTTTATTTTCAATGATTAATTTTTGGATTTTTACCCCTTGATTAATATTAGTGATATAGCCGTTCCTTTCTTCACTGGCGGTAGCGCCTTTTAAAAGCTTTTCCATGGTTGCTCTGGCTACGGCCGGTGTTTTAAGTATTGACCGTTTGACCGCAAAAACTTTAGAGCATGAAAATTCCGGATCTAATTCACTATTATTAAAATAAATATTTACAACTATGTTATCGCCATCAGGAATAAGGATGAGGGGTATTTTTATCTGTTTATCATATTCGGGCAAGCCCGATGGATTATCATTTTGCAAAATAAGTTCGGCGGTAGTAGTGGCGCTTACGTTAAAAATAAGTTCCGTCTTAAAAGGCACGAAATTTTCCGTCATCCATTCGCCTTTTGCCTCCGCATGGCTGGAAGTTATTTCGTTTCCGATCGGATCAAGTAAACGGATAGGGAAGCTGGCCTCAAAATACCACGTCCCCCTGGCTTTGCCGATGATAATAATCGGGGATAATGTTTTTTGGTTTGGCAGGGGAGCATCTACGATAATATCAGTTTCAGCCACTGGTTGGCTTTCACCGCACGGCGTGGATGGCATGGGAGCGCGAGGCTGGCCATGCTTTATCCATTGGTTATTATGGCAAATCCAGGTGTCTTCATCGCCTCTTATCAAAACTAAAACTATTAACACCAAAGCAAACGCGATTATGGCGACAGCTATTTTTTCCAAGGTAAAATTTTTGATATAAAAATATATTTATGTTTTTTAATTAAGTTAATTGTTTGATTTATAATTTGATTTATAATAAAATAAAATTATAATTATGAAAAATTATGCTAAAGTGGGAAATAGGAATGGTATGCCGGCTTACCGCACACCGGTATTTTTCCGCAATAAAAAAACGTTTGTTGCCAAAAATAAATATGTTTTGCGCAATATAAATAAAATTAAATGATTTAATTTTGAAAAAAGCTGGATAATATTATATTTTTATTCAGTGGTATGGCCGTCAAATTCAGGACTGTCAGCTATTGCTTCTTGGCGAGTGGCGCGAATTACACCGTCATGGTGGTGGGGCGGAGCATAGATCGTATAAAGTTTAAGCGGTTCGGACGGGGAAGTATTTATGACATTATGTTCCGCGCCAGCCGGAACAATTACGCTGTCTCCGTCGCCGACGGCATATTCTGTTTTATTGATAATGACTTTCCCTTCGCCTTTTTCAAAACGGAAAAACTGGTCGCCTTCTTCATGCACTTCCGAGCCGATTTCTTCGCTGGGCAAAAGCGACATTAAAACTAATTGGCAATGTTCGGCTGTGTAGAGAACTTGCCGAAAATTATTATTAGCTATAGTTAGCCGCTCAATATTGTTTTTGTAACCTTTTTTCATAGATTTATTTTTATAATTAATAATAAATAAATTTATTTTAATTTTTCTTTATTTTAATATAGATTTCGTTTAGTTGCTTCTCACTAATTTCGCTCGGGCTGTCCATCATCAGGTCTTTGCCTTTGCCGTCTTTGGGAAAAGCGTATATGTCGCGGATGGATTCCAAATCATTGAATACCATTAAAATGCGGTCAATGCCCGGCGCGTTGCCGCCATGGGGCGGAGCGCCGTACTTAAAGGCCCTGATTAAACCGCCGAAACGCTCATCCACTTCTTTCTTGGCATAGCCGGCAATGGCGAAAGCTTTATACATTATAAGAGGATCATGGTTTCTAATAGCTCCGCTGGAGACTTCAAAGCCGTTTAAAACCAGGTCAAATTGGAAAGCTAATATTTCCAATGGATTTTTATTATTTAAAGCTTTTAGCCCGCCTTGAGGCATGGAAAAAGGGTTATGGTTAAAATCAATTTTTCCTGGATTAATTTCGGAATAAGAATACATAGGAAAATCAACAATCCAGCACCAAGCGGCTTTATGGTTATCTTTCAAACCTAATTTTAATCCGCATTTATCCCTAACCGCTCCCAAAGAAGAGCAAACAACTCTCCATTCATCGGCGCCGAAGAAAACTATATCTCCTTCTTTGGCTTTAACTTTATCAATTATTTTTTGAGATAATTTATCCCCTAAAAATTTGACTATCGGAGATTGCAGTTCTTTTCCTTTCTTTACAATAATATAAGCCAGGCCTTTGGCATTCTTGGTTTTGGCTATTTCCGTCAATTCATCAATTTCTTTCCTGGTGAATTTAGCTCCATTATTAACTTTTAAAGCATGAACAACGCCGCCATTTTTTATTGCCTGGGCAAAAACGCTAAAGCCGCAATTCACGACCATTTCCGTAATAGGGATAATTTCAAGATCAAAGCGCAAGTCCGGCTTGTCTGATCCGTATTTAGCCATAGCTTCGCGCCAGGGGATACGCCGAAATTTTCCGTCTTTATCCAGATCAACTATTTTTTTATTAGAAAAATTGTTTGTCAGGCCAATCATTAATGGCTCCATAATATTTAAAATATCTTCCTGGGAAACAAAGCTCATTTCCATGTCTAATTGGTAAAATTCGCCGTAATGTCTGTCCATTCGAGGGTCTTCATCACGGAAGCAGGGAGCAATTTGAAAATATTTATCTAAACCGCCGACCATTAAAAGCTGTTTGAATTGCTGGGGAGCTTGGGGAAGAGCGTAAAATTTACCGGGATAAAGGCGGGAAGGAACTAAAAAGTCGCGTGCGCCTTCCGGCGAAGAACTAGCTAAGATCGGGGTCTGGATTTCAATAAAATCGTGTTTTTGGAAATAATTTCTTATATGTTGGATGTATTTATCTTTTGTGGCCAGCATGGTTTGGATTTCCGGCCTTCTTAAATCAATAAATCGGTATTTTAACCGTAGAGCTTCATTGGCTTCGTCAGCTTTAATTTCATCAATGGCAAAAGGAGGAGTGGCTGACCTATTTAATATTTCTAAATTATTTATTTTTACTTCAACTTCCCCGGTTTTTAATCTTGGATTTATCATGTCATGCGGGCGGGCGATAACATCGCCGCTAGCTTTAATTACCCATTCGCTTCTTAATTTATCCGCTTCCTGCCAGGCTTTTTTGCTAACGGCCGGATCAAACTTAATTTGAGTTAAACCGTAGCGGTCCCTCAAGTCAATAAAAATAATTCCGCCATGGTCGCGGCGCCGGTGCACCCAGCCGTTTAAAGTCACCTTTTGGCCGATATTATTTTTATTTAATTCTCCGCATGTGTGTGTTCTTAACATAAAATGGATAATTTTAAATAGTTCTAAATTATTTTTAAATAATCAATGCAATATTTAAGCATTGCCTAGCTAAAATATTACCTTATTTATTAATAAAAATCAAGGTTATAAATATAATTGATTTTTATTAAAATAAATTATAAATTAAAGTAAGATTTATGCTTATTTGCTAATATGGATAGAAATTATATTAATCAAAAAATACGTAAGATTCCGAATTTTCCAAAAGAGGGTATTTTATTTTATGATATTACCACTCTGTTTGAAGATGCCCGAGCTTTTCGGAAAATAATAGATGAGATATGCCAAAAGTATAAAAATAAGAAAATTGATAAAATTGTCGGCATTGACGCCCGCGGTTTTTTACTGGTCTCGGTCATGGCTTATAAATTAGGGGCGGGGATTTCTATTATCAGAAAGCAGGGCAAGTTGCCTTATAAAACCAATGGCGTATCATACCAGAAAGAATACGGCCCGGATATTATAGAAATGCATGCGGATACGATAAAACCTGGTGAAAAGGTGGTTATCGCCGATGATTTATTGGCTACCGGCGGTACTATGCTGGCCACTATTGATTTAGTAAAGCAAATGGGAGGCGATATTATCGGCATTGAATTTATAATTAATTTGTCTTTTTTAAAAGGGGAGAGTAAAATAAGAAAACTTAGGTATGAAGTAAATTATTTAATTGATTATGATAATGAAAATATTTAAAATAAATTATGCCAGAACATAAAATTAAAATAGGAATAATCGGCGGATCTGGCTTTGATGATCCGAAGCTGTTAGATGATTATCAAGAAATTAAAATCAATACTCCTTTTGGGTTGCCGTCTTCCGCCATAAAAATGGGCAAGTTAGGCAAAGCGCGTGTGGTTATAATCGCCAGGCACGGCCATAATCATTCTATTATGCCGACCAAGGTTTCCTATCGGGCCAATATTTGGACGTTAAAATAAGCCGGTTGCACCCATATTTTAGCCATTACCGCCTGCGGTTCGCTGAAAAAGTATATTTTTCCCGGCGATTTTATATTTATTGACCAATTTATTGACAATACCAAACATAGAATTTTAACCTTATACGAAGATAAAGTAATCCATACTCCCATGTCCGAACCATTTTGCCCGCGATTAAGGCAATTATTCATCCAGACCGCCAATGAACTTAAGCTTAAGCACCATCCGGCCGGGACCATGATTACGATTGAAGGCCCTCGTTTTTCCACTAAAACCGAATCATTAATGTTCAGGCAATGGGGCGGTGATGTCATTAATATGTCAACCGTACCGGAGGTTATTTTAGCCAGAGAAGCGAATATTTGTTATCAGACCATAGCCATGGCGACAGATTATGATTGTTGGAAAGAAGGCGAAGAGCCGGTTGCCTGGGACATTATAACAGAAAGAATGGCCAAGAATTATGATAAAATAAAAAAATTATTAATAAACATAATTCCTAAAATTAATTATTACAAATGCGACTGTCGTTGATAAAAAAATAAAAAATCATTATTTTTAGGCGAGGATGATTTTTTATTCCAGAGAAGTTATTTTTTAAATATCTAAATTGGTAACGGTTTTAGCATGAGTCTGGATAAAATGTTTGCGGGGGAGAACATCTCCGCCCATAAGCATGTCAAATGTTTCATCAGCCCTGGCCGCTTCATCAATGGTAATTTGTTTCATTATGCGTTGCTCCGGATTCATGGTTGTTTCCCATAGTTGTTCCGGATTCATTTCACCCAAACCTTTATAACGTTGGATGTTAATTTTAATTGATTTTTTTAAATCTTTTTTATCTTCTTCGTCTTCATTATTTTCTTCTTCCGGTTCTATTTCTATTTCTGATGATTGTCCGCCAAATTCTTTAATAATCTTTTTTTTCTCTGCGTCAGAATAAGCATATTTGGCAACTGTGCCCTTTTTAATCTGGTAGAGAGGAGGTTGAGCGATATAAAGATGGCCGTTTTCAATTAAAGAAGTAAAATGCCTGAAAAATAAGGTTAAAAGCAAAGTTCTGATATGAGAACCGTCAACATCGGCATCAGTCATAATAATTACTCTATGGTATCTTAATTTTGATAAATTCAGCTGGTCGTCTATATTTGTGCCTAAAGCGATTACTAGATTTTTAATTTCGTTATTGGCCAGCATTTTATCCAATCTGGCTCTTTCAACGTTAAGAATTTTTCCGCGCAGGGGCAGGATGGCCTGGAATTTTCGATTGCGCGCCTGTTTGGCTGAACCGCCGGCCGAGTCTCCTTCAACAATATATAACTCGCATTCTTCCGGCTTGCGGCTGGAACAGTCGGCTAATTTTCCCGGCAGGGTCATGCCTTCCAAGGCGCCTTTTCTAAGTATGGTGGCTCTAGCTGTCCGAGCGGCCATTCTGGCTTGGGCGGATAAAATACATTTGCCTATAATCGCTTCGGCGCCTTTCGGATGTTCTTGCAGAAAATTAGAAAATGATTCATTAAACACCTGTTCTACATAAGTTTTTATTTCCGCATTTCCCAGTTTTCCTTTAGTTTGGCCTTCAAATTGGGGGTCAGTTAATTTAACGCTGATTATAGAGGTCAATCCTTCGCGCACATCTTCTCCGGTCAGGTTCTCTTCTTTTTCTTTCAGAATATTTTGCGCTCGGGCATAAGAATTCAAAGTGCGGGTTAAAGCGGTTCTAAATCCGGCCAGATGAGTGCCGCCTTCGGCGTTATAAATATTATTGGCAAAAGGCAAAACCATTTCATTATACTCATCGTTATATTGCAAAGCTACTTCTATATTGCTGTTATTAATGTCCTTTTCAATATAAAAAATAGTTTCATTTTTTACAGTTTTATTATGGTTAAGAGTTTTTACATAAGATTTAATGCCGCCTTCAAAATGAAATCTAAATTTTTTAGGCCGATGTCCTTGGCGCTGGTCAGAAATTAATATCGTAATGCCTTTATTCAAATAAGCTTGCTGGCGGAGATGGTCCAAAATTTTTCCCCAAGAAAATTCTGTTTCGGTAAAAATAGTCGCGTCCGGCTTGAAAGTGATGATCGTGCCAGTTTTTTTAGAAGTGCCGATCGGCTTGATTTTTTTTTGGGGAATGCCTCTTTTATATTCCTGCATCCAGATTCTGCCTTCACGATGAACCTCGGCTTTTAAATATTCGCTTAAAGCATTTACAACCGATACCCCGACTCCATGCAGGCCGCCGGACACTTTATAACCTCCGCCTTCACCGAATTTTCCGCCGGCGTGCAGTTTGGTCAAGACTGTTTCCAGGGCAGATACTCCGGTAGCCTTATGTTTGCCGACAGGAATGCCCCGGCCGTTATCGCTTATTTCTACTAAGCCGCTGGCGAGAAGATTGACTTTTATTTCCGTAGCATAGCCGGCCATCGCTTCATCAATGCCATTATCAACCACTTCCCAAATTAAGTGGTGCAGTCCGGTTCCGGAAGTAGAGCCAATATACATTCCCGGCCTTTTGCGCACCGGTTCCAGGCCTTCCAAGACAGTAATAGATTCAGCATCGTAGGCAGATTTATTTATTTTTTTTATGTTATTAATATTTTTTATTTCACTTTTTTTATTTTTTATTTTTTTTGATGTCATATCTATTTTTACTAATATTAAATAATTTTAATTAAATTTTAAATTAAAACATCTCCTTATTCGGAGCGGTATTTATATATTAATTTTAGCAAAAATATTGCAGACTAGCAAGAGTAAAAATTATATATATTTGTAATTAGTTTAATTTTATATTATTATATAATTATAGTATAAAATTATGGATAATAAGAATAATATAGATAAAAACAGCCCATTTGCTGAAGTTGATATTAAAAAATATAAAGATCCGGAAGGGCTGACAATTAATAAATTAAAATTTGGTTTTTGGTTTGTAAAAAACAAAAGATATTTTCGCTTATTTTTTATTATTTTTTTAATAACTGTATCAGCTGTTTCCTGGACATATTCTATTTATGGTTTTACTTATTATTTATTAAAAGGCATGGAAGAGGATAATAAGATAATAACGAATCTTGCTCAAATTAATATTTTTAACAGCGATTTTATCAATCGCCTAAAACCGGTAAATTTACAGATTCTGCCGGTGAAAGTATTAGACCTTTATAATGGCAAGTATGATTTAGCCGTTAAGGTTAATAATTTAAATCCCAAGCATTGGGCGGAAATTGAATATAGTTTTTTAACAAGCGCTGAGGAAGTCGGCCGCGGCAATAATTTTATATTGCCGGCAGAATCAAAGTATTTTTTGTCTTTGTCCCAAGCACTGAAATCCGGCGATACCGGCAATGTTAAATTTAATATTATTAATTTAAGCTGGCATAGATTGGATGCCAGAGAAATGCCTGATTGGAATAAATTCAGGGATGATCATTTGAATGGCATGACAATTGATAATGAAAAATTCATTCCGGCAACGGATGATAATCTCTTTAATAAGGCAAAAATTAATTATTTTGAATTTGATTTTGCCAATAATACTCCTTATAATTATTGGGATATTGATTTTAATATTATACTTTACCGCCAGGGCGATATCGTGGGGGTCAACAGATATAAATTAGAAGAAGTAATGTCTGAGCAAAAAAAGACTGTGAATATTGGCTGGCTGGGATCTTTCGGATTGGTCAACAGTACAGAAGTTATACCGGAGGTTAATATTATGAAAGACGATATTTATATAAAATATGAAGGCGAGCCGATTATGGAAAATAGGTAGCAGTCCCAAAAAATAAACCTGTATCATGAATTGAATTTAATCAGATGCTTAAAAAAATTATATTATATTTAAAAAATCTTGATTGGATATTATTTTTTTCAATTTTATTATTAGTAAGTTTCGGACTGATAGAAATATATAGCGTCGCCTTAGGGCAAGGCGCTACCGATTTGCTTAATTTTAAAAAGCAGATTTTTTTTATTATAATCGGCTTTATATTATTTTTTGTTTTTACTTTTTGGGATTACCATAATTTATTCAGTTTCAGCAATTATTTTTTTATTTTAGGGATATTAATCCTTTTATTTGTTTTATTTTTTGGCGTATCTGTCCGGGGGACGCGCGGATGGTTTTATATCGGCAGTTTCGGCCTGCAACCGGTTGAATTTGTTAAAATAATATTGATTTTGTTTATTGCCCGTTATTTTTCCAGCGTCTCATTAAAATTAGGATCAATCAAGCATATTTTTTTTACCGGTCTGGCGGCATTTATTTTTATTATTTTAGTTTTATTTCAGCCTGATTTTGGATCAGCTTTAATATTATTATTAGCCTGGCTGGCAATGATAGCTGAGGTTGGGTTTAAAAAAAGATATATTATTGCCATATTGCTCATTATGTCAATTTTAGTAGCCGGCGCCTGGATGTTTTATTTTAAGCCCTATCAGAAAGAAAGAATAATTACGTTCATAAATCCATCATCCGATCCTTTGGACCGGGGTTATAATTCTACTCAGGCAATTATTGCCATTGGTTCAGGCGGATTTATGGGCAGAGGCATCGGTTTCGGATCGCAATCTCAGCTGAAATTTCTTCCCGAAAGCCAAACTGATTTCATTTTTGCCGTCATTGCCGAAGAATTGGGATTTTTTGGGGTAATTTTAGTAATTTTATTATTTATAATATTTTTCTATAGAAGCTTGGTTAATTTAAAGAAAATTAAGAATGATTTTGGGGCATTTTTTATTTTAGGGGCCATTAACTTGATTTTTATTCAAATGTTTATTAATATAGGAATGAACCTGGGCCTATTGCCGGTTATTGGCATATCACTGCCATTTTTAAGTTATGGCGGATCGGCTATGCTATCAGTATTTATACTGGCCGGGATAATGGAAAGTATCATAATCAGGTCAAAAATAAATTATTAAGCGACAAGCCTATTATTTATTAAATAAAAATATATAAAATTATGGAAAAAGATTTAAAATTAGTAGCTAAAACCCGTGATCCAAAATTAAAAAATCTTAAAACATTAAGATCTAAAAATTTTATTACGGTTAATTTATACGGCCCGGGAGCGAAAAACCGAAATTTAATCATAAATAAAGCTGATTTTGAAAAAATCTTTAAAAAAGCAGGCGAATCTTCATTGATTAATTTAGAAATTGACGGCAAAAAATCAATTAAAACTATCGTTAAAGAGGTGCAGCGAAATCCGATAAAAGGGAATTATTTAAATGTTGATTTATATTTAGTGGATATGAATAAAAAAATTAGCACAGAAATACCATTGAATTACATTGGCGAGTCAAAGGCGGTAAAAGAATTGGGAGCGATATTAGTAAAAAATATGGACCATATTAAAGTTGAATGTTTGCCTGGAGATTTAGTGGAAAAAATAGATGTTGAGCTTACTTCTTTAATTAATTTAAATGATTTTATTAAAATAGAAGAAATTAATTTGCCGGCGGGTATAAGCTATATGGGGCATAAAAATGATATATTAGCGAGTGTAATTCAGCCTAAAGAAGAAAAAGAAGAAGCGCCGGCGGAGGCAATAGCAGAGGAAGAAAAGAAAGATGAAGCCGCAGAAGCAGAAGGAGAGGGAGAGAAGCAGGCAGACGAAGAAAAAGAAGCTGCCAATCAAGAAAAAAAATAAAATAAACAAAAAATGGAAAAAAAAGATAAAATTGAAAATAATATCATCCAAAAAAAACAATTCTGGATTATTACCAGTTTTGTTTTTTTATGTCTGGTAATAGTTTTGTCAATTATTATTTTTTATCTTAAGTATGATTATTTCAACAAGCCGGTAATAATTGACACGCCGGCGGAAAACATAAAAAAAAGCGCGGATAATATAAATACATGCCTGGATTGCGTTCGCAGGCAATTAGACGGGGTTTATGTGCCGGCCGGAGAAGCTAATTTGCCTTTATACGCGGTAATGATAGAAAATCAAATTGATGCCAGGCCACAGTCCGGCATCGCACAGGCGATTTTAGTCTTTGAAGCCGAAGCGGAAGGGGGTATAACTAGGTTTTTAGCAGTTTTTGACTCGCTAGAAAAAATAGACGAGATTGGCCCGGTAAGGAGCGTTCGTCCTTATTTTATTGATTGGGCGAATGAATTAGCAGCGCTTTTAGTTCATGTTGGCGGTAGCCCGGAAGCATTGGTAAAAATTTCCCAAGAAAATATTTTTGATATTAATGAGTTTTATAATGGAAAATATTTTTGGAGAAAAAAAACAAATTCTGCTCCCCACAATGTTTATACAAATACAGCTAATATAAAAGAATTTATCGGCATCTCCCAAAAAGACGGGCCGAATTTTTTCAGCTGGCAATTTAAAAATGATCTTAGCCCGGAAGCCAGGCCGAATATAAATGAAATAAAAATTTTTTATAAATCATATTATAATGTAGTATGGAAATATAACCAGGAGAGCAATGATTACGCCCGTTATTTAGATGGACAAGTCCATGCTGATATATCAGGCGAAGCCATAAAAGCCAAAAATGTTATTATTAAAGTTGTTAAAGCCGAGGTGCTTGATGATGAATTAAGGCTGAGAATGGAAAATATTGGCGAAGGGAAATCAATAATATGCTTGGATGGGGCATGCCAAGAAGGAGTTTGGCGCAAAAAAAATAATTTCGGCCGAACTCGTTTTTTTGATAAAAATAATGAAGAAATAATATTTAATGCCGGCCATACCTGGGTAGAAATTGCTCGGCCGGAGATAAAAGTGGAATATTAATATTTTAAAATTCTATAATAATTAATCTATCAAGGCCGCGGAGGTCTTTTTTTATTTGCAGATTAATTTGGGGGATCTCTTTTTTAATTATAGTTTTTATTTTTTTTAATTGTCCGGAATCTATTTCACAAAGCAAGGATAAACGAAGATTTTTGTTTATCCGGCGTAGAAATTTAATTTGCTTAAAAAGTTTTTTGTAATATTTCAAGCCGTCTTGACCGGCCAGCAAGGCAATTTTCGGTTCTGATTGGATTGAGGGCGCTTTCTTAAATTGGCTATAGGTAAGATAGGGGAGATTAGCGGTAATAATTAGATGCAGATTGGAATTTTTAAGCGGGTTAAGATATCGGACATGATCAATAATAGGCTCTAGCAAATTGCCTTTAAGAAATTTTATTTTTGTATTTAATTTATGTAAAGTAGCATTTTTTTTAGCAATAGCTAAAGCCGGTAAAGATATATCAATAGCATACATTTTTTTTATTTTAGTAAAATATTTTATTGGTGATTTATGATAAATATAATCAGCCAAGGCTATTATTATGCATCCAGAACCGGTGCCCATGTCTATTAATGCTGTGTTTTTATAGGTTTCTTTATTATTAAGAATATTTATGGCATTATCTACCATTAATTCTGTTTCCGGGCGGGGGATTAAAGTATTTTTATTAACAAAAAAATTTAGTCCGTAAAATTCTTTTTTGCCGTTCAAATAGGCATAGGGCTCATTATTCACCCTTCTTTTTATTAATAAATTAATTTTGGACGATTGATATTCAGATAAGGTATATTCAGGATGGGATATGACAAAAGATCGGCCTTTTTTTATAACTAAAGCGATTATCAGATCCAAATCATCAGCATTCAGTTTTTTGAGGTATGTTTTTTTTAATTTTTCTATGTTTGACATTCTAAATATTTTGGTGTATAAGTAATCATTAGACAAGTCTATTATGTTATTTTGAAAATATTATATATTAAATTTATATATCCGAATAAAGGAGAAGATATGGCAAAGGATAAAATAATATATGGCGGCGCTGTTGATTCTGTGCCAAATAAATTAAATGAATTTTTAAATAAAAATAAAATTACTATTGAAAAGTTAAATATTAGCAAAGAAAGAGAAGGTATTGGTATAAAATTTTATTTTAACAGAATTATTTGCAACCAATGTATTATTTTATTTATTAAGGTATATTCTGAGCTATGCGGGCTCAAGGTTGAAGAAGATTTATTTGCGTTATCTTCCCATAAAGGTAATGAATATTTCCCTGGCTATATTATATATTCCGATCCAATAAATCCGCAATTAGATATTTTGGTAACATTTACAAATACAACTAGAATAAAAATTAAAAAGAAAAAGAGAAAAGTTTATATTAAATATAATATATATTATTAGAGGGTGCTTTGATCCACCCTTTTTTATTTGAAATTATTTAAAATAATATCCAATTTGCCGTCCAAAATAACATTAATATTGCTCCATGATTTTTTCAGGCGATGGTCGGTGATGCGATCTTGGGGAAAATTATAAGTTCTGATTTTTTCACTGCGATCGCCGGTGCCGATCTGCTGTTTGCGTTCAGCGGAATCTTTTTTTTGTTTTTCTTCTTCTATCCGCGTAGCTAATCTTGATCTTATAATCTGCATGGCCATAGCCTTGTTTTGATGCTGTGATTTTTCATTTTGGCAGCTTACAACCAATCCACTCGGCTGATGGGTAATGCGCACCGCCGAATTAGTCGTATTGACGCTTTGTCCGCCCGGGCCAGAAGAGGCGAAAGTGTCAATGCGCAGATCTTCTTGGTTTATTTTTAATTCTACTTCTTCAGTTTCGGGCAAAACCGCCACTGTAGCGGTGGAAGTATGGACGCGGCCTTGTTTCTCCGTTTCCGGCACTCTCTGCACCCGGTGCGTGCCTCCTTCGTATTTTAAATAACCGTAAGCGTTCTCGCCTTTGACTGAAAAAATAATTTCCTTAAATCCGCCGATGCCTATTTGATTTGAATTTAATATTTCAATCTGCCAATTATTATTAGTGGCAAAATGAGAATACATTTTGAATAAATTAGCGGCAAAAAGAGACGACTCGTCTCCACCGGTGCCGGCGCGTATTTCCATAATAACGTTCTTTTTATCCAATGGATTTTTAGGATTTATCTCTTCTTTGATATTTATTTTTAATTCTTCAGCTTTAGGATTAAGAATAGTTAATTCATCTTTTGCCAAAGCCAGCAGTTCCTGATCTTTTTCATCTTTAATAATTTCATTATTTTGGCGTATATTATTTTCTATTTTTTCCAATTCTAAAATCATCCCAATTATTGTCTTAAGGCCTCTATGCTGGCGCATTATTTCGGTTAATTTTTGGGCATTTTTTAATATTTCCGGATCTGATAATATTTTTTCTATATCAGCAAATTTTTTCTTAATTTCTTCATACATAATATTTTTAATATATTTATTATAAATAATATAGTTTCACCCTGCGGTTTCTGCCACAGGGAACCGCTTAGGAAGGTTTGGAAACCTTAGGTTTCCAAGTAAATAAAATTATTCCTTAATTCGCCCTGCGCTCTTGGCGCAGGGGAATAAACTATTTTAGTTTTAACATTTTATTAACAAATAAGCAAAATTCGCTTAATTTTTATGATTAGCAATCATAAAACGGCTTTTTATTTTATCTAGTATAAATTATACCACATAAAATAATAAGCCGTTTTTAAAACAGTTATTTTTTCGCAATTGATTTTTTAACAGTAGCGGTTTTTTTAGCTCGGACTGCTCTTTTGGCTTTTTTGCCTTTTCGTATTTTTGAGATTTGTTTTTGAGCGCTTACTTTAGCTTGGAATTTTTCTACCCGCCGGGCGCTGTCAACTAATTTTTGCTTGCCGGTATAAAAAGGATGGCAAGCCGAACATAGCTCAACTTTTAATTCCGGCTTGGTTGAACCGGCGATAAAACTATTACCGCAAGCGCAAATAACCTTTGCTTTTTCATAATAGGTCGGATGAATGTCTTTTTTCATATAAATTTGTGTTTTTAAATTATATTTTTTTAAACATATTTTATAATATACTTTTGGGCTTAAATTGTCAAGCATGATTTAGTATTATGTAAAGGCTATTTAGAAATGTCATACCATTGGGCAAAGTAGAAATGTCATACTTGCCTAATTTATCTATTTGGCAGCCGTTAAAATCGGCTGTTTTTTATTGATTAAAAACTGTGTCCTCCAAGGG
>Ga0210044_10005571_pt1 | contig 16963 bp, 15 predicted proteins | sample CryGey13umfilter_2_FD_183959 | JGI IMG/M metagenome (GOLD analysis project Ga0210044, IMG submission 183959) | Groundwater microbial communities from aquifer in Utah, USA - Crystal Geyser 4/9/14 3 um filter (SPAdes) (version 2) | ecosystem: Environmental > Aquatic > Deep subsurface >...
GCACCGCTCAGCGCGCGCGATGTATTCGCGGCGGCCATAGGCGCCGCGCCGCCGCCCGCGCGCTCAGAGAGCGAGACCTGGACCCTTTCTGCGCCCCTGCCGGGGCTTCAGAGAAAAGGAAGGGTCCAGCCTCATGTCCACCGTCAGCACCGCCGCCGCCATCTCCACCGCCGCCGCCCGCCCCCCGATCGTGGGCGATCCCTCCCCCTGGGGCGTGATCGACGGCGTCGAGCCCCTCGCGGACGACGTCGTCTTCGTCTGCACCCCGTCGCATGGCGGCGCGTGGCTGTCGCCCGCGGCGCAGGCGCGGATCCGCCACCGCGCCATCACCATGCGCGGCGTCTTCACCTTCGATCTCGAACGAACCACGGACCCAGGCGCGAAAGCGAAAGCGGCGGCCGCATGAGCGGGGATCACCCACAACAAGGATATCGCTGCGTTACGCAGCGATCGAAGAAATACTTAACTCTCGTCAATGCCTTACCGCGCGATCCGTGGCGCAGGCTACTGCATCCTGGCAACGCCAGCCCCAACATGGGACGGCCCGACGGCCTCAAAAGAGGCGGCGCCAAGCTGACCCAGCGCGCGCGCCAGCTCCAGCTTCAGAATCTCCATCGCGCGCCGCGCGCCTGCGGCGCCGCCCGCGCCGACGCCGAACGCCAGCGCCCGCCCGGTGAAGGCGAAGTCGGCGCCCAGCGCCCTGGCGCGCAGGATGTCGGCGCCGCGCCGCACGCCGCTGTCGAGGATGATCTTCATCCGGTCGCCAACCGCCCCGCCGACCGCCTTTGCGACGCCCGGCAGCGCCTCGATGGTCGGCGGCCCGAACGCGACCTGGCGGCCGCCGTGGTTCGAGACGACAATCCCGTCGCAGCCGATCTCGGCGCAGCGCAGCGCGTCGTCGGGGTGCAGCACGCCCTTCACCAGCAGCGTTCCCCGCCAGCGGTCGCGCAGGCGCGCAAGGTCGCGCCAGGTGAAGGCCGGCGTGATCAGCGTCTTCTGGACGTCGGCGTAGGACGTGGCGGCTTGCAGCAGGTCGGCATAGTTCGCGATGCCGGGCTTGCCATGGCGCAGCGTCTCCAGCGACCAGCGCGGGTGGGCGAGCAGTCCCAGCGCGACCTCCGGCGTGATCCGGAACGGCACGCTCAACTGGTTGCGGATGTCGCGGTCGCGCTTGCCTGCGGCGGGCACGTCGGCGGTCACCATCATCACCTTGTAGTCCGCCGCCTCGGCGCGCGCGACCAGGCTTTCGGTCACCGCCGCGTCGCCGGAGACGTAGAGCTGGAACCAGCCCCTGCCGTCGGCGGCCTCCGCCAGACGCTCCAGCGTCGTCGAGGCGGCGGAGCTGGCGACATAGGGGATGTTCTCGGCGGCGCACAGCCGCGCGAGGATCAGGTCGGCGCCGGGCCAGAACGCGTTGAGCATCCCGATGGGCGCCATGCCGAACGGCAGGTCGAAGGTCTGGCCGAACAGCGTCGCGCGCGTGTCGATCGCGGAGACATCGACCATGTAGCGCGGCGTGAGCTGCACCTCCTCGAACGCTTCGACGTTGCGCCGCAGGTTGCGCTCGGATTCCGCGCCGCCATCGACCAGATCGAAGGCGAAGCGCGGGATCCGGCGCCGGGCGCGCCGCCGCAGGTCTTCAATCGACGCCGCGCGCTCAAGGCCCATCAGATCGACCATCCGCCGTCGATGGCGAAGGCCTGACCGGTGGTGAAGCCGGACAGATCGCCCGCGAGATAGCACACCATCTCGGCGATCTCCTCGGGCGTGCCGAACCGGCCCATCGGCTGGCGCGCGGTGAAGGCGGCGTGCGCCTTGTCGTAATCGCCCGTGGCGGTGAGACGCTGTTTCAGCGAGGGGCTTTCCACCGTGCCCGGACAGATCGCGTTGCAGCGCACGCCCTGGCCCACGAAGTCGGCGGCGATGGACTTGGTCATGCCGATGATCGCGGCCTTGGAGGCGCCATAGGCGAAGCGGCGCGGCGCGCCCTTGAGGCTGGAGACCACCGAGGCGATGGTGATGATCGAACCCCGGCCCTGCGCCAGCATCCCCGGCAGCACCGCTTTCGTCAGCCGGAAAATCGCCTTGGCGTTGAGGTCGAAGGACCGGTCCCATGTCGCCTCGTCACAGTCGAGGATGGTGCCGTCATGCACATAGCCCGCGCAGTTCACGAGGATGTCCAGCGGCGGCAGGGAGGCGACCAGCGCTTGCACCGCGCCTGCGTCGAGCACGTCGAGCCGGTGCGCGGTGATGCGCTCCGCCCCGGCGGCGAGGTCCTGCACTGCTGCGCCGTCGATGTCGGTGGCGATCACGGCGGCGCCCAGTCGGGCCAGCGCCTCGGCCGAGGCGCGGCCGATGCCCTGACCGGCGGCGGTCACGAGGGCGGTTTTTCCTTGAAGGGTCTGGGTCATGGGTCCTCTCTCAGCGCGCCAGCCAGCCGCCGTCCACCGTCACCACGCTTCCGTGGCAATAGGCGGCGGCGTCGGATGACAGGAAAACGGCGGCCCCGGCGATCTCGGACGGTTCGGCGAAGCGCCCCGCCGGGATGCGCGCCAGCAGCGCGCGCGACCGCTCCGGATCGTCGCGCAGGGCCTGGGTGTTGTCGGTGGCGGTGTAGCCGGGCGCGATGGCGTTGACGTTGACGCCATGCGCCGCCCACTCGTTGCACAGCGCCCGCGTCAGGCCGATCACGGCGTGCTTGCTGGCGGCGTAGGCGGGCACGCGCAGCCCGCCCTGCGTTCCCAGCACGGAAGACACGATCACGATCTTGCCCGCGCCTTGCGCCACCATGCGCCGTCCGGCGGCCTGGCTCAGCAGCCAGACCGAGTCGAGGTTCACCGACAGGACGCGCCGCCAGTCGGCGAAAGCCATGTCCGCCGAGTCGCCGCGATGGATGATCCCGGCGTTGTTCACCAGGATGTCGAGACCGCCCAGCGCATCGGCGGCGAAGCCGATGACGTCTCCGGCGGCGGCTTCGTCCATGTCGGCGAAGTCGGCCCGCACGGCGGCGGCCTTGCGGCCCAGGCTCTCGATCCGGACCATCGTCGCGTCGGGCTGGTGGCTGCGGAAGGTCAGCGCGACATCGGCGCCGGCGGCGGCGAGGGCGAGGGCCACGCCCTCGCCGATGCCGGTGGCGCCGCCAGTCACAAGGGCCTTGCGGCCGGTCAGGTCAAACGGACTGGCCATCGTCAGTAGCGGTTCGCGATCGGCAGTTCCTCGGCGGGAAACAGCGAGATCACCTCGCAGCCGGTCGGGGTCACCACCACCTCCTCCTCGATGCGGGCGGCGGAGTAGCCGTCGGCGGCGGGGCAATAGGTCTCCAGCGCGAACACCATGCCGGTCTGGATCTCCATCGGGTGGTCGAGGCTGACGGCGCGCGAGATGATCGGGCGTTCGTGCAGCGCAAGGCCCAGGCCATGGCCGAACTGCAGGCCAAAGGCGGCGTCCTCGCTGGGAAAACCGAATTCCTCGGCCTTCGGCCAGACCTTCGCGACGGTGTCGGTGGTCACCCCCGGCTTGATCAGGGCGATGGAGGCGTCGATCCACTCGCGGGCCTTCACATAGGCGTCGTTCTGCACAGGCGTGGCGCGGCCGATGTTGAAGGTGCGGTAGTAGCAGGTGCGATAGCCCTGATAGCTTTGCAGGATGTCGAAGAACGCCTGGTCGCCGGGGCGAAAGTAACGGTCGGTGAAGTTGTGCGGATGCGGGTTGCAGCGCTCGCCGGAAATGGCGTTGATCGCCTCCACATCGTCGCTGCCCATCTCGTAGAGCAGCTTGTTGGACAGCGCGACGATGTCGTTCTCGCGCACGCCCGGTTTCAGTTCTTCATAGATCATGTGATAGACGCCATCGACCATGGCTGCGGCCTGGGTCAGAAGCTGGATTTCGTCCCAGTTCTTGATCTCGCGCGCCGCCAGCATGATCTGCTGGCCATCGATCACCTTGATCCCCTCCTCCTGAAGCGCGTGGAACATGGCGGTCTCGGCGTAGTCCACGCCCACCGGCATGTCGGCCATGCCTGCGTCGCGGATCAGGCCCGCGATCTGACGCGCGTATTTCTTCATCAGGCCGAATTCCGGCGGGATCGTCCCGCGCATGCCCACGACCCCGGCGAGGCAGTGCTCGGGCTCCAGCCAGTCGGCATGGAGCTTGTGGTGCATGGCGGCGGAGCCGAAGTCCCAGACATAGGGGCTGTCGTCGCCGGTCAGCAGGCAGAAGCGGCACATCTTGTCCCGCTCCCATTCGCCGATCTTGGTGGCGGAGACGTAGCGAATGTTGTTGACGTCAAACAGCAGCAGCGTGCCCGCATCCGACGCCTGCAACGCCTGCCGCGTGCGGGCGAGACGATAGCGGCGCAGGCGGTCATGGTCGATCCGGCGCTCGAAATCGACCGAGGTGTGGCCCCAGGCGGGCAGGCGCGCGCGCCACTCCCAGTTGGGGTTCAGATCCTGCGGCGTCAGCAGGTTGGGCATCAGGGCGCGAGACATGGCATCCTCCTCCGGGTGCGGTCGCGCGCACCCGTTTTTCTGGTTTAATTGATTCGAATCAGTGCGTTACTGGATGCACCAGCCGCCGTCGATGTGGATCATCTGGCCGGTCATGTAGTCGCTGTCGGCGCTGACAAGGAACGCGGCGGTGCCCTTCACGTCGTCGGGATAGGACACGCGCTTGATCTGCAGCGCGTCGCGGACGATGTCCTCATAGGCCTGGCCTTCATTCTGCTTGAAGCCCATTTTCACGAGGTCCTTGTCGAGCTGCTCCCACAGCGGCGTGACCACCACGCCGGGGGCGTAGCCGTTCACGGTGATGTTGTGCTCCGACAACGCGAGCGCGCCGCAATGGGTCAGCGCGAGGCAGCCGTATTTCGACGTGCAATACACCGTCACGTCGATCAGCGGCTTGCGCGAGGCGATGCTGCCCACGTTGATCAGCTTGTAGGGATAGTCGCGCTTGCCCTGCGCGATCATCTGTTTGGCGGTTTCCTGCATCCCCAGCCACATCGCCTTGGTGTTCACGGTCATGATGAGGTCCCAGTTGTCCTCATCGATGTCCATGAAGAACCGGGGCTTGTTGAGGCCCGCGTTGAACAGGCCGACGTTGATCTCGCCGAAGGCGTCAACGGTGGCGGCGACGGCGCGCGCGTTGTCCTCACGCCTGGTCACGTCCATCTCCACCGCGACGGCCTTGCCGTTGCCGGCGGCGTTGATGCGGTCCGCGACCGCCTGCGCCTCGGCGAGGTTGAGATCGCCCAGGCACACGTTGGCGCCCTGCTCGGCGAAATGCTCGGCGTTGGCGGCGCCCATGCCGCGGGCGGCGCCGGTGATCAGGATGTTCTTGCCGGTCAGGCGTCGGGGGTCCATGCGCATCTCCTTTTTTGTCGTGTCATTCCGTGGTTTCGGGTATCAGCGCGTCGGCGCGTTCCTGCGCGCGGCGCAGCGCGTCGCGCGGCGGGACGACGCCGCGCAGCATGTCGTGAAACTCTTCGCCGCAGATCCGGATGATATCGACGATCTCCGGCACCGGCGGGCGCGGCCAGAACTGCAGCTCGTCGCGCCACGACATGCCATCGACGGCGGCGAAGATCGGCGAGGCGCGGCGCACCTCGGGATCGGCGCCGACCGAATAGCGCGGGCTGGTGCGGCTGCCGTTCAGCACATACAGCTTCTGCGCCTCGGGCGAGGTGAACACGGTCAGCGCCTCGGCGGCGGCGGCCAGACGCTCGGGCGCGAGGTTGGACGGTATCGCCAGAACATAGCCGCCGACCGGCGCCACCGGGCTGGCGCCCGGCCCCGCCGGATGCGGCAGATAGCCGGTCTGGCCGCAGGCCGGCGACGCCTCGTCCAGCTCGAAATACGGCGCCAGCAGCGTGTAGCCGTAGGCCATCGCCACATGGCCCGCCGCATAGGGGCGGATGCGCTCGTACCACGACATCGAAAGGATGTAGGGCGGCGAATACTTCAGCAATTCCAGCAGGAACTCGGCGGCCCGCAATCCCGCTTCGGTGTCGATGGTCGGGCGATAGCGCCGCGCCGCCAGATGGTCGGTGTCGAAGCCGCCCGCGCAGGGGGCGAGATCGAGGATGGGCTGTCCGAAATCGGCCATCGCCATCAGCACGGTGTGGCCGAGCGCAGTGCCGCGGGCGGCGTTCCACGCGATGCCGTAGCGCCCGCGCTGGGGATCGTGCAGCGCGGCGGCGGCGTGCAGCAGTTCCTGCGTCGTGGTCGGCGGCTTCAACCCGGCGCTGGCGAACAGGTCGCGGCGGTAGAACAGCAACTCCGGCGTCGTCTGCGCGGGCACGCCGTAAGCGCGCCCGCCCCAGTGCGCGGCCTTCCAGCCCGCCGTGTGAAAATCCGCCGGGTCGAGCCGGTCGATGTCGAGCGCGGCGTCGAGCGGCGTCAGCACGCCTTTCTCCACGAACTCGCCGATCCAGGGCAGATCGACGGCGATGATGTCGTAACGGCTGGTCGGGCGGCGGGCGTTGCGCAGCGCCTCCTCGCGCAGCCAGTCGATGGAGAAGGCGCGCTGGTGGATCTGCGCGCCGATCACCTGCTCGAACTGACGCTTGAGGTTGACCATGACCATGAAGGTCGGATCGCCATGGACCAGAACCCGCAGCCCTCCAGGCGCTTTAAGCGGCGTCGGCAGCACCGGCAGCGGCGGGATCGACTGCGACTCGGCGTAACTGCCGCCGAAATAGTAGTCCTGCGTGGTCCGCTCCTGTGGCTCACCGGCGAAACGGCGTTCCGCCAGCCGCCGCAACCGCCCCGACAACTGTGTCCATTGCGCCAGCAGCTTGTCGCTGGGATGCATCGAGAAGGTCTTGCCGGTCCGGGTGCGCGGGCGCTGGTCAATCAGCCCGGCCTCCACCATCTCCTTCACCCGGCGGGTGGCGGTGGCGTAGGGCAGGCGGCTGGCGCCGATCAGCGCGGTCGGCGTGACGATCCGGGCGGTGAAATGCGCTTGCAGCAGCTCCAGCGCCATACGCAGATGGGCGTCGGACGTCACGAGGTCGATGGCGGCCTCCACCTCGTCAACCATGTCGAGCACGAACGCCAGCATCTCGGCGTCCTCGGTCCGCGCCTGTGGCGCGGCCGGGCCGAACTGCGTCTGGTTCGCCATCGCGTTCATGGTTGGCGTCGCCTCCCTTGCGCGCCGCCGACGGCGCAGCGCCGCCGACATGTCCGCATCGGATGAATCTGATTTTCTCATGTCTCGCCCCTACAGAATGTCCGGATTGGCGGTGGCGGCGTATGCCAATAATATCCATACCGGATATAAAATTATCCAGAAATGATTTTTTTAGTGCATTATGGATGGATCGGGTCCGGCACAGTGTCATCAGATTTTCGGGCCTGCGAAAGCGTTCATGAGGAGCGCCAGCAGCCGGAGACGACGCGAGAAACAACCGGGAGGAACCACCAATGACACTTCGCACCGCGCTTGCCGCCGGCGTCGCCACGCTCGCCCTGACGGGAACGGCGTTCGCCGCCGACACGATGAAGATCGGCATCACGCAGAACAATGTCGGGGTGGACAGCTATCAGACCACCTATGAGAAGGCCTTCATCGCGGCGGCGCAGGCCAATCCGGCGGTCGAGGCGGTGGTGCTCGACGCCGGCGGCGACGTGGCCCGCCAGATCGCGCAGATGGAGGACATGATCCAGCAGGAGGTTGACGCCATCATCATCTGGCCGACCAACGGCGAGGCGGTGATCCCCGCCGTGCGCAAGGCCCACCAGGCCGGCATCCCGGTGATCGTGACCAACTCCAACATCGCCGAGCCGGGCTTTCGCTTCGCGGCCTCATTCTCCGGCCCCGACAACATCACCCAGGGCTCCCGCGCCGCCGAGATCATGTGCGACAAATTCAAGGCCATGGGGATCGAGAACGAGGCCCGGATCGTGCAGATCTCCGGCCAGCCCGGCTACACCACCGCCATCGAGCGCGCCAAGGGCTTCGAGGACCGGCTGCCGGAGGCTTGCCCCAACGTCACCCTGGTCGAGACGCAGCCGGGCGACTGGAACCGCGAAAAGGCGCAGCAGGTGATGGAGGCCTTCCTCGTCAAGTATGACGACATCGACGGCGTCTATGCGGGCGACGACAACATGGGGGTGGGCGCGCTGAACGCCGCCAAGGCCGCCGGACGCGAGGGGATCATCTTCGTCGGCGCCACCAACTTCGCCGTAGGCTATGAGGCCATGGCGGCGGGCGACTACTGGGGGTCGATCTACCAGTCGCCGGTCGATGACGCCGAGGCGGCGCTGCAAACCGCGCTCGACGTGCTGAGCGGCAAGGACGTGCCGTTCCTCAACTACTTCGACACGCCGAAGATCACCCAGGACAACATGGGCGAGTTCACCAAGCCGGTGTTCTGAGATAATTCGCGGGGCGGCGCGACGCCCCGCGCCTTTCCGCTGCGACGCGACGGGATCCGCCGGGCGCGCGCCGTGCAAGGCGCGTCTCGGCGGCGCCGATGGTCGGGGCCGCCGATGGTCGGTCGCGGCGACAGACAACGGCGCAACGCCCCGCGCGACGCTTCCTTGAGCGGGCGCGCAAAAAGACAGAGCGCAACACAGCGCCAACGACCTCAGGGAGGGGATCATGGCGACACTCACCAGACAGCAGATCGCAAGCGCCGCGGCGAAACAGGGGATCCTGATCGCCTTTGCGCTGTTCATGATCGCGTTCGCCTTCGCCAATCCGAAGTTCATCGGCCTCGACAACCTGTCCAGCGTCGTGCGCTCGTCGGCCATCCTCGGCGTCATGGCGCTGGGGGTGACCTTCGTGGTGATCAGCGGCAATCTCGATCTCTCGGTCGGCTCGATGATGTCGTTCTCGACCGTCGTGGTGCTCGATCTGCACGACAAGATCGGACCGGCGCTGGCCATCCCGGCGATGTTTGCGATGACGCTCGCGCTCGGGGCGCTGATCGGCCTTCTGGTCGGATACCTCAAGCTCAACTCGCTGATCGTCACGCTGGGCATGTTATCGGCGATCCACGGCCTGACGCTGAGCTATTCCGGCGGCAAGAACATGGACATCGCCGACAAGGCGGGCACGTGGTTCAGCGTGTTCGGGCAGGGGTCGGCGCTGGGCGTGCCGATGCCGATCCTGATCTTCGCGGGTCTCGCCGCGCTGCTGGGCGTCATGCTGTCGAAAACGCCTTTCGGGCGGAAGGTCTATGCTGTCGGCGGCAACGCCACGGCGGCCACCTTTTCCGGCGTGCCGCGCGCGCGCACCGTGTTCACCTGCTACCTGCTGTCCGCCGCGTGCGTTGCGGTCGCCGCGCTGATCCAGGCCAGCCGCAGCATGGGCGCGCAGAACACCGTCGGCCAGGGTCTGGAGCTGGAGGTGCTGGCCGCCGTGATCCTGGGCGGCGCGTCGCTGATGGGCGGGTCGGGCACGATCTTCAAGACCGTCGTCGGCGTGCTGATCCTGGGCTTCATCCAGAACGGCCTGCTGCTGATGGGGCTGCAATTCTACGTTCAGTTCGTGGTGACGTGGGTCATCATCATTCTCGCCGTCTGGCTCGATATCGCGGCCAAGCGCGGCAAGCTCTGGTCGCGGATCGCATGAGGGAGGCGGAAATGCACAAGGGTCGATTGTCCGCCGCGCTGAAGAAGGGCGCGATCTGGGGCTTCATCGTGATCGAACTGATCTTCTTCAGCATCGCGGGAGAATATCTGTCGCTGTCCGGCAAGGCTTTCATGGACTACGACAACATGTTGCTGCTGCTGAAGCAGTCCGCGCCGATCGGGATCATCGCGATGGGCATGTCCCTGGTGATGATCAACGGCAACATCGACCTCAGCGTCGGCGCGATCTTCGCCATCGCCGCCATCGTCCTGCTCGACAGCATGACCTGGCCGATCTTCAGCGGGCTTGGCGACTGGGTCATCCCGGCGGCGTGGCTGCTGGCGCTCGCGGCGGGCACGGCTTTGGGGGCGCTGAACGGGCTGATCGTGTGGAAGACCGGCGTTGACGCCTTCATTGTGACGCTCGGGGCGATGCTGGGCTATCGCGGCATCGTGTTCATGTTCAACGGCGAAAACCCCACCAGCCACCTCAACTGGACGCTGGTCGATATGGCCGAGGCGCAGTTTCTCGGCATCCACACGCCGACCTGGTTCCTGCTGGGCGTGACGCTGGCGATCTGGTTCGTGATGACGCAGACGGTGCACGGCCGCAACGCCGCCGCCATCGGCGACAATCGCGAGGCGGCGGTGAACGCCGGGATCCGCGTCGGCCCGCACATGATGATCAACTTCGCGCTCATCGGCTTTCTTGCGGCGCTCTCGGCCGTGGTGTTCTACTCCGAAAGCGGATCGGTGAACCCCAACGACGGGCGGCTCTATGAGCTGTGGGTGATCACCGCCGTCGTGCTGGGCGGCGCCAGGATCTCCGGCGGCTCGGGCAGCGCGATCGGCGCCCTCGGCGGCGTGATCGCCATCCAGCTTCTGCGCAAGGGGCTGGGGCACATCGGGGTCGACACCTCGACGGTCAACCTGGTGATCGGTCTGATCCTGATCGCGGTGCTGATCCTGGACCGGCAACTCAACGTAAAGGGCAAGGGGGAGTTGAGGGTATGACCGATCCGGTTCAAAGTCCGGTTCTGCGCCTGGAAGGCATCGTCAAGACATTTCCCGGCGTGCGCGCGCTCGACGGCGTGTCGTTCTCGGTCCTGCCCGGCGAAGTGCACGCCCTGATGGGGGAGAACGGCGCCGGCAAGTCCACGCTGATGAAGGTGCTGGGCGGCATTCACCGGCCCGATGACGGCGCGATCTACGTCGGCGGCGAAAGGGTCGTCATGGCGGGCCCGCTGGAAGCCAAGGCCAACGGCATCGTCTTCATCCACCAGGAGCTCAGCCTCGCCACGGAACTGTCGGTCGCAGAGAACGTCTATCTCGGCGAATTGCCGCGCAAGCGTTTCGGGCGGGTGGACTGGAAGACGCTCGCGGCGCGGACCAACGCGATCCTGAAAAAGCTCAAGGCGCCGTTCGACGCCCGGACCCGCGTCGGCGACCTGTCGATCGCGAACCAGCAGATGGTCGAAATCGCCCGGGCGCTGACCGTGGACGCCAGGGCGGTGATCTTCGACGAGCCGACCGCGTCGCTGACCGACGCCGAAAAGGTCGTGCTGTTCGACGTGATCAGCGATCTCACCGCGGACGGCGTGGGGATCATCTACATCTCGCACCGGATGGAGGAGATCTTCAAGATCACCGACCGCATCACCGTGCTGCGCGACGGCCAGTATCAGGGCACGGTCGCGACGCGCGACGTCGATGAGGAGGCGGTCACCCAGATGATGATCGGCCGCAAGCTCGATCTCAGCCGCAGCGCCCTCGATCACGAACTGGGCGAGGTGGCGCTGGAGGTGCGCGGCCTCAGCTGCGGCGAACTCTATCGCGACGTCAGCTTTCAGGTGCGCCGGGGCGAGGTTCTGGGGTTCTACGGGCTGGTCGGCGCCGGCCGCACCGAAATCGCCGAGACGCTGTTCGGCCTGCGCGATCCGTCCGCCGGAGAGATCCTGATCGACGGCGAGGCCGTGCGCATCCGCTCGCCCGCCGACGCCATCGCGCGCGGCGTCAGCCTGGTTCCCGAAGACCGCAAGGGCCAGGGCCTTGTCCTGGGCATGAACTGCCGGGACAACATGACGCTGCCGCAGGTTGACGATCTCAAGGCCGGGCCGTTCATGGCCGAAGGGGCGGAGATCGCCATCTTCGATCAGTATCGCGACAAGCTGGATATCCGCACGCCGGGCTGGCGGCAGAAGGTCGGCAATCTCTCCGGCGGCAATCAGCAGAAGATCGTCATCGGCAAGTGGCTGTCGATGCATCCCAGCGTGCTGATCGTGGACGAACCCACGCGCGGCATCGACGTCGGCAGCAAGTCCGAGATCCACAAACTGCTGCGCGCGCTCGCGGCGCAAGGTTATGCGGTGATCGTGATCAGCTCGGAAATGCCCGAAGTGCTGCACGTGTCCGACCGGATCGCCGCGATGTATTCGGGCCGGATCATGCGGACCTTCACCGCCGATGAGGTGACCGAGGACAGCCTGATCCAGGCCATCTCGGGCCTTGGCGACGACCGGGCCGCCTGAGGCCCCTTCCCGCGCCGGGCCATGCTGATCACGGACAATCCCCCACGCTGTCGCGCCATGGTCCGCCGGGCCGGCGACGGCCGCCATCCGGACCGCGCCGCGCGTCGCCTGGGCGGCGGCTTACTGCGGCTTACTGCGGCTTACTGCGGCTTACTGCGGCGTGAGCGGCCAGAACCAAGGGATCGCGACCACCGTCGTCACGCCGACGACGATGTTCATCGGCAGGCCGATGCGCAGGAAATCCGAAAAGCGATACCCGCCCGCCGCGTGGACCAGCGTGTTGGTCTGATAGCCGATGGGCGTGGCGAAGCTGGCGCTGGCCGCGAACATCACCGCCACCACGAAGGGGCGCGGATCGAGCCCCAGGCTGACGGCAAGGCTGGCGGCGATCGGCGTCATCAGCACGGCGACGGCGTTGTTGGTCACCACTTCGGTCAGGATCGAGGTGACGGCGTAGAGCAGCGCCAGCGCCAGCAGCGGGCTTGCGCCGTCAAACAGCGGCCGCAGCCATCCGACGACGAGATCGAGCGCGCCGCTGCGCGCCATCGCGGCGCCCAGCACCAGCATCGACACCACCAGCAGCAGAAGCCGCCCGTCCATCGCGCCCACGCCTTCGTCAGGATCGACGCAGCGCAGCGCCAGCACGATGGCGACGCCGATCAGCGCGAGCGGCAGGATCGGCGCCAGACCCAGCGCGGCGAGCCCGACCACCGCCGCCATGACCGCCAGCGCCACGGGCGCCCTGTCGCGGCGAAAGGCGCGCGCCGCCACCGGGCTGAGCGGGATCAGCCGCGTCTCCTCGATCAGCCGCGCCGCGTCCTCGGGCGCGCCGTCGATCAGCAGCGTGTCGCCGACGGCCAGCCGCGCATCCTCCAGCCGCGCATCCTTTAGCCGCCCGTCCTTCGGGCGGTCGGCGGCGCTCCCGCCCGCGCGATGCAGCGCCAGCGGATAGACGCCAAAGCGCCGCCGCCAGCGCAGCGCGCGCAGGCTGCGCCCCACCACGCGACTGTCGGGGCCGACCAGCGCCTCGACCACGACGCTGCGCCGCGCCTGCGCCGCCTCCAGCCCCTGCACCACCGCGCCCTTCGCCGCGCCCTCGCGAAACCCCATCACCTCCACGTCGCGCGTGCTGACCACGACCACGTCGCCCGCCGCCAGCGCCGCCGCCGCCAGATCGCGCCGCAGCGAGGCGTCGCCGCGGATCACGTCCACCACCCGCCCGCCGCCGCGCCGCAGCGCCTCGATGTCGGTCGGACGCCGGCCGATCAGCGGCGAGCCTGCGGGAATGAACAGCTCCGCCAGCCAGACGCGCGGCGCGCCCATATCGCTGACGCCCATCGCGCCGCCGCCCGCGCCGCGCGTCGGCAGCAGGCGCGGCGCCGCGAGCGCCAGAAACCCGCCGCCCGTCGCCGCCACGATCAGCCCCAGCGGCGCGATCTCGAACAGGCCGAAGGGCGCCAGCCCCATCTCGCGCGCCACGCCGTCCACCAGCAGGTTGGTGGACGTGCCGATCATCGTGCAGGCGCCGCCCAGGATGACCATGTAGGACAGCGGGATCAGCATCCGCGACGGCGCCGCGCCGATCCGGCGCGCCAGCCCGATCACCACCGGGATCAGCACGATCACCACCGGCGTGTTGTTCATGAACGCCGACGCCGCCGCCGCCGCGCCGAAGAACACGCCGACCGCCAGCACGGGCCGGCGGTCGGCGAGCGCGCCCAGCGCCTGCGTCGCCGCCTCCAGCGCGCCGGTGCGCACCAGCGCCGCGCTCAGCACGAACATCGCGCCGATGGTCGCGGGCGCGGGGTTGGCGATGGCGGCCAGAACGTCCTGCGCATCCACCAGCCCCAGCGCCAGCGCCACGGCGGCGGCGCAGAACGCGACCACCTCCGCCGCGCGGACTTCGGCGACGAAACAGACGAATGTCGCGGCGAGCAGCGCCAGCGCAAGCCAGGGCGCGGCCCCGCCGGGATCGGCGATCATCTCAGCTCACCGCCGGGATCGGCGATCATCTCAGCCCGCCGCCGGGATCAGCGCGCCGAGATAGACGCCGTAGCCGCCCAGCAGCAGCGCCCCCTCGCCGCGCGTCACCCGCGCGCCGGTGGCCGCCACCCAGATCAGCGCCGCCGTCGCCGCGACCATCACCCAGACGTCGAAGGCGATGATCTCCGCAGGCGCCGCCAGCGGCTCGACCAGCGCGGTCACGCCGAGAATCCCGAGGATGTTGAAGATGTTGGAGCCGACGATGTTGCCCAGCGCAACGTCGCCGCGCCCGCGCGCCGCCGCTGCGACCGACGCCGTCAGCTCCGGCAGCGACGTGCCGACGGCGACGATCGTCAGGCCGATCAGGCTGTCGGAGACCTGCCAGACCTGCGCCAGCGCGATCGCGGCGGTCACCAGCCAGTCGGCGCCGGTCACCACCAGCGCCAGGCCCGCCAGCGTCAGCGGCAGACCGCTCCACAGGCCCTTGCGCTCGGGCGCCGGATCGTTCGCCGCGTCCGCGCGCCGCCGCTCCGAGGCGTAGAGCCAGAGCAGATAGCCCAGCAGCGCCGCGACGAAGCCCGCGCCCACGACGCGCCCCAGATCGCCCCACAGGATCGCCGCGAGGCCGATCAGCGTCGCCGCCGCCAGCGCGGGGCCGTCGCGGCGCAGGCCGCGCGGCTCGGCGTCCACCGGACGGATCAGCGCCGCGACGCCCAGGATCAGCAGGATGTTGCAGATGTTGGAGCCGACGATGTTGCCGACCGCGACGCCGGGCGAGCCCAGCAGCGCCGCCTGCACGCTGGTCACAAGCTCCGGCGTCGAGGTGCCGAAGCCGACCAGCGTCAGCCCGATGATCAGCGGCGAGACGCCGAGCGCGCCCGCCGTGCGCACCGCCCCGCGCACCAGAAGCTCGCCGCCGATCACCAGCCCCGCGAGGCCGCCGAGGATCAGGAGGATGTCGCTCACGGGATGGCTCTCCGCATAAGGAAAGGGGTCATTGCAGCGCGTCCAGCAGCGCGAGCGCGACCGCGATGGTCACGCCCACGCCCGCGCCGAAGGCGATCCCGAAGCCGGTCAGCCCCACGACCACCCCGGCGAGGGCGGCCAGCCCGTCGCGCTCCAGCAGCGCAAGGCCGATCAGGGTCAGGCCGAGGCCGGGCAGCATGTTGCCGAACGGCAGCGGCAGGAACAGCGCCACCGCCATGGCCAGACCCAGCAGGCCGAGCACGCGCTCGCCGGCCGGGGCCGTCACGACCGCAAGGCGCGGCCGCAGCACCCGCTCCAGCCGGGCGAGCGGTTTGGCCATGGCGCGCGTCATCCGCTCGAAATCCGCCCGCGCGATCGAGCGGACGCGCAGCGCCGCCGGCAGCCACGGCGCCGGGCGCCCCGCGACAAGCTGCGCCGTGAGCAGGATCAGCGGCAGCCCGACAAGGAACGACAGCCCCGGAATCGCCACCGGCAGCGCGTTCGGCGCCGCCAGCACGGCGATCAGCGCGCCGAAGGCGCGGTGGCCGAACAGCGCCAGCAGATCGTTCAGCGCGACGCGCGCGCCCGGCAGCCGCGCGGCCTCGCCCAGCAGCGCCGAGAGCCGCGCCGACGGCGCCGCCCTCCCCGCGACCGGCGCAGCCAGTTCTCCAGCCATCCCGCTCACGCCCGAGGCTCCGCCAAGGGCGCGATCAGCGCGCCCGGCAGATGCAGCAGCAGCGGCGCGGCGACGAAGATGCTCGACAGCGTGCCGAGCGCCACGCCCACCGTCACCGCCGCCGCGAAGCCGAACAGGACCGGCCCGCCGAGCGCCATCAGCGTCACCGACGCCATCAGCGTGGTGCCCGAGGTCATCAGCGTGCGGCGCAGCGTCTCGGTGATCGCCCGGTCGATGACGCCGGGCAGCGGCGCGGCGCGGTCGCGCGCCAGCGTCTCGCGGATGCGGTCGAACACGATCACCGTGTCGTTGATCGAATAGCCCGCGACCGCCAGCATTGCGGCGACGCTGGTGAGGTCGAAGGTCAGGCCGCTGAGCGCGAAAAAGCCCACCATCAGCGCCACGTCGTGCAGCGTGGTCAGGAACGCCGCCAGCCCGAAGCGCGCCTCGAACCGCAGCCAGACATAGACCGCGATCGCGGCGACCGCCGAGACGCTCGCCAGCGCGCCGTCGCGCAAAAGCTCGGCGGAGACGCGCGGCCCCACCGCCTCGGCGGCGCGGATCACGCCGTCGGCGGCGGTCAGCGCGCCCCGGATCGCCTCCAGCGTGGCGGCGTCGCCCCCGGCGCGCACCAGCGCGGTCAGCCCGTCGCCCGCGATCTGCACCGAGGCGTCCGCCACCCCCGCCGCCGCCAGCGCCGCGCGCAGATCGGACGCCGCCCAGCCCGACGCCCTCCCCGCCTCGACCAGCACGCCGCCGGTGAAATCGAGGCCCAGCGCAAGGCCGCCGGACACAACCGCCGCGCCGGTGAGCAGCAGCAGCGCCAGCGAGACGGCGAAGCCGACGCGGCGCAGGCGCACGAAGGAAAAGGCGACCGGCGGGGTCGCGGCGGACGATGAGATGATGGCCATGGGTGCGGTGCGGATCGCCGGAATGGCGCGCGCGGACCTCGTGGGCGGGCGCGCGATGTCGCGCGTCTCGGGACGCCCTGCAGCGAAGTGGGAAGCGGCGCGCGCCAGTCAAGAGGCGCGCCCGCTTCTATCATCGCGGCCGCGACCCGGCGTTGCGCAGGGCGGCGCGCTCCCTTGCGCATCGGCGGATGACCCCGTCCGGCATGGCGCCGGGACGCGGCGCCGCCGGTGCATCCGGGCGGGACCGGTCCTGCGTCGCGCAGGCTCAGCGCGCCGTCGCGCGCGTCCTCGCAGACGAGCGGCGCAAGCTGGCGCGCCAGCGCG
>Ga0210044_10005576_pt1 | contig 16957 bp, 12 predicted proteins | sample CryGey13umfilter_2_FD_183959 | JGI IMG/M metagenome (GOLD analysis project Ga0210044, IMG submission 183959) | Groundwater microbial communities from aquifer in Utah, USA - Crystal Geyser 4/9/14 3 um filter (SPAdes) (version 2) | ecosystem: Environmental > Aquatic > Deep subsurface >...
CAGCGAGCGCTGCCCCGAGGCGCCGCCTGAGTTGGCGGCGATCTGCCGACGTGCTTTGAGGAAAGAGCGCAACGACCGCTACAGCGACGCCAAAGCCATGGCGGACGAGGTCGAGGCCTACCTGACCGGAGACCGAGTCTCCTCTTACGAGTACAGCACCCGGGAGCTCATCTCTCGGTTCGCGAAGAAGCACCGCTCGGCGCTCGCGATCATTGGCGCGGCGAGCGTGCTCTTGGTGGTCATGGCCCTCTCGTTCATGGCCGCGTTGATGATCGAGCGAGACCGTGCTCGAGACGCGGAGCAAGAGGCCGTGGTGGCGCTCGAGCAGGCCACTGCCGCTCGCGCGCAGGCCGAAGATCTGGTGCAGTTCGTCCTCGTCGACATGCGTCGCAAGCTCGAGGCGGTTGGGCGCCTCGAGCTTATGGACGAGGTCGTGGCCCGAGTGACGGGGTACTACGAGCGCTCGGGGTTCCACAGCGACCACGACATCCTTCTGAAAGGCCGGGCACTGCTGGTCTTGGGCGATGTCCACAGGGCGCGTGGCGACCTGCAACGCTCTATCGAGGCCTTTGGTGTTGCAGTGACGAGCCTCGAACCTATGGCTGCAAACCCGGAGGTCGCGGTCCCGCTCATCGAAGCGTATGTCAACCGCGCCGACCTCACCTTGGACCTCGGGCGGTTCGAGGAGACGGCCGCAGACTTGAAGCGTGCGCTCGAAATTGGCGCGCTCAAACCCATCAAGAGCGCTGAGAACGGGGACCTGAAGTTCGCCCTGTCGAAGGTGCACATGGGGCTCGCCAGCCTGGCCGAAAAGACTGGAGACATTGCCAATAGTTTGGAAGAGATTGAGGCCGGCATCCGGCTGCGCAACGAGCTCGTACTGGCGGATGCAACACAAGTGGAGTGGGCCGCCTTCCTGGCCACGGCCTACCAGAACAAAGGTCGGCTCCTGTCCGACCAGGGGCACCTCGTGACCGCTCGCCAAGCCAACGACCGTGCGCTCGAAGGGCGACGTGAGCTGGTCGCCCAGGAGCCCCATAATACGGAGTTCAGGCGGGACCTCGCTCAATCCCTCAACGCCGCCGGTGAGCTCTACGTCACTCTCGGAGAGGATGCCTCGGCGCTCGCCGCCTTCCAAGAGGAAGAAGGACTGCGGCTCGAGCTGACTCGCCACGACCCCACCAACGCCCTTTGGCGAGAGGACTTGGCGAGCTGCCATTGGAGTCTGGGAGGGCTGTACCTGGACCAGGGGGACAACGCGGCCGCGAAAGTCCAATTCGAGGCGGTCGCCGCCGAGCTGGAGCCCCTCGTGGCCCAGAGCGCCAACAACCTCGCGCTGGCTCGGTTCCTCACCGTGACTCGCACGAACCTAGGCCGCATCGAGCTGAACACCCAACACCCCAGCGTCGCATGGCCGATCTTCGAGAGCTCCATCGCGTCGCTCCAGACGCTGACCCAAAGCGCCCCTCAGAACCTCTCGTGGCAGCGCGATCTCGTCGTGACGCTCAACTTGAAGGCCTCAGCGCTGCTGTCGCTCGGCCGGCCGGTGGAGGCCAGGGAGGCTTTCCGACAAGGACTGTTGTTGACCGAGGCGCTGAGCGACGGCGACCAAGAAAACCGCGTTTGGCTCCGCGACAAAGCCGTGAGCTACGAGCGGCTCGGTGACCTGAGTCGAGACCTGGGTGAGTTGGCTGCGGCCCAGGAGTGGTGGACAAAGGCCGAGACGGTCATGGTCTCACTCAACCAGCTTGAACCAGACCATCCAGAGTGGGCCGCTGAGCTCGAGGGCCTAAGGGGCCGCATCGCAGGGGAGACCGCGGCGAGCTCTCTCAATCAACTCTACGAACAGCGCCAGGATTTGGGCTTGAACCAGGTCTTTCAAAACAACGCACAGGAGGTCATCGAGCAGGACTTCTTCCTCGAAAGCAGCGACGGGATCAGTGCGATGGACCAGAACTTCGTAGCGCCCAGCCCAGCAGCGGTTCCTGGAATGCTTCCGCCGCAAGATATCCCAAGCGCCCCGTCGGCGCTCCCGCAGGACTTCCAAGGTCAGGGCGAAAGAGAGCCAGCCCCCCTGCGGCAGGAATTCGACGCCCCCGTACCTCCCCTCGAGGAGGTCCCCATGGAGCAAGACTTCGGTTATGAGGGCACGGACAAGACGGAAGACGTCCAGCCCATGAAGCAAAAGTTCGAAGGGAAGAAGACGAAGGGACAGGAGAGCGAGCAACGCTTCATCAAGGACAACGAGAAGAAGGGTGACATGCTCTTCTGAGCCATGCCGACTGTGTCCCGGCGCCCACCTCGGAGAAGAAAGCGCTCCAGACTGGGTCAAACATTCGGCGATCGGTGTTCTCGCTGGAATAGCCCGACCACTGCCTTGTTGTGCTGACACGACGAAACGAACCACAAGGGGTGGGGTCGTCTACTGAGCGCCGGATGTCCGCTCGCCTTAACGGCGGCGGACCTCCACAGAATGCCCACTCGCTTCGGCGATGGGCATTCGAAGCACGGCGCCACCTTGGTCGCCTGGACGTGGGCTCAGGTGACTTTGGTGGCGCCGTTGCCGTTTTCGCTTCTCGTCGCGACAGGAACGCGAGGTCAGGGGGACTCGCAGAGATACGGCAAGGTGTTTGCGCACTGGTTGTCGTTCCAGTTCCCTGGTGACACGATCAGCTCGGCGCAGTCCTCGTCTCCGGAGTTGTTGGGCTCGCCGCTCGCCCAGTTGCGGTAGCTCGACGGGTCACCTCCAGCCCAGACGAACGTCCCCTCGACGGACACATCGTTGAGCCCGAGCCAGAGCCTCGCTATCCCTCGCGTGCCGCAGTCGGTGCAATCCGTCCCGTAGGCGCAGACGCTCCAATCCGAGTTTGGACCGCCGTCGTCACACTCCCCATCGCCGTCGTATGAACAAGTGTAGGTACAGAATGTGACCGCGTTGGCGCGGTTCCGAGCGTGGTCGTTCTCGGCCGAGCTCCCGACGGCCACCAAAGAGTAACCGACCGCCGCGCAGGCGGTCTGGGCCGCGCTCCAGGCCGTCGGAGTCGGACACAGCAAGTAGGAGTGGCCCCCCCACTGGCTCTGGTTGCAGGGACACCCGGCCCCGTCGTCCACGACGCTGTCGCAGTCGTTGTCACGGCCGTCACAGGTTTCGGTGGCGTTTGGCTTGATGGCGGAGGCGTTGTCGTCGCAGTCCGTCCCGTTGGTCACCCACCCGCCTTGCGGTGTGCAGGTGATGGTCGGCGTCGCGTTCTGGGCGCCGTAGCCATCGAGATCGACGTCGGGCCAGTAGGACTGCACGAGCCCCTCGTCGACCTGAGTGTCGCAGTTGTTGTCGACATTGTCGCAGACCTCGACGGCGCCGGGCTTGATGGCGAAGACCGTGTCGTCACAATCCGACCCGTTGGTCACCCAACCGCTCTGTGGAGCGCAAGTGTTGGTCGGGGTGACGTTCGTGTCGCCATAGCCGTCGGCGTCACCGTCGGGCCAGTAGTCCTGTTTGAGGCCTTCGTCGACTTGGTTGTTGCAGTTGTTGTCTCTGTTGTCGCAGGCCTCGGTGCCGCCTGGCTTGTCGCTGAAGAGCGAGTCGTCGCAGTCAGTGCCATTGGTCACCCAACCGCTCTGCGGCGCGCAAGTGTTGGTTGGGGAGACGTTCTTGTTGCCATAGCCGTCGGCGTCGCCGTCGGGCCAGTAGTCCAACTCGAGGCCTTCGTCGCTCTGGTGGTCGCAGTTGTTGTCCGCTCCATCGCAGACCTCGACGGCACCAGGCTTGATCGCGAAGAGCATGTCGTCGCAGTCGTCGCCGTTGGTCACCCAGCCAGCCTCCGGCGCGCAGGTCTGGATTGGCGTCACGTTCTCGTCGCCGAAGCCGTCTGCGTCGGTGTCCGGCCAGTATTGCCCCTTCAGTCCCTCGTCGATCCCAAAGTCGCAGTCGTTGTCTTCCCCATCGCAGAATTCGGTGGCGCCTTCGTTGACGGTGGCGCGGGTCTCGTCACAGTCGAGCCCGAGGCAGGCGTTGCCCACGCCGTACTGGTCGCCGTCTGGGTCGAAGCAGCCGGCGCAGGTTCCCGACGAGGGCAGACACTGGGTGCTGCCCCCATCGGTCGGGGGCGCGCAGTCGTAGCCTGTTGGGCAATCGGTCCCACTGCTGCAGGCGATGGCACACGCGCGCCCTTCGGGCAGGGTCACGCAGCGGTCGCTGGTGCGCCCACAGTCGGCATCGACGGCGCAGGTGCGGCAGAGCGCGGCGCTCACCTCCACACACTGGTTGCCGCAGGTGTTCTGGTCGATGAGATCGCCGTCGTCGCAGGTCTCCCCGTTGTCCACCACGCCATCTCCGCAGCGCGCCTCCTGACACGTCGTCCGGCAGGCGTCTGCCGCGGTGTCAGAGTTGGCGCCGGCCTCGTCACAGACCTCTCCCGTATCGAGGATGCCGTCGCCGCAGAAGGCTTTTTGGCAGCTTAGGCGACAGGCGTTTGGAGCGGTATCGGAGTTTTGGTTGCGGGCGTCGCATTCCTCGCCGGTGTCGATGATGCCGTCGCCACAGCCGGCGAGGTGGCAGTTCGTGCGGCAGGCGTCGGGTCTCAGGTCGGAGTTGTTGGCTCCTTGGTCACACTCCTCATTGGCGTCGAGAGTCCCGTCACCGCAACTCTCGAGGACCACAAGCTCTTCGTCGACCTCGTCCGCGTCGAGGTCAGCCGTATCGGAGAGCTCTGCGGGCTGGTCCGCTGGGACGTCGAGGATGTCGAGGATGTCGAGGACCTCGAGGTCGTCCGCCCCGAGGTCGGCCGTCGTGAGGTCGGAGGAGCCGTCGCTGCTGTCGAGTGGCCGCAGATCCCCGCCAAAGCTCGCGTCGGTTGCCTTGGAGGTTCCTTCGGCACAGCTGACCAGGCACCCCACTAACAAGAACCCGATCGCCGAAAGGTGAGAAGCACGCATAGATAAAGCTCTGGTATGGACAAGGCCGAGCGCGGCTCGCTCACCTGTGTGTTTGGTGTAGAGGCAGCCCTGGGAGTGTCTGCGTTTTGCGATCGAATTTCAAACAGCGTCTTTGGCCACAACAGGCATGCGGATTCAGCCACACCTGCGCGCCACGCCGCCTTTGGCAGGCCGAGTGGCCCAGTGCTAGGCTCCTCCTGCAAACTTGGAGGACTTATGTCATCGCTGCACGTCTCCGCCCTCTTCGTCTATCCCATCAAGAGCTGTCGCGGCATCGCCCTCGAGGCGATGCAGCTCGGCGAACGAGGCCCGCTCTGGGACCGCGAGTGGATGGTGGTCGATGCACAGGGCACGTTTCTCAGCCAGTAACGGGGCGGTGTGCGTCGTCGCTCTCGAAGCGGAATATGGTGACTCGATTTCGACCCGCTTCTTTGGACAGATAGAGCGCCCGATCGGCGGCCCCGATTACGTCGGAGAACTGGGAGCATTGGGGGCTTACTGTACAGACCCCGACGCTGGCGGTGACTTTCAACGCGAGGCCCCCCACCGTCTGAGCCGCGAACCCCGCAATGGCGCCGCGAATGCGCTCGCCGACCACGTTTGCGCCGTCCTCTCCGGTCTCAGGGAGGAGGCAAACGAACTCGTCACCGCCGTAACGCGCAAGCAAATCGACGTTGCGGACACAACGCTGCATGACCTTGGAGACACCGCGCAGCAGCGTGTCTCCGGCCTGGTGCCCGTGGAAGTCATTGATCTGTTTGAATCCGTCTAGGTCCATCATGACCAGTGAGAACACGGAGCCATAGCGCAGAAAGCGTCCGAATTCGGCCTCGACTTGGGTGACGAAGTGTCGGTGGTTGAAGAGCCCGGTCAGTCCATCGGAGATGGAGAGTCGACGGGTCTCTTCGTAGTAAACGTGGGTCCTCAAGACCGCGCTGAATTCCCGCACTGCCAGTCTAATGTTGCCCTGTGTGCCCTCGTCGATAGGATTGTCGACAGAAACCAGGGTGACCAACCCGATGAGTTCGCCCTGAGCAACGAGATCGAAGCTGAAACAGCGCGGTTCGTCGAGCTCCAAGTGGCTCGGGTCGTAGAGTTCTTCGGGGACGAAGAGCACTTTCGCGTCGGTGTCGCTGGCGGGGTTGGGGCGCGCGGCGAGGGCGCGCTGGATGGCCTGCAGCCCGGCTGGGCCTAGGCGTCGCAGGCAGTGGACCGTGGTCTCGGTGGTGACCCTGCCGAAGATCGATATCCCCAACGCGACAAACTCGACGAGGCTGTCGATGAGCCTCGCAAACTCAGCAAGGAGCTCCACGCGAGCGTAGACACGTTCCCCCATTCCCCGGACCTCGTTGCTCAGGGTTGTCTCGAAGAGAAGCTTGTCGAAGAGGTAGTTTAGGGTGGAGTTGATGTTCTCGCGTGCGGTGTCGGCACGCGATCGTCTCTTCGCTGGCCGCACCCCGCGCTTTGAGAGGAGCAGTTGGACAACTTGAAGGAGGGGGGTCATGTCCTGACTCTTGGTGATGTAGGCGGCGGCGCCAGATTTCATGCCCCAGAAACGGTCTTGTTTGCTGACAGCGGAGCTGGTCATCAGGACGGTTGGGATGTCGTCCAACCCCTTCTCGTTCTTGATGAAACGACAAAGATGGTAGCCGCTGATTTCGGGCATGACGACGTCGCATACAATCAGATCGGGTCGCTCTTCGAAGGCGCTGGCGATGCCCGCCAGACCAGAGTCTGCGGTGATGACTTCGTATCCTCGAGCGGCCACCGCCTGCCGAATCATCTCGCGCTGGAGCGCGCTGTCCTCGACGATCAGTATCTTTACTGGCGAGCGATTCTTCTCACTCAGGGGAGTGGGGGTGAGCGCTTCGAGGTCGAGGGGGCCGGTGACGGCCTCGAGCTCGGCGGAGGAAGACTGTGTCGCAGGCATCGCAAATGGAGGAGGCGTGTCAGTTTGCGACGACCTTTCACCGAGCAAGACTTTGTCGAATTCCTTACACAGGTTCTGGACTTCGTTGGAGAAGCGTTCTTGGGGCTCCTGTAACACAGCTGCATTGATGAGCTTGGCCATTTGGTCGAGAGCAGCGCGGCAGGGTTTGGCCATGTTCGTTTGAAAGTCGTGTCCTTGGCTGTGCAGGAGTTCGAAGAGGTTCTCCATCTTTTCGGCGATGGCATTGATGTAAGGGAGGCTGAGCATCCGGGCGGCGCCTTTGATGGTATGAGACTCCCGCATGACGAGGTCGACGCTTTTGCGAGACGCTGGCTGCTCTTCGAGTTCGTGGAGCCCGGCCTCGATGGAACTCAGCCGTCCGTCGAGCTCCCCCTTGAACTTGTGCAGAATCCTGACTCGCCTCTCACCGGAAAGCATGGCTTCTTCCCACATGTGGGGGCGGTGCTTCACTCGCTGAAGCCCCCAGGCCCAAGGGCGGAGCGACCAACATACGCCCGAAGAGGTAGGCTCCCCGCGCACTTGCCCAGAGATAACGCCACAGCGGGGGCAGAATTCCACTCTTTCGGAACACTTTCAGGTGTTTGCTCTTCTCGCCTCTATTCGACGTTCCCAGGAGGCCGGCTCCAGCTGCATTTTCGCGAAGGGCTCCGCCAGATCGGCCGGCATGTTGGCGATGCATTCGATGGGGGTGTGGAGCGTGGGGTGTTCGAAGACGAGGACCCAACAGTGCAGCGCCATGCGGTCGAGGCCAAAGCGGTTTTTGTGGAGATCGGTGTGCTCTTTCTTGCCATACTTGGCGTCGCCGATCAGCGGATGGCTAATGTGTTTCAGGTGTCTGCGCACCTGATGCAGGCGGCCGGTTTGCGGCCAGGCATCGACCAAAGAGTAGCGTTCGAAGGTACAGAGCCGCGTATAGTGCGTCACGGACGGGACCCTCGGTCCATCTTTCTGACGCGGGAGCGGGTGGTCGATAATCCCCTCTTCGGGGGTGATCCCACGCACGAAGGCCCAGTAGCGTTTCTCCACCTCTCGTTCGGAGAATTGCTTGCCCAGGATGGCGGCCGTCTCTTTGTCGAGCCCGAAGAGCAGAGGCCCGCTGGTCCCCCGATCGAGCCGGTGGATGGGGTGGACCTGCTTGGAGCCGGAGATGCGCTGCACCAGGTCGGTGGCCACGACGGGATCGTTTCCCCAGCCTCGGTGGACCAGCAGCCCGGAGGGCTTGTTGATGACCATCACCCTGTCGTCGCGGTAGAGGACCTCGAGCGAGTTGGGGTCCATCTTCTGGACGACTTTAGCCATATTGCTTGTCCGAGCTTCGGGGCGGCGGGAGCGCGTCAGCCCGATAAAGAAAGACAGGGCCACGAATACAGTCCATTGGCCCCGCTTCACGTGTCTCACTGTCGGCTTGGGTTCAGAGAGAGGACAGATTTCTCCTGACCTCGCGGGCGATGATGTCGACCTTCTCGAACGGAACCCACTTGGAGCCGATGATCCCGAGGGTGAAGAAGCCCCCTTCGGGCGCTGGGAAGTTCAGACCCACGACGAAGTACTCGTGGAACTCCAGGGAGATGGTCTTGGCGTAGCCAGCACCTTCCATTTGGTTTGCCCGATCGGCAGTGGATTGCAGCTGGATACCGATGGCCTCGAGGTCATCGAAATCCCAGCTGCCAGTGCTCGAGATGAGGAACCCTTGGAAATCGGCAAGGAAGGCCGACTCGGCCAGGGTATACTCCAGGCTCCAATCGACCACGGCGTCCCAATCGTCGAACACTTTGGGTTCGACCTCGACTGTGGGCGCCACCTCGGCGACGGCGATCATGGCTGAGGCCGACGGGAACTTCGTCTCCAACGGGACCAATGCGGGCATCGGCGCCGAGAGAGGGGCTGGGGGGTCGGTCACGAAACGAGCGGCGGAGAAGCGGGTGAACTTCGCCGAGGGCGTTTCCTTGGTTTCGCCAGAGAGGACTTTGGAGAGTCCCCGCGCAAATCTTAGATCAAATGAGCTCGCGTCGCGGGCGTTCATCTGCGTCTCCTGTGTCCTTCCCGATTCGAGCGATCCGGGCTTCAATCTCAGAGGCCAACATTCCAAACCGGCTGACTTCGGGCGGTGTGCGCCCCCCCAAGAACCCTAGCGGCAACCCCTCTTCACTGGCTTTCGGGAAGATGTCCGACTTCGGGATGATGGTGTCCATGATTCCCGAGAACCCTGTCCACATCTCCGTCATCACGTTGACGGACGAATCGTGTCGCAGCTCGACCATCGTCGGCAAGATCCCCAACAACTCGAGGTTAGGATTGCTCGTTGAGCGCACGTGCTCGATGACCCGCAGGATCTGAGACACCGAGCGCAGCGCCAGGTGCTGAGCTTGTGACGGCACGACGATGAAATCGATGGCGTCGAGCACCGCGCGGGTGATCATGCCAACGCCTGAGGGGGTGTCGATGATGATCGTGGGGTAGTCCTGGTCCAACTGGCTCAACACGCCGTCGATGACCCCAGGAACCATGAGCGCGCGCTCATACTCGCACACATCGACGGGGTCGAGTCGTCCGCGCGGCATAATGGCGAGGTTTGGCAGCTTCGTCTGCACGACCGCCTTGTCGAGGGTGGTCTCGCCCATCAGGAGTTCGGCCAACCCAGTCCACTCGGTTTCCCCCTTGAGGAGCGAGAGGCCGATGCCGCCCTGTGGATCGAGATCGACGAGCAGCGTGCGCCGTTGACTTTCCGCCAAGGCGACCGCCAGGTTCAGGCAGATTGTCGTCTTTCCGACGCCGCCCTTCTGGCTCGCGAGTGCAATCCGTCTCCGCATGAATCAGACCCTCCAGAGGTTCGGCACTGCGGTGTGCGGCCCGGCCCCTTGCGATCCCCCAGAGTCGCTTTAGACTCGAACCGACTTCCTTCAGCTTGCGCGTTTTTCTCGGCGACACCAAAGTCACCTTACTCCGCGTTGTGTCCACCGTCACCCGAGCGGACCATGATCGACGAACAAGTCCATCGCTTCCACGAATCCTTGACAGGGGTCTACGGGCACCTCGGGCAGGACATCGTGGACTTCGCTCTGCGGGTCTCCGAGGCCATAGTCAAGGAGCTCGTCCCTCTCGTCGAGGCTCGAGACAAAGGGCCGCTGCTCGCCTCCATGCGCGCGGCGCTCGACGGCTATGAGGCCATCACCCAGGAGGGCGAGCGCTCTGGCGTCTTTCGCGACGATTACGATTGCCGAGAGGGCTGTGGTCACTGTTGCTGCGTCAAGGTCGTCTGCTCACCCCTCGAAGCCCTGGTCGTCGCCGAACACGTCCGGGCCACGCGCCCAAACGAAGGGCGAGCACAGCTCGAGCGAGCGCTGGGGGTCTTGTTGCAGGCGACACGAGGTGTGAGATGGGACGAGCGAGCCGAGCTGCCTTGCCCGTTCTTGCTTGACGGAGCCTGCGAGATCTATGAGGTCCGACCCTTTGTGTGCCGCGGCTACATCTCCCTGAATGTCCAGGATTGCCTGGCACCGCGCCCGAACTTCATCTCATTCGACGAGGACCGACAGATGCTCGCCGAGGTGTTCTCCCACGCGACCATGCTCGCCTGCCAAGTTGCGGGGCTCGAAACCGACATGGTCGACTTCCACGAGGCCCTCGAGTTTTTCTCGGGCGGCTCGGACCCAGTCACCGCCTGGCTCGAGGGCCATGCCAGGGTTCCCGTCGTGCGAGCCGTCAACAAGACCGGCTGAGACGCCGTCGCCGAGACGCAGAAGGCCGCAGCTCCATGGGAGCCGCGGCCTTCTGCGTTTGGCGTTGGGGCTGGCTCAGGAGATCTCGGCGAAGATCTCGTTGATCCGCTTCGGGTTGGCACCGACCAATTGGTCGACGACCTCCCCGTCCTTGAACGCGATCAGCGAAGGAATGCCGGTGATGCGGTACTTCTGGGCGACTTCTGGGTTGTCGTCGACGTTGAGCTTGCCGACTTTGACCTTGCCGTCATAGCGCTCGGCAAGCTGCTCGATCAGCGGCGCGATGGCCCGACAAGGCCCACACCAAGGAGCCCAGAAGTCGATGACGACGGGGAGCTCGGCATCCAGCACTTCGGCTTGAAAGTTTCCATCGGTGATCTCGAAGACATTCTTTCCGGCCATGAGCAACCTCCTGCTTTTGCGGATTCTTTTGGTGGCGAGCAGGTTGGGAGCCGAGCTCGCGCTGTTTTCCTCGGTCGTCGGCGGTGCCTGGCGTCCGATCGCAACGTCCTGACAAGTTGTCCGTTGTGACGTTTGCTCTCGCACCTTGCCGTATTCCGACGCGCGGGCCACAATCGCTTCTGGACGGACGCCGCATATCTACGCACGACGTTGCGTCCGTCAACCGTTCCTTCTCAGATGTGATAGAACGTCGTTCTTCTCTGGCGCTTTGCACTCGAGCGTCTCGACACGGAGAAGGCTCCTTCCCACCTCGCGCAGTCGAAGCCATGTTTTTCGTCACCTCAGTCGTCGCAGTGATCGCCTATCTCGCCGCGACCGGAGCTCATCTTGCGACGATCTTCGGGGACCGCCCACGACTTCAGCGGCTCGCGCTGGTCGCCACCAGCGGGGCCGCCCTAGTGCATCTAGTGCTCGCCGGACTGCTCATCGCCGACAAAGGGTTTGCCTCCGTTTTCGAGATCCGTGGAGGGGTCACATTGGGCGCCTTGGTGCTGGTCGTCGTCTACCTCTTCTTTGCGTTCCGCTTCGAGCTCGAGAGCCTGGGCTCGTTTGTGACGCCCTTGGCCGCATTAGGGGTGATGGTCAACGTCGTCGGGACCGCAACCGGTGCCCGTTTCACGTTGGCGAACGAGATCCTCGGCGTCCACATCGCGCTGGCTTTTCTCGGCACCGGGGCCTTCACGCTGGCTTGCATCATGGCGATTGTCTACCTCATCCAGGAGGGTCAGCTGAAACAGAAGAAGTTTGGCCCGCTGATGCAGCGCTTCCCGAGCCTGGACCGGCTCGACGCATTCGGGCTGCGCTTCGTGGGTACGGGATTCGTGATGTACACGGTCTCCTTGCTGCTCGGTCTTTTCTGGGCCTGGCGCCACGCCGGGCTCGCGCTCGATGGCCGGAGCGGGTTGTCCGTGTTGACGTGGGCGATCTACGCCATTATCATCCAGGCCCGCATCACCGTTGGCTGGCGGGGACGTGCCGCGGCGCAACTTGTGATCGTTGGTGGGTTGTCTGCAGTGGGAGTCATCATACTTTATCTGACGCGAGCCCCTGCTTGAGGGGCGTTTGTTTTCGGTGCCCTGCTCGAAGGCGACGCAGCGGTTCTAGAGCTATGACCAGGCCATGCAACTCATCGTCGTAGGCGTCAATCACAAAACGACCCCCATCAGCTTGCGTGAAAAACTCGCATTCTCGGCGGAGGAAATACCCACAGCGACCAAGATCCTCACCGCCATACCCGGCGTGCGGGAGGCCATCGCGGTCTCCACCTGCAATCGCGTCGAGCTCTACCTCGCCGCCGAACGCAAGCACCAACCAGAAGACCTCATCTGCACCTACTTCGCCGAGCGCGCTGGCGTTGATGTCGACGACATCCGAGACCACCTCTACGTGCACGAGGACCAGGACGCCATTCGGCACATCTTCCGAGTCGTCTCGTCCCTGGACTCCATGGTCGTCGGAGAGCCGCAGATCGCCGGGCAGGTCAAGAAGGCCTTCAAAAATGCCACCGACGCCGAGACCGTCGGACCCTATCTCGATCGCTGCATGCGACAGGCCTTCAGCGTCTCTAAGCGGGTTCGCGCCGAGACCGAGATCGGGCAGAACGCCGTCAGCCTCGCCTTTCTTGCGGTCGAGCTCTCGCGGCAGATCTTCGGACGCCTCAAAGGCAAGAAAGGCCTGCTGCTCGGCGCTGGCGAGATGAGTTCTCTGGCCGCCAAACACCTGGCCTCTCAGGGCGCCACCCTGACCATCGCCAACCGCTCCCTCGAACGGGCCCAACAGCTCGCCGAAGAGCTCGGTGGCGTCGCCGCCCCATTCGACACCTTGCCGCACCTCCTCACGGAGGCCGACATCGTCATCTCGTCGACCAGCGCCCAGCGCTGGGTCATCACCTACGACTCGATGATCGGCATCGTCAGAGCCAGGAAGAATCGCCCCCTGTTCCTCATCGATCTCGCGGTCCCCCGCGACATCGAGCCCAGAGTCAACACCATCGACAACGTCTACCTCTACGACGTCGATGACATGGAGCGGGTCCTCGAGAAGAACAAGATCGCACGCGAGAAGGAAGCACAGTCCGCGAGCGAGCTGGTCGACGCCGAGGTCAACTCGTTCATGCAAAGGCTCAAACAGCGCGACGTCGTCCCGACTGTCATCGCGCTCAGGGAGCATTTTCACGCCCAACTCGAGAGCGAGCTGGAGAAGTTCGACAAGTCCAACCCCGACTTGTCCAAGGCCCAGATGGCCGCGGTCACCACGATGGCCAAACGGCTGGTCAACAAGCTGCTGCACGAGCCCGTCATCAACCTGAAGAGGGCGACCAACCGAGACGACGTCGGGCAGATCGTCGAGGCCTTGCACACCATCTTCGAGCTCGACAAGACCGCCGAGGCGCTCGCGGCGAAAGCTCAGGCGACAGAACCTCCACCCACCGTGCCGACCCCCGCCAGCGCCGAAAGCGTCTAGGCGGCGTCCGCGCGTCCTAGCCCCCTGACCCGCGATTGGTGGGCCGCAGATGCCGCGTGGTGCGGGTTACCTGACCGTGGGCGGCTCGTAGGGGAGCTTCAGCTCATCGATGAGGGGGACGCCTCGGTCGCCGATGGTGTCCCGCACTTTGGTCGAGAGCTCGGAGAGCTTGAACGGTTTGTGAACGTAGTCGGTGAACGCCGTTCCCATCATCTCTTCGATGACTCCCGGCGCACTGTAGCCGGAGGCGATCAGAATGCGGACCTCGGGATCGATCTTGCGCAGCTTGGCGAACACCTCGGGCCCGGACATTCCTGGCATGATGACGTCGAGAACGACGAGGTCGACCTCTTGGTTATGCGCGGCGAAGTACTCGACGGCCTCGTTGCCCTTCGAGAAGCTGATGACCGCATAGCCGAGGGACTCGAGCATGACCTCGGCGGTGACCCGCACCAGCGTCTCGTCGTCGAGGATCAGGATGGTGCCCTCCCCCTTGAGAACACTGTCGTCTTCCGGGTCGCAGCTCAGGCCGGGCACGGCCGGAAGAACCAGCCGGAAGGTGGTCCCGACGTCGACTTCGGTGCGGAGGTAGACCTCCCCTTGGTGACCCTCGATGGTGCCCTTGACCAGCGCCAGACCAAGCCCCGTCCCGTGTCCGGCTTCTTTGGTGGTGTAGAAGGGCTCGAAGGCGAGGGCCACGGTCTCGTCTGACATACCGTGGCCGGTGTCTTCGATGTCGACGACGAGGACGGTGCCCTGCGAATCGATGCGGGGGGAGCTGATCGGAATCCACCCTTCGGGGTCGAAGGTGTTGCTGGTGCGGACGGTGAGTACGCCCCCCTTGGGCATGGCGTGGGTCGCGTTGACACAGAGGTTGACCAGCGCGTTGGCGAGGCCGCTCGACTCACCGAGGATGGTGCTGACATCGGCGCTGTAGTCTTGGACGATCTCGATCTGCTTGGCGCTGCGCCGCACCAAGGTGAGGGCCTCCTCGATCAGTGGCAGGACGTCGACAGGTTTGACGTCAGACGTCTCGAGGCTGGCGAAGCTGAGCAGCCGCCGCGTGAGCTTTGCGGAGTGGCGTGCGGCCTCGTAGATGTTGTTCACGAGATCGCGCTCGTCGGTGTCGGTGGCCATGAGCTTCAGGACCTCGGCGCAGCCCATGATGACGGTCAGCTGGTTGTTGAAATCGTGGGCGACGCCGCCCGCCAGAGTCCCGATGGACGAGAGGCGTTGGCTGCGGTGAAGCTCGCGCTCCATCTCCAGCTTCTCCACCGCAACTTGGCGCAGTATCTCGAGCTGCGAGGTCCTGTAGCGTTCGGAGTTCAGCTCGACCGAGACCTTGTAGAAGATGTCTCCGGCGAGGCGCAGGGTGCCGAAGCCAATGCAGGCGAACCAGCTCATGACAAAGGCGCCTACCCCACTCCAAAGGAAAGCGGAGTCGGGATGCCACTGCAACGCGTACATCAGGAACCCCCCAGCCGCGAAAAACGGGTAAACGAGGATGTCGTAGTAGAGCTTGCCGCTCATGATGCCGTAGAAGATGCCGCAGAACACCATCCCTACGGACCAGTAGACGTTCTGCTCGTTGGCGAGAAAGAGCCAAAAGTTGAGCAGCGGCAACGCGGTGGCGATGGCCAGCTCCCAGTAGACCTTCTGGAGGCGCGAGAGGGGCTTGTCTTTCGCGTAGAAGATCGCCGGGACGAAGAGCCCGGCCATCAGGATGCGGACCCCCAGGTTCTCGTAGAATCCCAGCGCCGTGCACACCAGATAGAAGCAGGCGATCGCACAGACGACCACGTACGCGCCGATGGGGATCCCCTTCTCCATTAGGAAATAGCTCGGAGAACGCAGGATTTCTCGAGCGGCCCGGACATAACGGCCCTGCACCCAAGAAAGGAGCCCGGATATCCGTCCTATTCGCTCTGGCTTGACCTTGACGGTGCTCATTCTTCCTTGAAGGTCGACTTCGACACGAGAGTTGGCCTGCTCCGGGGAGCGCTCAACAACTGGGATTCTTCCGTTTCATTGGGCTATCGCTTCGTCTGTGGACTGTAGTCCCCAGCGCGTCAACCTCGGGCTCCGGGCACCGTTTCGTTCCTTTCAGAAAAACGTGCTCTGACAACAACGGATCGCGCTCCGCAATTCACCAAATTTTTCTCGGATCTGCAATGACCAATTGCCGTACCGCCTCAATAAGTACAGCAGACTCCTTCGTTAAGGTCTGTTCTTGTTGGATCTTTCTGGAGTTCGACTGACCGTTCGTGTGCCACACCGCCTATGGACACCGGCAGTCCGGCGCGGCTCTCGTCGGTTCTACTCATACAACACACGCAAGACATGGGCCATCCTCGTCGTCGATGACGAAACGATCTTCGGGAGGTCGTCTGCTTCGCGCTCGAGAAAGCGGGATTCGACGTGGTAGAAGCGGCCTACCGCGCCGTCGCGCTGCAGCTCTTCGACGCTCACCTACCCAAGCTCATCGTGCTCGCCCTCCTCATGCGACACCTCGATGGCGCGGGAGCAACGTCCCCATCGTCTTCCTCACCTCGAAAGACGAAGAGTTCGACCGCATCATCGGCCTTGGTGTTCTGGGGCCGAGCTTTTGCCGAAGCCGAGCGTGGTCGGCGAAATCGAGGCGCTGATGGCGAGTTTCACGTTTCTCGAGGAGGCTTCTGAGGAGTCGACCTGAACGCCAAAGAAAAACCCGCTCAGGCAGGTCTGAGCGGGTCTCTCGAAGGTTTTGCTCTGCGCCCGGCAGAGACTAGCTGCCTCAACCCACTTTCCCGCACTGCTTGGCCACCTCCGGATTGTAGTAGGTGGCGAGGAAGTCGGAATCGAAGGCCTCATCGGCGAGCTCGGGCTCGACCTCGAGGACCTGACGGATCCAGTACTGTCCGATGGAGGAGGTGCTGACGAAGTTGGCGCAGCGCTTGATGAGGTCGACGGCGAGGGGCCTCTCGTATTGGTCCCACATCTGCTTGACGGCTTGGTTGAAGGCCGTGGGGCAGGTGTCGCCTCGGAACTTTGAGAGGTGCTGGACCAACGGGGCGAGGTCCTTCGAGGCGATGGCTTTGTTGGTCTGGCCACCCAGCGAGCTGGGTTTGAGCGTGAAGACGAGCACGGCGAGAAGCACCGCCCCGACGAGGGCCCAGAGAGCTGGAGTCATAGTATCACCTTCCAATATGAGGGCGCCCAGTAATTGCCCTGCTCAAGGTAGTGGTTTGGTGGGGAGCCCCGCAAATAAAAAGGCACAGCGCTCAGAGGCCAACCTAGTGTAAACCGTCATGACTCTCCATGCTTATTGACTGCAAGGAGCGCCCCCCAATCCTCAGGAATTCTTCAAAAATACCGGCATGTTGTTGATTACAGAAAAAAGAAAGTCATTGGGGGTCCGGGGGACAAAGTCCCCCGGCGGGTCAGGGCA
>Ga0210044_10005584_pt1 | contig 16945 bp, 13 predicted proteins | sample CryGey13umfilter_2_FD_183959 | JGI IMG/M metagenome (GOLD analysis project Ga0210044, IMG submission 183959) | Groundwater microbial communities from aquifer in Utah, USA - Crystal Geyser 4/9/14 3 um filter (SPAdes) (version 2) | ecosystem: Environmental > Aquatic > Deep subsurface >...
CTGCATACTCAACGGCGCGCCTTCCGGATAGGCCACATTCCAGTGTGGGTTTTCGATCAGGTAATTGCACTCCTTGAACCAGGCATAGGTATTGGCGCGGATGCGCTCACGCTGTGTGGGTGTTTCATTCTTGATGGCTTTATCCATGATCGAAGGCAGCAACGCCACAGACATCACGGTCGGGTTGGCTTCGCGTAGCAGGTGACGGCAGAGGTAAGCCAGGTCAAAGGTCATCGAACTGCCCGTCCCGCCGCAAGTAGAAAACAGGATCACCACGCGCACACTGCCGCGTTCCACCACAAAGCGCATCCCGTCGTTGCTCATCCGTTCGGTCGCATCAATGTTTTCGATCTGCTGGATCGACTCGCAGGCCAGCCGCAGTTTATCAATGAAAGCTGGCCCGGCGTTGCGGTCATTGAACATGCGAAACAAGGCCAATCGCCCAACCGGGCGCATCTGTCCCGCGCCGCGGTTGATGAAGCCGGCCTTCAAGCGCGATTCGCGCGGCCACCAGTTCCGGATCGTAGGAAAGTTGTTGATATTTGCCAGCACCGCATCGCCATTGAATCCGGTCAGTTCGGCGCGCTCGACCGGCAGGAACCAGGAGGAAACGTACGGATCCACGGTACTGTCCGCATCCACCCATAAAAAGCGCAGGATGGGAACATCACCATAGGCCTGGCGAAGCAGTTCCTTCAAACGCCAGCCGATTTGCGCCGAACTGGTGCCCAGAAAAAGGAACAAGGTTGGTTCAAAACGGATTTCGGTTTGCATTTTCTACTCCTTTTATTCACCGTGGTCGCTGAGATATTGAAATTCGTGCGTACCCATTTGAAAAGTCTCACCATGTTGCAACGCAAAACGCGCCGGTTGCCGTCCGTATCCCTTGCGCACTTCGCCAATCGGCTCCAGATAAATCTCCGGTCCTTCAGGAGATTTTTGGGCAATCAGGCGGGCATGTTCTGGAGCGAGTTCGGCATGTGGGAGAATCACATCGCAGGTTGCGCCACTTCCCACCAGGATGGAAACCTTCCTCAAAGCAGTCAGGTCAACATCCACAGCCTGAGTGGAACCTTCTCCAGACTGCCAGTGACGTAATGTCCCACTAACTGGCAGGGGCAGCGCAGCTTTATGAGCGCGTTGGATTACGGTCGTGCCAACCAGCATCAGAATCAAGACGGCTCCTCCCAAACGGATCGGCGCACGACAGCGTGTCCATACACCTGGGAATTGAACCTCCACCTCAATCAACGCCTCAGGCAGGACCTCCAGCTTGTCTCTGCCTTCGATGAGCAAATCCACCCTTTGCAAGTCCTGGCGCATTCCGACATTTGCATACAAGCGAATGGTGATATTCTGTTCACCTTGTTTCACTCTCACAGTTTCCGGCAAAATACGCCAGCCGTCCGGCGCGGAAAAGCGCAAGGTTTCATCGCTGCTCGAAGTCACCGTCAAAGACAAAGCGATTTCGTTGGGCGTTGAAAAACAAGCTGAGGGGACGTTGGCCTCATCCAAATTCACTTTCACGAAGGGGATGATGCTCACGTTGAAGGCATGTTCCACCCTGGTTTGATAGTCCACGCCGCGATATTTCACATTACGCGTCTCGAACAGCACATGGTATTCGCCGTCTTCCGCAGGCAAAAATTCGCCTGCATGCACGCCATTTCCTCGCATCGCGATTTCTTCCATCTTGCCCGAAGGTGAGGCCACCAGCGCAACAACCTCACCTTGATCGAACATAGGTGGGTCACCTCCCTCCAAATGGACTCGCAATTCAATTCTTTCACCGCGTACCTGCATTGTTCCCACCGGCGCATCCACTACAATTTCTGGGAACCGCAGAATGTTTACCCGCCGCTCTGCCTGAACGGGAATTGCTCCCTTCCACCCTTCAATGGAAATAAGATACACCCCTTCAACATCCGTGTTTGGATACACGCGGGTATAGTCTCCATCATTGGCTACCGCGTCGCCATGTGTACCATCATCATAAAAACGATCCAGGCTGACTTCGCTGCCATCTGGCCGCATAATCCGCGCTGTAAAATTCGCCTCGCCAATGATCTTGATGAAATTCCCGCTGGATGTTTCTTCGAGTAAATTCACCACAATGGACATCTCTCTGCCAAGCGGATGCACATTGTCTGGTTTCACCACCACTACCCGCAAACGCGATCGCAGGATAGCCCAGGCTTGAACGCTTCCGGCTCCCTGGGATCGGAAGGAGTATGTTCCACCGACAGGCTTTTCCAGCGTGAGAATGAAAAAGCGCGCATCGCTGAAATCTGAAAAAGCCACAGTGGGTGTATTTGCAGTAATCTCCCTGCCATCCGGGCCAAGCAAGCGAACACTGGCTTGCTCCGGCCTGCCAACAACAAAGCTTACAGAGTTGATATAGGGAGCCAGGGCAGGATCAATCGCGAGTGAACTGGTCACTTGAAATTTTTCTCCTCCAATGACGGTCCGGTCTTTGATCTGGCCCAGCGTTTGCAAATAGGCGTTCATCAAATCCGAAGCATCCTCCGCCGGGAAAACTTTGCCATCCGTTGCCGCGGCAAGTTGATCGAGGAATGGGGTCTGCGCCGCGGAGGTGAGCGCTATCGCCATCACAGGCACCTTCAGCAAGCGTGCCAGCTCCAGCGTTTCGCGTTCGTAGTTTGAATATGGGTTTGGAATTTCGGGTTTGCCATCCGTGAGCAGGACGATTACAACCTTCTCGTTGCGAAGATTGGCGTCTGTCAGCAAACCCTTCGCCTGTTCCAGCGCGGCTTTCACGTCTGTGTACCCATTAGCCTCCTGGATTTGTAATTCAGTTAAGACATTTTTTTTGTCGGCTTGCGAAGTTAAGGTGACGAGGCTATTCGTCATCGTTTCCGCCTGGGTTGAGAATAGGATCAGGCCGAGCGAGTCGCCCACGTCCAGTAAAGAAGCAAAGAGTCGAACACCTGTAAAACGCAATCCGCCCGGGTCGCTGGTCTCCATGCTACCGGAATTATCCAGGATCAGAATGACGGTGATATTCTCCACAGACATTGAAGCCGCGGCTGGCAAAACAGCTGGGCTGCAAAACCACAAAACAAACAGGAGAAATGCGTTTACCTTTTTCATTTCGCTACTCTCGTTTCAGTCTCTGTTAGTCAAGAGTAACGAATGCTTGTTTTGTTAAGTACACAGTCTGGTTTCTGTTGGTTCAATCCAATAAACTGGCATAAATAGCCTCGCCGATGAATATGTCATCGCCAACGGGTATTTCAATTTTCGTATTCATTTAAAAAGGAGACCCAGTCCCAATAAAAATAGACGACCCGGCGTAGGGTCGTCTATTCGGAAGAACGAAAGAAAGTGTTAGGCAAACTTTAAACGGTTGAGAAGTGGGTGAAGGAGGGTTGAGGGTACCTCCAATTCGCGCATGATCTTGGGGAGATGTTTTTGGGCAACCGCCAGTGGCAATCCCCCGGCTTCAAGCGCCAGCAATTCTTCCAGGGAGCAGCCAACTGTCTGCGCGAATTGCGATTTTGAGATGTGCTTTCGTCGCCGCAATATGCCAATGGTCAAGCCTAACATCTCTTCAGGCGCAGGTTCGGCGTCAATCGGCGGCAATTTTGTGCCGCCCTGGCGTATCAATTGGGCGGCGCGCCATAAAGTTTCCGCCGGGAGTAGATCTTCTCCAGTAGATCTTTTATCCGAACTGGCATGTGTTTTTTTCAAATTGACATCACCTCCTTTGGGGAGTTCAAAAGAATGACACTGTCATCACCTCCTCTCGGACGTGGATTATTCATTACTAACAAATCTTTCACAGGCCAGGCAAACCGCGCCCTGCCTGGCCTGGATTTTTGGCAAATTGAAAGATGCGACCTGTTCATTGGCTTCGAGTCTCTATCAAAAGGCCGCTAATCTTGCGAGAGGACAACCCCTGTGATCCTGCGTATTTTCTCGATCAGGCCGTCAATGATCTGCTTGGCCCTGGGTTTTGTCCTGCCAATTTGACGACCAATCTCTTCAAAGGTATATCCATTTGAAAAACGCAAGACGAGCATGTGCCTCTCCTCAACGGAAAATCGTTGAACGCACGAGATTACCTTTTCAGTTAACACGGATTCAAACACCCGGCTCTCCACAGAATTCTCGCCCTCCCATTTTAGGTCGCTCAACAGTGAGCTTCTTTCAGGGGCGGCGAAACTGTCTTCCGATTCGTTCTCGAACTCACGCAGGCCATCCAGCGAATTTGGTGTTCGTTTTTGCGCCTGGATCATCTTCAGGGCTTCGCTTTGGGCAATTCTGTAGATCCAATTTTTAGCGCTTGCTTCGTTGTGCGCCCCGTTATACCTGGCGGCATATTGAACGATCTTGATGAACGAGTTGTGCAGTATGTCTTCTGCGTCCTCCTTTGTAAGAGTGGAACCAAATTTCCATAAGATTTGTCTCATCACCGGCTGGCGCATCTTCGTATAGAGGGCGTCGTGGGCTGAGGGATCGCCGTTGCCGATCATCCGAATCAGGTCATGCAGCGTGTGGGATTGGGTCACGGGGATCTCCTTATTGTTTTCTTTAGGCCACCTCCCGGAGGGAAGCAGCCGTCATACAGTTCATCTTCAGGATCATGGGAACCTCCTTTTGGGAATTATTTTTCGGGCTATTGTTATGAGCATGCAAGGAGCAAAAAGTAAAGCGCAATTTCTGCCTTGCAAGAAAACAAAACGGCTCTCCTGAATATTCAGAAGAGCCGTTTTGAGCAAGTTCCGATTTGAATCAACATGGAACTCGAAACATGGGAATCCAACCAAAAATCGTCAGGTATCATCATATATCCTCCATTCCATTATTGCACGAACCAGATGGAAAAACAACAACGAATCTGCAAATACTTTTCCACGCCGCGCGGATACAAAAATTCCCTGGCAGGGGTAAAACAAATCCCCTCTGATACCGAAATGGCTACTTTTATCAGGGATGGTATTATTTTTGGAAATGCCCTACAATAGTTGCGTACACAACTTCTCCCCAAACCCATGAAATATTCCTCCATTTCCCGTGTTCCCAGCCTGGACCTGAGGCGTTTTGCTCAAGCAATCCGCCTTTCGCTGCTGACCCTCCTGGCTGTGATCGTTCTATTCTTTATTATGCGCGTCTTGCCCCTGTGGTTGATTACCCTTTGGGCTGGGGGCAACCTGGGCGCCTGGCTATGGGAGTTTCTCTCCTCGCCTACCAGAAATCGGGGGAACCAGTTAATTCCCATTCCTGCCGATATCTTTCAACGCCGCCACAAAGTGAGAGGCCGCATCTTCATTGTTGTTACTCTGTTAAACTTCATCCTGCTTTTGGCATTGGCGCGGGCAGATGACCTTCATATTGACCTCACCATCCTACTCGTTACGGGATACAGCCTGCTCACCTTTGCCTGGCTGGCTTATGAGGCCATTCGCTGGTCCCGCCACGGACAGAAACGATTCATCTGGTTTGGTCTTTCCTTTGTATTTGGCTTCCTGGTATTCTTTGGCATGATCAGTTTCACCGGCGAACCCCTTCTGAGTGCGGGCGTCGCAATCCTGTACGGCGTGATCGCCGTCATCGTCTATTTGATGCAACGCCTGGGGGTGGAAGATCGCGTCCAAAATGATGTCCTGCGAAATCTGATCGTTGAATTTCTCGGCATGGACAATACCCGCACTGAGTGGACCCTGATCGTAAAGCAGATCGAGGAGCGCCTGCGCTTCGAGCGTGTCTTCATTCTTGAACCGAATCTCGACCGAAGCGCGCTGTCCGTTGTAGCCGAAGCAGGCAACTACCCCAGCGTGATCCATAAAGCGATTCCCATCGAACAGGGCATCACCGGCAAGGTCTTCCGAAAGGGCCAGTCAGAGGGCTGGAATGACGTTTCGCAATGCCCGTCTTATCACTCTCTGGTGGAAGGAAAACTGGATGACACAAAGGCCGAAATTGCAGTCCCCATCCAGCATCTGGGTGTGACCTATGGCATCCTCGACGTACAGGATAACCACTCTCACGTCTTTCGCTGGGACGATGTGTATACGCTCGAAGTGATTGCCAGGATTCTGGGCGCGGCCATCTCGGCTGAGAAAACTGACCTGCTCGTTCAGGATGCCTATAACCTGTGGGAGGAACTTTCCAGTCGCAGTTATTCCGAAGAGGCCATGTTCCAGGAGTTTGCCCAGTTTGCCCAGGAAAAACTCGGGGCCGATGTTGTTACGTACTATCCACTTTCGCCAACCGGATATCCCATCAGTCGTCCGCTCTTTCATGGCAATCTTTTCCACCCAAACAGGATGGATAGCAAAATCCAGGATCCGCGCAGTCCCCTGGTGCAACTCATTCGGGATTGGAAGCCGTGCTTTGTTGATCGCGTTTATCCCGACTCGATGTTTGCCCGCTGGCTGAAAATTGACCCGCCTTCGTTCACGATCCGCGAAAAGATTGAATCCGTTTGCTTTGTACCGGTCGGCACCCGAAAGGAATATCTCGGCGCAATGTTCCTGAACTATCGCAGGCCAAGACCATTCGACGGTTTGTTCCGCTTTATGGTACTCAGTTTTTCCCAGACCTTTGCCATCCTGGCTTCACGCGAACGGTACAAAAGCATCCTGTTTGAGGGTTTTGGCCGCCCCGAACTGGGAGTCCACAACCTTTTCAGCCGCTACGGCCTGAAGACGGGCGTACGCGAGGAGGGCGAGAAGATCTTCCAGCGTTCCTGTACGGTTGACCAGCCGGCGAATTTCGCTGATTGCGGGATGTCTCCCCTGCTCCAGCGCGTGGACGAGTTTCTGCGCGCCGTTTCCCTGGCCCAATCCTCCATCCCGCCCATGTTCCTGAGTGAAACCCTGACAGACGAAGTGAGTAACTTTATCAGCACCTTGCCCGCCGGGCGGGATGGCCGCCGTCCGTTCACCCAGATTGACATTGATCCGCGTATCGAAAGGGAGACGCCCTGGTCCAAGCTAGCTCTATATCGCCTGATCACAGAGTCCATGAATAATGCCGTCTTCCACGGCGAGACGAATGAAATCAAGGTGACCGCCAGGCGGAGTCATGCCCAGATCGTGGTGCAGATTTCCAACAATGGCAACCCGCTTCCAATTGACTCGGATGTCAAACACAGCCGCCGCGGGATATACTCCCTTTTAAGCGATCTTGAATTAAAATTCGGGGCAAGCACCAGTATCAGCCGCGGTCTGGATGGCACAGGCACCATTGTTGAGGCCACTTTTCCAGCCCTGCCACTTACAGACGAGGTTTGATTATGACAAGAAATATTTTGCTCGTGGAAGACTCCAAAATTCAACTCTCGGCCTTATCCCTGGAGCTTAAAGATGGAGGCTGGAACATCATTCATGCCGGCGATGTACAAAACGCACTCTACCAGGCTGAACAAAGCCTCAAACAGAAAGATCCCATCAAAATGGCGGCGATTGACCTTGGCCTGCCTCCAGATATTGACGACCCCAATCTGGGCGGAATTCTCCTGATCCGAAAATTGCGCGAACGCTTTGGCATGGAGTTCCCGATCATTGCCTACACTTCCATGAGTCCAAAAGAAATTGATTACAGTTATTTCGTCAGGCAATTATTGGGGTTGCGAACGTCATTTGTTTACCTGCGCCCCATGGATGTCAACTTTTGCGACGTAGTGGAATACGCTTGGAAAGGTTATCTATTCCTTTCTCCTGTCCCTGCCGATTTCCTGACCAAGGCTATCGCTGACACTCCTGACCCATTGGACAAGGACCACTGGGAAACCTTGATGCACCTGGACCGTCAGATTAGCTACTCCCAAATTGGAAGCGCCATGAGCCTGAGCGCAGAAGGGGTCAAGGCCAGGGTGGGAAGGATAAAAGACATCCTGATCGATCAGCAGGAAATTCCATACGACGCCCAATTGGATGAAATCGTTCAATGGTATCGCCAGAAAAAAGTTAGATACTCACGACCCTAAAATAAAATCCCCTGCCCTGATATTATTTAATTACAAAACCGTTAGGAATTTATTCCCTGACGGTTTTTTATGTCTTATTGGTTGGGGGGAAGCCATCAATGAAAGTCATTAACAATCGTAACGAGGGGATTGGTCAAACTACACAGGGCCGCCTATAGGAATCCAGTTCTCCATCCCTTATCATATATTTGAAAATCCAACTCACCGCGAAAGGAGAACGAAATGTACACACTGATAATTCTGCTGGTATTCCTGATCGTAACAGGCGCTCTTCTCTTCAAGGTAACGGGCGCCATGTGGAAACCGTAGGAACGTCAAATGGAAAGGAGACTCAAATGGCTGTCTGGACTCCCTTTGTGCTTAGTTTTCTGTTCGGCATGGCAACCCCTGTCGTTTTCGTCAGGGTTCTGTTGCGACGGCAAGGCGACAGTGGCGCCTGCTTAATGGAGTTCATTCTGCTCGCCCTGGCAGTAATGATCGTGCTGACGCTTTGGTTCGGTTTTCGCTAAGGGTAAACCAAAAGGAGTTAAGCCTTATGGGCTTAACTCCTTTTTTAACAAATGAAGCATCCACACTTTCCACTCGGATCGTTTGAAGATACCCGTGGGATATGCCAATCCGCGCCCGAACTGGTGACGCGAAAACCTTGATTATTAAGCGACATCTGTCCTATAATAGGAACATGCTCACCCAAGCGGGGGAGCTATCATCAATGTAGTTCGCACATTCGTTCAGAACATAATCGAAAGAGGGTGATTCTATGAAAGAACGATTTAAGCTTGCCCTTGCGTTGCTGGCCGGTCTTGCCCTTGCTGCCGCCGCTCTTCTCCTCCTCATTTTCTTTTGGGGAAGGTACTATCCCCTGCCGTATTCATCACTCCCCCCGGTTATACAACCAGCCGGCACACCTGCCGATTTGGGAGAATTAACCGCGCGGGTAAAAAACATCGAAGATAACCAAGCCTACAACATGAAAGTGTTCGAGTGGAAACTCGATCAAAAATTGTTGATCCTGGGTTGGATGGCCCTATTCATTTCCTTCGCGGCCGGCTTTGTAGGGATAAAAACATACAATGATTTGGATAAGGTAATCAATGAAGAGGTACGGCGCGCGCTCGACAAGGCCTTATATCATCTAGACCCTACGAATCTGAGAATATGGGTTGTATCTTATGATAAAAAAGTCAAATTTAAAGGGGATGCCGTTCTCGATGAAAATGGAATACAAAAAATAGATAAAAACGATAAACCTCTTCTCGAAATCATTGAAAGCAATGTATCTGAGGAAATGAAAAAGGTAAACGAAAGGATTTTACTTACGGGATTGTTGAATATTAAACCTCTTGGTGAACCTGATCAAAAGTGTTTTGACGGGGTTACCGTTGTCCCAATTTTTGATCTCGATATGGAAAAAGATTTTCGCAATTTTCTTGATCGGAACAAGGAAAATTTAGATCCCAAACGCGCAGCTTTTGTTTTATATACAAGAGAATACCATGTTAGCCAAACCAAGACATTGGCAAAATATGTAAACCTGGCGCTTGCCAATATGCTGCCAACTATAACATCCACGATTTTGACAGTCGGGCGCGGACTAACTGATGCATTCCCATCCCCACAGGAGGAGGCTAAGAAATGAGCGACAACAAATTCACATTGACCCTGCTTGACACAACAGGCGTTCAGGAATACATCTTCAACAGCAACCGCCTGCAGGAGAACATCGGCGCATCAGAGATTGTGTACCGCGCCACTACGCTCTGGGTGTTTGAAGCCCTGGAAGAGGCGGGTTTTAAGGCACACAACATTGAGATCATCAGGGATGACAAGAAAACAACCGTGGGCTGGAAGTTCAAAGCTGGAGCGATTGAAGACGACCCAAATATGCAGGTGGAAGTCCTTCAAGCCGCAGGCGGGAATGCCCTCCTTTTATTCCGTGAGAATGAAACAGACCTGCACGCAAACGCGGTCAAATTTACAAAAAAATTCACGCTTCGAATTCTCCAGGAAGCGCCTGGTCTAAGCGTACTTGCGCAACATCTCCCCTTCAATTTTGAGACAGACGCCCTGCCAGGCAGGTATGATGAAAATTGCAAGCCACTGGAAGGATACACAGGAAAACGGCGCGAATTAGAGGAGATGATGAGCAAGCATAAAGCCTCCCGCCTGATCCCAACTCCTACAATGGGAATAAGTGTGACAGCGGTATGCTCTTCCACAGGCTTGCCAGCCGTGCGCACTCCGGAAGGAACGCAAAAAATCGGCGAAGATGAATTTGAATTGCTTGTTCACGGACAGGATGAAAAAGAAGAAGAGCGCGTGCGCCTGATCTCACGTGAAACCACCTTCAAACTCGCAGCGCGCGATCTGGCAAACAAACGACTGCGAAATATTCTCGGTGAAGTCGCCAAATGGTACGACTTTCCTGCGGATATTGACAATTTGGGGCGCATATCGGGAGAAGAAAGCTATGTTGCGGTCATCCACGCAGACGGTAATGGGATGGGACATAAGGTAAAGGCGATTGAAAATTCCGTATATGAAAAACATGAGAAATCAGGTAGAAAAACACTCAACCGCGAATACATAAAAGCCCTGCGGTCATTTTCAGAAAGCCTTGAAAGCGCTTGCCGCATTTCGCTAACAAATGTAGTCGAAAAGATTGTCGCCTCCATAAATTCAAACGACATGGTGGCAGGTGAAATACCTGTGATCAAAAAGCGCTCATACAACTACATCCCATTCCGCCCTCTAGTCTTCGGCGGCGATGATGTGACCTTCCTGTGTAATGGTCAACTGGGGGTCGAACTGGCAGCGATGTATCTCAAAGAATTTGAAAAACAAACAAACGGGTACCACGCATGCGCAGGAGTTTCCATTGTCAAAATGCACTACCCCTTCTCGCGAGCCTATCAACTTGCAGAGGAACTCACCCACAGTGCAAAAGAAAAGGTAAAAGAGATATTTCCTGATGATAAAGAATACAAAGAAGGCGAACCGCGAGATTGTTCCGCGTTGGACTGGCACTTCGCTCAAAGTGGTTTGAGCGGCTCGCTCAATGTAATTCGTGAACGTGAATATCACTCCGACGACGGCAAGCCGTTATTCATCCGCCCGCTGACGCTCGAAAAAGATGCGGATGCGAATACCCGTTCATGGGATGAAGTCAACAGAGTCTTGAAGGCCTTCAAGAATGAACCGTGGTCTGAAAGCCATAATAAAGTTGTGGGATTGCGCGAACCTCTCCGTAAAAATGGCGAAGCGGTCAGGCAATATCGGCTCAATTTTGGGCTTAAAGAATTACCCGATTTGGCAGGCGCATCCGAAACAGGCTGGTTCGCAGATCGCTGCGCCTATTTTGACATCATCGAATTACTCGACCATCACGTCTCCCTTGACTCCGTAAAGGATGGTGAATGATGACTCCGAAAAAAATCCACATCAAATTAAAGAGCGCGGCAACCTTCGGGCGCGGCGACGGCGTCGCGGGATTGGTGGATCGTGAGATCGAACGCGATGAGCATGGTTTCCCTTTTATGCGCGGAAAAACTCTCAAAGGTTTGCTGGCTGAATCCGCCGAAAATGTTTTGTTTGCATTAAACGTCGGCGAAACCGAGAACGAGAATCCTTGGCGGCAAGCAAAGAATAAACTCTTCGGAACCCCCGGTCGCGGCGGAGAAAATGAACGCGGTGTTTTACACATTGGTGACGCCCAACTCTCTAGGGAATTACGGGCTGCCATCCTTGCAAGTGGACTCAATAAAAACGATGTGCTCTACAGCTTGACGGGTATCCGACGCCAGACTGCCATTAATCCCAACGGCGCACCGGATGATGCTTCGTTGAGATCCATGCGAGTATTGTTGCGCGGCGTTAGCCTGGAAGCTCCGATTGATTTCGATGGCGATCAGCCAGACGATCTTCAATTACAACTGCTTGCCGCTGTTGTGCTGGATTTCCGCCGCGCAGGCACCGGACGTAATCGTGGACGCGGCTGGCTCGAAGCGCGGCTCGATGACGACGAGTCCACGCAAACGCTGTTCGAGAAATTTGCGGGAGCAATCCAATGAATGGATTCTTTTACACCCTCACGCTCGATGAACCCGTCCTTGCCAACAGCCTCGGTGGTGAACCGAACAGCGCGCGCAGCTTGTTCTACATCCCAGGCGGCTTGATACGCGGCGCAGCAATCGAGGCCTATCAAGGCAAAAAAGATGCCGGCGACGAAAAAGAAGGGGCTTTTCGATCCCTTTTCATTAATGGCGAAACTCGTTTCCTCAACGCTTATCCATTGTTCAACGGGGAACGTTCTTTGCCCATTCCATTGAAATATAAAAAGCCAAAGTATCTTGATGCTGGGAATCTTGGAAAATTCGGTGACACAAAAATAGATGCGCTCGAAGAAGAATGGCAGATCAACGTTCACACCCAGCGTGACGCTCAAAAAGGCCGATCTACTGAAAAATCAGGCGCAGTTTATCGCTATATCGCTTTACCCGCTGGCATGAAATTTCGAGGCGCGGTGATTTCCAAAAATGCCGGCGCAATCAAGGAAATCCTCGACCAGACTAAAACCATCCTGCTTGGCAAAGCCCGCACCGCAGGCTATGGACGCGCAAGCATCACTACTGAATCCACAACAGCCACCCTGTATGAAATGAGCAAAGTCCCGCAGACCGATCTCAAGGATTTTACGCTTATCCTGCTCAGCCCCACCTTGGTGCGAAATGAAGACGGTCAATTCACGCTGGATATTTCGACAGCCTTATCTGCAAGACTCGGTAGAGAAATTAAACCTGATCAAATCAGGGCTTCCTGCAAACCTGAGATTGTCGGAGGCTTTAATCGGACTTGGGGGCTGCCCCTGCCTCAATCGACAGCTATCGCCGCTGGAAGTGTATTCCGCGTCACGCTTGAAAGTGAAGTCACAGCAAAGAATCTGGAAGAATTGGAAAATACTGGCATTGGCGAGCGCCGGGCCGAAGGATTTGGCGCAGTTGCGGTTGCTGCTTCCCTGCCCGAGATTGAAGACAAGAAAGAGAACTGGAATAAGATTTCTGAAAAGAACCAGCCTGATTATAAAAATGAATTTAAATTAACCGCGGAAGATAATCAACTGGCCGACATGATGCTCACCCGCATCCTGCGCCGCGAATTGGATGAACTCATCGTCACGAAGGCGCGCGAGATGATTGTGGATTACAAGAAAGATGGCGTGCCGAACAGTCAACTTTCACGTTGGAGAGTCATCGTGCGCGACTCGCTTGCCAAACGTGGAACCACCATTGAAGAAAAGGGAGAGAAAAAAGAATTTGATCCCATTCAACGCATGAAAGATTTTTATCATGCCGAGAACAAGAAGCGTAGTTCGGCCTGGGTCAAAATGGAAAAGGCGAGAATCAAATTCGCAGGAAGCCCGCACAGGCTCGCAGAGTGGATAGAAACGGCATTGGAAAATCCCAAAGCCGTGGATCAGGTTCTTGAATCCGCATCCACGCTTCAGAAGGCTATCGGCTCCAATCCAATTCAATTGAGCGACAAGCTAAAAATCGAGTATAGGCTGCGCCTGATGGATGCGATCCTGTCCATGATGACAAAGACAAACAGCGGTAAAGGAGGCAAGAATGGCTGATCATCACCGCTCCATTCGTGAACGCTGGATCATCGAAGGTAAATTGATGCTTGAAACCCCCGCGCATTTTGGCAATGGCGATGCAGACGCATTGACGGATATGCCGTTGATCTTCGATGAAGTTAGCAACGAGCCGCTTCTGCCGGGCACATCCATCGCAGGCGCGCTCCGAAACTATTTGCGTGAAGTGGAAATGGACTACGGAATAAGTTTCCCTGAAAGCGAAAACAAATTGGGAGTGGAAAAGGAACGCGGATTGCTTTCCACCAAACTTTTTGGCGGTTATCGCGGCGATGACGATGGCGAGCAAAGCCCGCTTATCGTCCACGATGCGTTGGGTAAATCCGCAGGCTTTGAATTGCGCGACGGCGTAAAGATTGACGCCGAAACCCGCACTGCCGAGGATCAGAAGAAATTCGATATTCAACTACTCTCCGCTGGCACAACCTTTGACCTGCGTTTTGAGTTTCTGCTCGCCAAATCTGCGGATGATGAAAAGTTAAAACAAGCCCTTGCCACAGCGTTGATGGGATTGGCAAACGGTGAGATTACCCTCGGCGCGCGCAAGAGTCGCGGCTTTGGCCAGGTAACAGTTGCAAAATGGAACATCCGCGTGTACAACCTAATGAAGCCAACGGGTTTGAAAGCCTGGCTTGCAAGTGAAACGGCGTGGGCAAAAGATTATCCACTCCCCGGCCAAGCGCCCATTGATCTACCATCCCTAGTCTTGCAAACAGACCGTCGCAGCAAAGCGCACCTTACCGCCGAGTTTAATATTGACGGTACATTGTTGATCCGCTCTGGTTTCGGCGATTCAGACATGGGACCCGATACTGTTCATATTCACTCGCGCCATAAAGATAATAAAACTCCCGTCCCTGTGATTCCTGGCACAAGCTGGGCAGGCATCCTTCGACACCGCGCATTAAAGATATCGCGCACGGTTTCAAGTGATGTGAAGGCAGTGGACGAAAAAGGAAAAACTCGACAGAAGAAAGTTAATGGCGAAGAAGTTCCGCTTTTGAAGGCAGATGTTTTTACGGATGGCATGTTTGGCCCCTCTTCTATAGAAAAAGGCAACAAAGATACCAAAGCCAGCCGCATCTCCATCAAGGAATCGATGATCGAAGATTCGACATCGCTGGTTGTGACAAGAGTCAAGATCGACCGTTTCACAGGCGGTACGTATGATGGGGCGCTCTTTAGTGAACAGCCAGCCATTGGGAAACCTGAAACCCGCCTCACTCTTGACCTTTATCTGCGCAACCCCTCAGACCCTGAACTTGGCTTATTGTTGCTCCTGCTCAAAGACCTGTGGACAGGCGACCTACCCATTGGTGGCGAAGCGGGCATTGGCCGTGGACGGTTGCAGGGAAAGTACGCAAAATTGACATTCAACAAACACACCTGGGAGTTTATTCCGACCGACGAGGAAAACGGCGTTGAACTCAAATCAAGTGTAGGCGCAACTCCTGTACAGGATTTTGTGGATGCGTTCAATAAAATCGAGCATTGGACGGTGAATCATGAGTGAGCTAACGAATAAAATTGACGCGCCAGCGGAAAATGATCAAGTTATAAGTTGGCTTACAAACCACTTGAAAGAACATGACTTTCTGCTCGCCTTCGCAGACGATGGCGTTATTTGGGGCAAAATGGACGGTGACAAGTTAATCACGTCAAATCAAATAGATGAGAAAGTATCCCCCGCTTTGCGCGGCACTACCCTTCAACAGGCATTTATTTTTAACGATAAGGAAGAAATCCGCTTGTTTCGTGATGAACTAAATCAATGGCAGGCGCGTCAGATTGCGGATGAAGGCGAGGAATTGATAAAAGAAAGCCAAATCCTCTGGGGAGATCGAGCTTATCCAATACAAAATGGATTTACACATGTTTTTAATGCGCGCCAGCAAGGACTGAATCATATTGTCCCGTTGAAAGTAGAAAATAGTCAACTAGACCCAGATGAAAAAGGGACTCAGTGCATCCGACTGGAAGTACATCACATAGTCAGGTACAACGAAGACGGTGAAGCGTATGTTGAAATCAGCCGGTTGGCTGGGCTAAGCGTTGGAGAGAAGAAAAAGAATTTGGAGGTGGCAAAATGACCATTCCTGTACATTCAATTCAAATAGAGAAAGAACGACAGGCTGTCGCGCCTTATAATTTTGTTCCATTGCCGGAGAAGATAGTGGAAGCGGAAACTCCGCCAACGCAAGATATTTTCCACCCAGAACTCCTAACTGGATACGTTGATTTGGAAATTGAATCTTGTTCCCCAGTTTATATTCGCGGAATGTATACAACGAAGCAATATGAGCGTTTAGGGAATAAAAAATCTGGCGATCTCACACCCGAAGAAAAACTGGAGCGCGCTCCGTTTTACGCAATTCAGCAACAGCCTGCGTTACCTGGAAGCAGCTTGCGCGGAATGCTGCGCGAGTTGGTCGAAATTGTCAGCAGTGGCAGAATGCGCTGGGTAAGCAAAAGTCCGACCTTCACTTACAGGGCAGTTGCTGATGAGAGCGACGACCCTCTCAAGCGAAAATATAAAGATATTTTTGGTGGAATGGCAAAAAATGTGCGCACGGGCTATCTGGTCTTTGAGCATGGTTCGTGGTATGTCCAGCCTGCCCAAACTACTGATAAGGCAGGGCTTGGACGCAAGGAATATTTTTTGAAAGTGTACGAAGAGGATATCACGGTATCCGGCTATATTCCAATGTCCGATGCAAATTATCGCCCGCAAGTGACAGAAGTAAGATTTCAACAAAATGGGTTCATAAAAAAGAGTGATGCGTTAATTGAAAAAGCCCGTCAAAAAAACAAAAACAAGAAAGGCCCAACCAAACCGGATATTAAAGAAGATAGAGTGCGCTATCTTATCCAATCAAAAGACCAAAAATTGAGTTTAAGCGGTTGGCTGGTAACGTCAGGCAACATGCGCGAGACCGGCGGTAAAACATCCGTGAGAGATAAAAATTATATTTTCATGCCCGTGGATGAAAAAGCAACACGCTTATCTATTCCAGAACAGGTTGTCGAAGATTATCGCGCAGGGTTGACCCCGTATCAAATAGAAAAACTAACCGATTGGCGGGATGGCAATCATGATGAAAGTTGGGGCTGCTTAGGACATGGAAAGCCGGTGTTTTACATTCCAAACAAAGATAACCCTAAAACTGTTCAATATTTTGGACACAACCCTAACTTTAGAATCCCAGTAATGCTGGACGGAGAAAACCGTGCAGCAAATCCATTGGATTTCGTTCCGGATTTCCTGCGCAATAATCCCAACCCGGATATGGCGGATGCAATTTTCGGTTGGACCGAAGAATGGGATGAGAAAAGTGCGG
>Ga0210044_10005585_pt1 | contig 16945 bp, 13 predicted proteins | sample CryGey13umfilter_2_FD_183959 | JGI IMG/M metagenome (GOLD analysis project Ga0210044, IMG submission 183959) | Groundwater microbial communities from aquifer in Utah, USA - Crystal Geyser 4/9/14 3 um filter (SPAdes) (version 2) | ecosystem: Environmental > Aquatic > Deep subsurface >...
AGAAGCAATGGGGGAATCTGGGAACGCAAAGAACCTTTTATCTCAATGACGATCAGGGAATCGTCTCTCATCTGAGGGCCTGGTACGAAGATTTAATTGGCATGGCGCCAGCATACGGGATGAGGCAGGATGACCTGGTCAGCGCAATTCGCATGCGAATATCGGGGAGAAATTGTTTTATTTTGGTGGATAATGTCGCAAGTGTGGAACAGGTATCACCCATCCTGGATGCGCTAAAGAAGACCAATCAGTTCGCCATGATTCTCACGACCCGCATGCCGGGGGTGGTGCGGGGAATCGCGCATCCCCGTCCTCTTCAACTGGCCATACCGGGATTCGCGGCCTGGGAGGCAAAAAGGTATTTCAAAGTCTTCTTTAACCGGGAGCTATCCGCCGCTGATGAAGATGCGTTTAGTCAATTGGTTGACTTGTTGAAGGGCAATCCGCTCAGTTTGTATTTTGCCTTTCAACGGCTGCATGACATGCGGATCTGGGAATTGCTTGAACTGCTGCGGGGCAGGCAAAAGGAAATCCCCGACGAAATGCTCAACGAGGTGTTTCTTCCGCTTCAAATTGGTTTCGAGAGGATGCCGCCTGCGCTCAGAAGGAAATTCATGCGCCTGGGTGCGATGGACCGTTTTCATTCCATTGATAATCAGACTCTGGCGGCGCTATGGGAAGATTCAATCGTGGAAACGTCCAAACTCATTGTTCCCGAATTGCAAAATTTCATTTCGCCTTTCCAGGCGGTTGGCGCTGGCACAGGGAATTGGAGGCTGCACAAACAAACCCATTTGTTTGCGATGAGTAAATTCGGTGAATTGAACCTGGAGGAACAGGATACTGCACTGAACTGGACGAAGCGACTTGAGGATGTGTACGAATATTCCGACCTGTCCAACAAGGATGCGCTTGAAACCGGCAGAATAATGGAGACAAAAATCAGCCACCCCTTGCGAATCGGGTCTGGTCAATTCCCAAATTTCAAGGGGGTGTTCGGTCGCGTGGCGAGGTCCCTATTTGGAAGCCATAATCACGATTGGGAAATCATTCAAAAGGAATTGACCCATATCAGTTCGTATGAATATTTCATCTGCAAAAAACTCCAACAGCGCGAGGGGCGATACTTGAAAAACCTCAGAATTGGATTATTGGGTATTGTCGCGCTCCCGGTACTAAAATTTTTGACCAATGTAATCCCAGGGAAATTGACCAGCACAGCCTATGTTACGGCATTCTTTGCCTGCACAATCTATACGATCAAATTATACAGAGTTGATCTGGCGGGCATCTGGAAAAGCGAGACTCAACGCCAATTGATCTGGAGTTCTGTAAATTCGAGAATCCTGGAAGATGATAAATGATTGACCTTACGCTAACATCGCGTGGCGTGTTCAGAATAGGTTGGCAACTTTGGAAACACTTGGCGATCTGCCGGGGCAGTGATCTCAACACAGCAACTGGACGGGAGCCATCAGTGATTTGCATGGATCGAGCACAGTTCGCATCGCCCGGTCCAGCAGGGAGCAATATCGAGTAGTGTCGAGTCTCCTGGGGTCCAGCGCCTCTCCCAGTTCCCAGGCCTGGACTCCGGGATGGCCGCGGGTGAACAAAAAGCGCATCGCCTGGCCGGGGGCAACCGGATGACCCGCGGCCTGCAATTGCAATGTGGCGCGCGCCGCCGGGGAGGGAGACTTGTACCCTGTCAGTTCCCGGCTCAACTTCTGTGTCACCACCAGTTCCTCCGGATGCACGCGGCCGCCTTTCAAATCCCGCTTGGCACGATCCACAAGATCCAGCACATCCGGCAGGCACTCGGCCAGTTCCTGCAGTGTGCCCGCCTGCGCCAGTAGCTCCAGCACGACCAGTTGGATCCTTCGCACCCACAGGGTCGTATCACGCCGGCGCAATTCAATCCCGCGAAATTTCAACGAACCATCTTCGAAGGCCCCAAAGTATTGATTGGGCACAGGCACGCGCGCATCCCGCTTGGAGGACAGGAAGGCCAGCCACTTGTAGACGCCTTCCAGTACGATGGGGATGCCCGTCTGATTCAGGATTGATTTCAATAGCGGGGTGAAATCTGCCGCGCGCTCGAAACCAACCTGCTGCACGAACAGGCAATCCACGTACATGTGCAGGACCGTGAAGCCCATGTCTTCGGCCACATCCTTGGCCTGTAGCATCAGCTCGCGGCTGGTTGCAGTCACGGCTTCATGCGATTCAATCTTGCCAAAGCGCGCATTCTTGTATCCCAGATACCCAAAGCAAACCACCAGCAGCCACTTGAGCGCTGCGGCGCGTGCCTTGAGAACTTCGACCCGGCAGTCGCGTGGGCTGAGTTCCGAAAGTAAATTTTTGAGTTTCAGGCGTTTTTCCACCAGCGGTCGCAGGGTTTTGGGTACCAGCCCTTCCGGCGCATTTTCTTTTCCCGCCGGGTTGAGCCTGTCGAAACCCACCGTCTCCGGCGAAATATTGTGCCTGACCATAATGGCCGGATACATGGAGGAGAAATCGATCTGCGCCACGTTATTGTGCAATCCAAGGCTGGGCTGGTAGATCAGTCCGCCGTGATCGGCGCGGATCAGTTCGGCCAGAGTCTTTGTCCCCTCCACCTGCTGTTTTTGCACAGGAACCATCACTTCCATGTGCAACGCTGTGAGCATCTGCATGGCGGTGATGCCCGCCCCGGGGGATTTGCGCGCCATCTCTTGCACGCCCAGTCCCGTGACGCGCGCCTGCTCGAGGATGCCCTCCAGCCCGTATTCCCCAAATGACATTGCGTTATGGCGGTCAATGTGCCAGCGCCCGAACAGATGTGCCTGCGCGCCGCGATAGACCACCTGTCCGTAGGCGAAGTAACTGTCCGCGCGGCGCGTTAGAACATCCCTGTTTTCATCGCGGTTGGGATTGAAGAAGATGCCAGTTTCCTCAGACCAGACCTTCAACTGCGGGAACAGCCAGGTGTCGCCGTAGTCGGTCAGGATCAGGTCGGGATTGAAACGTTTCAAGTCGGATTTCAGGCTGATGAGAAACGCCCGCGCCGGTTCAAGCGGCAGGCGATATTCCCTGCGTTCATAACGGACCTGGAGTTGGGTCGGCTTGCGAGAGGCAGGATCCACATCCGGGCTGAGGCGCAGGATGCGCAACGGGATGGGACTTGGTTCGATCACCCAGGGGGAGTCCAAAGGCTGGATGGCCTGCACCCGCTCCTCATCCAGAGTGATGCGAACGCGTCCCAGCAGGTGCGCGTCCGTGCGGGCGATGAAGCGCAGGGCGAGGGGAATGTCCGCGTCGTAATAATCCAGCGCGGGAAATTGGCGCGAGAGTTCTGCAAAGAGTCCGGGCAATTGCGAAGGATTGGGAATCGTCACCCCCAGACAGGCGCGCTCGCCGAGAAAGAGATCACGGCGCGAGATGCGCTCCAGCTTTACATTTTTATCACGCAGATAAATCCAGGCTTGCCGTAACAGAGAAAAATCCCCGGCCGCGTAAAACGTGACCGGGAAATCCAGGCGCAGACGCAGGCGTTGATCGTCATCATTGAGCAGCCATAGAATGATCCCGCCCTCCGGTTCCGCATACACATCCAACAACCAGCCGGTTTGTTCATCCATGCCGCGCCTTGAGTCCTTCGAGTTCCTGCTTGAGAACCGCGATTTCTTTGGCCTGTTCCAAAACTATCGCCAGCAGGGCGAACTCAAAGGGCAACAGAGATTCGGCCTGCCCAATGGCAGCGATGTGGCGGCGCGCGGCGGCAAAGAGGCCATCGAAGACGTACTGGTCGCTGCGGCGCAGGGTGCGTCGAAAGGCGGTCAGCGAGGACTCGATCTCATTCAGGTGTTGCGTAATGGTGGTGGCGGTGCGGCCCATGGGAAGTGATCAATTTTCAGTAATCAGTTTTCAGTGAGCAGTGATCAGGGGAAGAGGGGCAGTTGAGAGACAGAGGAGACGGACGGCGCGATGTGGAGCAGATGATCGGCGCGGTCGCAGACCCGTTCAACGAGTAAGGCGCGTTCTATTGCAAGTGGTGGGGCGAGCGTGACCACTACCGGCGCGGAGAGTTGCAGGCGCCGGATCTGCTCCAGACAGGACTTCAAAAGCCGCTCCGCTTCGTGGATGGGAACGTGGTCATCGTAGAACGTGTTCAATAAATCCAGAATCACATAGGGATGGGGCAGAGAGGGAGTCGTCCCCAGCAGTGTGTTCATCTCGTAGCAAGTAAAGGCGCGCCGGCCAAACAGGCGATTGGCAGCCGTGCGGATATCCGTAGTCTTTCTACCCAGCAAAAGCGCGACCCGGCGAGGCTGGTAGCGATTGCCTCCATCCAGGATGGTGACCGGTCCGCGCAGGCCAAGTTCCGCGATCAGGGTCATGCTTTCTGCGCGGGCAGAGTCCGCGCCACACAGAACGATCAGTTTGCCAGTTTGAAGGACAGGGAGGAGATTCATGCTGGAAGATTAACATCACCCCAAAAAAACAAATAGCCCCCATCCGGGTAAAAGATGGGGGTGATTTGGGGGTACTGGATATGGGGAGATGCGAACGGGGTGGGCTACTCCTGCCGATCCCAGGCGCTGAAATCCCAATTCGCCAACAGGACACGCAGTTCCGTACGTTTGGTAAGGTGGAATTTTTGCAGGGCGGTCCCGATGCGATCTTTTACCGTTTCCGGGGAAATGTTCAGGCGCGCCGCGATCTCGCGGTTGGTATATCCCAGACAGGCCAGCGCGGCCACATCCTGCTCGCGCGGCGAAAGCGACTCCCATTTTTTGAAGAGTCGGTCGTTGGAGACATATTGAGTCAGGCCGGCGGTCAGGAGTTCAGGGATCAATTCGTGTTCAGGACGACCCTCATCAGAAGCCAGCGTGGCGAGCGTGACCTGGAAACTGTCGCTCACATCCACGTGGTAGGTGTGGGGGCCGGACGTCTGGCGCAAGCCTATCAGGTACAGGAAGCGATCCCAGATAGACACGCCCAGGATTATAGTAGAACATACGTTCTAGGTCAAGAAGAGTGTGCCCACATTCCAGGGCAAACGCATCTTACATCTGGACAAATTTTTATGCGCATGTAGGCGTTTCAATTTCACATTTGAGCACATATAACAAGGCACTAAAACCAATGTTCAATGGTGACCCGAAAATATAGGTGCTTTACCATAGATCAGACCTAAATATACGCACTACCGCAGATGTAGGGTGCGTTCACCCTGCTGGAACATCGCGAATCTGTACCCAAATAAAATCAACGGTGATAGAATAAGCCCCATTGAATAAAGGACGCTTTTTGGGGAGCATGGAGCCTTTGCAAAACGATTACCGACTTATATCAGCCCAAGCGACAAGCGCGGGGGACCCAGCGACTTCTGGGGTGAATCCGGGTTTATTCCTGGTAGGGTCACTTTTGGAACCCGAACCCGTCAGCTAACCCCGTCGGCATACCAAAAGCCCTTTACCGGGCTTTTACTTTTTACAAGGATTTACTACCGTACAAATGTCATTGCGAGGCGGTCTGTTCCGAAGCAATCTCCTGTTTTACGAGATATTTCAACTCAAAAGGAGATTGCCGCGCCGCCTAAGATCAAGAGCGGCGGCTCGCAATGACATCAATTTTTGAGATGTAGATAAGGATACACTTTATGCCCGCTCTCCTTCAAAAAATCTTCAAAACCGGAATCGTCACCGAGCCACTTGGACCCGATGACGATGAAATCATCCAACTGGTCAGGCAGGTGGACGAGAAATCCAAGCGCCTGTTGGGACGCGCACTTGCCATCCGCGAAGTGGACGCGGGGTCATGCAACGGCTGTGAGATCGAGATCACAGGACTCACCAGTCCTGTTTATGACAGCGAGCGCTTCGGGATTCACTTTGTCGCTTCGCCGCGCCATGCGGATATGCTCCTCGTGACGGGACCCGTCACGCGTAACATGGAGATTCCGCTCCGCAAAACATACGAAGCCACACCCGACCCCAAACTGGTGGCGGCGGTTGGCGACTGCGCCCAGACCTGCGGCGTGTTCAAAGGCAGTTACGCCGTCGCGGGCAGTGTGGATCAATTTGTCCCTGTGGATGTCTTCATCCCCGGCTGTCCGCCCGAACCCGCCGACATCCTGCGCGGAATTTTAGCCGCGCTTGACCGAATGCCCAAAAAATAAAACGGTTTTCGATCTTCGACTTTCGACCTTTGACCTTCCAACCTTCAAACCTTCCTATGCAAACTCTCTTCCTCCTCATGTTCTCCGCCTACTTCCTCGGCGCGCTGGTCGCGCTCTCGGGCGGACGCGGCAACCTAGGGCGCGGACTGGTCGCGCTGGCGGCAGTCGTCGGTGCGGGCGCGGGCTTCGCGCTCGGCGCCAGCGTCCTCCTGTCGGGCGCGCCGTTCGTTTTGTCCATCCCCCAACTTCTGCCCCTCGCGGGCGGACTCGCCCTGCGCCTCGACGGGCTGGGCGCGTTCTTCCTCATCGTCATTGGACTGGTGGGCGTGTCCGCGGCCATCTACGGTTTTGGCTACTCGGCGGCATACGAGGACGGGCGCGCCTCTTTGCGAATGTTGGGCGTGATGCTCAACCTGTTCCTGCTGACGATGAGCCTGGTGACGATGGCCGACAACGTCCTGACCTTCCTGCTGATGTGGGAGGGCATGTCGCTGACCTCGTATTTTCTCGTCATCACCGAATCGAATGAGGATGCGGTGCGCGCGGGCGTGTGGTACGCCGCAATGACTCACGCGGGGCTGGCGCTTCTGCTGGCGGCTTTCGTTTTGCTGATGAACGGCGGTTCGGGCGCGTTCGCGGATTTACGCGCCGGCGCGGCTTCGCTCTCGGTCACGACGCGCAACGTGATTTTTTTACTGGCGTTTCTCGGTTTCGGTTCGAAGGCGGGCATTGTGCCTTTGCATATCTGGCTGCCGCGCGCCCATCCTGCCGCGCCGAGTCATGTTTCGGCGCTGATGTCGGGCGTGATGATCAAGATGGGCATTTACGGCATCGTGCGCGTCGCGCTGGATCTGCTCGGCGGCGGTCCCGTTTGGTGGGGCGGAATCGTGCTCGGCGTGGGCGCGGTTTCGGCGTTGCTTGGCGTTTTGTACGCGCTGATGGAGCATGACCTCAAGCGATTATTGGCGTATCACTCCGTTGAAAACATCGGCATTATTTTAATTGGCATCGGCGCGGGATTAATTTTCCACAGTTACGGCTTGATGACGCTCGCCGCGCTCGGTTTCATCGGCGGCTTATATCACACTATTAATCACGCCAGTTTCAAAGGGCTGTTATTTCTCGGCGCGGGTTCGGTCTTGCACGCCACAGGTACCCGCAACATGGAAGAGATGGGCGGCCTGATTAAGAAAATGCCCTGGACAGCGTTCTTCTTTTTGATCGGCTCCGCCGCCATCTCCGCCTTGCCGCCGCTGAATGGATTTGCTTCGGAGTGGCTCGTCTTCCAATCATTGCTTGGCGGATTCAACCTGCCCGTGCCAGAAGTCGCCCTTATTATGCCTGTGGCGGTCGGCATGTTGGCGCTTACCAGCGGACTGGCGGCGGCGTGTTTCGTCAAAGCCTTTGGGATTACCTTCCTGGCGTTGCCGCGCTCGCACGAAGCGGAACACGCGCACGAGTCGCCACTCTCGATGCGGATTGGGATGGGCATTCTCGCGCTGGCTTGCATCGGGCTGGGACTCGCTCCCTTCGTTGTCGTCCCAATTCTCGGCGGAGTCCTGAACGGGTTGGGCGGTCTGCCCGATACGCGCGCCGCGTTCACATCCAATCTTTCGTTACAAACTCCTGTCGCGTTCGGGCAAATGTCCAGCACGCTGGTCATGCTCGGCTTGCTGATTCTGCTGGCGGTCATTCCGCTGGTGATGTGGATTTTGCGCGTCAATCGAAAATTGCGCGTCAGCGACACATGGGGTTGCGGGCGAGTGGGACAGACCTCGCGCATGGAATACACCGCCACATCTTTCGCCGAACCGTTGCGGCGCGTCTTCGCGGAGTTGTATCGTCCGACCAAAGAAGTGACGATTGACTTTCACCCCGACTCGAAATATTTTGTGCAGTCCATCGCTTACAGGAGCGAGGTCATGCCGCTCTTCGAGCGTCTGCTGTACGACCCATTCCTGCGGCTGATGCAGTCCGCCGCGCGCCAGGTGCGACGCTTGCAGACGGGCTCGCTGCATTTGTATCTGGTGTATGTGACGGTGATTTTGATCCTTTTGCTTTTGGCCGCGAGATGGTTTTAATAACCAATCCACAGATTATCGTTGATTTCTCCGATTTTTTAATCTGCGTACTCTGTGAAATCTGTGGATAAATTGGAGACTTTTCTATGATAGGTTATCTACTTGAATTTTCACAGGCGTTGCTCGCGCTGTTGCTGGCGCCCCTGCTGGCGGGCTTCGTGCGCTGGGTGAAATCTCGTTTGCAAAATCGGCGCGGCGCGCCTGTATGGCAACCTTACTTTGAACTCGCCAAGTTGTTCGGCAAAGACGTGGTCATGTCGAATAACGCCTCGTGGCTGTTCCGCGTTGCGCCGTACATTGTCTTTGCCAGCACACTGGCAGTGACCTTCCTCATTCCGCTGATCGCCGCGCCCCTGCCCTTCGACAACATCGGCGACTTGCTGGTGGTCGTTTACCTGCTTTTGTTGGGGACGTTCTTCCTTGCCCTCGCGGGACTGGATCCGGGTACCGCTTTTGGAGGCATGGGTGCCAGCCGCGAGATGACCGTTGCCGCCATCGCCGAGCCGACGATTGCCCTGTCCATTTTTAGTCTGGCGCTGGGAGCGGGTTCCACCAACCTCGGCCAGATTGTCATCGCCACGTTAACCAATCCTGGCGTGGCGCTCAGCCCTGGTCACTTGCTGGCATTCGCCGCCATCTTCATCGTCTCGCTGGCGGAGACAGGGCGCCTGCCCGTGGATAACCCCTCCACCCATTTGGAATTGACCATGATCCACGAAGCCATGATTTTGGAATATTCAGGCCGTTACCTGGCGCTGATCGAGTGGGCTTCGTGGCTAAAACTGACCATCTTCTTCTCCCTGCTGGCGAATCTCTTTGTCCCTTGGGGTCTGGCTCTGACGCTAACCCCCGCCGCGCTGGCGATTGCGGTCGCGACGCTGATTCTCAAACTTGCGATATTGGGCATGGTTGTGGCGATGATCGAAACGCGCATCGCCAAACTGCGCCTGTTCCGCGTGCCTGAATTGCTGGGCATGTCCTTTGTGCTGGCATTGCTGGCGGTCACATCCTCATTCCTGCTAAAGTAACGCGAGATTTATCTCGCACATCAAGCGAAATGATTTTCGCAGTACACGGATAAACAATGAACGAACCTCTCTTTTCTCAACTCTCCACGCTCGGCTCCAGCGTTATTTTACTGTTCGGCATTACCTTGCTCTGGCGCAAAAGTTTGCACGCCTACACGGACGCCTTTCAATGGCAATCCGCCGCGCTGACGGTGATGTTTGTCATCATCGGCTACTTTGGCAACGACCCGGAACTGTATGTGGTTGCGGTTTTCCTCTTTGTTCTCAAAGTCCTTATCCTGCCGCGCTATCTGGAGCGCATGGAAAAACGCTTCGGCGACCAGCGCGAATCACAGCCTTACGTCAACATCGTCACCTCGCTGATGCTGTCTGGATTGCTCGTCCTGCTGGCTTACGTTGTCGCCCGCCCGCTGGTGTTAGTGAGCGATTTACCTACGCGCGGCGGACTGCCGCTGGCAATGGGACTGATCTTCGTCGGGCTGTTCGTGGTCATCACCCGCAAAAAGGCGTTGACCCAAATCGTCGGTTTTCTGGTAATGGAAAATGGCATTGCTCTGTTGGCAGCGCTTGGCACTTTCGGCATTCCGCTTATCGTTGAGTTGGGTGTATTTCTTGACGTACTGATGGGCTTTCTCGTCATGCAAGTTTTTGTCTACCATATTCACAGCACGTTTGAGTCCATTGACGTGGACCAGATGAACGAACTCAAACACTAACAGGACTTTTTTTGGACTGCAAAACCTCCTGATTTTGCACCGAAGTCTGGAGACTTCGGACTCTGTCAAAGAAATCCTAACCAAGAGACTCCTTTATGACTTTTTTTCTCCTGATTTTTCCTCCCTTACTCGCCGCGCTGATTGCGACTCTCGTCCGCCCGTATCGTGCCTTCGTCGGCTGGATCGGCGCGTGGCTGTCGCTGATTTCACTCGGCGCATCGTTGGTCTTCGTGTCGCAGGTTGTTAACGGTCAAATCCCAACCTGGGGATTCAAACTCGAATACCTCAACCTCGAAGATGTTCTGCGCGCCGATAGTCTTTCCGCCTTGTTGATGGTGTGCGTGACGGGCGTCGCCTCGCTGGCATTATTTCTCAGCCCGGGGCTTGGGCGTCAAGTCACAAACCCACATTGGGGCGAGTTGGCTTACGGCTCCAACCAGTTGCGCCGCTATCACGTTTTCATCAACCTGTTCATCGTCGCCATGCTGATGGCAATCTCCGCCAATAATGTCGGTGTGATGTGGATCATGGTTGAAGCCACTACCGTATTTTCGGCTTTCATCATTCCGCTCAAACTCAACAAAGCCTCCATCGAAGCCTCGTGGAAGTACATTATCATCTGTTCAGTTGGCATTGCGCTGGCCTTCGTCGGCACGGTGCTGGGCTACTTCGATTTTGTCTCGCTCTCGGGGCGCGCGGAAAATGCCCTTAACTGGCCGGTGCTTCTGGCGACTGCGCCCGTCTTACATCCCGAAGTGATGCGCCTGGCTTTTGTCTTCCTGCTGATTGGCTACGGCACAAAAGCTGGTATCGCGCCGATGCACACCTGGAAGCCGGACGCCTACGGCGAATCTCCCGCGCCGCTGACGGCGCTGATGGCGTCGTCGCTGTTTGCGGTGGCGATGTATGCGCTTCTGCGCTGGAAGGCAGTTGCGGATGCGACCCTGGGCAGCGGCTACACGGATAATTTGTTCATGGCGCTCGGCTTGCTCTCACTGTTGATTGCCGCTTTCAGCGTGGTGCTGGCGACGGATTACAAACGTATGTTTGCTTATTCCAGCATCGAGCATACGGGCTTGATGTGCCTCGGCTTCGCGTTGGGTCCGCTTGGCACATTCGCCGCGCTGTTACATCTCGTCAATCACACTGCCGCCAAGTCGCTGATGTTCTTTTTGGTGGACAACATCGAACACAAATACCGCTCGCCGCTGATCGCAAAAACGCGCGGCCTGCTCAAAACGATGCCGTGGACAGGCGCGCTGTTTGCCTTCGGCTTGATGACGCTGATCGGCCTGCCGCCGGGCGGAATTTTCATCACCGAGTTTGCGCTCTTTCGCGCCGGCTTCGCGCTCGATCACCCGTGGCTGATGGGTGTGGCGCTGGCTTTGCTGGCGGTGGTCTTTGTTTCGTTCATCAATCATCTCAACAAGATGTTGTACGGCACGCCATCGGCAGAAGAAATAAATCCAGAGCGTCCGACCGAACGCTTCTCGTGGCGTATTGCATTGCTGTTGATTAACGTGGCTGTGCTGGTCACGCTCGGTTTGACTTTACCATCGCCGCTGGCAACGCTGATCAATCAAAGCGTCGCGATACTTTCAAAACCATAAAACCACACATGGACTCCAACGTCTCCTGACGTTGGAGCAACAAGTCCAATGCCTGAAGACTTTAGACTCCAGACTTTAGACTAAGGCGATTAGTATGACAGACTTCACACAACTTCAATCCACGCTGGCGAAAAATTTCCACGAAAGCATTAGCAATGTCCGCATCCTGCGCGGAAACGAATTGCACTTCCAAATTTCGCGCGGCGACGCGCTCCCGCAGGTGGCAAAGATTCTCCACGCCGATTTCAACGCTGAACTGCGGCTGATGGTCGCCAACGACCGCCGCGCCGGCAAAGGCGTGTTCGAGATTCACTATCTCTTCGTCAACGACCGCGAAAACTGGTACGCGCACGCCACGAAAGACCTGTCCCACGATGATCCAATGATTGATTCGATGGCGACGTTTTATTATCCCGCCTCGCGCTTCGAGCGCGAGATCCATGACCTGTTCGGCATCGCAGCCATTGATCACCCCGATACCCGCCCGCTGGTGAGTCACGCCTTCTGGCCGAAAGATTACTTCCCGCTCCGCAAAGATTCTGTCCCACCAGAGAAATTTGAAGATGATGGCACGCCGTTTGAATTCATGTCCGTCGGTGGCGAAGGCGTGTATGAAATTCCAGTCGGCCCCGTCCATGCGGGTATCATCGAGCCGGGACACTTCCGCTTCAGCGTGGTTGGCGAAACCGTGATTGATTTGAAAATCCGCCTATACTTTACCCACAAAGGCACCGAGAAACTCTTTGAAGGACGCGCCCCCGTCAATGGCGTTGAACTCGCCGAGCGCATCTCAGGCGACACCACCATCGGACATTCGCTGGCATATAGTCAGGCAGTCGAGTCGCTGGCTGGCTGTGAAATCCCCGCCCGCGCAAAATATCTGCGCGTCATTCTGCTGGAAATGGAACGCCTCTACAACCACATCGCCGACTTTGGCGCCATCTGCAACGACACAGGCTTCGCCGCGGCGCATTCGCACTGCTTCCGCATCCGCGAGCGGCTGCTACGATTGAACAAACGCCTGACGGGCAATCGTCTTCTGCGCGGCGGAATCATTCTCGGCGGAGTCGGTCACGATTTCCCCGCCGACTTAAATCTCGCCGCAGAATTGGTCTCGGTCATCACCGACTTCAATGAAATGGTTGAGATCAGTTTGGGCAACACCATGCTGATGGACCGCCTGGAGGGAGCAGGCTATTTGACCACTAAGACCGCCACCGATCACGGCGTGCTGGGTTATGTGGCGCGCGCTTCGGGCATTGACGTGGATGTGCGCCGCGACCATCCCTTCGCCGCGTACCCGTCACTCCAATTCAAAGTAGCCGCGTCGCAATCGGGCGATGTACGCGCTCGCGCGCAGATGCGTGTGGATGAAGCGAACGAATCGGTCAGCCTGATCAAGCAAGCGTTGACGCATCTTCCTACGGGTGAGTTGGTTGTGCCATTGGGCAGACTCCCCGCCTGGGAACCCGCATTCGGTATGGTCGAAGGCTGGCGCGGCGCGATCATCCATTGGGTCATGGCGGACGACGCTGGCAAACTATATCGTGTGAAAGTCAAAGACCCGTCCTTTGTCAATTGGCCCGTGCTTTCATTTGCCCTGCTCAAAAATATCGTGCCAGATTTTCCGCTGGTCAATAAATCGTTCAACCAATCCTATTCAGGGAATGATCTCTAAGATGTTTCAGAAACAAGGAGTAGTATGTCCAAAAAAATAGATAACGACAAATTGCCAGAATCCCTGGTTGAGATCGAGTTGAAGCAGCAGGCGGACGCTGAGTGGGATATATCTCCAGGGTTTCAAGTGGTCATCATCGGCTTGGTTGCTTATATTTTCAATGATTCAAAATTGTTAATGTTTACGTGGCTGCACCGTGTTTCAATTGTTCTAATTGCCACTGGCTTTGTGATTCTCATGATAGAAACGCTAAAAAAAATCAGAATTCATCGAAAATAAATTACCCCGCCGCAAGCGGACGGGGTATCGGTCCGCTAAACAAGATGACTCATACACCAATTCCATTACGCCGCAGAGCGGCGGGATAATAGACCCACTAAGGAATAAGATTGAGACTTGGTACAAACTGCATCCCGAACCGGGTCACCTTCCCCTGATCCTGGCGGGAGAGGGCGCGCGTTTCCCTCATGATAAAATCCCCCCATGACTCACGCTGAGTAAATTGCCTCCCAACTGAAAGTCAAGCCGTCGCAGGTGACGGCGGTCATCAACCTCCTGGACGAAGGCAACACCGTCCCTTTCATTGCGCGCTATCGCAAGGAAATGACCGGCTCGCTCGACGATGAGCAGATCCGCATCATCGCGGATGAACTCGTCCGCTTGCGCGCGCTGGATGAACGCCGCGCCTCCATCCTTGCATCCATCGAAGAGCAAGGCAAACTTACGGACGAGTTGCGCGACGCCATCACCGCCGCGGTCACCATGACCGCGCTCGAAGACCTGTACGCGCCGTACAAGAAGAAACGCCGCACGCGCGCCATGATCGCCCGCGAAAAGGGACTGGAACCGCTGGCCGAATTGATCCTCAAACAAGACTCCGGCTCGCTCGAAGAATTGGCGAAGCAGTTCCTCAACGAGCAGGTTTCCAACATCAAAGAAGCCTTGCAAGGCGCGCGCGACATCGTGGCCGAAGCCATCAGCGACAATGCCAATGTCCGCTCGGCCACGCGCGAGCGGGCGCTGAAATTCTCCACCCTGCGCGCCGAAAAGATCGAAGACGCCGCCGACGAGAAGCGCGTCTACGAAAGTTATTATGCCTTCTCTGCCCGCGTCTACCGTTTGCAACCGCACCAAATTCTCGCCATTACGCTCGGCGAAAAGGAAGGTGTCCTGCGCGTGCATGTGGACGTGCCCGAGCACGATTGGCTGGACGCCATTCAAGCTGAGTATGAGGAAGATATCCTCAGTCCCTTCGCTGAGCAACTCGAACTCGCCATCCAGGATTCCGCCGCGCGACTTTTGCTCCCGTCCATCGAGCGCGACGTGCGCCGCGAAAAAAGCGAGAGCGCCGACAATCACGCCATTCAGGTTTTTGCCACCAATCTGCGCGCCCTGCTCAGCCAGTCGCCGCTTGCCAATCACGTTGTTCTCGGTCTCGACCCCGGTTTCCGCACCGGTTGTAAGATCGCGGTGGTGGATGCCACCGGCAAACTGCTCGACACCGGCACGATCTATCCGCACGAGCCGCGCAACGATTGGAAGGGCGCGCTCAGCACGCTCGAAGACATGGTCAATCGTCATCACGTCACGCTCATCACCATCGGCAACGGCACCGCCTCGCGTGAAACCGAAAAACTGGTTGCCGAAACCGTAAGGGCGCAGCATGCTGCACCCCTCCAGACAAAATACCTAATCGTCAACGAAGCCGGTTCCTCCGTCTATTCTGCCTCTGCCCTCGCCTGCGCTGAATTCCCCGATTTGGATGTCACCATTCGCGGCGCGGTCTCCATTGCACGCCGCGCGCAGGATCCGCTGGCCGAGCTGGTCAAGATCGATCCCAAGTCCATCGGCGTGGGCATGTACCAGCACGATGTCGACCAGACCGCCCTCACGCACGCCCTCGATGGCGTGGTCGAGTCCGTGGTCAACCGCGTCGGCGTGGATGTCAACACCGCCAGCCCGGTGCTGCTCACGCACGTGGCGGGCATCGGCCCGAAACTGGCGACCAACATCGTGTCACATCGCGACGCGAATGGTCCGTTCAAGTCGCGCGCCGCGTTGAAGAAGGTGACTGGCCTCGGTCCGAAAGCTTTCGAACAGTCCGCCGGATTCATGTGGATCCGCGACGGAGCGAACCCACTGGACGCTTCGGCCATCCATCCTGAATCCTACGACATCGCCGAAGCCCTGCTCGCGCGTGCCGGACTTCGATCCGGATCGCCCCTCGCCGAGCGGACCGTGGCCCTCGAAGCGTTGACCTCCAAAGCCCCGATCGAATCCCTCGCCGCCGAACTCAACTGCGGTGTGCCTACGTTGAAAGACATCCTCGAGCAACTCGTCCGCCCGGGCCGTGACCCGCGCTTCGACACCCCCGCGCCCATCCTGCGCTCCGACGTGCTCAAGGCCGAAGACCTGCTGACCGGCATGCAACTCAAAGGTACCGTCCGCAACGTGGTGGATTTCGGCGCGTTCGTCGACATCGGCGTCAAAGGTGACGGTCTCCTGCATCGCACGCAAATCCCACATGGCACGGTCCTCAAAGTCGGTGACATCATCAATGTGGAGATCCAAAAGATCGAAGTCGAACGCGGACGCATCAGTTTGGGTTGGGTGAAGTAGACGCGGCTTGTCCCGGTTTGCCGATTGAGGCAGAGTTCACGCCAACGCTCACAAAAGATGAAAACAGTCTCGGAAATGATCAACAAGAGAATCAAAAGGAGGAGGCGGAAAGCCTCCTCCTTGTCCATCTCCAGGCGGATCGCCTAGAATGGGATGGGGACGAGATCGGGGCAAACTTCGCCGCAAACGAACTCGAGCGCGGCGACCAGTGCGCTGTTCAAGCCGATGGAATGGCTGAACACCTCGTTCACCCTGGAGTCGGGCGCATCTTCGCGTGTGGCTCCACAAGCAGGACAGATCTCTTCGGTGCAGGAGTGGATGTAGTTTTCTTCGCACTCGCAATCCCAGAAGAGGGGCGTAGTGTAGAACGCGTCGAGCCGCCCGGCGTTGTGCCATTCGATCAATACGAGTTTTTGGGACACAGCATGCCTCCTAGATAAACTTGCCGCGTGCCACGAGCTTTTGCCGCGTGGCAAGGATGTGAGCGCGGTTTTGCCAGTAGTGGCTTTTACCGCCAACTTCACAGACCCAGCCGGAGCCTCGCACACGCGAACTCAAAGAAGCATCATAGTGGGTTCGCGCCTTGCAGATCGGGCATTTTGCAGGATGGACCGGGTAGTACCCGAACGGCGGTCGCTGGGCGCGTTCTCCTCCATCCGCGAGATGGGCGCGGACTACATCCACCGCAGGGCATTGACGCCCCAGCGGGCAGGTACATTCCCCGTTGATCCCGACGCGGTGGTGGCGCGGGCGAACAGGATCGCCTAAGTCAACGGCGTAGAAGTAACCCGTAACCAAGACAGTTGGCGCATCCGGCTGGACAACAAAAGGCCGGGCGCGCGTAAGTTGTTGTAACATTCATACCTCCGAAATTGATGGAAAAAGAAGAGGGAGGCGCGCGGCCTCCCTCGTGTTCATTGGGGTTTGTACAGGCGGACATCTGCCGGTGAATTGGCAAAAGCCGCCTCGATCAGCGGGCGGACTATCTTCCAGTCCAGCCCTCCCAGGCCGCAGCCAAGAGCAGGCAGGGCGACGGATTGGATCCGCAGCGTG
>Ga0210044_10005586_pt1 | contig 16939 bp, 8 predicted proteins | sample CryGey13umfilter_2_FD_183959 | JGI IMG/M metagenome (GOLD analysis project Ga0210044, IMG submission 183959) | Groundwater microbial communities from aquifer in Utah, USA - Crystal Geyser 4/9/14 3 um filter (SPAdes) (version 2) | ecosystem: Environmental > Aquatic > Deep subsurface > Groundwater...
CAACAAAGTTCGAATACGCTGGCAAAGGCGAAATCCATAAGCGTTTCAAAATATCAAAGGTTTTCCTTCTGGAGTCGATGCCCGTCAGAACGATGGCAATCTCTTCCTTGGCTTGCTCAACAGTTTTTATGCCGGTAGCCACTTCAAGCGCAGCGGCACACCAGTCCAATTGCACATAGCGATCAAAGCCAATAAGAAATCGATTTTTGTTATGGCTCAATTTAAGTCCTTGTCACTTTGACAAACGGCACCAGCAACTCTTCAACTGAGATACCGCCATGTACGACAGCTGGTTCGCCCTGGGGCAAAAAGGCGGTGCGTCCACCTGCGAATAAAGCCATGAAATTCGCTGGTAACCCAGCAATATCCAGCCGGAATGTGTTCGGCTGAGCAGCGGCAGACTCCGCCACCAACGTCTCGCTTCGGTACGTTCGTACGCGCTCACCGCGCATTTCAGGTGCCACCCCTTGATTTGGGCGTCCCTGGCCAATGGCTTCGACATTCCCGTGATCGGCTGTCAGATAGATGTGAAAGCCCTTGTCGATAAGTAGCGTGAACAACCGCTCCAGGAACCCCGTTTCGCACCAGCCTTCAATCTGGTTGGCAATGCCACGCTTACCAAGCACGGCACCATGCACGATCTCGTCCACCGTATCAACCACAAGGCCCGCAACCTTGAGTGACGGGCCAGACAAGGCAGCATCCAGCTCAGCCAGTTGGTCATTACGTTTGATGCCTTTGCGGTAAAAGACCTCATTGGCTCGCAGCCCTTGGTCCTGCCAAAACCGTGACCATTGGGCCGGTTCGGGTGCAGTCGTTTCAATGGTGTCCGCAAATTCACGGGGTTTGAGCCCGGAGAAAAGCGCTTGTCGGGAAACCGACGTCAAGGTCGGAAGCCAAGCAAAGCACGCACTCTCCTCGAAACCAAGTTTTGGAGCTCGCCGCGCCAGTGTCTCGCGGATCAGAACCCACTGATCCACAGCCAGACCATCAAAAACAAGCAATGCGACTTTCGACTCACCCGCAGCACGTCGCATTGCCAGGTAGCGCGGTACGTGGTGCACCATGACTGGCCCCTTGGCCACAGGCAACGAAGGCAAGTCTGCATAGTGTTTGGCTACCCATTGCCGCAGGTTCTCGTCGGCGGCAGACTGTACCTCTGCGATTGCAACTTTCAGACCTTCTGCGCGCACAGAATCCAAAGCATGGAAACGGGCGATGACCTCGCCAAACCGGCGTGACAAGCTGGCCCAGTCACGGTAAGAAGACTCCAGCGTTGGAATTGACTGAAGAATGCCCTTAAGGCCTTCCGCCACCAGGTTGCGCAAGGCCAAGGGGTCTTGGATGATGCCAACTCGCGCCCAATCTGGAATGTCTGACGGTGGGCTTTGTACTGCGAGTGGATGGAGCAGCCCATCCAAAAACATGGCGTCGATGATCACCCGCACGTCTGGGTGCTCAAAGGGAACGTCCACTTTGCCAAAATGCACAAGGGACGATTCTTCTCCAATTCGAGTTCCGTGGATGCCCAAATGCGATAAATACCGATACCAAGCCTCCTGCACCAGCCGAAGCAAAACGCTCTTCGACGAAAACAGTTCAGCAATTGGCAGACCCTTGAGCACCGCCTGATCACTGAGTACATGGGCAACATGTTCCGCCAGAACCATCGGCAGGCCAGTGTCCCGATAGTGCAAACGTAAAAGTTCACGCCAAAAATCCTCAGACCGCGACAACAGATGCGGGCTGATCCTGAAAATGTGCGTCAGGATGAACTCTTTGCTTGCAGCTTCGCCATGCACTTGAGAGGCGTGCCTTGCCTGAGCGGCAAAAAGGGCCTCGTGATGCTCTGCGCCAATCTGTCGCAGAACCGGGTAGCTGAACTTTGGGAATACGTTGGCCAAGCTCAAGCTGACGAGCCTTGCCTGCTTGAGGTAATCCCACGGCAGCTCATTGGCATTGTTACCACGCAAGTGCAATATCAGCGCCTTGGCAGGTCCTGCCTTCCCCTCATCCCAGGCACTCCGATAACGATTTTCATACTCAGCCCGGAAAGCGACTGAATCTTCAAACGTCTGCAACTCAAAGCCTCGTTCCCGCAACTTGGCGAGCACCTGTTCATCCAGCAAGACGTCATCGGGGTCAGCCGCAATCCACAGCCGCGCGACGTCTTCAGGAAACTCTTTAAGAATGTGGTCAAGCCATTGGTTCATGGTGCCCCCACCCGGATCATCATTACCGCATTCAGGTCTGGAACGCTGGCTTGCGCCTCGTCCAAGACGGCAAGGCGCGTTTGGTGCTCGGCATTGAGCCGTTTGCGGCGATGTTCACGCACAGCGGGCAAACCAATTCGCCCGATGGCCTTACTGCGTGCATCGAAGGCATACAGTGCACGTTCACGTTCATCTTTGAGCCCATTGCGGTGCTCACCAAGCATTTCTGCAAATAACCGCTCACCCTGGGTTTTTGCAGCTGCCAGGGATGTATCAAACCAGCTTACCGCCTGCTCCACACTGGTTGCACCCTTGATTTCGACCGTTTCGGTCAACAACAGGTCCCAGATGCGCTTGGCTGTGGGTACGAACGTGCGGCCGTCATCGGTCGCAAATACCGGCAAGAACCGCCTGCGATTGAAGCCCTCGGCCGACAAACTGATCTCCCACAAGGACCAGACTCCAAGCACAGTACCGGGAAGACCGCTGATTTGGATTACGGGTAAAGGCTGACCAGAGACGCAGCGCGAGAGCTCGCTGATCACAGCCCTGGTGCGAGGGTCCTCCAGGGTGATCCATTCCAAACTCGGGTTTTGCTCTGCTGTGCGGGCATCAAAGCAAACCTGCGACGACTCGCTGCCGTCCGCCCACTTGATGCGCCATGCATCCCCAGACTTCAAGGCACTGCCACCCCGTGCAGGCAGGCCGGTGGTGATGGCGCGCTCCAGCCAAAACTGTGAAGGGTGATCACGCCACTTGCGTGCGGCATCGGCATCCAAAGCATGCGCGTCTGCCAGCAGCTCGCTGTTTTTCCGGTCATCGGCAACCTTGTCACGCACCTGATCGATCACAGCCTCACAGGCCTTTTCAATCGAGGCAGGGTCCTGAAGCCCTTGAAGGAACAGTTCGTCAAAGATCGGCTCGGCATCCACGGAGTCCATCACATCGGATGCCTTATCAACGCCAAATTCCTGCGCAATGACTTCAAGTTTGGTCTCCAGCACCTGCCGAACCCGATGTTCCACCGTGTCTTCCAGTACAAAGTTGATGGCGCGCACCACATGGCGCTGGCCGATACGGTCCACCCGGCCAATGCGCTGTTCAATGCGCATGGGGTTCCACGGCATGTCGAAGTTGACGATCACATGACAAAACTGCAAATTCAAACCTTCACCGCCAGCATCGGTCGACACCAAAATCCGGACCTCCTGCGCGAAGACCTGCTGTGCTTTTGCACGTGTATCCAGGTCCATGCTGCCGTTGAGCAAGACCACAGAGAAGCCACGGCTTTCCAGAAAACCAGCCAGCATGGCCTGTGTTGGCACGAACTCCGTGAAGATCAGGACCTTCATGGCGGGGTCGTTTTCTTCTTGCTGCAGCTTGTAAATCAGCTCCAACAGGGCTTCAGCCTTCGCATCAGTGCCCTGAGCTTCAGTTTCTCGCGCCAGGGACAGCAGCAAGTCCACCTCGGCCTTTTCTTGTACCCAGCCTGAAGTTTGAACCGCAATGTCCACCTGGGTCTGACCGTCCAGTTCGGCCCATTCATCTATATCAGAGGCGTCGAACAGCGGCATTTGCGGCTGTGGTTCATTGAGTAGTGCCTGTCGTCTCTCCAAAGTTGTCCGGATGGCAGCAGTGCTGGACGTGACCAGCCTTTGCATCAAGATCATCAAAAAGCCAATGTGGCGCTGCTTAGCTGCCAGCGCCTGGTTGTAGCCGTGGCGCACATAGTCGGTGACAGCCTCATACAAGCGTTGCTGGGCACCGTGCCGGGCCTGCCAAGCCACGGGCTGCAGACGCGTGACTCTGGGTTTGAACAATGGCTGACCGTCCGCATCGATGGCGTTGCGTTTTTCGGTGCGAATCACAAACGGTCGCACTCGATCGCGGCTCACGCTGCCTTCATCCGGGAAAGACTCCCGGTCTATCAACTGCATCAAACGCATAAACTGATCCGTCTTGCCCTGGTGCGGTGTAGCTGACAGCAGTAATAGGTAGGGAGCCGCTTCGGCCAAGGCTGCGCCAAGTTTGTAGCGCGCCACCTGGTCGGTACTGCCACCCATGCGGTGAGACTCATCAATGATCACCAGGTCCCACGAAGCTGAAATCAGATCCTCAAAGCGCTCGCGGTTGTAGTTATTCAGCTGCTCCAGGCTCCAGCCTTTCCGGCTTTCAATTGGCTTGACCGAATCCAGTGAACAGATCACCTGGTCGTGCATGCGCCACAGGTTTTCTTCATCGCCACCAGCACTATTTCGCCATTGCCGGAAGGCAGCAAGCTCAGCAGGGTCAATGTATTGCAGCTTTTCACCGAAGTGCAGACGCATTTCCGCCTGCCACTGGCGCACCAACCCCTTTGGTGCCACCACCAGCACCCGCTGGGCCATGCCGCGCAATTTGAGTTCGCGCAGGATCAGCCCTGCCTCAATTGTCTTGCCCAGGCCCACTTCGTCCGCCAGCAGGTAGCGGATGCGATGTTGGCTCATGGCCCGGTTGAGCGCGTAAAGCTGATGGGGCAGCGGAACCACGCTGGACTGGATCGGTGCCAGCAGCAAGTTGTCTTCCATCGCGTCCAGCAGCTTGGCAGCTGCAGCCGTGTGAAGAATGCTGTCTGCTGACGGCTGAATGCTGTCCAGCTGAGTTAGGTCTTGCGAGCGAGCACGCACAACCGCGTCTTTGGTTGGCAACCAAACGCGATATGCGCTTTCACCCCAGATGTCTTGTCTGTCCACCACACGGCAGGGCGTGCCGTGACGGGCATGCCAGCACCAGGCACCGACAGCATGACCAACCAAAGCGTGACCAAGTTCACCCATCAGGCGCCGGCCTCGGTGCGAGTCAACGCCTGGTCGTACCAGAGCAGTAGCTTTTCGTCTTCTTGCAGCGTCTCATCTGGCAGCTTATGGGCCACGCTGATGATGGTTGCGTAGTCCTTAATGGACCATGCCGCACGAAACCCCGCGCGTAAGACTTCCAACCGGGACTCCTTTATCTTTCGCCCAGTAAATGCTTTATATGTCTCAAACTCTTTGAGCAGTGCCTTCTCGCGCTTCTTCTCCAAGTCTTGCGCCTTGTTTGGATCAGGGACGTACCAGCGATCCTTGGCCCTTGATTTCATGACTGGGTCACTCTTCTCCAATCCCCGGCAGTCATGGAAGTTTTTCGACAAGTAATTGGCAATCTGATTGGGGACGTCACTATCACCGTCATATTGAAGGAAGTTATCTTCCAGTAACGCATCCAACTCAGGAATGATCTCGCCCTTGCGTTTGGCCGAGCCAATCTGCGGAAAGTACTCGGGGTGGATTTCCGAGCGGGTAGACGGTCGCTTGAGCAAAAAGTTAGTTAACCAGTCGATGGCGCTGCGCTCGTCAGAAACGAACAACTCCGCTTGCGCGACTTGGGGAATGCGCGCCCGCGCTTTTTCGTACTCGACCAGTTGCTCGGGTAGGAACACCATGCCATCCGTCTCACGGAAGCGAATCGGCAACTCCGCCAAGAACTCGGGCGTGGAAATCGGCACCATCGTGCCGTGGCGAATGAACCATGACGCCATGCGGTCGTATATACGACGCGGGTCGCGTTCAACGATGTTCAGCAACTCCTGCGGGTAACTCGATGTAACTTTTACCGCTGGCAACTGCTTCAAGTGCGTCTGTACGAAGTCCCACGCTGAGTCGACGGTCGGCCCGTGTAGATTGAACCGATCCTCAAGGCCGCCGTTTGGCTTGTAGGCCGAGATCACCAAGTCCTGTTTCACCGCTGTGGTGGAGGTAACCTGGCGGTAGCTGCCTTGCACCTTGTCGAGCGCCGTGACTTCGGCCACCACAAAGCCTGCCTGCTGCAAAGCGACTTGAATTGCATTCCAGACCGCAGCCTTGCTGTTGGAGAAGACCACAGTCATCCAGCGCCCGGGCTTGAGCACGCGGTAGTATTCCGCGAAGCAGCGCTGCATCAGGTGCTGATACTCTGGAAGCGCTTTCTTCTTGAACTTGTCGACGATCGCTTCAGGCTTGGCGTCTGTGACTACCCCATGCCACGCCTCGACAAGAAAGTTAAGGTCGGCGTAGTAGATGTTTTCTCCGAACGGGGGGTCGGTGAAGACATAGTCAATACTTTCGCTGGAGATCGGCAGTCCTGCTGCAGTACCGGTGTTGACGGCCGCATTGTTCGGCGCAGTTCGATAGTCCCCAAATGCCCTTATTAGTCGATCCAGTTTTCCCCCCAGGTTGTAGTGGGGACTGCACTCCGCATGTTGCGACGCTACGTAATAGACACCATTCAGCGCGCGGTTCACCTGTGAAAAATGGGAAGGACTGTAGCGATTAAGAACCGAGAATCCCCAAATAGCCTGCTCAACAAAAAACAGAAGCATTTCCCGAATACGTGCATCGGGCTGCGCCTTAGCTTTTCTCCATAGGGCGGCGATCGCATGACCCGCACGAGGTAAGTAGAAGTGATGAACGCTTGAGAACCCTTTCGGCTCGATACGAGAGCCGTGATACATCTGCTCGATTGGAAAGCGAACAGTCGGCATCCCGTCCGGCAAGGCCATTGCATCAATCTTCGCCAGGACGGCTAGATCGCCTTGATCAAGTTGTTTTTCCCGCCTGACTCCGCCAGCGACGTAGGATATTACCGAGGGGCGGAACTTCACGCGTTTCCAGGCTCCTCCGGTTGCAGGATCGACTCGGGACTCAAGGACACGTTCGAGTTTGTCCTTGTTCAGATTCGCACCACAATGTGGGCATGGAAAACTGTCCCTGACCCTTTTGCTGTCCTCGTCAAGCGCTTCATCAATGAAGTTGACCTCGCCCGCGCAATGCGGACACGTAAACACCTCGCTCCAGACTGTGAATTCGACCCTGCCTTTAGTCCTGCCATCCGTATGGGTTGTCTCATACATCCAGCCAATTTCCTGCTCAACGTCTCTGAGCAATTGCTTTCCCTCCTTAGCAAAGGCTTCTACGTCGAACGGCAGGTTGTAATTGGCTGCGATGAACGTGGCGGCCGGCGAAAGGTCGTTGAGTATGACGCGCCTAGAGCCCCATTGGGGCGGTGCCTTGCCCTGCTTCTTCCACTCAGTTTCCAAATCGTGCCGGTAGGCGGCTGGCGCTGAACCGCACCACTGCGCCGCGACACCCGTCATGCCCGAGCCACCGAAGCCATCAAGCACGATATCGCCCGGGTCGGTGTAGTGCAGGATGGATGGCACGATTGCCAGGTGCGGCACTTTGGTGTGGTATGAGTGCGCCTTGTAAAGCGGGTCCGTCTTGCCAACCGACACATCGATAGTTTGCGGCTCTCGGTTGTACTTCACGCTGGGGTCGTAGGACTTGCCGTAGTGGCGCACGAACTCTTCAAGGAACGGATTCGGACACGCGGTGTAGTGCGGCGGGTTCGACATCGCCAGGATGGCTTCGTCGGTGCCTTGCGGGAATCCCTCCGTGTTGCGGAACGCGGGGTCTTTCAACCTCGCGGCCAGTTTTACCAAAAAGTAATCGCGCCGTTCCTCGTCACTTGAAAACGTTCGACCTAAGCATTCGACTGGTCCGCCCGAGTGGTTTTCGCCTTGGTATAAGTCGTTCATACGGCGATATCAGAAGTATCCATAGGGTCGGCCCTCTGGCCCAAATGTCGAGCCAACGTAGGTCGATTTGGCTTGCCACTCTTTGTGGAGGGGGCTGTCACGATCGGTCACCTTGGTCACATAGGCAAATGTCTGTCCAACCTTACGCTTCTCGAAACAGATTACCCGGCCTTGGTACTCAAAGCCACCTTTGGCTTTTGTGATCAATCCAAGCCGCCATTTGTTTGTCCACTGGTCATAGTCTTGGGCACGATTCGTAAGAGCACAAACAGATTTGATGTCTTTGTTGTACCAGAGGAATACATCACCAGTGGACCTCGATTTCTCGTCGAAGAACGTCACCAAGTCGTCAGTGAACTCAATTTGATTGCGCGACCCGCCAGACATGTCGCCTGCCTCAAGCCAAAAACTATTTGCTGTTTCGATTGACATTAACTTATCCCTTAACGTTAGAAAATTTTGAACAGATCAATAGGCAGCATTAGTCGATCACAAAGCGCAGCTTGGTCAAGTCCTTGCCCTTGCAGCGATCGTACAGGAGCATGCCGAAGCGGCAGCGCAGTTCGTCCGCCTTGCAACAGTGCCAGTGTGGAATCACTCATTGGCATCGTGATCTACATAGTCAGTGGGCGCAGGCGTTTGTTGCCAGTCGTCGGCAATCGCTTTCCAGTCCACACTCCGACTAACTGCTTCAATTTGGCCAACTGCGTCTTCTCGCTCGCCCGACCACACCGCCCAGAAATCCGGATCGTCGGATTTTGGCCGCTGGCTTTCAGGCAAGGCGTTCATCTGCACTAGAACTGGCAACTCAGATGCCCAGCCCAACAGGACGGCGTGGCGTGAGGGTAGCGAGGGCAGATCGCGCAGCAGTCCACGCAGGTTGTCGGGAACCAGCTTGTGGACCAACTCTTGGTCGCGGTCGTTGCTGATGCGATGCAGCAGGAAGCTGTTGCATTGCGACAGCACGGTGGGCGATAGCTCGCTGGGGCGCTGTGAGGAAAGCACCAATCCCAGGCCGAACTTACGCCCTTCGCGTGCGATTTTTTCAAACACCTGGCAACAAATGGCGGCAGCGTTCTGGTTCTCGGCGTCGTCTTGATAGCGCTTGATGAAGGTGTGCGCTTCCTCCATCACCAGCACGGTGGGTAAGGTTTTGCCCTGATTGAGTTTGCGATATCGCTGCAACGCCTCCAGCGTCATGCGGGCAATAACGGCAGTGACAATATGTACGACTTCGGCGGGGACCAGCGACAGGTCGATGACGGTCACCGTGCCGTTGGAAGCTTGGTTGTCGCCGATGGTGTTGGCCAACCAGTCATGCAGCGTCGCGCCATCGGTATCGCCGGTGATGGTTTTCATGCGGCTATCTGACAGGATCGTGCGGATTCGCATCAGCATGGTCTCGACGTATTCCGAGACGCCCAGCAGTTCTGCATTGGCTTCCACACTGCGCAGCAGTTGATCGCCAGTAAACGCTCGGGGCACGTCCGCATCGATGGGCAAAACGTCGGTGTCACTGCCGCCAAAGGCTGCGTGGGCGGCTTGAGTCAGCCTCAGAAATTCATCAATTTCTGACCGGGTGAAGTCGTACGTTGGGTATTGGCTGCTGCGTGCGGTAGAAAATGCTGAAATCTGGTCTCTAAGTGCCGTAAGTGCAGCGCTTTCATTCGTACTGAATGAAGCATCCTGTTCGAGGCCTTGTTGCCACTTTTTGATTTTTTCACTGAAGTTTTTTGGGTGTGGAAAATTCGCCCAAGGGCGCCCGGCACTGCGTTCAATCTGAATGACGCTGACGAGGGTGCGCAGAAATCGGCGCATATCATGGCTTGGCGTGACAGCGGCTTCCACTGCACCATCGCGTACGGTACGCAATGCCTGAATCAGCGTAGGCCGCTGTGCTTTGGCGCTCGCCTGGGTAAAGGCACTCCATTCGGCGCTGTTCCAGAACCAAAGCGGCACCTGAAGCTGCTCGATGCCGCTGTTGGGTTTCGGGTCGACTGAGAACACGCGCACTTTTCCCACGCCATCAAATGCCTTGGCATATTCGCCATTCGGGTCGAGCACAACAAATCGGGCGTTGGGGTCTACTCCGCCACGAGCTTTACGGGCTGCTTCCATTGACCAACGTATTAACCCGGCGACCGAGCAAGATTTGCCGCTGCCAGTGTTACCCAGCACTGCCAGATGACGCCCAAACAGGCGATCGGGATCAATCTTGACTTCAGCGTTGGCAGCCAGCGGGCTGATACCGATCTTTACCCGGCGATTTTCGCCAGATTCGACGATTGCGCGAAGCTGGTATTGTGTTGGCAGCAGCACCGGATCACCCACCGTGGGGTAGGCTTCCACGCCGCGCCGGAATGTGTAGCGTTCCTTGCCCTCGCGCTGACCTTCGTAGGAAAGTCCACCCAGGGGATTGAGGCTCATTTTGCGTAGCGGATAGGGCAAGTCCACCAGGCCGAAGTCCTGCATGCCTTTTCGCTTAGGGTACTGGGAGCGCTCGATGGTGATCCACTCAACCTGCGCGACCAGATAGCCTGCATCACTAGGCACGAGTACATAGCCGTTGATGCGCGGAAATGGCCGCGGCGTGCCCGTGTTCAGGGCAACGTTGTCGGGTGCTTCGATGTCCAGCAGCACCTTGATTTCGTCGGGCGAGACAAAGTCGATGCTGCCAATTCGCAAGGAGTCGGCGTAAGCGATGGGTGAGAAGCTCATATCAGGTCTGTCCCATCAAACACAGCACCTTTGGCTGCTGCTGGGGCCGGATGCGGGTCGGTGCCGTAGCGCTGCTTGAGCAGCTCGCTCATGCGGAAGGTGGTTTTGTCAATGGCGGCCTTGGGCAGGAAGGTTTCGGTCAAGGTTTGTAAATCCGCCATGGCCGGGCCGATCATCAGACTGATTTGCGAAGGACGCCCCAACTCTTCGTAAGTTTGCAGGATGCGACCGAGCGGATCGTCGTATGCAATCACCACCAGATGGGTGGATGGAATGGTGAGCATGTCGCGGATCACACGGTTGATGTGCTCGTCGCCAAAGCTGTAGCCATAGGTGATCATCGTGCTGTTGGGGCGACATACGGCGGCGGCGAGGTCCCGGAACAGCTCCACATAGGGGTAGTCCGAAGTTTCCCGATCCTTCGACGCATTGGGGTAAATCATGAGCTTGTGGGCACTGGCATCTTTTAGGCCAGGTGTCTTCAGGTATGGCTCGACTTCATCCACACCGAAAGGCAATCCGATACGGCGGATGTCCTTATCTGCCTGCACCCAGTCCACCGACCCATGCAGCTTCGTAAAGCGGGCCACCCCTTCCAGATAACGCGGCTCACCGCGAATGCCCGGCGGGTTGTAGTGCATGTCCAGATCCAGCCGCGACGAGCGGAAGATTGGCATCAGGTTGCCGAGGAAACGATCCAGCAGATGCAGCCCCGCCAGCTCGGCACCTGCCTCGATCAGACGGTCGTAGTTGGTTGTGAAGATGTTCAGCCGGTCTCGCACGCCGGTGCGGCTGGCGAAGCTCATCAAAAATGTCACCAAGACGTTGAACGCGTCCTCACGTCTGTCCTCTGCTGCCGTAGCAATGCCGGCTTCGCTTTCGAGGATCGACTTGGCGAAACCTTCCAACGTGGCGATCAGCTCCGCGCGCAATGTTTCGGCTTGTTCTGACTTGGCGAGTATCTCCAGCCCACGCAGCAATTCGTTGGCAGCGCGGAGCTGGTCTTCTAGGTTACCTGCTTCTCGCCCTGCTTTTTGGGCGGCTTTTTTCGCTGCTTTCTCGATTTCATCCCTATAGCTAGTCAGGTTTGCCTCGCTCATTCCAGCGGCTGGCTTACCCGTAGCCAGTCGGTGTACCGCGTGGGTCAACCCCGAGCCTGCCAGCAGGGAAAGATGCTCCGATTGGAATAAGGCAGTTAGCCATGGCTCGACACGGCTACGCAGTTCCTTGATGCTGAAATCTTGCTTTTGGGTTAGCCAGGAAGCTTCCGAGCCTTCACAAAGCTTGAACTTTCCGTCTTCGCCAGTGGCTTCAAAATGGATTGGCGTGTAATCATCCCTGACTTTTAGCGTGTTGCTCATGGCTTTAGCTCCCTATTTATTTTGGTTTGGCTAACAGTGCTTGACCCAGTTCGGTAAGTCGGTATTTTTGCAAACGGCTATTTGGTTTCTCCGGGCGGGTGTACTCAATGGCCTGGGTAGCCAGCAAGTCCCGCACTGTTTTGTTAAGGTGACCAGAAACCTCTTTTTGCCCCAACAACATAGATATTTCCGCTTTACTGGCAGGCTGGGTTTTCAGAATGAACAGTACCCGATCTTCCAACGACTCTGGCTGTGACTCTGGCTGTGACTCTGGCTGTGACTCTGGCTGTGACTCTGGCTGAGCCCTAACTTCCCCGGTTACTTGTTCAGTGACTTGCTCACTCAGGGGCCGCCACAGCACCGCTCTGAATTGATTGGCATCCCGTTCGTCAAGCAAGTCTATCTTTGGCCAGGCGTGCAAGGCCCTCGGGATGCCGGTACCCAGGCCGCGATAGGGCAGGATGTGGGCTGCGTGTTCGGCCAACACTTTGTTGCGACGGTTGGAGGTGCCAGTGCGCAGCTGTTCAGGGGTCAGGCTGTCTGGCAGGTGGCCGGGGCTGATGATCTCCACCCGGTCGGCAAAGATGAACAGGCGGATGGTGGCGTTGGTAAAAAAGTCCCGATGCACCAGCGCATTGATCAACAGTTCAACGAACGCTTCTTCGGGTACTTCCAGCAGACCCAAGCTATTAAAACCCTGGTCACCCTGCACATGGTGCAAATTGCGCCGTATGAAAGCCAGGCCGTGCTGGTATTGCTCTTCCAGCGTGCCTTGAATGTTTTCGCTGTCGAGGTAGCGGCTGTCTGACAGCTTGGTGCCCGGAAAGCAAACCGCTGCAATCATGCAAACATGCAGATGCCTTTCGGGGTTTTTGCCAAACAGCAAGATGCCGGCCAGGTTGGGAACACCGTCGGTAGCCAGCTTGAGGTTTTCAAACAGGGTGGGCAGTGGCAAACCATCTTGTTGCGGGCTTTGCTTGTAGCGGCGCTCAAAGTAACGGGTGAAGGCGCGTTCATCAATATCAGCCCAATGGGTGTCGCGCACTGGCACCTGGTCTGCCTGCAGCAGGCCGGATGCCTGGAACATGCGTTGCATTTCCTCACGGGCGGTGACGTGGCGTTTGTCGGCGCCGTTCTTAACCCAGACACGCCCTTGCAAATCCATGTAAGGCTTGTTGATGCCTGGCGATACTTCCACCACCAAGACCAACCCCTGGTCGGTCTGAATGTTCTGACTGCTGGGGCTCAGCGGTGGGCGAACATGCTGGCTGGCCGCATTGGACAGCAACTGGTTGAGGCGACCGATATCTTGCGGGGTCAGGCCGACAAGCTGACCATTGTCAGAGACGCCGATCAGGATTTGGCCACCCAGCCCGTTGGCCAGCGCAGCCAGTTCTGCCGCCAGAGAATCGGCATTGGTAAAGTCCCGCTTGAACTGATGCCGGCTGTCTTCGCCACGGGCAAGGAGCGTCTGGAGTTCGGCAGCTTCCATGCTTACGCCACCACAAACCGCAATTTGCTGGCGTCCTTGCCCTTGCAGTGCTCATTCAGGAGGGTTTCAAACCGTTTGCGCAGGTCCTCCGGCGTGGCTGGTGAGCCGCCTTGTAGCAAGGCTGATCTGATGTCATCGCCACTGAGTTCGATTTTTTCCAGGCCTGACAGGGCTTCCTGCACGGCGCTGACAAAGTCCGGGGTGATGGGGTCGGCAAGCTTCTTCGATGCAACAAACTTCTTGATCAACTCGCGGGCGGATGCCTTGAGCAGGTCAAGGTTGGCCTGAACTGTAGGGTCGTCCAGGTTGTCGAGCAACGTTTGCTGCCATCCGTCAAGTAGCCGGTCCAGTTCGTCGTCGAGTTGCTTGAGCACATTGACGGCTGGCAGAAAGTCACCTTGCTCGTTGGCAGGCCGAAAGCTGCAATGCGGGCAATAGGGGCTGGCAGCCAGCTCGGACTCCACCAAGGACGCGCAACTCTTGAGCTTGTCAAGCTTGTCATCGAAGACTGACAGTTGGCTGGTGGGCATCAGCGAAATGCCAGTCAGGGCACGCATGGCCACCAGGCGTGCATCTTTGCGGAGTGCCGATTTGGTTTTATCTTCTGCCACGCCCAGGCGAGCCTTGCTGTGCTGGGCAATGTAGGCTTTGAGGTAGTCCTTTTTGAGCTGAGTCAGGCTTTGCCGGTATTCGGCAGCGTGCTGTGCATTGCGATCCAGTGCGAGTTTGTCCAGGATGTCCTTGCGTGCGCTCTGCGCCTGTTTTACCCACGCGTGATCGCCAGGCAGCACCATCTCGGCTTGCGACAGGTAGGCGGCTGTACTACCCAACTCGTTCACCATGTCCAACAGCTTCTCGACGGAAGCCAAAACCTCAAGGTTTTTTTTCTGGGCGTCGATGTCGTCTGAGCCAATGCGCAAGTTCTTTAGTTTGCCAACCGTGTTGTACGGTGTCAGGCCCTCGGTGAAGGCCTTGAGCGCCTCCAGGCGGAGGCGCCAATTTTTAATTTCATCGTCCGTGAGCAGGGGCTTCCCCCAGAAGGTGAGCTTGCTTTGCAGGTCGGTGCCCGCTGCCAAAACGCGGCCGACCAGCTTGGAAACGGCTTCAAGAAGCTGCTTGACGGGTTCCTCTGAGCCTTGCGTGGCCAGTTGCGCCAAGCCGGGTGACAGGCCGAGCAGTTCGAACAAGGACCGCAAAACGGCGACGTTGATCTCTTTCGGGGCTTCAACATGCTTGAACTGCTTGAGTTCTTCGAGTCCGCGTTCGGCAAGCAGCGTGATCTTGCCAGAGTCGATCTTGTCGCCAGTGATGGCTAACACGATGTCGCCGGAATAGACGAGGCCACCTAGTACAGCTACCAGCAGGTCTGGCTCCAGGCGGAATTTCACCGGGTGGAAGTACTCCACGTCGGTTTGTCCGTTCAGCAGTTCGCTACGGTTAAGCACCTGGCCATGTCCCTTGGCCTTCAGGCGGGTCAGCACTTCTTGTGCGTAGCGTGAGCGGCCGGGCTCGATGCGATCACCATCGAGCATCTCCAACGCGTCAAACACGGCGTTAGCGTCTTTGGTGCGGGCGCCGCCGGCCAGCGCCTTCAGCGCATTGCCAACCAACTGCTTTCGGTTGGCTTCGGTCACCAGCACCGGGAAGCTTGGGTATTCTGGTGAGTCTTCGGCAAACCGCTGATTGAGCGCCAGGCCACTCACCACGTTGACGATGTCGCGGAAGTTGGCGCGTTCGTCAGAGCCCAGACGCAGCCTGTCCCGGAGGTTGACGCCTTTGGCCCAATCTTGCAGGCTCTTGGATTTGCCTTGGTAGGTGACCTCAAAGGCAGTCATTTGCTTTTCGCCCAGCCACTTGCTCATGTCACGCAAGGCGTCTTTGGCTTTGTCGAGATAAACGGCTTTGGCGCCGCCGCTGGCGGTGGATGCCAAGACCTGCGCCGCCGCATAAAATGCCAAATGGCGCTTGATGGCTTCGTCCAGCCCTTTTAGCCGGATGAACACCTCATCCGACTTGTTTTCGTCGCGAAAACGGGGCGGCTCGAACGGCTGAATAAAGTAAACGTAAAAATCTCGCTCAGGCTGAGCGGTTGGCCGATCGTTTGGCGCACCGAAGAACAGATAACCGTTGCGTTCAACACGGTGGTCTTGCCACTCGATCTGGTACTGCCAAATTTGATGACCGGTGACGTATGTGCTTTCGTCAGTACGCTCCATGAGCTGCTTGATGGCGCCGTAGTAGGCACGGTCCAGCGCGTCATCCGACAGGGCTTCGGCACGCTTTTCGATCTGAGCGTCATAGTCGACATCCTTCTTGAGGTCGAGGTAATACTGCTCGGTGTCAGGCGCTTTGGAGATGAACTGGCCGTTGACTGTTTTGACGATCTCCCGCAGCGTAGTCTGCACAGCGGTGAGCAGATCGTCGGCTGGGTCACCGCCCATGTCCTCAATGCCGGGTTGGTAAAGGCACAGGGTGTCGCGCAATTCTGCGGCTGTTGGCCCGACCGGAACGTAGATATCGCCCCCCGTGGTGAGTCGGTGCACTGACAGCCCCGCGATCACGCGCTGTGCCATGGCTTTATAGGGTGGGCGGGTGAATGCCTTGAGCACGCGCTCGGTCAACACCTCTGACACCTTCAAGACCGGACCAATGCTAGGGTCTGAGCGGAGCACTGAATTTGAGGTCACGGTGTCCCAAAACTTGTCATAGCCGATAAGGCCTGGGCGGTCATTGGGAACCTCGTCATTCAAAACAGCCTGAATCTGGTCGCGCAAAGTCACCAGTGCGCCTCGTTTTTCTGTAAAGATCAGCCGCTCAAAGGTGCCGATGTACTCGGGGTGAACGGGGAACAGCCGCACGTACTCATCCATGCGTTCATTCATGGAGCTGTAGAACTTGGCGAACTTGGTGAGGTAGGTCCTGATCTTGTTTTGCTGGTCAGCGCTCTTTTTCAGCAGACGTTCGGCGACCACAAAGCTGACGTCTTGCCGAGCCAGCAATACTTGGGTGAACCGGTCTTTCACACGGCGCAGGCTGTCGGCGACATGCTGGAAGCGGTTGCTGTCAAAAATAGCCTCTTGGACACCAGCCACGAAGCGGAAACGCAGGTGCTTGGTGACCTCACCGATTTCACGCAGGAACGACAGGTCCAGCACCAGATCGTGATCTTTGCGAGATCTCAGGTAATCCAGAAATTCGTCGACCACCAACAGCACGCCGTGGTTGGGGTGAACCTCGGTAAATGCGGCCATCATTTCTTCGAACGCAGCCTTGTTGTTGACCACCTTGTCTGCAGCCGGGAATGAGTAGCTCACGCCTTGTTTTTCAAGGAAACCTTCGAGCTCTTGGGTGATGATGTCCCGCAACGACATCTGACTGGAAATCTCGATGCGGTGGACCTTGAACTTGCCCGCAATTTTTTCGGCAGCAGCAGCAACCTTGGGGTGACGGATCATGGGCTGATAGGCAGCGTCTTCAGCTACCAGCGAGAGAACAGACATCAAGTGGGACTTACCGGTGCCGTAGTTGCCGACCACCAGAACGCCCATGTGGTCAACGGACTCAT
>Ga0210044_10005590_pt1 | contig 16930 bp, 10 predicted proteins | sample CryGey13umfilter_2_FD_183959 | JGI IMG/M metagenome (GOLD analysis project Ga0210044, IMG submission 183959) | Groundwater microbial communities from aquifer in Utah, USA - Crystal Geyser 4/9/14 3 um filter (SPAdes) (version 2) | ecosystem: Environmental > Aquatic > Deep subsurface >...
GCCGCCGCAGTACGGGCCGTACTACCGCGATCCCGATTACGGCGGTTGCTGGATGAGCGCCATGTGCGCCCACGTGAACTTCCACCTCGCCACGCCGCCTCAGTTGACCTCGGTAACCGTCGCTCCGACTTCCGCCACCGTCCTCGTCGGCGCACAGCAGCAGTTCACCGCGACAGCCGCTTACTCGGACGGCAGCCAGCAGGACGTGACCGGTCAGGCTCCCTGGACCAGCGGGAATCTAGGCGTAGCCAGCGTCTCAGCGGGCCTGGCTACTGGTGTCGCTGCGGGCAGCACAAGCCTCACAGCCTCCTTCGGTGGCTTCTCCGACTCGGCCACTCTCACCGTCACCGCCCCCGGAACCGAGGTCATGACCATCCTCCGGGCCAACTACGACGGCCGATTCCTGCAGGTCGAGGCCACCAGCTCCCAAGCCCCGAACGTCACACTGAAGGTCACCACCGACACCGGGATCTCGGCCGCCATGGTCTATGCTGGCGGCCAGCTCTACACATACAAGAAGAAGCTGAAATCGTCACAGCTCCCGGGCACTGTGACCGTCACCTCGACCGGCGGAAGCACCGATTCTGTGTCCTTCCCCTATCCGTAAGAAGGGGCGCCCTTCGCCAGCGCGAGTCGCAGACAAACTACGAGAGCGGCATGCCACGGCGTGCCGCTCTCGCTGTGTCTCGGAGTGCGCAGCCCAATCGGCGGGGCTGCGTCTGCCATGTCCGTTACAGCCCCTTCTTCAGCCCCAGCCCTTTGTTCGTCCTGTCGAACGCGGCCTGCCACGTCTTCTGCATCTTCAGCGCACAGCGCATCGCGTCGATGTTCTCGGGGATGACGATGGCTTCCTGGGGGATCATGTTGGTCGAGAAGAGCCGGCGGCCGCCTTTATCGAGGTAGATGGTCTCTTCCCAGACCGGCACTTCGTACATGTCGCCGCGGTTGGCGCCACGGTCGCGGTTGTAGTCGAAGATGTGTGAGGTGGAGACGAACCCGTCCTCCAGCCGGAAGATCCGGAGGCGTGCGTTGGCCTTGAACAGGTCAATGACCTCGTCCTTGGTCATCTTCCCCTTGGTCTCGAAGACCATCGTGGTCGCGTGGCCGAAGCAGACGGGCGCGGTGACCACGGAAGTGATGCACTTGATGTGTGGCGAGACGATGCCGAAGTCTGTCGCCTGGTGGCTGGGGATCTTGTCGGGCAGCAGTGCATCCACGGGACCTTTATGCGTCTCGGAGACGTCTGCCGCGCGCCGGATGATCAGACAGATCATCTCCTTCAGCCCCACGGCGTGGTCAACAGCCATCGCCTGGCGCGCGATGCCGGTGGTATTGCACGAGAGGCACTTGAGGTAGTCTTTCCCGTAGGCGGCGTCGTAATTCGCCATGGTGTTGAACAGCGTCTCGGCGACCTCGTGCGTCTCGCCGCCCTGAAACACGGCCTTCACGCCGTGCTCCACATACTTCTCCTTGTTCCTTGCGCCGATGCCGGGGCTGGTGGCGTCGGCGACCATCGCCACTTCCTGCAGGAGGTCTTCCAGCAGGCCGGCCACCTTCACCCCGGCCGACTTGAGCGCCGGCACAGCGTCCTTGTGGCCGGCAAAGACGGGGTAGCCCTTCCCCGACTCGACCAGCGCGCGAACGGGAAGCGAGGGGGCGACATCAACCACGCCGACCAACTCCATGTCCTCCTGGAGTGCGACACCATCCGCGATACGTTCACCGATGGTGCCGTAGCCGACGACACCGATCTTCGCTTTCTTCGGCATGTGGATCTCCCTCCAAGAGGCGGAATGCGGAATGCCAATCCCCGGGGCAACGCTCAGGAAAGACGCCGAGCCGACGCCGGAAACAGATTGGCTGGGGATTGCCGTATTCCTTCTCGCCTTCCGTCCGGGCCCTGCATGCCCTACGACGGCGCCGAGATGGCTGCTCGCATGAACCGCGACCGCAGCGACCCATCGAGCTGCCGAACGCTGTCATTCACCCGGTCCGCACTGGGTGATCGTGCGGCTGCGTCGCAAAGCTCAGTGGCGATCTTGGCGAGCAGCTCCATGAACGCATGGGCGACGTTCACCGGCAGCGGGGAGCCCAACGCCAGTGCATGAGCCGCACGCACCATCAGGTTGCGGCGCGTCCACAGACTCAGATAGTTGCTCAGGGCCGCGGCCTCACCGGGCGGGACGACGCCGGCTGGCGCGGTTCGTTCGCCGCCAAACAACCGGACAACCTGCTCGGCGTCAGTCAGGTTGCCGCAGGCCAGGAACCGCGGTCTGCTCGCCTCCACCGACTGGTAAAGGCGTTCACCGACGTCGAGCGTGGCGCCGTCCAGAAGAGCGTTTTGCACCAGCGCTCGGGCTGCGGCACCCATGGACTCCGCCGGCGCAAAGGCGTCCCGGTGTTGCAGCGTTTCGCAGGCGAACTGGAACGCCCGCCGGTGTCGGAGTTCCCACGCGGCAAGCTCGGCCACCGTTGCCTCCAACGCCGCCACGCTCCGGTAGTCCTCTTCGGTGAAGGGCTCGCCTTGCCCCAACCCGGGGCAGGAGAAGTCGGCGTCGATCTGGCGTCGTGGATAGCCATCACGGACAAGGGGGTACAGCCGGCAGTAGACTGGCCGATCCTCATAGATCGTGCAGCGCTCGGCCCGATTCTGGAAGACGCAACGGCTGTTCTCGCGCCGGAGATAGCCGCCGGTGTCAGCTCCGGCGTCCCCGCTGGCCTGGTCGGGAGGCTCAACGGCAGCGCCGTACTTGCGGAGGAACTCCGTCTCGCCAGCCAACACAGCCACCCGGTACGAGCAGCACCTCCCGCACCCCGGAACGCAGCGGAACCGCAGGGGAGTGACGAACGAAGTCGGAGTCGGGCAAGCAGTCATCCTACCCTCCAGGCATGTCGGGCGGCACCTGCACCATCAGCCTCTCTGCCACCGCGGCCGCAGTGGGCGCGAAGTGCCACTGCAGTCCCTGCGGTGCCCTCCAGGGAAGTCCGGCGTCCTGATTCGCGGCAGTAAAGTGAATCACCTCTTGCCGAGTCAACCGACACGGGGCAAACTCCCAGAACGAACCCGGCAATGGCCGTGGTCCAATACAGAGGCCGGAGGAAGTGCTCCGGCGCACGCTTCGGAAGGAGGGAGGCCGTTCAGTACCGGGCTGTGGACCGGTCCGTTCGGGAGGTTGCCGCGCGAAACGTTAAGGAACAGCGACGGCGTCCCGGCCGAGCGGCCGTGTCCCTGGGAGGACTGAGCATTCTGAAGAGGGCGGCTCAGCGTCCCGATTCGATAACGTCAGTGGCTGTGGTCACAGAGATGCAGCCGGTCTCTTGCCCGCCACCCCTCGAAGGAGAGAATAGCACTATGCGTCGCACCCAAATCGTCGCCCTGCTGGTGGTGCTGGCCCTGGCAGTTGCCAGGGTCCCCACCTTCGCTGCAGACATTGTTGGCATGCCCGTCGGCAACCAGCCCAAGGCCGGTAATGTAGAGTTCAACTACATCTACTGGCGCGAACCGGTCCCCGGTCTCAGCCACATCGGCGTCGCCGAGCTCTACTACGGTGTCACCGACCAACTGGAGATCAACGCCCTGACCTTCGCTCCCCAGGGAATGGGCTCCAAGACCGAGCTCAACTTCTCCTACGCGGTCGTGCCCGAGACGGCCGAGAAGCCCTCGCTCATCGTGGGCGCTACCAACCTCAACGAGGTCGCCAGCCGAGGACTGCCGGGACAGCCCCCGTTAGCAAAAGCCTCTCCGTTTGTCCTGTCTGCCTACAACGTCAGAGTCCCACAGGGCGGGCCGCCGAGCCTCAACAACCCCTTGATCCGGCTCCACCTGGGATACGGAACAGAGATCCACGGAGACGAGCTCTTCGGCGGCGTGCAGTTCCTGGTTGACCCGCACCTTGGCGGCGCCATCCTCAACTACCAGGGACAGCCTGCCTACATGCTGACCCTGATCCCGCAGCCCGGAACGCCGTTGGAGATCACCGCCGGCACACTCCAGGGCGAGAAGTTCCTGCGCGTCGGCTACATCTGGGCCCGTTAGTAGTAGTCGGTTGACCTGAAGCGCACCTGCGGGAGGGTGGATTCCAGCGAATCCCCCTCCCGCTTGCTTTGTCCGGGCGCGGGTTGCCCCCAGGGGCTCAGCCGCTCACTGTCCACCCGCGTCCGCGTCGCCCTTGCCTGCAGCCTTCCCCTGCCCCTCCTCCACCACCTCGACCTTGCCGTCCCGGGCGACGATCAGTGAGTGCTCGGAGTCCTTCACCCGCGCGGCGATCTCGTAGCCGCTCCCGACGAGCTTGTAGGACTCCAGCTTGTGTCCCTCGAAGCTGTTGAGGATTCGCTCCCGGCCCTCTTCGGCCAACTCAAGGCCCTCGAGCGTCTCCAGCTTCACCTTCTGCGGGTACTCGGTGGACAGCTCCATCGCTCGGGTCAGCGCCATCATGGAGCCATGCGCCACGATGATCGCCTGGGAGTCGGCTTTGGACTTGCCGCCCACGTTGGTCAACGACGCGAGCCCGGCCAACGGCGCCACGATCGTCTTCTCCTCGAACGTGCTGAGCGCCAGCCGGAGAACCTCGCCGAACGAGTCTCCAGAGAGCTCGTCCGCGAGCTTCTTCATCAGCTCGGCGGTCTCGGGCGTCAGGTCCTGCACGTTCCCCTTGAGTTGGCCGCCGAACAGTTCGGCGAGTTTGCCGGCTGTGACGGGCGTCTCCGTGGCGCCGTCACCCACAGTTACCTGACCTTCCAGGCATTCCACCTCTGCCCCGTCCGTCTCACCGGAGGTGCTCACGCCAAGGACGGTGCCCTTGACGGTGACCACGCTCCCGCGACAGTGCACCTCCAACGGCGGCTTGGCGCCGCCGGCTGGCCTTACCTTGGCCCACAGCCGGCCTTGCTGGAGGTCGCAGGCGAGGCTCCTGGACTTGGACTCCGTGTCGTAGCCGGCGGTGTAGACCATAAGCTGCGAACTCTCATCCAGCTTCAGGCGGGTGCCGTTGAACGCGCGAAGCGTCACCGACGCCCCTCCGGCCGTTCGGACGGCATCGGCACTGCCGACCAGTTGGCCGCCTCCGAGGGGGGTCCAGATCTTGCGGAGCGGGGTGGACACCTCGACAGTGCCTGTCAGGCTGACGACCTGGAGGCGCGGCCGGCGACTGACCTGCCGGACTCCGTCGCAGAGGAGACCCAGCACAAGCAGGCCGGCGACGGCCAAGGCGAGTCGCTTCCCCACGTCGAGGCGCTCAAGCTGGCAGACCTCTTTCGTCACTGCCATCCGCTCGCGGATCTCGCGAACGTCGGTGTCTTCCAGCTTGTAGTCGCCCACCGAGGGCAGCGGTTGGTACTCGTGCACGTTCCAGGAAACGGTCACCGCTGGCGGCCGGATGACCGAGTGCTCATAGCCCGCCGGAATCGTGCCGGAGACGAGGTCGTTGATCACCATGACGCCACTGTCGTAGCGCTTGTCGGGGTTCTTCTCCAGGAGTTTCTCGATGATCCCTTGCACGTGGGGCCGCGCAGCCGACGCCGGCGGCGGCCGGTGGCCGAGGATCGCCCGACCCAGTTCCTCCGGGTTCTCGCCGCGGAAGGGCACCTGGCCGACCAGCATGCCAAACCACAGAGCGCCGACTCCGTGCAAGTCCGACCGGGAGTCGCCAGGGGCGCCCTGTAGCACCTCGGGCGCCACGTAGGGCGAGCCCAGCTTGCTGCGAATGTGCCCCAGCCCGTAGTTGATGACCTTCACTGTGCCGTCGTCCAGCAGCATCACGTTGTACGGAGTGAGGTCGCCATGCACAGCCCGCTGCGTCGCCGCGTAGTCGATCACGTGGCAGAGCTGCTCAATGATGGGGTTGGCTTCCTCTTCCTCCAAGTGGCGCTTCTCGTCCAGGAGTTGGCGGAGGTTGCGCCCGCGGAAGTTCTCCGTCGCCACGTAGTAGAGCCCGTCCACTTCGCCGAACTCGAGCACCTTGGCGATGTTCGGATGATCCAGTCGCTGAGCCGCCGTCAGCTCATCCGTGAACCGTTGAATCGCCTGCGCCCAGTGCTCCTGATCCACCTTCTCCGGCTGAGCGAACCCGCGGAACACCACTTGCTCGCCGGTCTCGGTGTTGGTCGCGGCATACACCTTCCCCATGGGCCCGCGCCCCAACTCCTCGCCCAGCTCGAACTTGCCGATCCTCGTACTCGCCATTGCGGGATCTCCCGTCGCGCGGTCGGTACCAACGGACGCAATGGTACCGGGGTTAGGCGAACGCGTCAAGCGGCTGCGCGCAGTGTGCGAGCCACGCCACGACGTGTGGTCTGCTATACTCGCGAAGGTTAGGAATACACCGAAGCTATTGCACAAGTTCGACGCCTCTGCGTGCACAGCAGTGTGTTGGGTGCTCACCACACGCCCCCGGGTGAAGTTCTGCGAACTTCCACTTCGGTGTATTCCTAACCTTCGCGACTATACCACGCAACACGGCAGCGCCGAGAGCGGGTGGCTGCATCACTGGGTGACCGAATGCGTTCACCGGTCAGCCCGAGTCTCTTGACGGAAGTGAGCCCTGCGCTACCCCTCCGCCGTCACCGTCACCTCCACAATCTCACCGAACCGCGCCCTTCCCTCGGCACCGACTTGCAGCCTCAGCTTCAGCGTCCCTTGGAGTCGGTCGGTACCCCTCGTCGCCGCCAAGTGCCCGCTGCCCTGGAACGCTGTGTCGGCCGCCAACGGCACGTTGGTGTTGCCGACGCTCAGGGCCACGTTTCCGCGCAGCCATGTCGCTTCGGCGGTGTTGCCCGCCCACGCCTCCAACTCGACGGCCTTGCCCGTCGGGAGACGGATCTCGACCGGGGCGCCCGGCGCCGTCGGCAGAGCGACCTCCTGCCACGCCCCACCCTCGGAGCGGACGCGGAGTCGCTCAAAGACCGCGTTCAGGTAGCGCAACGGACCCGCGCCCGGCCAGGCTCCGCCTGCGGGGTCGATCAGCGGGCAGTTGGCGGAGGTCAGCGCCTGTCCGGCCGTTCGCACGTCGGGGATCTTGCCTTGCTTCACCAGCCGCTGGTACTCCGAGCGCAGCCGCAGGTACTCGCCCACCCACCCACCGGGGTTGCTCTCGGGTGTGAACTCGAGCCAGGCATCGGGCTTGCGCGTCTCGCTTGCGGCGAACTTGGGCCCAGAGCCGCTGCGCCGTCTCGGCGACGGGCCGCGGCACGTTGTTGGGGTCCACCAGGCCGCAGTCGCTGTTCTCGCCGACGCGGAAGCCGCCCGGGTACCACCACACGAAGCTGCCCCAGGCCCCGGATTCGCACTGCATCTCCCACCACTGCCTTCCTTCGTCCGCCTGGTACTGGTACTTCGCGGGAGTGAAGTGGACCATCTCGTCTCGCCAGTCGGTGCCGGTGGGATAGATGGGCATGCCAAACTCCATCCACACCACTGGCTTTCGGCCGAAGAGGAAGCTCAGCATTCGGGGGCAAAGCCCCCGGCTCGACACCCACGCCTGAGGCGACACCTTGCCGTACGACGGCACGTCATACCCCTCCGGCCCGGCCCAGTCCATGAAGTGCAGCACCGAGGGTTGCTCGACCGGCTTGAACGCCTGCACCCAGTCGGGAGTGCTGCCGCGGAAGCCGACCAGGCGCCACGGATCCTCGCTGCGAACCACCGCGGCTGAGTGCCGGTACTCGATGCCCAGTTGGTAGTCCATGAAGGCGCGATAGGCCGCCGCCACCGCCCGCCAGGCGCCGTCCGCTGCGAACCATGCGTCCGGGGGGGGCGTCGACAGTTCCCTCGGCACCCCGGGGCAGCGCATACCCGAAGGCGGCTTCGGCCTGCTCGAGGCTGCCATACTGCTGCACCAGCCAGTCGCGCCAATGCGGCGTGTATGCCTTGCGCGCAGCGCCGTAGTACGGCTCCCAGGCGATGTCGTAGCCCATCAGCGCCGGGTGGTGGCGCACCGCGCGAATCACCCGCCGCGCGCCCTCGTCGTCGCGGCCCCGGGGATCAAGCCCGCCCACGAACAGGAGCACCTTGAGGCGGTGCCGCTGGCAGCGCCAGAGGAACTCCTGCAGGTTGCGCAACTGCGGCGTGTCCTCACTCGTGCCCCAGTGGATCTCGGCCCCAACCGCCGCAATGGCACGGCAGCCCCATCGCTCCAGTTGGGCCAGGTCGGCTTCGAGGACGCTGGGCTGGTAGGACACCGGGTCGAGCCAGCCGTTCGCGTACACGTCGGTCGGCGTCCCGCCCAGGTTGTGCGGCCAGTAGTTCACGCCGACGGGGCGCCAAGGCTTGCCGTCGAGAAGGAAGCGCCCCCCTTCGCGCCGAACGACCTCGCTGGCGGGCGGCTGTTGCGACCGCGCCCGGACCATCAGCGGGTGGGTGACGGTGTCCGTGGTCCTGCCGCCTTCGGTCAGGACCGTTATGACCGTGTACTCGCCCACCGGGAGCGGTGCCGGTCCCAATCCAGCGAGCGCAGCCGGAGGCGCGGCTGCCAGGGCCACCGATCCGACGGTGAGGTGGTGCTCCGCAGCGTCCGCCGCGAGTACCGAACTCGTGTGCGTGCCCGAGAGCCCCCAGCGGAACTCCACCGCATTCTCCAGCCGCACCTCAGCGCCGGGCGCGCCGCGGCCCTTCGAGGCATTCTCTCGCCAGTACGCGAACGCCTGCGGCTGAAGCACGCAGTACCGCCACTCCGGTGTCAGCGACACAACGCCCACCCAGCGCGAGTCGTCCTTCTCCCTGATCTCCAGGCTCAGGTCACGGGTCTTGTCATCCCCCTTCGCCCAGAAGCACACGAGCTGCTCACCCGCTCTGGCGGGTGGCGAGTCGAAGCGCCGGTCAAGCGACCACCAGCCGTTGCCGAAGTGCGGCACAACGGAGGTTGCCGCGGGTCGGTGGTCCGGGGCCTCCCCTGCGAGGCGCACCGCCGCGGGTCGCTTCGCGTCTCCGCCCAGCGTCTGCTGCCAGTTCGCCAACTCCTGGTCAGACCAGGCGACGACGGGCCGGGCGTCGCGCCCGAAGTCCTGCAGTTTGGCCTGGGTGTACTGCTCCCACGTGATCCAGCCGGCTTGCCCGGGGTAGAAGAAGCTGCCGAAGGCCGGCGCCGCGAGGCTCACCAACACATCGCCCTGCTGCCCCCAGCGCTTCAGCGGCAGGAGCGCGCCGGCCGGCAGTCGCCGCAGATCGGCCGCCAAGTACCGCAGGCCGGGGAACGTCAACGCGCCCTCTTCCGCCAGTGCTCGCGAGGTCAACGGCGCGACAGTCAGTCCCGCCGCCCGCAACACCCGCGTCAGTTCGGTGAGCTTCGAGGCCGGCTCCGCCCCGGGCATGTCGTCACCCAGGTAGAGACCGACGCACCCGCGTTTCCCCTGAGGGTACGCGCGCGCCCCGGCAGCCGGAGCCGCAGGGGCGGCTACCACCTTCACCTCCGCAAACTCGGCGTCGAACTCCTCCGCCCGCAGCGTCGCCCAGCCGTCGCGCACGGCAAGGACGCCTCCGAAGAGGTAGCCGTGCTTTGCGACCGACCGCCCCGTCGCAACCTCGGTAATGTCGCCGATGATCCCGTCACGGGTGAGCGACAGCCGCAGTCGGTAGGTCTTGCCGTACTCCCACGTCCCCCCAGAGCTGGCTGCAATGGGAGTGAGCCGCGTCACACCGGTGCCCTGCGCCTGATGAACGCCCTGGCAGCGCTCCATGAGTTCCGTGTAGCGCTCGCCTCCCGGCCCCTCGACTATCCCGAGCACCCACAGGTTGCCCGAGTCACCGCTCACCATCACCCCCGCCGCGGCCCAGCCGGCCGTAGCCCGCCGCCGCTTGACGACCACCGTCGCCTCAACGGAACCCTCGCCGATGACATACGGCTGACCGGTGAGACCGTACAGTGCACGCCCGTCGCTTGCCGCCTCGTAGGTGCCGTCCTCGACACGCCACTCGCCCACCGCCAGCCCCTCCGCCCCTGCCCGCACTGCCCCGAGCGCCATCGTTAGCCACAGGATCCACTTACGCGCAGCCATTGTCGCAGACCTTTCCCTCGCGTCGCCTGTTCGGTATGCCGGGTGCCATTCCCCGGCGTCCTGCCGGGTTGACGTGACGACCCGTGGCAGACACTCCGGTTCCGCCGTACCGCGCCTGTGGGACACCTCTTCGACGCGCCCCGGAGGATGTTCTGTCGTTCGTCCGCCCCTCTTGAAACCGGTTGCCCAACCTGTCACGGAATCCGCGACGAACTACACGACCGTCTGCCCGGCATCCGGGCGTGGGAGCGGAACACTGGGGAGGACCATTGAGAGCGGCGCCGCGCCGGCTGCTGCCAAGACGTAGGGCAGATTCTCCCTCACTGCCAGGTAGCTGGTCGTCCACAGCGAACGCAATACCCACAGCCCGGCTGGGACGGAGCCCTGCCCCACAACTATTGTCGAGAGCCGTGAGCGGGTGGTGCGAAGCGACCGCGCCGCTACGCCGTGAAGAACCGAGGATTGAGCCATGGATTGCATGAAGAGAGACTGTATGAGGGCTGCCTGTCTGGCACTGGTGCTTGCGGCCGCTGGCGCGTATGCTGAGTCGCCCGCGGCGAAGGTCGCGGTGTCGGCCGGGGCGCGGTCGGTCGGGAGGGGGCGGCCGGTCGCGATCACTGCGACGGCGCGTCTGGCCGACGGCAAGCCGGCGGTGGGTTGGCGGCTGCTGCCCTACGTGAACGGCGCCCGCTGGGGGTCGCATGAGACGGCCGATGCGCAGGGGAAGGTGCGCTTCCTTTTGCCGCTGCCGCGACCCGGGACGGCGCGGCTCTGCGTCGCGGCGAGGAAGCCGCTGCCAAAGCCGGAGGACTACTGGATCTGGCCCGCACCGGCTCAGGGCGTCGTGGGCGTGGTCTACCTGCAGCGCGTCTTCTCGCTGCCCCAGGGAGCGAAGAGCGGGACGCTGTGGTTGGCTGTCGATGACTCCGCGATCGTGTACCTCAACGGGGTGAAGGTCGCGGAGAAGGGCGGCTGGCACGACAACGCCCCGGTGGCGCTGGCGGCCGCGGCCTTCCGCCGCGGCGAGAATGTGCTGTCTGTCGAGGCGAACAACGGAGCGGGGCCGTGCGGTCTGCTGCTGCGGCTGACGGCCGAGAGCTCGACGGGCGAGACGCTCGTCGTCACCAACGACCAATGGCTGGGCTTCACGCAGAAGCCCGACGGCTGGCCGGCTGCTGTGGCGGGTGGCGAGAAGGTCGGTCGCTTCGGCGACTCGGCCTCGGGCGTGTGTACGCCGGAGCCGTGGCCGACGCTCGGCCGGTCTGACCTGATCGCCGGGACGCCGTTAGCGCAGGGCGCCGCGGTGTCCAACGAGGTGACCGTCGAGGTGCGCAAGCGGGCCCTCCAGCGGCCGCCGACCGACCCCGACCACCTCGTCTGCGTGCAGTGGGAGGAGTGGTTCACGCCGCAAAACTGCTACTGGCAGACGGCTCAGGGCGTGCCGTTGATGGGGTTCTACGACTCCTCCCTGCGCGACGTCGCTCGCCAGCATCTGATCTGGTTCATCGAGTCGGGTGTTGACGCGATTCTGGCCGACTGGTCGAACCACATTTGGCAGGCGAAGAGCTGGGACGAGATTGGGCCTGGCAGTAAGCAACTTCTCGCGACCAGCGCGTTGATGATGGACGAGATGGCGGCGATGCGCGCCGAGGGCTACGCGGTGCCGAAGATGACGTTCCTCGGCGGCATCAGCTACGCCCGGCCCGAGGGCCCCGAGGCGGTTAACGGCGAGCTTCGGTGCGTCTGGGACGACTATGTCGCCAACCCGAAGTACAAGGGGCTGTGGCAGCACTTCGACGGCAAGCCGCTGATGGAGCTCCTCGATTGCAGCGCGTCGTACCTGAAGGAGAGGATCCAGCTCGACGACCGCTTCACCATTCGCTTCGTCGGCTCCCCCCAGGATGTCAGCAAGACGAACGAACTGGGGCTGTGGTCGTGGATGGACTGGCAGTACCCGGCGCCGACGCGGGCCGGCGGGGTGGTGGAAGCCGAGACGGTCTCGACCGGGTCCTTCGGCGGCGAGGGATGGTTGGGCGCCACCGCGCGAGGTCACCGCAACGGCGCCACGCTCATCGAGGACTTCAACGTCGCCCTGCGGGACCGGCCGCGGTTCCTCCACCTGCACCAGTTCAACGAGTTCGCGGGACAGCCCGAGGGCGCTGGCTATGGGCCGGAGCACAACCGGTACGTGGACTCGTACAGCGCAGATCTGTGCGACGACATCGAGCCCACGTCAATGACCGCGCCAGCCTACCGCAGTGACGGCGGGTGGGGCTACTACTACCTCAACCTGATCCGCGCGCTGGTCGACCTGTATCGCCAGCCCACGCCGGAGACGACGGTGCTGGCCATATCGGAGCCGACGCCCGCCGCGCCCGGTCACAGCATTGCGCCAGTCGTGAAGGCCGGGCCGCTGACGGTGAAGTGGGTCTACGCCGGGCGTCGTCCGGCGACCTGCACGCTGACCCTCGACGGGAAGGTGTTGGCGGAGCGAGTGACCGGCGAGGGGACGACTGTGGACCTGAAGGGCGTGGGCGCAGGGCGCTACCTGCTGCGCCTGACGGCCGAAGGGACCAAGGCGCGCTACCGACTGTCGTGGACCGAGGACTCCTTGCCGCTGGCGACGCTTGCGCCCGCGTTCGCCGAGGTGCCGATCACCATTGAGCCGGCGAACCACTGAGGCACGACGCCGCCTCACCGGTGCCCTCCCTCGCTCCGCGCAGTATCATCAAGCAGACGGTGTCCTCAACGAGAGCCCGTGGAAGGGAAGATGGTACCCATGTCGCCTGCGCTGGTCTGCGCGCTCGGCGCGTTTGTAGTGCTTCCTCCGGCGGCGGCCGAGGCGGCGGCCGCTCCCACCGGCCGTGGGGTGAAGATCCTCACCCCGCAAGTGCAACGGTACGCCTGTTGCGAGCTGTCGGCGGAGGTCGCCGGCGACTGGCAGAACCCGTTTGACCCCGACCAGATCGACGTGTCGGCTGCGTTCACTGCGCCGAGCGGCGGCCGGCTCACCGTGCCTGGGTTCTGGTACCAGAGCTACGCGGAGACGGCCCTCGACACCAAGCCGCGGGAGCGGATCGAGTTCCTGAAGTTCTTCCTGACAGAGAAGGAGTGGCCTGAGGGCACCCCGGTCGAGTTCTTCCTCGACGACGTGGCGTTCCTCGACGAACAGGGGCGCGAGGCGCCGCTGGACGACATGGAGCAGGACGCCGCGCCCAAGTGGGGCGGCGCGGCGGCGGCGCCGTTGACGTGGTCGGAGGAGGTGGTGCATGGCGGGAAGCGGTCGCTGCGCTGCGCCCCGACCATCGACGCCGAGGAGAGCTGGCCGTCGGCGATCCGTCAGTTCGGCGAAGCCGACTGGACGCGGTACCGAGGCGTCGCCCTCTGGGTGTACCCGCGCTGCCGGACGCCCATTGGGCCGGTGCATCTCTATTCGCACGACGCGGCCTACGGCAACTCGGAGATCATCGGGTGGCAGCCCGGCGCCGGCGTCCTGGAAGCCAACCGGTGGAACCGGCTGGAGTGGCGGTGGCGCGACCCGCCGCCGCCGATCAAGCTCGAACCGAAAGGCAAACCGAAATGGCGCGTGCGCTTCACCCCTGTCGAGACCGGCCGCTATCGAGTGGTGGTCTCGGCGCGACAGGCCGGGCAGTCGGTGGCGGCTGAGCCGCAGGAGTTTGAGGTGACGCCCTCCGACCTGCCGGGCTTCATCCGCGTCAGCAAGGATGACCCGCACTACTTCGTCTTCGACAACGGCACGCCGTTCTTCCCCCTGGGTCACGACGTGCCGTGGGGGCTGGCTGACGTTCGGGCGTACTTCCCCAAGATGAAGGCGCACGGCGAGAACGCCACCTACTTCATCCTCTGCCCGTGGGATCTGTCCTTCGAGTGGAAGGAGTTGGGCGTCTACGACCTGGAGCGTGCCGCGCGGCTGGATCGCGTCTTCGAGGCTGCCCGACAGAACGGCATCTACGTGAAGCTGTCCTTCGACATCCACGATGCACTGCGCCCCAGTCGCCTTTGGAACGAGAACCCCTACAATGCCGCACGCGGCGGCCCCTGCGCCGGGCCGAATGACTACTGGACAGATCCCGCAGCGTGGGAACACTACCGCAAGCGCGTCCGCTACATTGCCGCTCGCTGGGGCTACAGCCCAAACCTCATGGGCTGGGAGCCGGTCGCCGAACTGGACGGCGCCACGCAGTGCGGCGAGGGCGAGGGCTGGGGCTACCCGAAGCGCGCGGGCGGCGAAGCCGTGTCCGCCCTGCTGGCCCAGTTCCTGCGCAAGCTGGGGCAGGAACTGAAGACGCTGGATCCCTATGGTCGCCTGTTCACCACCTCGTATGGCGGCGACACCAGCGACGACAACCACTGGAAGCTGCCCGAAGTCCAGTACCTGCAGATCCACTGCTACGACCCCGCCGACCCCGCCGAGACGCTGAGCCGGTGGGCGAAGGACTTGACCAGCCGCTACCAGAAGCCGATGATGATCACCGAGTTCGGCTGGGGCGTCCACGGACCCGGCGTCGGCGTGGACCCCGAGGGCATTGCCCTGCACAACGGTATCTGGGCCAGCGTGACCTCAGGGTCGGCGGGCGGGGCGCTCAACTGGTGGTGGCAGGTTATCGACGCGCGGAACCTGTACCGTCACTTCCCACCGCTGCGCGCCTTCATCGCCGCGATCGACTGGCCGCACGAGGGCTTCCAGCCGGCCCAGGTCGAGCTGCGCGTGCCCGACCAGGGCCGCACCACCGAGGTCGCCACCGTCATCACCGGACTCGGAGGCTTTGGCGATGTGGACGGCAACACCTATCCGGTGCACGCCGACGGCACGCTGGGCGTGGTGGCGAAGCCACCCGCGTTCCTGCTGGCGAAGGGGCGGACGGAGAAACGGACCGCGCCGAAGTTCCTGGTGGAGTTCCCCAGACCCAGCACCTTCGCCGTAGATGTCGGCAAGGTGTGCCCCGACGCGCGGCTCGAGATCCGGCTCGACGGCAAGGTGGCGCGGACCGTCGAACTCCCCGTCGAGAACGTGCGCGGCAAGCCCAGCACCTATGACGACAAGCACAAGCTCTGGGTCTGCCAGTACGACGAGCCCTTCGACATCGACGTGCCAGCCGGCCGGCACGTGATCGAAGTCGAAAACGCCCACCCCAACTTCAGTTGGATCAACGCGCGCGGCTACAACTTCGCCCGCCAGGAGCCGGTAACGCTGCGCGCCCTGGGCTTGACCGGCCGCCGGACGACGATCCTCTGGATCCAAAACCGCGACAGCCTCTGGACCAACTGGAACAAGCCGACGCCGACCGCCATCACCGGCGCGCAGTTGACGCTCCGCGGGTTGACAGCAGGCCCGCGACGAGTCGAGTGGTGGGATACGTGGACGGGCAAGCTGCTGCGGACAGCCGAGGTTGAACCCAGGGATGGCGCGGTGACGCTGGACCTCCCGCCCGTGGTGCGCGACGTGGCGTGCCGGATCCTGCAGTGAGGCGCCTCGACAGGGGCTTCCCACTCCGGCCGTTCTGCCGCCGTCAACACCCTGTCCTCGGCAGACGTGTTGAGCCGTCGGCTTCCGCTGAGCGACTGGGTCTCACAGCCCGTCGAGTCTTTGCCGGGCCCCGATCACCACGCATGCCACACGCGCCACACTGCCCATCCGACCAGACCTGCTACCACCACCATCAGTCGAAGCGTGCAGCCGGTGACGGTCTTGTAGTGGAAGGTAGTTAGCAACCGGTAGTGGTAGTCACACCACACGCCGGTGTACGAAACAGAGCCGGGATGGTGCCGGAGGTGGCCGAGCTTGCCACACTTCTCGCACATCCCGCAGAAGCCTCTGGGGACTCCTTCCTCCTCGAGCACTTGTGGCGTGTATTGTGGCGCTAATGCCGTCCGTCAACGGTTCTTCATCCGTCGGCGCGGCCAGTGCGGCGCCGGCGGATCGACGGCGAGGTCGAAGGCAATCGCTCGGAGACCGGGCGGTCTTACTGTGAGTTCGAGAGGCCGTTCGTCAGCCGGCAGTTGGCAGTGGTAGCCGAAGGCCATCCCATACGGTCTGAAGGTGTAGCAGTCGAAGAATGTGGCATCCACAACGCGTTGCTCTGAGCTGATTGTTCCTGGGTACGAGCGAGCAGCCTCCGGATGCTCCTCCAGCCCCCCCCCCAGCTCACCAGCACCACCCACCGCTTCGTGCCCGGTTCCGCCGGCGGGAGCGATAGTCCGAAGGGCACCAGTTGGTCCGCGAGTAAAGGCCGATGAGCGCCGGTCATGGAGTTCCAGTGACGCCGGTCAGCGGCGAGGTAGATCTCGTGTGTCGTGATCCTCCCCACACCAGGGAGTTCCTGCGTTGCCAGTCGTCTCCACTCGTAGCCTGAGAGGTACTTGTTGGGTCCCCCGGGGCTCCACACGGACTGAAGCCACTGGCCCATGACCAATGCCGCCGCCAAACCGGCACCGCTGGTTGCGCCTCTTTTCGCTCCGCGACCAACTCCAATGCGACGGGCGCATGATCCGACTATCACCCCTGCCAAAGGCAGGACACCCGCGCCAAGGATAGCGGCGAGGCAGAGCTCGGTGCAACAGACGAAGAGCACGAAGGGCAGTCCAGACACGTCAGCGCTCCCGCTCTATCGCCAGCAGCCGCTCCCTGAACTTCCAGTGCCCGGCGAAGCGCATGCGGTGGCGTTGCGGGTCCGCATGCAGCAGCTCGAGGTCTTCGTTCCTGGCGCATCGTTCGCACAGGGGCACGGCTAGTCCCAAAACAAGCGTATTGCGAGCGCCTGAGCACTTTGGGGTAGCGTCGGCGGGTTTTTGGTATCTCTGGCGTGTCGAGGGGAGCAAGCAAGGGCGCTGGCGAGGGCTTCCGAGGCGCTATTCCGCGCCCGCGTGGCAGTGTGAAGGGGCCGTACACCCCGGCGGGCTGGCAGTAGACACACGACTCCCT
>Ga0210044_10005592_pt1 | contig 16927 bp, 16 predicted proteins | sample CryGey13umfilter_2_FD_183959 | JGI IMG/M metagenome (GOLD analysis project Ga0210044, IMG submission 183959) | Groundwater microbial communities from aquifer in Utah, USA - Crystal Geyser 4/9/14 3 um filter (SPAdes) (version 2) | ecosystem: Environmental > Aquatic > Deep subsurface >...
GCCAACATCCCCACCACCGCCAGCGTGCTGACCCAGAACATCGTGCCCTGATGGCGCGCGCGCCAGTCCTGCCCCGAGGGCTTGATCAGGTTGGCGGCGGCCTGATCGGGGATCGAGACCCGACCGCCGATCGCCTGACCGCCCTGAAGCGCGTTCAGCAGCGCCTCCTCGCTGACCGCCTCGGCGGTCGGGTTCACCACCTGAGCGACCGTCGGCGCGGCGAAGGCCAGCCCGGCGCTGAGCGCCATCACGGTGAGAAGGGCGCGCAACGCGCCGCGTGGAGAGTTCATCGGTCAATCCTTCCTGCCTTGGAGCAGCGGGACGCGACCGCGCGCGCCCCGCCCGCGACGATCAGACGTTCAGCGTCTCCTTGTAGGCCGTCCGCCAGCCCCAGGCGCCCGAACCGTAGCCGCGCGTCACCACCCGCTCACGATAGATCTCGGCGATGATGTCGCCGTCGCCGGCCAGCAGCGATTTGGTCGAGCACATCTCGGCGCATAGCGGCAGCTTGCCCTCGGCGAGCCGGTTCGTCCCATACTTGATGAACTCGGCCTCGGTGCTGTCGGCCTCGGGGCCGCCGGAGCAATAGGTGCACTTGTCCATCTTGCCGCGGCTGCCGAAGTTGTTGGTCTTGGGATACTGCGGCGCCCCGAACGGACAGGCGTAGAAGCAATAGCCGCAGCCGATGCAGAGATCCTTGGAGTGCAGCACCACCGCGTCCGCCGTGGTGTAGAAGCAATCCACCGGGCACACCGCCGCGCAGGGCGCGTCGGTGCAGTGCATGCAGGCCATCGAGATCGAGCGCTCGCCGGGCAGACCGTCGCGGATCGTGACCACGCGGCGGCGGTTGATGCCCCACGGCACCTCATGCTCGTTCTTGCAGGCGGTGACGCAGGCGTTGCACTCGATGCAGCGGTCGGCGTCGCAGAGGAACTTCATACGGGCCATTGTCTCATCCTCCTCAGGCGGCCGCGATCTGGCACAGCGTCACCTTGCCCTCGTGCATCCCCGTCACCGGGTCGTAGCCGTAGGTGGTGACGGTGTTGACGCTCTCGCCCAGCACGATCGGGTCGGTTCCTTGCGGGTAGGCGCCGCGCTGATCCTCGCCCTGGAACCAGCCCGCGAAGTGGAACGGCATGAACGCCACCCCCTTGCCGACGCGCGGCGTGACCATCGCCTTGACGCGGACCTTGGCGCCGCCCTCCGGGCCGGTCACCCAGACATCCGCCCCCTCGACGATGCCGCGCGCGGCGGCGTCCTCGGGGTTGATCTCGACAAACATGTCCTGCTGCAGCTCCGCCAGCCAGCGGTTGGAGCGGGTCTCCTCGCCGCCGCCCTCATACTCCACCAGACGCCCGGAGGTGAGGATGATCGGGAATTTCTCGGCGAACTTGCCGTCCACCGCCGCCTTTTGCATCGTGAAGCCGATGTTGGGCATGCGGAACTGGCGGCCATCCTCGCGGGTGGGGTAGTCGGCCACCAGATCGGGGCGCGGCGAGTAGATCGGCTCGCGGTGCACCGGCACCGGGTCGGGCAGGTTCCACGCCATCGCGCGCGCCTTGCCGTTGCCGAACGGGATGCAGCCATGCTCCAGCGCCACCCGCTGGATGCCGCCCGACAGGTCGATCGACCAGCTCACCTTGCCGATCGCCTCCGGGTCGCCGCCGCCGATCGCCTCGATCTGCGCGCGCTCGTCCGCCGTCAGGTCGGCGTCCCAGCCAAGCTGCTGCAACACCGCCATGGTGAACTGCGGATAGCCGTCCTCGATCTCGGAGCCGAGCGACCAGCTGCCCTCCGCCAGCAGGTTCACCCCCTCGCGCTCCACGCCGAAGCGGGCGCGGAAGGTGCCGCCGCCGTCCTTCACGTGCTGGTGCGTGTTGTAGAGGATGTGGGTGCCGGGGTGGCGGATCTCCGGCTTGCCCCAGCACGGCCAGGGCAGGCCGTAGTAGTCGCCCGCGATCTCGGCCGGGGCGTCGGCGGGCGCGCGCAGCGTCACCAGGTCGAACTTGTCCTGATGCGCCATGTGCGCCTTCAGCCGCTCAGGCGACTGGCCGCAATACCCCGTCGAGAAGCCGCCCTTGTTGATCTCGCGCAGGATCGACTCCGCCTCGGGCTCGGGGCCATACTTGCCCTCGACCAGCGCGATGTTGCGGAACATCCTGTCGGCGAAGCCCAGCTTCTGCGCCAGCCGATACATCACCCAATAGTCGTTGGCCGACTCGAACACCGGCTCGACGATCTTCTCGCCCCACTGGATCGAGCGGTTCGAGGCGGTGCGCGAGCCGCTGCACTCAAGCTGCGTGCAGATCGGCAGCAGATAGGTGTTGTCGGTGCGGTCGTGCAGCGCGGCGAAGGTGGTGGGGTGCGGGTCGGCGACCACCAGCAACTCCAGCGCGTTCATCCCGGTCTTGGCGTCGGGCATCCGGGGCACCGTGTTGCCGCCGTGGCCGAACACCATCATCGCGCGGATGTTGTCGCGCTGATCGACCTGCTCTGCGTCCATGGTCGCGGCGTCGAACCAGCGGGTGGAGGGGATGCCCGCCGTGCCCATGTTCTTGAGCGCGTCGCGCGCGTCGCGCCCGCCTTTGGCCTCCACCGCGTCGAAGCGGCCGAGAAGCCAGCTGTAATCCTCATCCCAGACCCGCGACCAGTGCTTCCACGCGCCTTCGGTGAGACCGTAATACAGCGGCAGGGTGGCGATATCGACGCCCAGATCGGTGGCGCCCTGCACGTTGCAGTGGCCGCGGAAGATGTTGGCGCCGCCGCCGCTGACGCCCACGTTGCCGGTGGCCAGCAGCAGGTTGCAATAGGCGCGCACGTTCGCGGTGCCCACGGTGTGCTGGGTGCCGCCCATGCACCAGATGAAGGTGGAGGGCCGCTCCTTGGCGAAGGTCTCCGCCGCGCGCCTGAGCTGCGCCTCGGGCACGCCGGTCACGCGCTCCACCTCCGCCGGGGTCCACTTGGCGACCTCCTTGCGGACCTCGTCCATGCCATAGACGCGCTGGGCGATGTATTCCTTGTCCTCCCAGCCGTTCTCGAAGATGTGCCACATCATGCCCCAGATCACCGCGATGTCGGTGCCGGAGCGGATGCGGATGAAGTCGGTGGCGTGCGCCGCCGTGCGCGTCAGGCGCGGGTCGAGCACGATCACGTTGGCGCGGTTCTTCTCCTTGCCGGTGAGAATGTGCTGCAGCGAGACCGGGTGCGCCTCCGCCGCGTTCGACCCCATGAAGATGATCGTCTTGGAGTTGCGGATGTCGTTGTAGGAGTTGGTCATCGCGCCATAGCCCCACGTGTTCGCGACGCCCGCGACCGTGGTGGAGTGGCAGATCCGCGCCTGATGATCGACGTTGTTCGTGCCCCAGTAGGCGGCGAACTTGCGGAACAGATACGAGCCTTCGTTGGAGAACTTGGCCGAACCGAGCCAATACACCGAGTCGGCGCCGGATTTCTCACGGATCGCGCCCAGCTTGTCGCCGATCTCCTCGAACGCCTGATCCCACGAGATGCGGACCCACTCGCCGCCCTGCTTCTTCATCGGGTATTTCAGGCGGCGGTCGCCGTGGACCAGCTCGCGGATCGCGGCGCCCTTGGCGCAATGCGCGCCCCGGTTGATCGGGCTGGCCCACGTCGGCTCCTGCCCCACCCAGACGCCGTTCTGCACTTCGGCCGTCACCGTGCAGCCCACCGAGCAGTGGGTGCACATGTTCTTCTTGATCACCGTCTCGACGCCCGGCGCGGTGAAGCCGGCCTCGGCGCGGCGCACCGAGCCGACGCCGAGCGCGCCGACCGCCGCCAGCCCGCCGACCGCGACGCCGGAGCGGCGCAGGAAGCTGCGGCGATCGAGCGCGCCGGTCGCCAGCGCCGCGACGGCGCCCTGAAGCCGTGTGCGGGAGACCTGCCCCGCCTTGCGTTTGATGAGCATCGCAGCCTCCCTATTCGTAACGCGCCGTGCGGTAGAACGCCTCGACATGCGGCGTGACCCGATAGCGCGCGCGGCGCTTCTCCTCGGCGTTTTCAGCCTGCGCGCGCGCCTGCGGCGCGCTGGCCGTCACCGCCGCAGCCGCCGCCGCAAGCCCCGCTACGGCGCCCAGAAATCCGCGACGGCCCACGGCCGCGTCGCTATCGCCTTCGGTCATGTCACCCTCCAAGCCCAAGCCTCTCACCGCACGCGCCGCGCCGGTCTCTCACCGCCAAAGTCTATCATGTTTCCAGCGAGAACGCCTGCGTTTCAACAGCCATGAACGCCGCACCCGCCACGCCCAGCGCATGATGCAGGCCCACCGGGCGCGCGGCGGCCAGATCGTCGAAGAACCGCCCCGCCCAGGGCCGCAGCCGCTCGGTGAAGAACCGCGCCTGCGCCGCGCGCCCCTCCGCCGCAAGCTGCGCCATCACCGCGCACAGGATGGCGATGTGATCCTCCGGGTCGTGCAGCCCCTCGGCGCGCGCCAGACCCAGCGCCGCCATGTCGGCGCGCACGGCGGCCAGCGGGCGCTCGTTGAGAAACCCGGTGAGATAATAGGAGGCGTAGGGCAGCAGCTCGCCGCGCCCGACGCCGATGAACAGGTCGAAATGCGCGCGCGCCGCATCCTCAGGCGTGGTCGCGCGCGCCGCCCCGGCCAGTTCCGCGCAGGCGCGGCCCAGCGGCGTCGCGTCGCCCTCCAGCCCCGACAGCGCCGCAAGAACCGCCGCCGTCGGCGCCGCGCCCAGCGTCACCGAAAACAGCGTGTAGAGATCGGCGCGCGCGCGCTCGATGGCGGCGTCCGCGCAATCGTCTGCTGGGGCCATCGGGGCGGCGGCGTCCGGGTTCGGCATCTTGTCGGCTTGACTCAACATGCCGTCCCGCCAGCCCTGCGACGGGGGTGAAGCGTGCTCACGAGGGCTTGTCTCCTCCCTGCGGTCGCTGGTCCCTCAGCGCGTCATGGCGCGTGGGGCATCGCAACTCTTGTGGATGCAAGGGTATGCGCAAAGCGCTCGGGAGTTCAACGCAAAACTTGCGGCCCGGCCGCGCCGGCGCCGCGCGCCGCGTCACGATGGCGCGTCACGATGGCGCGGCCCCGCCGTGGCGGCGACGCGACGCGGCGGCGCGCCCGGCCTCGGGCGCGACCGTTTGCGCGGCCCGCGCCGGCGCGGCGACCGCTTGCGGCGGCGTGGTCTGCCGCGTGGTGTGCGGCGTTGTCTGCGGCGTTGTCTGCGGCGACGCCTGCGGGGCGGCGGCGTGTTCGTCGCCCTGACCGGCGACGGCGCGCGGCGCAGCAGTCGCTTGCGTCGGCGCGTCTGTCGCCTCGGGAACGGCCTCGGGCGCCGATTCCCGCGCCGCGCCCATCACCTTGCGCGCCATGGCCAGCGCGTCGTCGCCTGCGGTCAGCGGGCCATTGCCCAGAATCGCGCCGGGGGTGTTCCAGTCCATGGCGTATTCCATGGCGTCGTCCACATAGTCGCGGATCGCCGGGTTCAGCGCCCACATCCGCCGCATCGCCGCGTTGCGCAGCAAGGCGGGCACGCCCCGGCGCAGATAGGGCGTGATGTCGCTGAGCGGGGTCAGCGTCTCGACCGGCGGCAGCGCGGCGATTTCCTCGGGCGAAAGAGGCGCGGATTCTGCGGGCGCGAGTTCTGCGGGCGCGAGTTCTGCGGGCGCGGATTCTGCGGGCGCGGGCGGCGTCTCCGCCGCCGCGTCGGGCTGCGCCGCCGCGCCCTTCAGCCGCGACCAGCGCGCGATGAAGCTGTCGCGGGTCATCGGCGGCCCTCCCCGTCCCGATCCCGGTCCTGCGGGCCGCGCCGCGCCAGCGCCTCGGGGTCGGCGCGGCGGCGCTTGCGCTTTTCGAACGCCACTTCGACATGGTGCGCCGCAAAGAACGCCGCCACCGCCTGACGCAGCAGCGGCGGCATCGCCACCGCCTCCACCAGCAGCCCGTCGTCGCCCGCCAGCGCCTCGCCTTCGTGCGGATTGACCGTCGCCGCGACGATCTGCGGCGCCGCGCCGCCCGGCTTGAGCGCCACCCACACCGAGGGGCGGCCCGACAGGTTGTCGCGGTAGTGCCCGGTCTCGCCGGAATGCAGCGTGATCTCGGCGGGGCCCGCATAGACGGTGGTCGCGTCCGCCGTCTCGGCCAGCGCCGCGCCCGGCGCAACCTCGGGCGCGGCGTCAAGCGCGGCGCTGGGCGCGAAGCCGCGCACCGCCCAGCGGTTCGCGGGCCTGCGCGCAGTGGCGACGATCCCGATGCGGATGGTCTGCTGAACCATGGCCCCCTCCCGTCAGCCCGTCTCGGCCAGCGGCAGGCCGACGATCAGGTTCTGCGGCTTCAGCCGCACCACATGGTCGCGCGTCATCGCCATCAGCAGATACACGGGCCGCCCCTCAAGCCGCGGCGCCGCCTGCGCGGGGTCGAGAAAGCGCAGCCGGAACAGCCCGATCAGGCGCCGGCTGAGGCCCTCGGGCGGCGTCTCGCCCCGCCACAGCGCCGCGCCCAGCGCCGAGGCGTCGGCGTCCAGCCCCACATACCAGCGGAAATCCTGGTCGGCCACGTCGGTCAGCGGCTCGACCAGCACGCGCAGGCCCAGCAGGTGGCGCAGCCAGGCGGCGATGGCGGCGGCCAGCCCGGCGCGGCTGCGCGGCTCGGCCCCGAAGTTGAGCGCCATCGAGTGCGCGTCGGAGCGGCTCCACCATGTCCAGGCGTTGGTCGCGTCCATCACGTCGAGCGCGGCCAGCGGGTCGGGCTCCAGCATCGCGGCCAGCGGCGCGTGGGCGTGTTCGGCCTCGCGCGCCTCGATCAGCTCCAGATCCGCCAGCGCCAGCGCGCCGTTCAGCGTGGAGGCTTTTTGCGGGCGAAAGAACAGCTCCGCCGCGCGCAGCGTGAACGGGTCGTCGCAGCCGTCGAGCGCGTTGCGCAGAATCAGGTGCGTCATCTGGTTGAGAAACAACGGCGGCGGCGCCGCCCGCGCGCGCACCATCGCCAGATAGGCGCCCTCCACCGTGCCCGCCGCGATCAGCCGGTCGCGAAAGCCGATCAGATGCGTCCAGTTCTCGCGCGCGTCCGGGTCGGCCATCGCGGCGATGGCGGCGGGCGCGACGGCTGCGCGGGGATCCTTGCTCAGACGGGCGTGCAGGCCGCGCTCGGCGGCGCAGGCCTCGGGCGGCGGCAGCACCTCGGGCCGCGCCAGCAGCGCCAGCAACAGTGCGTCGGTGACCATCAGCGCGCCTGCGGCGTCGGTGCGGGTCAGGTGATGGCCGCTGGAGACCCAGAACTCCCTCATGGCGCGCCGCGCAAGGCCAGCAGGTCCACCCGCTCGGGCGGCGCGTCGTCCTCGTCGGTCTCGACCACCAGAAAGGCGCGGGCGTGGCCGGGCGGGCCGTCGCGCGCGTCGCGCGGGCGCAGGGTGCGGAAGGTCTCGCGCAACTGTCCCTGCTCCACCGTGCGATGCACCGCCAGCAGCATCCCCTCGGGGTGCCCTGCGCAGAGCGAGGCGGCGAAGGCCACCTCCTCGCGCGCCGCAGGCAGGGCGGTGGCCACATCGGGCGCGCCCAGTTTCGCCACCAACTGCGCCGCCAGCCGCGCCTCCAGCGCCGCGCGCTCGGCCTCCGTTGCGGGCGTCACCGTGACCAGCGTCGAGAAGCCCCAGCTCTCCACCCCCAGAAATCCGGCCCTGAGCGCCGTGCGCGCCTTGCGCGGCAGGGTCTCGGGGTCAACGCCCGCGAACAGGAACGCCGCGCTCAGCGCCCATTCTCCCGGCGTCGCCGCAGGGTCGAACACGAAGGTGTCGGACGGATCGAGGCGGATCGCGCGCGGCAGCATCACGGTCACAGCCTCGGCCCCCCGCGCAGCGGATCGCGCCAGCGCGCCGCCGCCAGCCCCGCCAGCAGGCCGCGCGGCTCGGCCCCCGGCGCGACCAGATCGCCGCGCGCGTCGAGCCGCGCCTGCGGCCCCTTGTCGGCCAGCCGCCCCAGATAGGCGTCGGCAACGGGCTGAAAGCCCTGCGCGCCCCAGGTGTCGGCGTAGAGCATCAGATAGCGCGCGAAGCTCTCGACGATCTGCGCGTCGTCATCGAACGCCTCCTCGATCAGCGCCGTGCTGTCGGGCGCGCGCCCGGCCTCCGCCAGTCCGGGCCGGGCGCGGATCAGTTCGACGCCGAACACCAGCCAGTCGGGCTCGGCGTCTTCGGCGCAGGCATCGGGCCAGGCCAGCCGCGCCCCGCCCAGCCGCGCGGCGTCATAGAGCACCGTGTCAGGCCACAGAAACGTCACCAGCCGCTCGGGCGCGCAATGCGCCGCCAGCGCGTCGCCCAGCGCCGCCATCGTCGCGAAGAACGCGCGCCGCGCCTCGGCGAGCGCCCCCTCCGGCTCCAGCACCACGGCGAAGGCGCAGACATCCGCCGCCCGCCGCCACGCCAGCGTCCCCGCCCCCGCCGCGCCCGCGATGGCGCAGGCGTGCCCGAAGGCGTCCACGCCCTCGGGCGGGGCGACGTGGCGCAGAAGCGGCGGCATGTCGAGCGCGTCGCGCGCCATGGGCGGGGGTTTCCCTCAAACCTGCGGTCGGCATAGGGTATCGCCAACAACGCCGCCGCTGGCAAGGCGCAGCCCACCGCACCGGAACATCGCGCATGACCGCCAAACAGCCAAGAATCCTGATCTGCTCCTGCGAGGGGTCGATGCCGCTCGACGCGGGCGCTGTCGCCAAGGGGTGCGGCGCCGCAGTCGGGACCGCCGACCAGCTCTGCCGCGCCCAGCTCGACCGCTTTCGCGCCGCGCTCGCCGAAGGCGCGCCGCTTACGGTAGGCTGCACGCAGGAGCAGCCGGTGTTTCAGGAGGCGGCCGAGGACGCGGGCGCGACCGCCCCGCTGCGCTTCGCCAACCTGCGCGAAACCGCAGGCTGGGCCGACGCCGCGCGCGACGCAGGCCCCAAGATGGCGGCGCTGCTGGCGGGCGCGGCGGTGGAGATGCCGCCGATCGCCATGACCACCGCCGCCTCGCAGGGCGTGGCGCTGATTCTGGGTCGCGACGCGACCGCCATCGAGGCCGGCCGCAGGCTGGCGGACCATCTCGACGTGACCGTGCTGCTGCGCGACCCGCAAGACGTGGCGCCGCCGCGCGTGACCCTGTTTCCGGTGCTGAAGGGCCGGGTGGCGTCGGCGACCGGCAGGCTTGGCGCGTTCAGCCTGACCATCGACGGCTACGCCCTGCCCGACCCGTCGTCGCGCGGCGGCTTGCGTTTCGGCCCGGCGCGCGACGGCGCGACCTCGACCTGCGACCTGATCCTCGATCTGACCGGCGACGCGGGCCTGTTTCCCGAGGGGCTGCGCGCGGGCTATCTGCGCGCCGACCCCGGCGCGCCCGCGGCGGTGGCGCGCGCGCTCTTTGACGCCGCGCAGCTGGTGGGGGAGTTCGACCGGCCGCGCTACATCACCTTCGACGCCGGGCTGTGCGCGCATTCCCGCTCGAAGATCACCGGCTGCACGCGCTGCCTCGACCTCTGCCCGGCGGGCGCGATCACCCCTGCGGGCGACAGCGTGGCCATCGACCCGATGATCTGCGCGGGCTGCGGGCAATGCGCGGCGGCCTGCCCCACCGGCGCCGCGTCCTACGCCCTGCCGCCCGCCGAAGCCGTGGTGGCGCGGCTGCGCGCGATGCTGCGCGCCTATGCGGCGGCGGGCGGGCCTGCGCGCGCGGGCGCCGCGCTGCTGCTGATCCATGACGACGACCACGGCGCGCCGCTGATCGACGCGCTGGCCCGCTTCGGCGCCGGTCTGCCCGCCCATGTCATCCCGCTCGCGGTCAACGAGATCACCCAGATCGGGCCGGAGACGCTGGCCGCCGCCGTCGCCTGCGGCGCCGCCGACATCCGCCTTCTGGGCCGCGCCCGGCCCCGGCATGACCTTGAGGGACTGCGCCGCACGCTGGCGCTGACCAACGCCGCGCTGGAGGGTCTCGGCTACGCCGCCCGCGCCGGGCTGATCGAGACCGACGACCCCGACGCGCTGCGCCTGAGCCTCGACGCCGCGCCGCCGCGCCCGTTGCGGGCGAAGGTCTCGGGTTTTCTGCCGCCCGCCACCAAGCGTGCGCTGCTGACGCTGGCGTTCAGCGAACTGCACCGTGCGGCGCCCGCGCCGGTGGACGCGCTGCCGCTGCCGCCGGGGGCGCCGTTCGGGGCGGTGGCGCTGAACGAGGGCGCCTGCACCCTGTGCCTCGCCTGCGTCTCGGCCTGTCCGGTGCGCGCGCTGGGCGACGACGCCGACCGCCCGCTGCTCAGCTTTGACGAATCGCTCTGCGTGCAATGCGGCCTGTGCGCGGCGACCTGCCCCGAGGACGCGCTCACGCTGATCCCGCGCCTCGACTTCGCCGCGCTGACCGCGCCGCCGCGCGTGCTGAAGCAGGAGCCGCCGTTCTGCTGCGTGGAATGCGGCAAGCCGTTCGGCAACCGCGCCAGCATCGCCCGCGTGCAGGAAAAGCTGAAAGGCCACTGGATGTTCAGCGGCCCCGAGGGCGCGGCGCGCGCCCGCGTGCTGGAGATGTGCGAGGATTGCCGCGTCTCGGCGGTGGTGACCGAGAGCTTCGACCCCCACGGCCTGCCCGAACGCCGCGTGCGCACGGCGGAGGATTATCGCGGCGAGCAGGGCGATAAGTGACTTATCGTTTTTAATGGATGACAGCGGCCCCGGACTTGATCCGGGGCCTCGACCCGCCGCCCCTGGCCTGGGCTCAGGGCCGCAAGACTGTCCGCGCCTCAGCCGTTGGCGCGCAGGATCGACCCGGCGAGGTAGAGCGAGCCGCAGATCAGCACCCGACCACCGGGACCGGCCAGCGCAACCGCCTCGCGCACCGCCTGGCCTGCGTCCGCGCAGGGCCGCGCTGCGACGCCCGCTTCGGTCGCGATGGCGGCGAGCCGCGCGGCGGGCGTGCTGGCTTGCGTGTCGGGGATGTCGAGCGTGCGCGCGCCGCGCGCCAGACCCGCGAAACAGCGCAGGAAACCGGCGCAATCCTTGGTGTCGAGCATCCCGCACACCAGCGCCAGCGGCGCCGGGCTGCGGTCGTGAAGATCGGCGAAATGGCGCGCGATCACCTCGCCCGCCGCCAGGTTGTGGCCGCCGTCCAGCCACAGTTCAACGCCGCCCGCCGCCGCGATCTCCGCCAGCGCGCCCTTGCGCAGCCGTTGCAGCCGCGCGGGCCATTCGGCGCGGCCCGCCGCCGCCGCGCAGGCGTCCTCGCCAAGGCCCAGCGCGCGCAGCGCGGCGATGGCGGCGCCCGCATTCTGGAACTGGTGCGCGCCGGGCAGGATCGGCGGCGCGAGGTCGAGCAGCCCGGCCTCGTCGCGATAGACCAGCCGCCCGTTCTCCGCCCGCGCCTCCCAGTCGCGCCCGGCGATCAGCAGCGGCGCGCCTATGGCCTCGGCGCGCGCCTCGATGGCCGCCAGCCCCTCGTCGGTCTGCGGGCCGACGACGCAGGGCACGCCGGGCTTGAGGATGCCCGCCTTCTCGCCCGCGATCTCGGTCAGCGTCTCGCCCAGATATTGCTGATGGTCGTAGGAGACCGGGGTGATGACGGTCAGGCGCGGCCGGGCGATCACGTTGGTCGCGTCCAGCCGCCCGCCAAGCCCCACCTCCAGCAGCAGCCAGTCGGCGGGCGTGCGGGCGAAGGCGAGAAACGCCGCGACGGTGGTGATCTCGAAAAACGTGATCGGCGCGCCCGCGTTGACCGCCTCGCATTCCGCCAGCAGCGCCGACAGCGCCGCATCGTCGATCAGCCGCCCCGCGACGCGGATGCGCTCATGAAACCGCGCCAGATGCGGCGAGGTGTAGGCGTGGATTCGCAGACCCGCGCTCTCGAACCCCGCGCGCATCATCGCCTGGGTCGATCCCTTGCCGTTGGTGCCCGCGACATGGACCACCGGCGGCAGCGCGCGTTCGGGATGGCCAAGCTTCGCCAGCAGCGCCTCGACGCGGCCCAGCGTCAGGTCGATGCTCTTGGGGTGCAGGCTCAGCAGGCGCGACAGGATCGCGTCGCTCGCATCGGGTTCGGCCATGGCTGCGGTCAGGCGCCCGGCTGCTCGGCGGGCGTCTCGGCAGGTGACGGCAGGTCGCCATGCACGCGCGGCGGCGCCTGCATCAGCAGCCGCAGGATCAGCGCCAGTTCGTCGCGCAGGTTCTTGCGGTGCGTCACGCGGTCGAGCATGCCGTGCTCCAGCAGATATTCGCTGCGCTGAAAGCCCTCGGGCAGCGTCTCGCGGATGGTCTGCTCGATCACGCGGGGGCCCGCGAAGCAGATCAGCGCGCCCGGCTCGGCGATCTGCACGTCGCCCAGCATGGCGAACGAGGCGGTCACGCCGCCGGTGGTGGGGTTGGTGAGCACGGTGACGAAGGGCAGCCCGGCCTCGCCCACCATCTGCGCCGCGATGGTGGTGCGCGGCATCTGCATCAGCGAGAGGATGCCCTCCTGCATCCGCGCGCCGCCCGCCGCGCAGAAAACCACCAGCGGCGCCCGCGCCGCCACCGCCGCATCCGCCGCCGCGATCAGCGCGTCGCCGACCGCCATGCCCATCGACCCGGCCATGAAGGCGAAGTTCTGGCAGGCCGCGACCGTGTCCAGCCCGCCGATCAGCCCGCGCGCCACCAGCATCGCCTCATGCTCGCCGGTGGTGGTCCGCGCCTCCTTGATCCGGTCGGGATAGCGTTTCTGGTCGCGGAATTTCAGCGGATCGGCGACCGGATCGCCCAGCGGAATCTCGACCCACGCGCCCGCGTCGAACAGCGCGTCGAGGCGCGCGCGCGGCGCGATCTGCATGTGGTGGTCGCAGTTGGGGCAGACGTGCAGCGCGTCGGACAGCTCGCGGTGAAAGATCATCTGGCCGCAGCTGTCGCACTTGCGCCAGAGGTTCTCCGGCATCTCGCGGCGCGAGAACAGCGAGTTGATCTTGGGCCGCACATAATCGCTCAGCCAGTTCATGCCGTAGGAGTTGTCAGCGGCCATGGACGCCCTCCGCAAGACTGCGCACGAAATCGAGCACCTGGGGCACGCTGTCGCCTGCGGCGATCCGCGCCACGATCGCCGAGCCGACCACCACGCCGTCGGCGGCCCGCGCCATGGCGCGCGCGCCCTCGGGCGACTTGACGCCAAAGCCCACGCAGACCGGCAGATCGGTGTGGCGCTTGATCCGCGCGACCTCGGGCGCCACCACGGCGGCGTTGCTCTCGGCGGCGCCGGTGATCCCGGCGATGGCGACGTAATAGACGAAGCCGGAGGTGTTGCTGAGCACTTTGGGCAGTCGCTTGTCGTCGGTCGTCGGCGTCGCGAGGCGGATGAAGTGCAGCCCGGCGCGCGCGGCGGGGATGCAGAGTTCCTCGTCCTCCTCCGGCGGCAGATCGACCACGATCAGCCCATCGACGCCCGCCGCAAGCGCCTCCTCCAGAAAGCGCGGCACGCCGCGCGCATAGATCGGGTTGTAATAGCCCATCAGCACGATGGGGGTCTTGTCGTCGGTCTCGCGGAACGCCCGCGCCGTCTCCAGCGTGCGCGCCAGCGAGCCGCCATGCGCCAGCGACCGCTGCCCCGCCGCCTGAATCGCCGGGCCGTCGGCCATCGGATCGGTGAACGGCAGGCCGAGCTCGATCACATCGACGCCCGCGCCGGGCAGGCCCTTGACGATTTCAAGCGCGGTGTCGTGGTCGGGATCGCCCGCCATGACATAGGCGACGAAGGCGGCGCGGTTTTCAGCCTTGAGCGCATCGAAACGGTCGGTCAGTCGGGACATCGGATCTCACACCACCAGAGCGACAACGACGGCGGCGAGGTTGAGCGCCACCAGCGCCACCAGCAGCCATTTGAACGTGCCCAGCGCCTCGGAAACCTCGGTCTGGGCCTTTTTGTGCGCGGCCTCCGCCGCCGCCGCCGCCTTGCGCTGTTCGGCGAAGGCGGCGCGGTGCTCCCGCGCCAGCGCGGCGAATTCGGCCTCCTGCGCGGCGCGCCTCTCCGCCCAGGCCTGCGACTCGGCGCGCGCGGCCTCAAGCTCCGCGGTCAGCCCGTCGTGCAGCCTGCCGATGGCGGCGCGCAGCTTGCCCACTTCGGCGTGGGTGGCGTCGTTGACCGCCGATTGCGCGTCGCCCACGGCCTTTGCCGCCTGCAGCGCGCGATCGTCGTCGAGGCCCAGACTTTGCAGGACCTCCAGCACTTCGGTCGAGACGACGGGCATGGGCGCGCTCCGTTAAGGCCGGGCTGCAAGCGGCTCAGCTGTCCTTGCGGTAAAAGTTCTTCTGGCGCGGCTTGCCGTCCATGCCGGGCTTGCCGCCGAACTTGTCGCCGCCCGCGCGATCACCGCCGGCGCGATCACCGCCAGCCCTGTCGCCGAACGCAGGCTTGGGGCCATAGGGCTTGCCGCCGCCGGGCCGGTCACCGCCGAACGGGCGCGGCGGGCGGGCGTCGCGCGGCGGGCCGCGATGCTCGCTGGGGCCGCGATCCTCCCACTTGTTCAGCGCAAAGGCGGGCAGCATGTCGCGCCCGATGCCGCCGTCGTTGGCCCAGACCACGGCGACATCGTCGCCCTCGATCCGCTCCACAAGCATCCGCATCGAGCCGGATTTCAGGACGACCACATCGCCCGGGGTAAAGTCGGCCACTCTGGGCCCTCCAATTCAGGTTGCGCGCGGCGCGCGCGCGGGGGTGTCACAGATCGCCGCCGAGCGCCTCGGCCACGGTGAAGATGTCCTTGTCGCCGCGCCCGCACATGTTCAGGATCATCAGGTGATCGTTCGGCAGCGTCGGCGCAAGGCGCGCTACATGCGCCAGCGCGTGGCTGGGTTCAAGGGCGGGGATGATGCCTTCGGTCCGGCAGCAGAGCTGAAACGCCGCCAGCGCCTCGACATCGGTCGCCGAGACATACTCGACGCGGCCGATGTCGTGCAGCCAGGAATGCTCCGGCCCGATGCCGGGATAGTCCAGCCCGGCGGAGATCGAATGGCCTTCGAGGATCTGGCCGTCGGCGTCCTGCAACAGATAGGTGCGGTTGCCGTGCAGCACGCCGGGCCGCCCGCCGGTCAGCGAGGCGGCGTGCTCCATGCGGTCGTCCACGCCGTGGCCGCCCGCTTCGACGCCGATGATGCGCACGTCCTTGTCGTCGAGGAACGGGTGGAACAACCCCATGGCGTTCGAGCCGCCGCCGATGCAGGCCACCAGCGTATCGGGCAGCCGCCCCTCGCGCTCCAGAATCTGCTCGCGCGCCTCGCGCCCGATGATCGACTGGAAGTCGCGCACCATCGCGGGATAGGGATGCGGCCCGGCCACGGTGCCGATGCAGTAGAAGGTGTCGGCGACGTTGGTCACCCAGTCGCGCAGCGCCTCGTTCATCGCGTCCTTCAGCGTGGCGCGCCCCGACGTGACCGGGATCACCTCGGCGCCCAGCAGCTTCATGCGGAACACGTTGGGCTTTTGCCGCTCGACATCCGTCGCGCCCATGAACACCACGCATTGCAGGCCGAAGCGCGCGCAGACCGTGGCGGTGGCGACGCCGTGCTGCCCGGCGCCGGTCTCGGCGATGATGCGGGTCTTGCCCATGCGGCGGGCGAGCAGGATCTGGCCCAGCACGTTGTTGATCTTGTGCGCGCCGGTGTGGTTCAGTTCGTCGCGCTTCATGTAGATCTTGGCGCCGCCGCAATGCTCGGTCAGCCGCTCGGCGAAGTAGAGCGGGCTGGGGCGGCCGACATAATGCTTCCACAGATCGTCCATCTGCGCCCAGAACGCAGGGTCGGTCTTGGCGCGCTCGTATTCCGCCTCCAGCGACAGGATCAGCGGCATCAGCGTCTCGGCGACGAAGCGGCCGCCGAACAGGCCGAAACGGCCCTTCTCATCGGGTCCGGTGCGGTAGGAGTTGAGCATCTCGGCGGGCATGGGCGCGGCGTCCTTGCAGAAGTGACGACCCGGTTCTATGCGAGCGCCGCGCGCAAGGAAAGGGCGGCGCTCAGCCCGCGCAGGCCGCGCGCTCGAAAGCGTCGTAGAGGCGCAGCGCGCCCGGCTCCACGAACGGCAGATGCTGCATCATCAGCACCGCCGCCACATCGCTGGCCGGATCGACCCAGAAATGCGTGTTGAGCACCCCCGCCCAGCCCATCGACCCCGCGCGGCGCTTGCCCGGAATGTCGGTCGTGTTCAGCACGAAGCCGATGCTGTGCTTCAGGGTGACGCCGGGAAACAGGTCCACATCCGCGCTGATCGGCGGCATCACCGTGCGCATCGGCGTCACGTCGCGCGCGCCGATCTGGTTTTCGGTCATCAGCCGCAGCGTCTCGGGCCGCAGCACCCGCGCGCCGTCGAGCGCCCCGCCGTTCAGGATCATGCGCAGAAAGCGGATGTAGTCGGGCGCCGTCCCGTAGAGGCAGTGGCCCATGCCATAGACCTGAGGATGCGGCGGCGGCGCGAGGGGGATGGTCCTCCAGCCCTCGGGCGTCACCGCCTGCGCGCCCGCCAGCCGCGCGCTGAGCGGCCCCTCGCACTCGAAGGCGGTGTCGCTCATGCCCAGCGGCGCGAAGATCTGCTCGGCGCAGAAGGCGTCGATGCGCTGACCGGAGACCGCCTCCACCACCTGCCCCAGCCAGTCGATGCCGATCCCGTAACCCCAGCGCGCGCCGGGGTCGAAGGCCAGCGGGTAGCCATGCAGCGCCGCCTTCGTTCCCGCCAGCACCGAGGGGCGCCCGCCCGCGCGCAGATACAGCGCGACGTCGGCGTTCCAGAACTCATAGACGGCGCCGGAAGTGTGCGTCGCGAGCTGGCGCACCGTGGCGCGCGACGCGGGCGCGCGCAGGCGCGGCGCGTCGCCGTCAAAGCCGTCGAGCACCATCAGCGCGTCGAATTCGGGAACGATGTCGCCCACCGGCGCGTCGAGGTCGAGCGATCCCGCCTCCGCCAGCTTCAGCGCCGCCAGCGAGCCGATCGCCTTGGTCATCGAGAACA
>Ga0210044_10005599_pt1 | contig 16907 bp, 13 predicted proteins | sample CryGey13umfilter_2_FD_183959 | JGI IMG/M metagenome (GOLD analysis project Ga0210044, IMG submission 183959) | Groundwater microbial communities from aquifer in Utah, USA - Crystal Geyser 4/9/14 3 um filter (SPAdes) (version 2) | ecosystem: Environmental > Aquatic > Deep subsurface >...
GGGGAAAAAAATAAAAAAAAGTCCGTAAAATATGACACGGCGAGTTCTAAGAGTCATCCCTCACCCTTCAAGCATTAAAGAATTATAGAGGCGGCTCTTTAAAGAAGAGAAGCCTTTAGCAAATTGCTTTAATCTTTTTTCTCTTATTAATGCGTCTTCTTTTGATTTATATGATTCAAAATAGATTAATTCCATAGGTCTTATATTCTTTGTAGATTGTACCATGCCTTGATTATGTTTTTCCATTTTTTCTTTTGACCTTAATAAATAAACATGGAAAAACATAGATGCTTGAAGGGTGAGGGATTGATTGCGTTTATTCTTAAATATTATATAATAATTATTTAAATTATTAAAGAGCATGGGAAAACAATATATTGAAATTAAGTCTCGGGAAGAGAGTGAATTTCAAAAAGATTTAGAAAAAAGAGACGATTCAGATGCCCAAAGAATGGTTCGTTTTTTAAATTATCCCGATTTGACGCGCGATGAATCAAGCCCTTTATTTGAGCTAGTAAGGCGTATTAAAAATATCGGTCATTTTTTCGATTTTGACGAAATTAAGACCCCGGAAATCGTTCCATCTGATATTTGTTTTGATTTATTTAATTTTCCGATTGACCATCCGGCCAGAAGCAAATCAGACACATATTATGTTGATGATAAGCATATTTTGCGAACTCACACCACAATAATGTGGTATTACTACTTAAATTCAGAAATTATCAAAGAAAAAATTAAAAATAAACTTTCAATGGGCGCGCTTTCTTACGGAAAAGTTTATCGTAAGGACGAAATAGATAGAAATCATATGAATGTTTTTCATCAGATTGATGGCTGGTATCTTTCTCCGAAATCCAAAGAAATTATTACCATTGATGATTTGAAATCGGTTTTGACTGAAATCGCTCAAGCTATTTTCGGCAAAGAAATAAAATTCAGGTTTAATATTGATAAATTTCCGTATACTGACCCAAGTTGCGAAATGGAAATAGAAGTGGACGGCCGATGGGTGGAAGTTTTAGGTTCCGGCATTGTTCACCCCGATGTTCTTAGAAATTTGGGGGTTGACCCAAATAAATACAATGGCTGGGCTTTTGGGTTTGGTTTGGAAAGATTGGCGATAATAAGTATGAGTTTGCCCGATATCCGTCTGCTTTGGTCTAATAATCCAAAAATAAAAAAACAGTTTCGGCTGGGGAACAAATATGTTCCGGTAAGTAAATACCCCTCAATCACAAGAGATATCTCTTTCGTGGTTGATAATAATTTTATTCCCAACGATTATTTTGATTTAATAAGGGATATGGGCGGAGATTTAGTAGAAGAAGTAAAATTAATTGATAAATATGAGGATGTGAAAAAATTCGGCGAAGGCAAAATAAGTTATACTTATCGCATAGTTTATCAAAGCAATGATAAAACTTTGACCTCATCGGAAGTTGACGAAATTCAGAAAAAAATTTACCATCAAACAGCAAATCAGTTTAATGCGGAAATTAGATAAAAAACATATGGCGCTATCGTCTAGTCCGGTCTAGGACGTTGGATTTTCATTCCAAAAACCCGGGTTCAAATCCCGGTAGCGCTACAAGAATTAATATTTGTACTATTGTAATTAATATTTTATGGGTAAAGAACAATTAATTCCAAATTTTGAATTAATAAAATCAAAAAAAGAAATTGAATGGAATAATAAAGAAAAAGAGGTTGAGGGCTGGGGAGATAAATTAGGACGAGGAATTGATGAAAAAATAAAAAACATCGTTGTAGCTTTTGATATGATTGGATTGCCAACGAGTAGTTCTTGCGAAGGCCATTTGGACCATGGTTATAGCGCGCCTTGGATTGGTATTAAGGCGCCGAATGAACCAGCTGAAAGATTCATAGATCAAGATAAAATTTTCCAAAAGATTGCAGATGAATATAATCTTTCCTTAGATGATATGGGACATAAGGAAAATAGAGAAATTTATTTTAAAGCTTTTGATGAATTTGAGAAAAACGGCGAGACTTTGGAATTTCAGCAATGGAGGCAAAAAAATCAGGAATTAATAAGAAGGGCATCAGAATTATTAAATAAATTTTATAAAGAAAGAAGAGTTTTAAAAAATATTAAACTTGGAATTATTGAATATGCTGAGGGTGAATTTAGAATTTATAATGGTGGCGAAGATTATCATCCAATAACTGAGGAAAAATTTGAAAAATTAACAGAAGAACAAAAAAATGAATTATCGCAAAGATTGAAACAATATCAAAATGAAATGAAAGAATTTGCAAAATTTTTGAAAGAAAAAATTTTTTAAAATCAATGAAAATTCTCGCGGTTGAAACAAGTTGTGATGAAACTGCTTTAGCTCTTATTGAAGCAAAAGGAGATTTTTTGATAAAAAACCGCTCCGCCTCCGCCAGAGTTGGCGGATGGCAGATTAAAATTTTAAAAAATTTGGTGGCGTCGCAAATAAAAATTCATCGACCATTCGGTGGCGTAGTGCCGAATTTAGCTAAACGCGAGCATTTACGTAATCTGCCACTATTGTGGCAGAGAATTATGAATAAAGAAGTAAGAATTAAGAATAAAAACAAAAAAACCATAATTCATAATTCTAAATTCATAATTCCCGACTTGATTGTCGTAACCGTCGGTCCCGGGCTTGAGCCGGCATTATGGACCGGCATAAATTTCGCGAAAGAATTACAAAAAATAAAGAATAAAAAAATTAAGATTGTTGGCGCGAATCATTTGGAAGGCCATTTATATAGTTTTCTTCTTGAGAAGAAAATCGCAGTGTCAAATGTCAATCCGCCAGCTGGCGGACAAATGTCAAATGTTTTCCCAGCAATAGCATTGCTGGTGAGCGGAGGACATACTATTTTAGTTAAAATGGATTCGTTGGTAAAATATAAAAAAATAGGAGAAACAAGAGACGACGCAATTGGCGAGGCATTTGATAAAGTCGCGAGATTATTAAATTTGCCTTATCCGGGCGGTCCGGAAATAGAGAAACTCGCAAAAAAAGGAAATTCAAGCGCGATAAATTTTCCGCGTCCCATGCTTAACCAAAAGAATTATGATTTTAGTTTTTCGGGATTAAAAACAGCGATACTCTATTATTTAAGAGATAATAAACTACAAACTACAAATTACCAACTAAAAACTAAGATAGCCGCTAGTTTTCAACAAGCCGCTTTTGACGTTTTAATCAAAAAAACTTTGCGAGCCGCCAACGAATTTAAGGCGAAATCAATTTTTATTTCCGGTGGCGTAGCGGCCAATAAAACATTACAGCAACAATTTAAGTTAAATATTAATCCGCCTCATCCGCCGACTGGCGGAGACGGACAAATATCAAAGGTCAAATTTTTTGCCCCATCAAAAAATTTTTGCGGCGATAACGCGGCAATGATTGCCGTTGCCGGATACATAAATTATTTACAAAAGAAAAATAGGCGATTAATAGCTAATGGGAATTTAGGCATATGAATTTTCAATTAAAAAATTTCGATTGGAAACTTAATTTAGCGGTTTTATTTTTAGGGGCAATGGGATTGTTGAGTTTAGCGAGCGTAAAGCCGGATTTATTTTATAAACAGTTTTTATTTTGGTTTATCGGCATCGCGTTTGTTTTTTTAATAGTCGCTTTTGATTGGCGGTCATTGGTCAATTATCGCGGTATTATTTTGGGATTTTATTTTATTATAATCGCGCTTTTAATCGTCACTTATTTTTTTGCGCCGGTTGTTCGGGGAGTTAAGGGATGGCTGATGGTCGGTTCTTTCCAGTTTCAGGCTTCGGAATTTGCCAAGCTTGCGTTAATTATCGTTTTTGCCGGATTTTTCAAGAAAAAACATATTTCCATAGCGAGAGTTTCAAATTTATTGGTTTCATTCATTTATTTTCTTATTCCGGCCTTGCTCGTGGCGATTCAGCCGGATTTTGGAACAGTTATCATTTTATTTTTTATATGGTTTGGGTTTCTTTTGGTCTCTGGCTTGCGGCCGAAACATATAATTATTTCTTTATTAATTTTTTCCGTTATCGCGGCTGTAATGTGGTTTAGCGTTTTGGAAAATTATCAAAAAGAAAGAATTATGGGCGTATTTTTTCCGGGTAGAGATATGCTGGGGATAAATTATAATGTTATTCAATCAAAGATCGCCATTGGCTCAGCCGGATTTTTTGGTAAAGGTTTTGGACAGGGAACGCAGGTTCAATTGGGTTTTTTACCGGAAGCCCAAACAGATTTCATATTCGCGGCGCTAATTGAAGAATTCGGGTTGATTAGCGGCTTTTTAGCGATAACGGCTTTTATTATTTTAATATTCAGAATAATAAGAATTGGAATTGATTCGGAAATTAATTTTAACCGGTTTATTTGTTTAGGGGCGGCCATTCTTTTTATCACTCAGTTTATTTTAAATATTGGTTCTAATTTGGGTTTTATGCCGGTTGTCGGGGTCACTTTTCCGTTTTTGAGCTATGGCGGTTCTAGTTTGTTGACTAATTTGATTATTTTAGGCATTATTCAATCCATTGTTGTCCGAAAATAAATCAAAATTTTCAATTTCTAATTTTCAATTTTCATTAAATGATTCAATTTAACAATTTTCAATTACGTTTGTAAATTGATAATTAAAAATTATCAGTTATTATCATTTTGATTTTTATATATGAAGTTATTTTTCATAAGTTTTATTATTGGGATTTTGATAATCGGCGCCACGATTGGCATTTTTATTTTTGTTTCAAAACTTCAGCTATTGTCGGAATTAAAAGAAACGCCGACAATTATTAATATTCAAAAAGGAGATGGTTTTGGCGAAATAGCGGACGAACTTTATGTAGCCGGACTTATTAAATCAAAAACTGTTTTTAAGACTTACGCGCTTTTAAGCGCCAGCGCGCATCGTTTACAGAACGGTAAATATAAATTTAACTCTCCAATTTCAATTCCGGGATTGGTCAGCGTTTTAAAAATCGGTCCTAAAGATATTTCGGTGTTGATTTTTCCGGGAATGACGCTTAAAGAAATTGATGATAAATTGTCGCAAGAGAATATTATCGGAGCGGGCGATTTAATATCCACTAATCGACAGATTGAAGAATTGAAAAATCGTTACGGTTTTTTATCTGAAGCGATTTCTTTGGAAGGATTTTTATTGCCGGATACTTATAATTTCCGTCAGGATTCTAATGTTGATTCAGTAATCGAAAAATTTCTGGATAATTTTAAAAATAAAGTAATGGCGATTATTGGAGAGGACTTGGCAGAGGGGGTTGACCCCCCACATAGTTCAATAATTAGTTTATTATTAATTATTGAAAATAAGGCACAGGCGGAGTCGCTTTCAACTGATAAATTTAAGACAGAGACTATGTGGGGGGTTGACAAAAAAAACAGCGGTGTGTTAAGATTAATAACCATTGCGTCTTATTTGGAAAAGGAGGTTCCTGGTAATGATGACCGCCGAATAGTGGCTGGAATTATTGAAAAAAGATTGAAAATCGGAATGCCTATTCAAATTGACGCCACTGTTTTATATAATAAATGTTCCGGAAGATTTTCAGAATGCCCGTTGCTTGTAAAAAGTGATTTTAAAAAAGATTCGCCATACAATACTTATACTCGATTAGGATTGACTCCGACGCCAATTTCCAATCCGAGTTTGGATGCCATAAAAGCGGTAATTGAAAAAAAAGATTCCGGATATTGGTTTTACCTTTCCGACCCCAAAACTAAAAAAACGATTTTTTCGGAGAATTTGGAAAAACATAATATAAACCGTGCTAAATATTTGTTAAACAACAAATAATCTAAAACATATTCCCGTGAAACCAGAAGGGAGAAATTTTTATTTTTATGGCTAAATTACAAACTAAAATTTTTTCATCTCATCCGTTTCTTTCTCAACCTTTAATTAAACAACCCTTTTTAGCGGAGATTCAACATTCTTCATGGGATTGGTTTGTTAAAAAAGGAATCAAAGAGCTTTTCAATGAAATTTCTCCGATTAAAGATTCGAGTGGCAAAGGATTGGAACTTTATTTTATAGATTATTATTTTGACGAGCCGAAGTACGATGAAGAAACAGCTTGGTCCAAAGATTTAACGTTTGAAGCGCCATTGAGAGCCAAGGTCAAATTAGTCAATAATTTTACTAAAGAAACTAAAGAGCAGGAAATTTATATTGGCGATTTTCCGATAATAACTTCCCGCGGAACGTTCATTATTAACGGCGTTGAAAGAGTAGTTGTTTCTCAGCTTATTCGTTCGCCGGGAGTTTATTTCACCGCCAAGAATTATCACGGTCGCAAACTTTTCGGCGCTAAAGTTATTCCTGATCGCGGAAGCTGGCTTGAATTTGAAACTGACCACGATGGCTTTATTGGAGTAAAAATAGACCGCCATCGCAAAGTCGCAATCACGGATTTATTGAAAATATTCGCCTCGATTGCCAAACAGAAAAAATTTGAAAACAATGAAGATATTATTAAATTATTTTCCGATATTGATAACGGCCAGATTAAATTTATTGAAACTACCGTTAAAAAAAGCGGTAGCAAGGTAGTCCAAGATTCTTATGCCGAGGTTTATAAAAGATTAAGGCCCGGCGATTTGGCGACTTTTGAAAACGCCAAAAATTTGATAGACGCGATGTTTGAAAGAAAGGATAGATATAATTTGTCCGACCCGGGGCGTTTTAAATTCAATCAACGGCTTGATATTAAAGAAAGGAAAGAGCCGGTTCTTGATGTTGACGATATAATTTTAATTATCAAGGAAATAATTCGGTTAAACAACAATCCTACGGTTGAGCCGGATGATATTGACCATTTGGGCAATCGACGCGTTAAATCAGTAGGAGAGCTTCTTCAGGGCCGGTTGCGTATCGGTTTTGCGCGTTTGCGTAGAATTGCTACTGATAGAATGTCAACTTTAGATATTAATACTTTAACTCCGGTCCAAATAGTCAATACTAGGCCGCTGGTGGCGATTGTCAGGGAGTTTTTCGCCACTTCTCAATTATCGCAATTTATGGACCAAATAAATCCTTTAGCCGAGCTTGAGCATAAGCGCTTACTTTCTTCAATGGGACCGGGTGGTCTCACAAGAGAACGCGCCGGTTTTGAGGTGCGCGATGTCCATATTTCCCATTATGGTAGAATTTGTCCGATTCAAACTCCGGAGGGCCAGAACATCGGCTTGATAAATCGATTGTCGAATTTCGCTAGAGTCAATAATCTTGGTTTTTTGGAAACGCCTTATGCTAAAGTTAAAAACGGGAAAATTCAAGATGGAATTGTTTGGTTTGATGCTATTAATGAAGAGAAATATAAAATCGCGCAAGGAAGCACTAAAATAAAAAATAATAAAATTAAAGATGACGTCGTGGAAATACGCTATAAGGGAAAGCCGACGGTTTGTCAAAAGGAAGAGGTTGATTTTATTGATGTGGCGCCCAATCAAATGACCAGCATAGCCACTGCTTTGATTCCGTTTTTAGAGCATGACGATGCTAACAGGGCGTTGATGGGTTCAAACATGCAGCGTCAAGCAGTTCCTTCTATAAAGCCGTCTGTTCCTTTGGTTTCAACCGGTATGGAAGAAAAAGCCGCCATTGATTCGGGTCGGGCGGTTATCAGTCAGACAGACGGTGTAGTTGTTGAGGTTGATGCTAATAAAATTGTTGTTGAAGATTCGTCCGGAAAGAAAAAAATTTATAATCTTTATAAATTTAAGAGGTCAAATTATTTCACTTGTATTTCGCAGCAACCATTGGTTGAAAAAAGACAGAAAGTGAAAAAAGGAGATGTGTTGGCGGACGGCACTTCTATTGATAACGACGCGCTGGCTTTGGGACAGAATCTTCTCGTTTCTTTTATTTCATGGGAAGGGGCCAATTTTGAAGACGCTATAATCCTTTCCGAAAGAGTCGTGAGAGACGATTTATTTACTTCTATTCATATAGAAGATTTTTATTGCGATGTTCGCGAAACAAAACTTGGCGCGGAAATGACCAGTTCTGACATTCCCAATGTTTCTGAAGAAAAATTGAAAAATCTTGACGAAGAAGGAATTATCAGAGTCGGCGCCGAAGTGAGGGCAAATGATATTTTAGTGGGGAAAATTTCTCCTAAGGGAGAAGCGGAAGTTTCTTCGGAGGAAAAATTATTAAGGGCGATTTTCGGAGAAAAAGCTCGCGACATTAAAGATACTTCTTTGGTTATGCCGCACGGAAAATCAGGACGTGTGGTCGGAGTAAAAATATTTTCGCGCGACCATGGAGACAAACTTGAACCGGGGATTATTAAAAGAATTCAAGTGGAAGTGGCGCAGTTGAGAAAGGTGAGAGCTGGCGACAAATTGGCTGGCCGGCACGGTAACAAAGGCGTTATTTCGCAAATTAGGCCAGTGGAGGATATGCCTTATCTTGAAGACGGCACACCAGTTGATATTATTTTAAATCCGCTCGGAGTTGCTTCTAGAATGAACTTGGGGCAGATTTTGGAAACACATTTGGGTTTGGCGGCCGGCAAATTGGGTTATCGCGCGGTGTCACCGATTTTCTGCGGCGCTACGGAAAATGAAATTAAGGAAGAACTTAAAAAAGCCGGATTGCCGATTGATGGAAAATTGAAAGTTATTGACGGCAGAACGGGTAACGCTTTTCCAGTGCCGGTAACAGTTGGCTATATTTATATGCTGAAACTTAATCATTTAGTTGAAGACAAAATTCATATGAGGTCAATCGGCCCTTATTCTTTAATCACCCAGCAGCCACTTGGAGGAAAAGCTCAATTCGGAGGACAGAGATTCGGAGAAATGGAAGTTTGGGCTCTGGAAGGATACGGAGCGGCTCATACTCTTCAGGAAATTTTAACGATTAAATCGGACGACGTGTTGGGTAGAACCGCCACTTTTGAAGCGATAATCAGAAATGAAAAAATTAAAAGTCCTAATATTCCCTCGGCCTTTAATGTTTTATTGAATGAAATTAAAGCGCTGGGGTTGGATATAGAGCCGAAGGAGTAAGAGTAGTATCGATGCGAATATACGAATTATACTAATGATACGAATATAATTGTATCGATGTGAATTACAAATATCTATTTTATTTGTATAATTCGTATTTATTAGTATATTGGTATCGATACTCATTTATGAATTTATGGATTTCAAATCATTAAAAATACAAATAGCGTCTCCGGAAAAAATTTTATCGTGGTCGCACGGCGAAGTGATAAAACCGGAAACCATTAATTATAGAACTCAGCGTCCGGAACGCGACGGACTTTTTTCAGAGCGAATTTTTGGGCCGACTAAAGATTACGAATGTTATTGCGGCAAATATAAGAAAATCCGCTATAAGGGCATTAAATGCGATAAATGTGGCGTTGATGTCACTAAATCGTCCGTGCGGCGCGAAAGAATGGGACACATTGTTTTGGCGGCGCCGGTATCCCATATTTGGTTTTTAAAGAGCGTGCCGTCAAGAATTGGATTATTTATCGACGCGCCCATTCAAAAGTTGGCAAGGGTTATTTATTACGCCGCTTATATCGTGATGTCGGTTAATGAAGATAATAAAAAAAGAATTCTTGAGGAAATAGATAAAGAATTTAAGGCGAGAAAAAAGACGATTGCCAAAGAAAAAACCAAGGAATTTGAAGAAGAGGCGAAGAAAACCAAAGACCTGCTTGCTTCAATTTCGGTGGGCAAAATTTTAAACGAAGCGGAATATTTCAGTTTGTCAAAAAAATTCTCTACGGTCTTTGAAGCCGGGAGCGGAGCGGAAGCAATCAGAAAAATTTTGGAAAAAATAAATTTGGAAAAAGAAGCGGTAAAGATAGAAAAAGAGATAAAGAGTGGCAAAGATTCAATCCGTCAGAAAAAACTTCTTTATAAATTAAAGATAATCAATTCGTTCGCAAAAAATAAAATGCGGCCGGAATGGTTGATATTTACGGTTCTGCCGATTTTGCCTCCGGACCTTCGACCAATGGTGGCGCTTGACGGCGGCCGTTACGCCACGTCTGACCTTAATGACCTTTATCGGAGAGTGATAAATCGCAACAATCGCTTAAAGAAGCTTTTGGAAATCAAAGCGCCGGAAATTATTGTTACTAATGAAAAAAGAATGTTGCAGGAAGCTGTTGACTCTTTGATTGATAATTCTGCTCGTTTTGGCAGTCAGCAGCAAATGTCGTCTCAGCGTCGGCCACTTAAATCTTTGGCTGATATTCTCAAAGGAAAAGAGGGCCGTTTCCGTCAGAATTTACTTGGCAAGCGTGTTGATTATTCGGGGCGTTCGGTTATTGTTGTCGGTCCGGAATTGCCGCTTGACACTTGCGGTTTGCCGAAAAAAATGGCCTTAGAACTTTTCAAGCCGTTTGTCATCAGTGAGATAATTAAAAGGGGTATGGCTTATAACATCAGAAATGCCAATCGTTTAATAGATACCGCCACTCCGGAAATTTGGGGAATTTTGGAAGAAGTCATAAAAGACAAAAAAGTTTTGCTTAACAGAGCGCCGACTTTGCATCGTTTAGGCATTCAAGCCTTTAAGCCGATTTTAATAGAAGATTTGGCGATAAGGATTCCGCCAATGGTTTGCACGGCTTTTAACGCGGACTTTGATGGCGACCAGATGGCTGTTCATTTGCCGCTTTCTGAGGAAGCTCAAAAAGAAGCTTCTGAATTAATGCTTGCTTCCGGCAATATTTTAAAGCCGGCGAATGGCGACCCAGTTGCTCAGCCGACCCAAGATATTGTTTTGGGCTGTTATTTTTTGACGCGGATAAAAGATGAAAATGAAAAAGAAACTAAAAAAATGAAAACTTTTTTTAGTCCGGAAGAGGCAATCATGGCTTGTGAATTCGATAGTGTTAAAATTAACGAATTGATTAAGGTGAGATTGCCGGAAATAGAAGAATTAATAGCGACTAGCGTCGGCAGATTGATTTTTAATAAAATTGTTCCGGAGGATTTCGGGTTCGTCAATAAAACGATGGACAATAAAGAGCTCGGGAAATTCCTTTCCGGCCTTATAGACAAATACGGGTTGAAAGATATCTGGAAGATTTTGGATGAAATTAAAAAATTAGGATTTAAATATTCGGCTTATTCCGGCGTGAGTTGGGGAATGAATGATTTAATTGTTCCTTTGGGAAAAAATAAAATTGTAAGCGTGGCGGAAAAGGAAGTGAATAATATTAAAGAACAATTTGAAGAAGGCCTTTTAACCGATGCCGAGCGCCACACGAAAATTATCAGTATTTGGGATAAGGCTAAAGATGAAATCGCTAAAGTAGTGCCGAAGACCCTTGACCCTAATGGTTCAGTTTATTCAATTATTAATTCCGGAAGCCGTGGTTCGTGGTCTCAGCCGATTCAAATGATGGGTATGAAAGGATTAGTGGCGAATCCGCAGGGAGAAACGATTGAATTGCCAATTAAGTCGTCTTACAAAGAAGGATTAAGCGTTTTGGAGTTTTTCATTAACACGCACGGCGCCAGAAAGGGATTAACCGACACAGCGTTGAAAACCGCTCAGGCGGGATATTTGACCAGGCGTTTAGTTGACGTTTCTCAAGATTTAATAATTAGGGAAGAGGATTGCAAAACGATAAAGGGCAGAACTATTGTCCGCAAGGACGGCGATGATTACGGCGTTTCTTTCAGCCAGAGAATTTTCGGAAGAGCCGGTCTTAACGATATTAAAGTCGGAAATAAAGTTTTGGTTAAGGTCGGAGAAATTATAAGCCGACAAGTCGCTCAAGCAATTGAAAATTCTTCAATTAGTCAGGTGGAAGTGAGATCGCCGATGGAATGTAAAGCGGCTTCGGGTATTTGCTCAAAATGCTATGGATATGATTTGTCAAAAACTCGGCCGATTGAAATCGGCGAAGCAGTCGGTGTAGTAGCGGCTCAATCAATCGGAGAGCCGGGCACCCAGCTTACCTTAAGGACATTCCATACCGGAGGCGTGGCGGGTGTTGATATTACTCATGGTTTGCAAAGAATCCAGGAATTGTTTGAAGTCCGCATTCCAAAAGGAAAAGCGTATTTGGCGGAAGCGGATGGCGTAATTGAAGACATTGAACAGCGTAAAAACCTTAAAGTGATTTTATTGAAAATCGTTGATAAAAAGAAAAAGGCGAAGATTGTTGAATATTCGGTGGCGTCAGCGGCGGCAATTTTTATTAAACCGAAAGACCGCGTTTCCATCGGCGACCAGCTTTGTGAAGGAAGTATTGATTTACAGGAACTTTTTAAATTTAAAGGGAAAGAAACAACTGAACGTTATATTATAAATGAAGTGCAGAGGATATATGCTTCTGAAGGAAGCGCTATCAACGACAAACATTTGGAAATAATCGTTAAACAAATGTTCTCGCGTGTGATGATTAAGGAATCTGGCGACACAAATTTTGTCCCAGGAGAAATAATAGAAAAAGGTATTTTAATGGAAGCTAATAGAGAAATGAAAAAGAAAGGCAAAAATCCGTCCTTGGCAAAACAGCTTTTAATGGGAATCACAAAAGTTTCTCTTACCACTTCCAGCTTCTTGTCAGCAGCGTCTTTCCAGGAAACGGCGCGTGTGCTTGTTGCGGCTGCCAGTGAAGCCAAAGAAGATAAATTAAAAGGATTAAAAGAAAGCGTTATTATCGGCAGATTGATTCCGGCGGGCACGGGGATGAAAAAATTAGATTAGTGTTGGTTTTTTACCCTCAACTTGAATTTTTGTCAGTTTTAATTTTCCTTCCACAATTTTTGATTCTAAAATTTTTACGCGCTTATTGTTTATAAAAGTGAAAGTTCCGGGTTCCGGGTTTAGGGCCCGGATTTTTTGTTCTATCTCAAGCGCGATTTTTCCGCCTTTATTTTGCGCTTTTTCCAAATCATCGGGTTTTATAAAGGCGTCTTTGATTGCGATTTTTTTTGTGTAAGTGACTTGCGATTCGTTTTGCATGGTCGCATTTTTAATTTTTTCCTCAATATTCGGTAGAGTTTCAATTAATAAATCTGCGCTTAATTCCGCCAAGGCGTTATATAATTTTGAAAATTGAAAATTGGAAATTGGAAATTCCAATTCTCGCTTTGCGAGAATTGGTCCATGGTCTATTTTTTCGTCCATTAAATAAAGAGTTGTTCCGGTTATTTCGTCGCCGTTCAAAATCGCGTTTTGAATAGGAGAAGCGCCGCGATATTTCGGCAGAAGCGAAGGATGGACGCCGATTGTCCCAAGTTGCGGAATTTTCAAAATTTCTTTGGGGATTATTTGGCTATAGGCCGCAACTATAGCGAAATCAGGCTTGATTTCGTCAATTTCCAATTTCCAATTTCCAATTTCCAAATTTTTTAGTTGAAAAACTTTGATATTATATTTTTGCGCTATAAGTTTTATTTCTGGCGCAGTAATTATTTTTTTTCTGCCAACCGGTTTGTCGGGATTGCAAATAACAGCCGAAGGGATATGGCCGGCTTTGATAAGTTTTTCTAAAATTATGGCGGCAAATTTAGGAGTGCCGAAAAATATGTATCGCATAGTAATCAGGAACTAGTAATTAGTAACTAGGAGATAAATTTTATTAAGCCCTGTTTTCTATTTACTGTTTACTAGTTATTTTGTATATCTTATTTATTTTATCTATAAATAAAATTCCGTTTAAATGGTCTATTTCGTGTTGGAAAACTCTGGCGGTTAACCCTTCAGCTTTGATTTTTATTTTACGGCCATTTTTATCTTGACCGGTTGCGGTTATTTTAAAAGAGCGTTTCACTCCGCCGTGGATTCCGGGAACACTTAAACATCCTTCTTCAATAATTTCCGTTTGTTTAGAGAATTTTATTATTTCCGGATTAAAAATTGCGTAAAATTTCGCTTCATCGGGCGACGGCATGATGATTTTATTTTTTTCGTCCCGTTTCAGCGGTTTCTCCGGAATCAAAGCGACAAACATTTTTAAATTTAATCCAATTTGATTTGCGGAAAGTCCGATGCCGTTGGCTTGGAGCATTATTTCTTTCATTTTTTTGATCAAGTTATTTATTTCTTTTTTGGTAAATTTAGCGAAGTCAAAATCAGCGGTTTTGGTCCGCAAAAATTTCTCCTCTTTTTTGTCGTTGACAATCAATATCTTCATTGTTATTATTAAAACAAGCAAAAGTGTTAAAGTCAATTAAGTATTATCCGCAAACACTTCGTCTTTAAACGAGTTGTACGAAATAAATTTTTTATCTTAGTGGCAATTTAACATTCAGTGAGTTGAACACAACAAAAATTTAATTTATTTGGCATTTATTTATGTTTATAAACAAAGCAATTGCATCCATCGGGGAACGTGATGGGCTTGGAATTAGTGAATGTGTCGGTAAAGATTGTGCTGTCGCAACTTTTAGTGATATCGGACTAGCAATAGTTGGTTTACTTGCATTACTTCTTGTTCTTTGGGTATATGAAATTCTAGTTGAAAAACGGGGAAACAAGCGCCTTAAAAATAAACCCATAAAGCAAGACTTGCCAAACGGCTCAAAAAAACTCATAGCTTTAATAAAAACGAAAGGCAAGTCAAAAGAACAAATTAAAGAAGAAGTAAAGCAAGCCCTCGAAAAAAATGCCAAATAAATTAAATTTTCTTTTTTAAAGTAGACAAAGTAAAACGATTTTAAAACGAGATAAAAAAATTTACATCGTACAACAGCCCATATCCGGTTTCGCTTCGCTCCACCCAAATGCTTCGCACTTCGGATGATGGGCGAACGTTGTACGAAATCCGCATTTGCCCTAGTGCTAAAAATAACATTCAACTAAATGACAAAGAATAGATGTATCATAATCCATGGATGCCCCTCTAATGCTGAAAAAGCTATGAATCCTGAAACAAGGACCTATGATAAACATTGGATACCGTGGTTAAAAAGAAATCTTATTGCAAAAAATATTGAAACGGAAACTCCTCTCATGCCCTCGCCATGGCAACCTGACTATGAAAAATTTAAGGCTGAATTTGAAAAATATGTTGTTGATGAGAATACAATCTTAGTGGGTCATAGTTGCGGTTGCGCTTTCTTGGTTCGCTGGCTTGGTGAGACTAAGACCAAAATTTTTAAACTTTTTTTAGTCGCACCATGGAAAATTCCGCAAGAAGAAAGAAGTGGTGCCGATGTAAATTTCTATTCATATCAGATTGACTCGTCTATTAAGGATAGGATAAATCAAATAGTTATGTTTACTGCGGACGATGAGGAAGAAGACGGTAAAAAAAGTTTAAAAATTTTTCATGAAGCGCTTGGTGGCGAGATTATCGAGCTAAAAGGGCGAGGGCATTACTGCTTGGGCGATATGAAAACCGAGGAGTTTCCTGAACTATTGGAAAAGATTTTGCAATAAGATTTCGGGGCATCCATTCGCATTAACAAGGACGGGCAAATGCGGACATCGCACAACACCGAGTATGCGGCTCAAAAGTTTTGCATTATTAGATTTTTAAATCATGGAGTGCAAAACTTTTTCGACCCAAATTCGCTTTTCTCCGTTAGGTTTTAAATTAGGCAAAAGTGCAATAAAATAGGATTAAGCTAATTAACAATTTAATTCAATAAATCCAAAAAGCGAACTTCGCATACTCGGATACGTTAGCTGAAATAAATTTTTATCTTTGTGGTAATTTTAGGTTCTGTGCGTTGAACAAAGACGAAAATTTGATTTTTTAAAAGTTTTTCCGCCTACGGCGGGATTATTTAGGGGTATTTTTTATTTTTTTAATTGCAGGAATATGAAATTCGGATACATGTCAGGTTTCAGAGGAGACCTACTCACGGAAATTGAATTTGCAAAACAATATTTTGACTTTACGGAAATTACAATACAGCCCGCACTCCTCGAAACCATTCACGATATTTTTTACGACCTAAAAAGTACAACTGTAAACTTTGAAGTTCTGGGACATATTCATTGGGATGTTGTTAAATTTGATGAAATCGTAAAAAATATTGAGGTGTTGAGAGATTTGGGTGCTAAAAAAATCACCATCCACCCTTTTCAGAATTTGAGTATCGAAGAAAATGCCAAAATTCTTAATGAGATAAATATTGTTTTGCGAAAAAATAATATGCAATTGTTGATTGAAAATGTTTCAAGTACGCCATATAATTCCGCTGTCAATATATCCAAGTTATTAGAAAAAATTCCTAACGTAGGAATTACGCTTGATGTTGGTCATGCGAACAGAATATTTGAATTAGACAAGTTTATCGATATTTTTAAGGACAAGATTGGACATATTCATCTCCATGATAATTTGGGAGATTCTGATCACTTATTTTATCAAGACCAAAGCAGAGTCGATGGAATTTTTTCTAAGTTAAATTTAGCAACATATGACGGCACAATATTACTTGAAACATTTTCAATTATGAAGGATAACAAAAATACATCACAAAAATTTGAAGCAATAAAAAAATTGCACATCGAACAATTAAAAAAAATAAAAAATACCCCCAAATAATCCGTTTGCCATTCGGCAAAACAAAAACTTTTAAAAAATCAGATTTTCTTTGCGAAAAGCAAAGATTAGCTTTATTAAAAATTTACATCAGCTAACACGGCATATCTGGTTCAAAAATTTTGCACTTTTAATAATCAAGGAAAGCAAAATTTTCTCTCCCAAATTGCGCTGACGATAATTGGAATTTAGTGATATAATCAGGATGGGTGGATATTTGAAGTTTTAGCCTTTGAAAAGGGGCGCAACTTCAGATGATGCCGATACGTTGTACGAAATAAATTTTTTATCTTAGTGGCAATTTAACATTCAGTGAGTTGAACACAACAAAAATTTAATTTATTTGGCATTTATTTATGTTTATAAACAAAGCAATTGCATCCATCGGGGAACG
>Ga0210044_10005601_pt1 | contig 16903 bp, 19 predicted proteins | sample CryGey13umfilter_2_FD_183959 | JGI IMG/M metagenome (GOLD analysis project Ga0210044, IMG submission 183959) | Groundwater microbial communities from aquifer in Utah, USA - Crystal Geyser 4/9/14 3 um filter (SPAdes) (version 2) | ecosystem: Environmental > Aquatic > Deep subsurface >...
GGAGATTCACCATTACTTTAATAAAAAACATAAATGGATTAGTGATATCTGTCTCAAAGCTAAATGCACCAGCTAGAAAGCATTTGTCAACAGATTCTAAAGCTTTATACCATCCTTCTCCTAGCACAGTATCAGCATGCAGGAATAATAAAATATCACCTTGAGCTATTTTAGCTCCTGCATTCATTTGTACTGCTCTTCCTTTTGGGGAGCCGATGATTTTAATATTAGGATACTGCTCTAAGATCAATCGACTAGAATCTTGACTAGCACCATCTACTGCGATAATTTCAATCTGATTAAAGTAGGGCTTAAGACTCGCTATGGTATTTTCAAGCTGAGCTTCTTCGTTAAGAAAAGGAATGATTACAGAGATCACTATTTAACTCCTTGATTGATTTATATAAATTTTCTCTAGACTTTTCTGCTGTTACGGGGACAGAAAAAGAAGCACCAATGTTTTGACGTATTATTTCATGAAGCATCACGATTTTAATCTCATGAATATTTTCCAAAGCTAGTTCTCCTATAAAAATTTCTAAAAGTTTTTGGTCATAGTTATAGTCTTGAATACCAGCAATACTCAAGTCTATAACTATATTTGCAAGTAGCATACCAATATCAAAAGCTATATTACCTGAATGTGAAAACTCACCATCAATTAAAAAGGCTTCGTTATTTTTAATTACAATACTGTTAGTGTGCAAATCACCATGAAGTAAAAATTCACCTTTGTCCAAAAAATTAAGAGGAGTTCTTGATAGACTCATCTCCATAAATCGAGCTTGCCATTCTTGCATTCTTTTGATCTCGTTTTCTCTTAGTCCACTTTCTAACCAAAAATTCCTAGCTTCTTCTTGTTGAAATAAAGGCACTTCAAAAATATGATAATAATGAGCTTCTAATAAAGAATTGTTTATAGGAGTTATAGTGTTTTGTCTCAGGTAAAAACTACTAAGCTTTATCGCTAGTTTTTCAAGAACTTGTTTAATCCCAGACACTTGTTCTGGTTTAGCATTGCGTAAAATAGTTCTGAGATTACTAGAACCTAAGTCCTCCATTAAAAAGAATCGGTGCTGAGGATCTTTCATGTAAATCTCTGGACAGATTTGAACAGGAGCCATAATATCGTTTGCAAACTTATTAAAGTCTGTATCCCATTTTAAGCGCTCTGCACTTAATCTTAAATGAGGGAAACGAGCAAGACTACCATTGTCAGGGACTGCTTTTAAGATTACTGAATTGTGCCCTAAGAAATTTTTCACCCTATAGACATAGTTCATGTTACTTGACAAGGTTTCTGCCTTGTCAAAATTAATACCCAGTAAGTTTTTTAGTTTACTTTTCTCCACTTGCTTTATGAAGTCCTCCTAGATACATTAGTATAATACGCATAAATGAAGCTATAAAGGGTGAAGGTATGATCTTCCCAAAACTTGAGCTTACTAGCTCTGCAACTGGGTCAGCTATTGCTATTGAAAGGGGTGGCACGTATTTGTCTTTAACTACTTTTGTATAATTTTCTTTGAGTTTTTGAAACCTTGCTGTTAAACTACTATCTTTCTTGCCATACATAAGCATAGTGAGTGCTTGATAAGTAAAATATACTCCCATGTAAGCTATCTTATTGAAAATAGTCAGACCTAGTTTTTTCCCCGGACCTTTTGCCTTGGCTATATCACTAGTACCAGGAAAAGATATATTTTTATCAAGAAAGGTACTTGCAAGCAGGGCTGAATTAACAGCAAAAAGCTGTAAGTAATTTACACCAGTCTCACTAATACCGAATATTTTTTCTTTAATAGTATTAATTAGAGGTCGTACTTTGTTTTCATAAAAAATAGGTAAGGTATCAGAAATGAACGATTCGCTTTCGCGAGTTATTTCGTGATTAACATTTGCAGTCATAGCTTTATGGAAGAGCATATAGGCTAGTGATGTGCCATAGGAACTAAGTGCAGATCCTAAATATTTACCTAGAAATTGATTCCCCAAAACTTGGGCAATCTTTTGCATAAAATGTGGCACTAATGCATTCTCAAAACTTCGGTTTAAGATCTTGGAGCTTTTATGAATATCATGTTTTAATTTATCATCGACACTAGTTTCATAAGCAAAGTAGCCAAGGTGATTAGCGATTGACGCTGAACTTAACATGCCGAGATATGCAACTGGACTTAAAAGACTCATCCTAAAATACAACAATTATTCAAGAAACACTCTTCTAGAGCATTCTTGGTATGTGGTGCAATAATTCTAGCATTGTGTATTTCTTTTGCTGCTTCTAATAAATCCTCTCTAGTGTCTATATCTCGTTTCTCTTTTAACTGAATTAATAATTGACCGGTTTGATTTATATTTGTTTCTAGTTGACTAAAAACCTTATCAGTTCCCCAATCTATCTTTTTGAAATACTGTGTTTCATTATTAGTATTATGAGCCAGAAGATAAATACCACCATCAAGTGTTGGTCCAAGTATCACTGCATTAGGTTCGGATTCTAAAGTGAGAAAGCTTATCTCAAAATCTTCTAATCTTAAATTCAAAGTATCACCACCAATAATAATGACTTCTTGATAGCCTTGTGCTTCTAAATCTTCTAGGACATTTGATATTTTTTCTCCTAACCCTTTGCCTCTTTGTTTTTTAATTTCTATTTCTTCACAGAATTTGAAATCCTGAGGTATTTCGTCTTCTTCGATACTAAAAAAGCAAAACAAATCTGCATGAAGATAAGGTTTTGATTTGATTAGCAAAGACTCAAGGTCTCTTAAAAAAGCTTGATATAACTTCAAGCTCAAGAATGGACTTAGTTTCAGTCTAGACTTGACCTCCCCAATTCGCGGATATTTAGTCATTAAGGCTATTGCACGCATCTGTAATACATTTTACCACCCTGGAGCCTTATGATGTTCAATATAATAGAACGGTGCATTCTTCTTTTAAGAATGTTTGGAAATAATGAATGGCGAAAATCAATATGAAGCAGATATCGCGGCAGCCAAAGTATTAGGGGGCTATGACAATGTAGTTGTTGTCAATAACCCTTGTTTCTGTGGTGGTTTTGATGGGATTGATGAGACTGGTCAAGTGGATCAAATTGCAAGAGTTCAAAACAATAATATTTCTGAGAATCAAAGGGAAAAAGAAGATCAAGCAATTGAATCATATTAGAACATGATGTTCTTAAGCCTAGTGCATGTCCACTCGTTTCCTTAACTCAGAATTAAGGATTTTTTGAGAATATTACCATAGTAAGGTTTTGAAAAGGAGGTATCTACAATGTCACAGCTTACAAACATACTTTCAACCGTACAAATATTCCAAGAGATAAGCTGTGACATTTTTTAAATTTAGTTGAAATCTAAATCAAAATTATTATGCAAGGTTTAAAACCATCTTCAGTAATAAAAGCAAAGCAAGCTATAAAACAAGTTAGCTCTTCTGAATCAGAAAACGATTCAGAAGGAGCACCTAGTACTATTGCAAAAAGTTCTGATAAGGTTCAAGCAGAAAGAACCAGTAATGAAACAGAAGCAAGTACAAATGCCAAGATTAGTAAGGCAGTAAGTAATTTAGCTAATAGCGCAGGCTTATCTTCCTCAAGCGCATCAAATTTTAATAACAGTCCTTATGCTTATGGAGGATTAGGAGGAGCCTATGGAGGGCTAGGAGGATTAGGAGCTTTAGCAAGTGGTGCTGGATCTCTTGGTCAGGCAATAGGAAACGCTTGGGGTGAGCGTGGTGCTAGATCTCCACAGAGAGGAGGTGGTGGGCATGGTGGTGGCGGTTGTCAGGGAGGTGGTTGTCACGGACCTGGTAATGGCGGCGGAGGTCATGGTGGTATGGACGGACTTGGCGGAGGACAAGGATTAGATCCTAAGACAAATCAAGCAGCAACTGGCATTGATAAGGCTATGAATCAAGCAGGTGATAAACCTTTATTAGTTAAATTTGGTGCACCTTGGTGTACTGGCTGTAATGCTTTTGATGCACAACATGGAATTACTCAAGGAGGACAAAAGACAGATATCCCAGGAGCAACTCTTCATGACAAAGGTAATCATGCAATCTTAAAAGTTAATGTTGATCAGAACTCTAGCCTAGCTGGCCAAATTGGAGTTAATACCAGCACTATTCCAGCCCTTGGCTATGTTTATAGAAAAAAAGATGGTAGTTTAGGAATTGCCCAAAATCTTAACTCAGCCCAGCAAAGCCACACTAAAGCTGGTGATGTGGTCAAACCAAAAGAAGATAAACCACCGACTTTAAACTCAACAGAACCTCCTATTCCAGATCCTAATGAAAGACCAAGACTCCCAGGACCAAATGATCCTAAACCACGACCTTATGAGCAGAAGTCTCCACCTATACCTCCCACAAGCTCAGAACCAAAAACTGAATCAAAACTATTAATTAATCTTCAACAACAAGTAAATAATTTAAATAAAGATAAAATTAATCCTAAAGCATTAGCAGCACTAAAAGAACATGACTCGCTTGACTGTGCCGGTGGTCAATGCAAAAAACATGATGCTGGTAGTGACGCGAGTTATCAATTATTTAAAGATAAGCAAGGTCTATTTCTTGACGAGAATAAGATGATTCATCCAGAGAAACCAGAGGAAGTGAATTCTACGTTTATTCCTTTTGGGAAGGATGGTGCTAATAAAACTTTACAAGAAATAATTGACGCTAAGCCAATTCCGAAGCCAACAAGCTCTAGTAATACTACAAAGCAAGTCCCTGAACCTGGAGAGTCACAAGCTACTGAATCAAACCATTTCAAACCCGTGACTAGTATGCAAGACTTAGATAAAGAACTCAGTGAAGCCGCAGAACAAGGACAAACTGTTTTTATGAAATATGGGGCTGACTGGTGTACGAATTGTAGTAAATATGACAAAAACGTTAAACCTGATTTAGAGCAAGCTTATTCTGAAGATCATAGTGTACGTATGCTTGCTGTTGATTTGACAAATTCTAATGGCTTCAATAAAAAGCAATCTGCCACTCTGTTAGATAGAGTAGGAGGATCTTTGCCTGCTTTTGAGGCTTTCAAACTTATTGAGGGAGAATTATGGGCTGGGGAATTTAAAGGTGAGAATAAACAGTTAAGCCTTGAAGAATCAAAGAAAATGATTGAAGAAGAAAAAAAACAATAACCAAACTTGTTCAATAAAATTGAACATCATAAGCAGTTTTACTATAGTTATAAGATTAAGTATTTAAACTGCTGCATAATTAATTTATAAGGAGATTTTTATATATGATAAAAAAAATAATTAATTTAGCTCTTGTTTTAACTTTGACTAATATAATTGTTACTAGCCAAGCTGTAAAAGCAGAAGGCGTTATGGCAAGTACTGCTGGAGCGATGGTGGGTGCACCAATTGGCATGGTTTCTGGAATGATGCGAGGGATGATGTCAAAAGGTATGGAATATTCTCTAGCTATATGTAGAAAATATGGTGGAGGTATTCCAGTGATGATGTTTGCTGTACCTACTGGAATGATTTCTGGTGGTGTTGCTGGTGGAGTGACTGGGATGATCAAAGGTATGACTGATGGTGTTTCTAAAGGAATTGATGATCCTTTTTCAGCTGAAAGCATGGCAATGGCTGGAGATGGTTTCTTAGACTATGAACCCTATGACATTATGAAGTAATTCTCGAGTGGTTTTTCATAACCAACTTCTCCGTGAGCCTTTCTTTTTTAAGAAAGGCTCATTTTTTTTAGAGCTAGGTATCTCTCTTTGCAAAGAAAGATCTTTGACTTAAAGTTAGAATATCTCGGTAAACTCCCTATTTGTTCTAAATTATTGAACGAGTTAAACAAACTTACTATACTTCACTACTTTTTGTTTAAAAACGGAGCATAATTTATCTAAGCCAAAATAATTTGGGTAAAGGAGAAATAACAATGAAAAAGAAAATTAAACTATCAAATAAAATACTTGGAGCTACATTAGCACTTGGTCTTTCGACAGGTCTTGGCGCTGTTAACGCAAAAGTAATTAATAACACTGATAGTCTTTTTGCAATCAACGAAATTGGTTTTCAATCACCATCATTTGATCAATTAGATGATCATAAGTGTGGAGAAGGTAAGTGTGGAGATGATCACAAATGCGGGGAAGACGGCAAAGACAAGAAAAAATCTCCAAAGAAATAAGTGAATGGTCTAAATATAAAGTCTGAAAACTGGTTCTATTTTATCTTTAGATTAGCTTTTGGTTTGAATTTCTTTATGGCAGGTGTATTAAGCTCTGAAGGTTTAATGCACCCATTGCCTTTTTCAGAAACAATTTTAGGAGCGTTACTCATTCTTGGACTATTTACTAATTTAGCTATTACTTTAAGCATGTTAGTTTTAGTTTATATAATGTTCAACGCTTGTTTAAAATCAGGTTGGTCATTAGTACATTTTCAAATGGTTTATTTGATCTACTCTTATTTACTTGGTGTAGACCTGGATAAAAATAAAATTAGCATTGATCAATTCAGGAGATAATTTAAAGGTGCTAAGTTCAGCAAGAAACTATAAATCTAGTGAGATAGAGTTAAAAAAAAGCTTTACTTTCTCTTTCAGTCTAGCAAGCTTGTTTCTCTTAATACCTGCATTCTATTTCCCAGTCTTGAAAATATCTAAGCTTTCTAAAACCATAGACTCAAGTATTCCTGAGATAATTCTTAATCTTTTTAATAGCTCAGCTCCAATAGCAATAACTCTTTTGTTCGTACTTGTAATTGCTCCTGTACTGATGACTGCTAGTTTATTGGTTTTTATATTCTTTGAGAAAAGTACAAAACCCAATAGTAAAGTTTATAAGCTTTATTTCTTCGTTAGAAAATGGATGATGCTTGATGTTTTTGTTATAGCTGTTTTTGCGAGTATGATTAAGCTGGCAGAATTAGTTAGCTCGCAAATCCTCATTGGAGCTGGATTCTCTTTTGTGTTATGGCTCTTACTCACTTGTGCAGATGATGCGCTATGGTTTACGGAGGAGCATAGACTAGAACAAAATTCAGATGCTAGAACTTTCACTTATTCACTAGCAGCATTATTTCTTCTTGTCCCTGCAAACCTTCTGCCTATAATGGTTATGGCTCAGCCTGGTGGCACAGAAGTAACAAATCTTTGGGCTTCTATTATGCATCTCTTTGAGGGACCAGCTTGGCCAATAGGGGTAATAGTTTTTTTGGCTAGCTTTATTGGACCATGGTTTAAAATATTCTCCTTATTTTTCTTGTCTTTAACTAATAAGATCAATAAGAATAGAAAATTTAAAAGAACCTTATATGGTTTTCTTGAACTTATAGGAAGATGGTCAATCATAGATATTTTTATAGCGGCAATTTTAGTTGCGATGGTTCAGATGAATAATCTAGCTAGCGTTGGTCTTAAAAGTGGTAGTTTGTTTTTTACTGGAATGATAATCTTAACGCTACTAGCATCACATAGTTTTAACTTAAGGGAGGATACTTGAGTACGAGTAAAAAAAGTCTCTGGTTAACACTCCTAATCCCATTGCTTGCCTTTGTGGTTTCGGGCTGGGCTGTTTATAAATATTTTGATGAAAAAGGACCATTAATAAAAGTAGAATTTGATTCAGCTGACGGACTTGAAGAAGGTAAAACTCCACTTAAGTATCATGGTGTTTCTGTTGGGATAGTAGAAAAACTTGAAATATCGGAAGATCTTCGTAAAGTAATTATAGAAATCAGGTTAGTCAAAAAAGCTTCTCATATAGCAAATAAAGGAGCTAAGTTTTGGATAGTAAGACCTGAATTAAGTGTTAATGCTTTTAAAAACTTAGAGGCCATAGTAGGAGGTGATTATATTGCAGTTGAACTCCCTGACGATAGTGTTAAGAGTGATATTGGAAGTGAATTTTGCTACTTCTTGGGTGAAGAGAATGGTATTGATGGTGCTACAAAAAGTATTGATGATCTTATTCTTAGACTTGAAGCTCATCATATTTTTTCTTCTACAAATATAGGCTCAAAAGTTTTTTATAAAGGTTATCCTGTGGGCTTAGTTGAGGCTATAAACTTACCAAACGATGGAAAAAAAATATTACTAACTATTAGAATCTATAATAAATACTCACATTTAGTTCGTAACAATTCTGTTTTCTGGGATTTAAAGACTTTGGATATGAAGTGGAAGCTTATGAAAGGTTTAATGATAGAAACCATTTCAAATCCTGTGAGAACTGCACTTGAGGGAGGAGTGGCTTTTGCTAGTCCTCCAGAAAAAGCAAATAGAGCGAGAACTAATCAAAGCTTTAGATTGAACGATAATTTTGAACACGATTGGGTTTTATGGGAACCGAGTTTATGAACTAAGATTATGGAAAAATACTTCAAGACATTATTCATATTAATTTCCATTGGTTTTATCACAAACTCTTGTTCAAAAAATTCTGAGCCAAAGATTACTTGTATTGAAAATTATCGAGCTAAATGGGACTATTCTAAAAACAAAGGTCCAAACAACTGGTTTGGTTTAAGTGATAAATATTCCCTGTGCAAACAAGGACAACATCAATCTCCTATAAATATTATTGTCAATAGAACACCGATAATAAAAGATTTACAACTAGATTACAAAAGCTGTATCTTTGATTCAATTGACAATGAGCATACTGTAGAGTTTGATTATTCACCAGGTAGTATCTTAGAGCTAGCTGAAAAGAGATATGAGTTAAAGCAATTCCACTTTCATAGCCCTAGTGAACATACAATAGATGATCAGAGATATGACATGGAGATTCATTTTGTTCATAAAAGTCTTACAGGAAAAGATTTAGCGGTTGTTGCATTATTAGTAAAATCAGGTGAAGGGAATTCTTTGATTCAGAAACTTTGGGCACATTTACCAGCAGAGAAAAACAAACAATATGTTTTTGACAAAGAATATATAAATGCTGTTGAATTATTTCCGGCTAATTTGGAAGCCTATTTTTATCATGGCTCTTTGACGACACCACCTTGCTCTGAAACAGTATCTTGGTTGATACTAAAAGAACCAATAGAAATGTCTCAGGCGCAGATTGATTATTTTCACAAATTTTATAATTGGAACATTAGAAATTTGCAGTCTAGTAAGTCTTAAGAAGCTGTTGGAGCTACACAACATGGACTAAAATATTGAGCAAGATGAGGTGCGGTGAAAGCAATAATGGTAATTATTAGTAAAATTGTAAAACTTAAAACTGGACTTAGCCTCTTCGTTGAACACTCTCCATCAGTATGGCAAGAACCTTGCTTTATAAATGCATTATAGAAAGCAAAACTTAGTAAGCCAACCATTAATCCTAATTAGGTAAGGTCTTAAGGGTTCAAAGTAATTAAAGTTACTGAAGAACCCTAAGCCTAAGATTCCAGCAAAGACTGGACCTAAGCAGCACAGAGAAGCGAGTGATCCAATAATAATTCCAGTTGTTATTTTTCTATCCTTCATTGATTCATTTCTCCTTTAACATAGTTTGAAACGTTGCCAAGACAACATGAGCCTTGTGGATTATTTATCTCACAAGCACATCTACCAGCTTGTATATTTTTCTTGATTGATCCTATTGCGCTACTTTTACCTAGGTTCTGAATTTCGTCTGATATTTTTTTTCTAGTCCAGCCAAAGCAATAACAAACTGGCACATCGAGTGCGGCGTCTTTTTGAAAAACTTTTACTCCTAGGTCTCGCACTGTAAAACTCGCTTTGTTAGTGTTGAAATAAACTAGATCACAGCTAGGTGCGCTACAAAAGTAATAGTTATCATTTTTACTTAATTTATTTGAATATTTTTCTTGCAGTAAAGATCGGAGCGTGATCATCTGAACTGCCTTGCCAATGCTGTCACAACTTGGGCAATGAGTTTTATTCTGTGCTAATTTTTTGCAACAGTCGTCCATAGCTTGAATTGGCTTAATTATGGCATGCAAACTTTGGGTTAAAGGTTCAGATTTTTCATACAAGAAGTTGAATAGTCCTGAACGTTGATTCCTTAGATAAAATCTTGAATTTGCTAAAATCAGTATTGATGAAAATAATCAGCAAGTTTACTATTGGGATTTTTGCTTTAGTGCTCATAGTTGCCCTGTTGATTTTTTGGACTAGTCGCTACGATAACTCTCCATCTCAGATTGTTAAATTAAAGGAGTTTAACAGTCTTGATTATCAAGTGAACCCCTGCTTCGCTATCGCAAGTACTTTTTTTCAAAAATACCCACATGGCAAAGTTAAGATAGACAAAGTTGATGGTACTAAATTTGATTTCACTCTTGAAGTCGCAGAAAATGCCAATGAACAAAAACCAAGTACTAAAATCAAACTTAAAGGTGTTGATCTTTCTTTGTTTGTCACAGCTATTCCCCAGAAATTTTTAGAAGACGAGAATCTGACAAGAATCGGACTAATAGATAGAGAATGGAATCGTCAGCAGGTGAAGTTTTATAGACAACCTCTGGCAAGTAAATTTGGCATCGCAGGGACGGACTCGTCTCAGCCCCTTATTATAATTGAAGAAAGTGGTGATGGTTTTGAGCATGATCATTTAGTGAGATTTGATCTAATAAGAAACTGTCTTAATGCCGGGCTTTGGGAGATCGCTCTATATAGTTATGAAGATGGCATGATGAAACCCTATTATCATGCTTGGTTTGATTTTCCTTTAGGTATTTACAAGGATCTTTTCGAAGAAGTTAATAAAAAATCCTATTGGGATTATTGGTGGTCACTTGAGCATTGGGTTAATCCAGAGGGTACTTTTGTTGATTTAGATAAACTTAGATCTGTCAAAAATGAGTCAGCGCTTAAGGCTCATTACAATCCTGATGAAAGAATTTTTACAGCAGGAGAGCAAACAAGAAAGCAAAAAAATATTACAAGCTCAGATAAATATACTTGGAGTGATTTTTTCAATTATGAAACTAGCTTTTCAGCCTTTGTTCAGCCAGGTGTTTATTCAATCAAACACCCATGGAAAACGAATCTTGGGATTATTGCTAATTTTCAGGGAGTAGTTTTAAGAACTATTGAGCCTAGAATTATTCAAGCTAAAAAACCTCCTTTATATGAACTTGAATTAAAGTATCAAGACAAAAAAAACCAAAATCCAAGTAGATTAATTTTTGGCGGAATAGATTTGGAGGCTATCAAGCAATTGCCAGTTCAAGCTTATGATCAAGGCAATCTATATTTGATGGGAATTGCTACGCCGACAGTGTTTCAGGATTATACTGATTTAGTCAAGAAATCACCTATTACAAGTCCATTCTATGGTGTTCTTTTAGACTCTAATGATAAATGGATTAATCACCACGAAGTGGGTGTCGATGGTATAAGTATGCACAAGGATATAAATGATGCCAGCTTGTTGCATGTCTATCTTATTTCTTATGAGAGACATACAGTGCTTGCACATTATATTCTAGAGCTTTCTAACTAGCTTTTTTACAAGTGTAGATCAAGCAGCCATTAGATAATGGGAAATGGCTGCTTTTGATATCTATTATTTCTATTCCAAGTTTAGTTAATATTGCAGTCATTTCTTTTTGGGAATAAAATTTTCCTTGATAAAAATCATTTTTGACAAAATTCTTTTTGCTTGAATGCCATAGACCCCAGATACTATAAGGATTCTGTGCTGTAATTATCATTAAACCAGAATCCTTGAGAACTGATTTAAGATTTTTGAGACCAAGTTCTGCGTTTGCACAAAACTCAATTACATTACTGCATAGGATTAGATCGTAGAGTTGATCTTGCAAAAACTCATCACCACAAATATCATTGCATTCGATTTCTAGGTTTGCTTGAGCTTTGGAACGGAGTTTTTGTAACAAGATTTCATTTTTATCAATTGCCTTAATATTTATACCTGTTTTAGCTAATTTGAGACTATATATCCCTGAACCGCAACCAGCATCTAGAATCTTTAATTCTGTGACATTTCGATTTTGCTTTTTTATAAATTTATTGATCTTAGATTCAATAATATGATTTAGAGATTTATGGTAAATCTTACCAATAATAGTTTCATGCCATTCGTCGATATCGGTAAAGCTGTCGTAACGATTACTCATCTATTACATCATCTTAAAACCAATATATTCTTCAAGCGCTTTATTAAGAAACTCATCCCAGAGAAAACTTACTGCAGGTCCGTAGTTGCCAGTTTTCTTGCGAATTAAATGAAGGCAATAGGTTCGTTTTGGTAGAGCCTCAATGATTTTTAGTCGCCCTTTCTGCAACTCAGTATCAATAGAGTTTTTGGACATATAGCCCCAAGCTAGTGCTTCAATAATCACGTTCTTCTTGGTTGTTTCATCTAGTACACGCCATTGTTTAAGTTTATTGAGAGACGGAAAGTTGAGATCAAGATCAATACTTGAAGTATCGCCGACTGTAACTTGAGTCATTTCACTAATATTGCTTATGTCTGTGTTCTTCTTTTGTGCATCATGATGAGGCGCTGATACTGGCAGGAACTCTACTTTGCGAAAGATCTTAGACTCGCATTCTATATCGTTACAAGGCTTATAAGAAATAGCAATATCTGCTTCTCCTTCACTGAGCATTTTTTGTGGTTCTTCTAAAACTGCAAATTGTAAACTAACATTTGTACTAGGAAATTTTTTATGAAATTTTTTGATAATCTCATAAAGCATTTCTTGCGGTGTAATACTATCGACAACAATATTGATATTATTTTCTATGCCAGCTGATATCAAGCTTGCAAAGTCAATTAGATCACTATTAAGGTTTATAATTTTTAGCGCTCTTAAATAAACCTCTTCGCCAAATTTTGTAAGCTTAGGTCTATATTCTTCTCTGTCAAAAACCTTGGTCTTGAGCTGTTCTTCAATTCTCTTTACTGAATAAGTGATCGCCGAGGGAGCTTTGTTGAGTTTCTCGGCAGCAGCTCTGAAGCTACCTTCTTCTACTATTCTAATTATAGTTTCTAGATCATCTACTTCTATGAACATCATAGACATTTTATCAGCTATGATGTCTAAAGAACTTGAACATCTTGTTCACAAATGATCAATATCTTGTATATATGTTTTCAGTTAGGATGTTCATTAATGGCTAAGGGTATTTATGATTTGATGGTAATAGGCGGAGGCTCTGCTGGTTTAGTGGCAGCTGCTGGTGCTGGCTTGCTCGGTGCAAAAGTTGTTTTAATTAATAAAGGTAAATATGCTGAAGATAATTTAGGTGGTGAATGTCTTTGGACTGGCTGTGTACCAAGTAAAGCCTTCATCAAGAGTGCCAAAGTAGCTAAGCTTATTAGTAAGACACAAGATTTTGGTTTGCCAAAACTTGATTTACCTACAATAGATATAGATCAAATTACAGCAAGAGTCGATGGCATTATAAGAAACATAGAAGAGCATCATGATTCTGCTGAAAGATTTTATAGAGATTTTAATCTGGACAAGATAGTTTTTGGAGAAGCTAAATTTATCAATCGAAATACTGTTAAGGTAAACTCAGAAGAAATATCGGCACGAAAAATTATCATCGCAACAGGCTCAAGTCCTTTTATCCCAGCTATAAAAGGGCTCGAATTAATAAAATTCTACACTAACGAAAATATTTTTAGGATTAAAACTTTGCCTGCAAGGCTTGCTGTAATTGGGGCTGGTCCAATTGGAGTAGAGCTTGGACAAAGTTTCTCTAGATTAGGCTCCAAGGTTACTATTGTAGATAAAGCAGATAGGTTACTCCCTAGAGAAGATATAGAAAGTTCACGAATTATCCAGGAAATTTTTACAGAAGAAGGGATAGATTTCATTGGTGAAAATCTTGCTATAGAGGTACAACTAAGAGGTAATGGTGAAAAAGAACTTAGCCTAGAAGATGGCTCTAAGCTTGTTGTCGATGAGATCTTAATAGCATCTGGACGTAAAGCAAATATTAATTTAGACCTTGAGAAAGCCAATGTAAGAACTGATAAGAGAATAATAGTAGTAAATGATTATATGCAGACAAGTAATCCAAATATTTTTGCTTGTGGTGATGTGATTGGTAAGTATCAATTCACCCATAGTGCTGATTATGAAGCTAGAATTGTTTTGCAGAATATTATGAAGGGTTCCCTAGGACTACCTATGCTTAAATTGGATTATGGTTATTTCCCTTGGACTACTTTTTGTGACCCGGAAATAGCAAGAGTCGGACTTAGTGAACCAGAAGCTGTAGAAAAATATGGCGAGAGTAATATTTCAATTCAAAAAATGCCTTTCTCTGACATTGATAGAGCACTTACAGAAGGGGAAGCTAAGGGTATGATCAAACTTCTTATCTATAAGAAAAAACTAGTAGGAGCGCATATCATTGGCATGAGTGCAGGTGAAATGATACACGAGCTTGTTCTTGCTATGAAACTAAACTTGGATATCGCTCAGATCTCATCAGCTGTTCATATTTATCCGACTCTCAGTGGCGCTATTCGTCAAACTATAAATAAAGAACTAGGCAAAAGCCTTGGCTCTAGTTTAGTAAAAAATATACTTAATTGGTATTGGAAGATATTTAGGGCATTAAATTAATTATGAAAATAGATATTAAAAAACTTGCTTTGCTTTTATTGATAATAACTTTGGTTGTTTTTGGTATAGTCAATAGAGAACATATCAATAAAGAAAATCTTGATACCTTACTAACAGGTCTTGGGGTCTGGGCTCCGCTGGTGTTCATTGCTATTTATTCACTAGCTCCGGTGATATTTTTCCCCGGAACTATACTCACTCTTTTGGCTGGTTTCCTTTTTGGACCTTTGTGGGGTACTATTTATGTTTTGATTGGGGCTACTATTGGATCATCTTTAGCATTTTTAACTGCTAGATATATAGCCAGTGACTGGGTCGAAGGGCACACTCACGGCATGCTTACCAAAATCAAAGCAGGAGTAGAAGAACAAGGCTGGCGTTTTGTAGCATTTACTCGTTTGGTCCCACTTTTTCCATTTACTATTTTAAATTATGCTTTTGGGCTTACTAAAATACCTCTAATAACCTATGCTCTAAGCAGTTTTATTTTCATGGCTCCAGGAACCTTTGCTTATGTCTATATTGGCTATGTCGGACAGGAGGCCGCTTCTGGTTCTAAGGATTTAATCTTAAAGATATCTATTGCTTTGGGTTTCCTGTTATTTATAAGTTTTATACCTAAGCTTTTAAACAAAAAGGAGAAAAATAATGCAATCAACAACAAAACAGGATAACCAAGCTTCGCTGGCGGCAAAGCTTCAGGAACAAGCAGAAAAAATGCAAACCATGATTCCAGATCAAACAATGGAAGTCATTGCCAAAGAAGGAAATAAACTTGCAAGTTTAAAGCTAGAAGCTAATTTCCCAAAGCCAGGTGAGATAGCTAGTGATTTTGAACTACCTAGTATCACAGGTAAGAATATAAAACTCTATGATCAATTAAAGGACAAGAATGTTGTTTTAGTTTTTTATCGAGGTGGCTGGTGCCCGTATTGTAGTTTGGAATTAAGAGCATATCAAGCTTATCTGGAAGATTTTAAAAAAGATGGCGCAGTTCTTATCGCTATTAGTCCAGAATTGCCTGATAAGGCAAGTGAGACTGCTGGGAAGAATCAACTTAATTTTGAGGTCTTGTATGATAAGGCTAGTACAGTCGCTAAGAAATATAATTTGGTGTTTAAATTAACAGATGAACTGATTGAAATCTACAAGCAGCTTGGGATTGATGTGGAAAGTGCTAATGGTGATGATAGTAACGAACTACCAGTGCCTGCAACTTTAGTCATAGATAGAGATAAAACTATAAGATATGTTTTTGCAGATATTGACTATACTAAACGAGCGGAACCTTCTGAGATATTGAAGGTTTTAAAGCAGATCTAGAAAGTTCCAAAATAGATTATGATTTTTTGTACAAGTCGTTCTATTCGTCTGATGATGTTTTACTCTCTTCTTTACTTTCTTGATGCATAATTAATTCATAAGGAGATTTTTATATGATCAAAAAAATAATTAGTTTAGCCATTGTTTTAGTCTTAACCAATATAGTTATTACTAACCAAGTTGCAAAGGCAGAAGGTGTTATAGCAAGTACTGCTGGAGCAATGGTAGGAGCCCCTGTTGGTATGGTCTCAGGAATGATGCGCGGGATGATGTCAAAAGGTATGGAATATTCTAAAGCTATCTGCAGAAAATATGGTGGCGGCATTCCCGTTATGATGTTTGCTGTACCTGTAGGTATGATTTCTGGTGGTGTTGCAGGTGGGGTGACTGGTATGGTCAAAGGTATGACTGATGGTGTGTCTAAAGGAATCGATGATCCTTTCTCAGCTGAAAGCATGGCTATGGCTGGAGATGGTTTCCTTGATTATGAGCCTTATGACATCATGAAATAAATTTACAATGGATGATTTTTCATAACAACTCCTAGCCCCTCTTCGAAGAGGGGTTTTTTTCAAATATAGGTGTCTTTTTCTATAACTCTATTGTAAGCAGCCTTAATAGTCTCTATTTTAGCTTCAGCTGCTTCTCTACCAATATCAACTAATTTATCGAAATCATCAAAAGCAAAATTAGAAAAAACACTTGTACCAGGGTGGAGTGAGATATCAGCCTTGCCAAAGTCTGCGTTAGAGTCCGACCAAGCAAGCAAGTCCCAAGAATGGTTGATTATACTACCAAGGTTTATACCCTTAGTTAATTCAAAAGTATTTTTTATATTATAGAGTGTTCCTTCCATTGTGCATTCAGTACACTTCTCAGATTCCACATCATTAGAAAACCTGATTACTTAGTAAGCTAAGCAAGGTGGTTTGGTTGGTGTCATCACGAGGAACGCCGTAGGCGTGACGTGGTGATCCAGTTTGGGTATAGTAAACCAATAAAGTTTTCTTACTTAATTT
>Ga0210044_10005603_pt1 | contig 16890 bp, 17 predicted proteins | sample CryGey13umfilter_2_FD_183959 | JGI IMG/M metagenome (GOLD analysis project Ga0210044, IMG submission 183959) | Groundwater microbial communities from aquifer in Utah, USA - Crystal Geyser 4/9/14 3 um filter (SPAdes) (version 2) | ecosystem: Environmental > Aquatic > Deep subsurface >...
GCGGGCAAACGATGAAAGCGAGTCGAATCGATGATGCTTTCAAGGTCATGTCATTCCGTCTCAATGACAAATGCGCCGCCGGAACCGGGGCGTTCCTCGAAAAGACCGCACGCTACATGGGATATTCCACCGAAGAAATCGGTCCGCTCCTGGTAACCTCCAAGAACCCCGTACCCATCTCCGGAGTCTGCGCGGTCTTCGCCGAATCGGAAGTCATCAACCATTTGTCACTCGGGACCGCGCCTTCCGACATTATGCAGGGAGCCATCGAATCGCTCACCGGCCGATCCGTACAACTCATCAAGCGCGTCCGCGCTGAACCCGAATACACCCTCATCGGCGGAATTCTCCGATTTGAAACCATGGCGAACTCCGTGCGATCACAACTCAAAGCCGAAGTCAACGTGCCCGAACCCGACATGGTTCAGTTCGTCTCCGCCCTCGGTGCTGCCATCCTCGGCCAATACCGCGTAACGAAACTCCGAAATGAAAAGACCGTAACCGTATCACACGGACTGACACAATAACTTGTTCGCATCATGGAAAAAGAAATGCGCATCCATCCATCATCCGACCAACAACATCCCGAAGAATACGGGGAAGCCATATCGTGTGCTGATGATATCGGTGTGCGGACGAATTCCAAACTGGCCGCGGAGGGTTGGGAGCGTCGATCGCTTGTCGATCCCGCGCGTGCGGAGGAATTCATCGAACTCTACGAATCGCTCGGATTCGAAGTCCTTGCCCAAACCCTAACGCCTGAAGATTTTGCCGATTCGTGTCGCGAATGTGCCTCCACCTCTATTTGTCGAACGTATCTTCTCATCCATACCCGAAAGCGGGACGGAAAGAAGCATACCTGATCAACACCGTTTTCGTGGTCCCGTTGGGATTGCACTCGATTTAATGAATACGATCGAAACGAAAAGCACCCAACCCTTCATCAGAGGATTACTCATGTCCGCAACACAATGCCTCCGCGATGAGCACCAGGTTATCCTTCGCGTTCTCGATTGTTTTGAAATCGTACTGCATGAGGCCGGGGAAGCCAAGACCGTAGCTCGCGACGTCTTCGCTCCGTTCGTCGATTTTTTCAGGGATTTTGCGGACAAATGCCATCACTGCAAGGAGGAAGACCGCCTCTTTCCCCGCCTCGAAAACGCCGGTATCCCGCGCGAAGGCGGGCCGATCGGCGTCATGCTTTATGAGCACGAGCAGGGGCGCAGTCACATCCGCGCAATTGCCGACAACCTCGACTCCGCCGATTCGGGTGACGAGGCCGCCCGCAGGAACGTCGTTGAGCACGGCCTCGATTTCATCGCCTTGCTGCGCAGTCACATTAACAAGGAAGACGGAATCCTGTTCAATATGGCTGACCAAGTGATCCGTGAGGACAATCTCAAGGCGCTCAATAACGACTACGAAACGGAAATGAACGAGCCGACGTATTGCACGCGATTCCAGCATACCCGCGAACTCGCCGACACGCTCATTACCAAATATGGCGTCGAACCTCTCTGAATCTTCAAATAAGATTCCCCGGCAGCAGAATCAATGGATGACTCGAACGCATTTCTGCAACCTAACGCGACCGTTAATTCAGATCACCCGCGCGTGCTTGCCTTCGTTCGTCGGAATATTAGCAAGAACACCTCTTCGCTTGAGCGCGTTGTCGATTTGTATCGAGCCGTGCGAGATCAGATTTATTACGATCCCTACCGAATCACGCTTACGGTTCACGGCCTTATCGCTTCAACCACACTCGAAAGCGGTTTCGGATGGTGCGTTCCCAAAGCCGCTCTCCTTGCCGCCTGCTGCCGCGCGATCGGTGTCCCCGCGTCGCTTGGTTACGCCGATGTCCGAAACCATTTGACCACCGATCGTCTGAAAAAACGCATGCGCTCCGACATCTTCTACTGGCACGGCTATACCAACATTTTTCTCGATCGCCGCTGGGTCAAAGCCACCCCCGCGTTCAACGCTTCGCTGTGCGCAAAATGCCGCATCAAGCCGCTCGATTTCGACGGCCGAAGCGACGCGGTCTTTTACCCGTTTGATGAAGCCGGTCGCCGCCACATGGAATACATCAACGACCGCGGTGCATTCGCCGACATCCCCATCGAGGAAATACGTTGTACGTTTGAAAGTCAGTATCCCAATTTCATGACCGCACTTGACGATGCGGATTTCGCCGCAGACCTCGCGCCTAATGAATGAATCACTCATTCAAAACGCGCTCACTCCCGTCAACTCCCGACCCACCACGAGTTGATGCACCGTCTCCGTACCCTCGTAGGTGACCACGCTTTCGAGATTCAGCATGTGGCGAATCGGGCAGAACTCAACACTGATCCCGCTCGCTCCGAGCAAGTCCCGCGCATCCCGCGCAACGTCGAGCGCCATTCGTACATTATTCCACTTCGCCATCGATACCTGACTGTGGTGCAGTGTTCCCGCATCCTTCATCCGTCCAAGTTGGAGCGCAAGCAATTGCGCCAGCGTGATTTGACGGCTCATATCCGCCAGTCGCCGTTGCACGGTCTGCGTATGAGAAAGCGGTCGCCCGAAGAGTTCACGCACTTTCGAATATTCCAGCGCTTCATTGAAACAGGCGAGGGCCGAACCGATCACCCCCCACGCAATCCCGTACCGCGCCTGCGTCAGACAACTCAACGGACCGCGCAATCCCTTCACGTTCGGCAGAACATTCTCCTCCGGAATGCGCACATCATCGAAAAACAACTCCGAAGTAATTGACGCCCGCAATGAGAACTTATGCTCAATTTCCCGCGTCGTGTATCCGGGCCTGTCCTTCTCCACGAGAAAGCCCCGAATCCCCTCATCCGTCTGCGCCCATACCACCGCAAGGTCCGCCATCGTTCCGTTGGTGATCCACGCCTTCGACCCGTTGAGAATCCAGTCGCTCCCGTCCCTTTTCGCGGTCGTCTTCATTGCACCGGGGTCCGACCCGACGTCTGGTTCCGTCAGGCCGAAACACCCGATCACTTCCCCCCGCGCCATCGCCGGCAGCCAGCGCTGTTTCTGCTCTTCGCTTCCGTACGCGTGAATCGGATACATGCACAAACTCCCCTGCACCGAAACGAAACTCCGAATCCCCGCATCGCCTCGCTCCAGTTCCTGGTTGATCAGTCCATAACAGACATGGCTTAATCCCGCACAGTCGTACCCCTCAATATTACAACCCAGCAATCCCATCTCCGCCAATTCGGGAACCAACTCCTTCGGAAAGCGATGTTCTTCAAACGCGTCCGCAATGATCGGCAAGACCCGATCGTCAACGAACCTCGCAACGGCATCGCGAATCGCCTGCTCATCTTCCGAAAGAAGTGATTCTACATCAAAGAAATCTGAAGCGTCAGGCCCGGAGTCGGCGGTGGATGTCGAGGCAGTCGAGGTCATGGGGCAACTCCAGCAAAGGAAAGGTGAAGCGGATAATTCGGCATCGCGATGATAGAGGTCAGTCGAACCTCGGGAAATCGGCCAAGCTTCCTATTGGTCGCCCGGAAATCGGGATCGTCCAGGCTTTTCGTGCATGATCTCCATCGTCAATCTTGCTTGATATGTTTTCGCATAAGAAACTACGCAGAATTGTGGCCGGATGGGCCAAAATCCTGCGTAAAGACGATTTTCGGCGCTTGTTCTTTATGTGAATTCCGCGCCTATCATTCACCGTTAATTTATCTCACCCCCTTTTTTGACTCAGGGTGTCAGGCGACACCATTCTGGGGTGAGCCAGGCGACGACTTCGCCCGAAGGTCGCGTCAGGATCGGTTTATCGGGTAAGGATCGAATGAGATGTTGAACATCTATGTTGGGAATCTGCCTTTCAGTGCCACCGAATCAGAGATCGAATCTCTTTTCAGCGAGTACGGCCAGGTAGAACGAGTCAGTCTTATCAGTGATCGCGAAACAGGTCGGCCGCGCGGCTTCGGATTTGTGGAAATGGTCAATGATAACGAAGGCAGGTCGGCAATCGAGGGCGTCAACGGCATTGACCTTGGTGGACGCACGCTGACGGTGAATGAGGCAAGGCCGCGCCAGCCACGAGGTGGCGGAGGTGGCGGTCGTTACCGCAGGTAAGTAAGTTGGTTCGAATCAGGTTTCTCTGAATCTCGAAATCACAGCCCTCGCTTCGGCGAGGGTTTTTTCTTGCCCGAATCAAAGCTCCACCCGATGCGCTCTGCCAATTCATTTCAAATCTGGTTGAATCATGTCGAGAAATACGAAGTTGGTTTTGCACCGTCATTTCGCGCCATGGAACAACGTTCTTGCCTACGATTCACCTGAGCGACCGAACGGAGGACGCAAGAACGGGCAATTGACCTATCCGGCGAAAGGAAATGCTGATGAGTGACTCATTCTACTTTGAATGTCGGCTTGACCTGCCGCTGTCCGAGGCCATCGAGAAATTAACCGATGCGCTGAAGAATGAAGGATTCGGCGTATTGACGCGCATTGATGTGCATGAGGTTCTCAAGAAGAAAATTGACGCGGACTTCAAACCGTATGTCATCCTCGGCGTGTGCAATCCGCATCTCGCGCATCGCGCTTTGATTCAGAATTCGGACGTCGGGATGATGCTCCCGTGCCCGATTACGGTCGAAGCGGATTCCGGCTCATCGTCGATCGTACATATTGGGAATCCGGGTGTGTTCATCAACTTCGGTGAATTTGCCGAGGATGCCGAACTGCGAAGCGTGGCGAGCGAGGCCAAAGAAAAACTGGAGCAAGCCGCACGGGCGCTCCGGACATCATCGTCACCATCGCCGATGGTTTGATCAAGTTGATGCGTGATGGTTGTCATTGATATTGGCCTTTAGTCATCCAAAGTGCAGACATCAATCATCCTGCTCATCGTTTGACGGATGAGAGGATTGCGTGTCTACTCTCGGTACTGCTCAGTTTGGCGGGGCCGCAGCCTAGGCGTGTGTCAAGGGTATATAACGACCGTTGCCGCGATAGTCGACGATTTCAGGCTTGGATTCGGCTGGAATCAGCTGGTACCAGCGACACTCCGATCGGCCGGGTGGTGAATCCCGCCTATCATGCGGCCGTTTTTGAATAAGTGTTCCAACATCCAGGAAAAAGTGCCATGAATTCACGATCTGCGAAGGAAGGTTTTCAAACGTCAAAGCCGAACACAATTATCGGGCTGCTTTCGACCAGCAGTTGCCTTGCATTGGCGGTCGTGGCGGGCTGTGCCAGTACTGAAAGCGGTGGCGGCGATAACGAAGTTTCATACTTTCGCAAACGGGAAGCACGTCCGACCGCTTCCATATTCAGCCCGCTTGATCTTCCAACTCCGAATTCGGTTCGAAGCGCGGCTGGAGCGCCCGGCGAGGATTACTGGCAGCAACGAGCGGACTATGTCATCAAAGCCAATCTCGACACCGAAACAGGCGCCGTTACTGCGAAGGAAACGGTGACCTACACCAACAATTCGCCCGATCCGCTTAAATTCATCTGGATTCAACTGGAACAGAACATTTTCCGCAAGGACAGTCTCGGCTCGTTGACGCGGCCGAACGCCTCGATTGCCATGAACGATTCAACGACGGATGGTGCCGTTCTCGAATCGTTGACATCGTCCGGCAGCGACCTTGAATATCACGTCTACGACACGCTTGCCCGGATCGATCTCGATACACCGATCGAGCCGAACGGCGGCACGTTCGAGTTCGACGTGGCGTGGCATTTCAACATTCCCAAGCGAGCGTTTCGACGGTTCGGCATGGAGAAAGTGAAACAAGGCACCATCTACGAAATCGCTCAGTGGTTCCCCGCGATGGCGGTGTATGATGATGTGCACGGCTGGAACACTCTTCCGTACATGGGAAGCGGTGAGTTCTACACGAACTTCGGAGATTACGATGTTGAGATAACGGTACCGCGATCGCACATCATGGCCGCGACCGGCGTACTTCAGAATCCCGAAGACGTCTTTACTCAAACCCAACTGAACCGAATTGCTGAAGCACGCCAGAGTGATGACACCGTCGTCATTCGCACCGCCGACGAGGTCAAAGACCCTGCAAGTCGCCCCGCGGGCGATGGTCCGCTGACCTGGCATTTCAAAGCGAATGACGTGCGAACGTTTGCGTGGGCGTCGTCCGATGCATTCATCTACGACGGCTGCAATCTTGATGGCGTATTCGTGCAGTCGGTGTATCCCAAGGAGGCGACGCCGAACTGGGAGCAGAGCACCCAAATGCTACGTACATCGATCAACGGCTACAACAATCGCTGGTTCAAATACCCGTACCCCGAAGCGACGAATGTCAACGGTCCCGAAGGCGGCATGGAGTATCCCATGCTCATTTTCTGCGGATCACGAAAGAGCGAACGCGGCTTGTATGGAGTAACAACACACGAAATCGGGCACAATTGGTTCCCCATGACCGTCAATACCGATGAACGCCGACATGCCTGGATGGATGAGGGCTTCAACACGTTCATCAATTATTATTCGACGGCTGAGTGGTTCGAAGGCGAAAAGGGTCGGCGCGGAAGCGCGGGTGGTTTCGCCGGAGGAATGACCCGACCGAATCAAGCACCGATCATGACGCATGCGGATAAATTGCCGAGGTTTTCGCTCGGTATGACGCAGTACGCCAAGACTTCGGTCGGACTTGTTCTGTTGCGCGAACAGGTGCTCGGTCCGGAGCGTTTCGATGCAGCGTTTCGTGAATACATTCGAAGGTGGGCGTTCAAATCGCCGCGACCGGCCGACTTCTTCCGCACGATGGAGAATGTCGCGGGCGATGATCTGGCATGGTTCTGGCGCGGCTGGTTTATGGAGACTGACAATCTCGATCAGGCGGTCGAAACAGTTGAACAGACGCAGGATGAGAAAACCGGTCAGTGGGTGGTTACCGTTCCGATTTTCAATCTCGAAGATCTGGTCATGCCCGTCACGATGAAAGTGACCTATGAAGATGCATCGACGGAAAAGGTGAAACTGCCCGTTGAAATCTGGTATCCGAGCGATCGATTCGAGCAGACGTGGCGTTCCGACAAAAAGGTTGACAAGGTCGAGATCGACCCTGAAAACGTGTTCCCCGATATTGATCGAAGTAACAACATCGCGTATCCGGCCTGGAACAATTACGAACGGCGAAAACAGCAACGGGCAAGAGAGAAGGAACAGCAGCAGCGGCGCGGTCGCCGCCCCGGCGAATGATGTATCATCCAGGAATCTATCGACCAAAAAAATTCGAACCCCTCGTGTCGTATTTCGAGGGGTTCGTTATATTCTGGTTTATTATTTTCTGATCGACGGTGAAGTGCTATCTTGTTTCGCTGATGGTGCGCGTGCCGATGACGGCAATGACGCAAATTGCCGTCTGGTGTGAGTCACTCGGCGGAAGGCGAAACGTTGAGCCGCGGTGCAACATTGGCGATCAACGATATATCGACGGGATTCGCACGACCGTTCTTACGTATCGAAGCCCGCGCGTGTTCGATCACGAAGGCATGAACCGAAAATACGGCAGACACGGCGTCGAGCGCCCCGTTGGTGAGGAAATCGAGACCAAGCGGGTGTTCGGTGGCGCGCGCGATTAGGTCGGCAATTTCAACCTCTCGCGGTTGATGCAGCTCTGCGGCGAGCGTGCCCTGCCCGCGTCGAGCAACGGCTTGTTCGACCGCTGACTGAACGTTCGTCCGTGCAAATTTGGAATTGGTTTTGGCTTCGTCGAATTGATGGTGAGCCACGGAGTGCCTCCTCCGATGCGTGAACCGCTGGTTGTTCGTTTTCTCTGCTTTCCTGGTTCCGATGATCGAACTCGTCTGAGAATGATCAAATAATCGTTATTATGCTTATACTTGAAGTCCGCATGGCTGTCAACCATCGGGTAGCCGGTTTTCGCAGGAATGGTGTCCGATTATGAGGGTTGGCCCGCCCTCTTCGTAACAAGTTGCCTAATTGATGCCTGCGCCGGTTTTTATCGCCCCTGCCAACTCGGAGAATTGGACGTGAAACAGAGCCACAATCATCCTTTCGGCGAGGTTCGGTGACGACGATCTCACTCAGGAAATTTGTAGGTGGCCAACACACTTGATCGGCAGCCGAACATCTCCGTTGTCTCTACGGCTTGAAGAAACACCCGCCTTCCTTTCCATTTGTCCGCCACGAATCGCTTGGCGGTGGCATCGCCCGAGTTAGAGGCGATTCTCGATCCGATTACGACGACGGGTCTGCTCAAATCAATGGTCAGTGAATTACAAAATGGCACTCGGACTTTTCCCTGCCTCGTGCTCGCAAGTAGATAGACGGTTGCGTTTGGCACGGCGCCGTGCAAATTGAATGAGTTCTGCCGCCCAGCCAGCCCGGGAATCGGCTTATCCATGACGAGAGGCGGCGCGAGGAGGATGGCATGGATCGGGTCTCCGTTGAGTTGGGCGCTTCCGACCATGTAGCCGAAGTCGTTGATGGCCCGAATCTCGCTGACCACCCATTGAGTGTCGACCGGCAGCAAATCGTTGACATCGATCATTCCGTTGACCGCATCCCAGCGAAACCCATGCCAGGTTCCGTCAGCGAGCATGGCCCGTCCGACGACCTGTCCAAGGTTGTTCACCCCACGTGCCAGACTCTGCTTTCCGCCGAACGTCCCCAGGTTCTGCATCACGCCGTCAGCCCAGACGAACGCATTTCGATTGCCCTGGGTGTTGTTCGAATCACCGACGACCATTGAGGAATCATTTACGCCGTAGGCAAAACTATTGAGGCCGCCGAGCGTACCGAGATCGCGCATGATTGAAGTGGCGGATTCCCAGAGAAAAGCGTGCGACTCGGCACCGTGCGCGAGATTGGACCACCCGGCGATATCACCGAAATTGTTGATCGATCGGGCTTCGCTCTCATCCCCGTTGGCGAGATTCCCCAGCGGGACCATTTGGTTGAAAGAATCCCATCGAAACGCAACCATGTGGCGGCCCGCATCTTCCGCAAAACCGACAATCACACCGGCCTGATTGATACCTCGGGCCTTGCTTGTCGGTCCGCCGAATGTCCCGAGGTTTTCGACCGGACCGTCTTTAATCTTGCGAATGGCGTGCGGGCCGGAATTGTTAATTGCCGCCCATCCCGCGATCGTTCCAATATCACTGATAGCCCTCGCCTTGGTACGCTTCTCGTTCGTCGGATCAATATCGATCTTACCGTTATCAAGATTCCAATACCAGCCGTGGTACAGATCGCTTTCCGGATTCAATTGTGAAATGCCGACGATTTCGCCGTTTTCGTTAATGTCGTAAGGTCGACTCCAATCTCCACCCAGCGTACCGAGATCGAAAAGCGCCCACGAGCCGTCGCCGGCCTGGGCCAATTCTTGTCCACCCGGTCCCAGAATCGCCAACGCTGCGACGATCCCGAGCGCATGATGAAAGTAGCTCGAATGCATTAGTCACTCCTTTTGGTAGCAAACATCGAGTCGCCGCGGCGGTAGCCGGCTCGTACAAACCCGATTTTTCTGGTGTGCTGTCTCCGAATGAGAGAATCCGAATTCCATTTGATGAGGAATGATCGATGTTCTGTTCTAAACAGCAAAACGAGACGACCAACCTATGGCCGACAACTCGCCCTGCTTCCACCGCTCTCCGAGAGCCATCGGTTCGGGGAATCGTAGCCGATCACCGGCCGGTCCGCCGGTTTTCTGCCTAAGTCGATTCCGACGTTGCTCCGGGACGGGCATTTGAAAATCGGAACCGCCCGAATCAGATTCTCTCCAGATTACAGGTCCGTTCGCAGCGGTTTTCAGATCACGGGTCTATTCCCTCCATTATTTATACTTGAAGACACTCACGCGTGCAACCACCGAAATGATTGTTTTCTTCCAAATGGTGACAGTTTCTTAAAGCCGGGGTACCCTTTTCCGTTCGAATCAGGCAACTTGAAGAATATCGTGATTTTATTGGCCTGCGGGGCTCTGATGCCGTGAGCGGTCAGAAGATACAAGATTGGTGAATTTGAGAGAATGGCGATGGCTTTAAAGAAAGAGGTAACGGTTTGCGAATGCTGGGCGCGGGACGGCTTGCAGTCCGTCCCGAAAGTGATTCCCACCGATCAAAAAATCGAGATGATCAACGCGATTCAGGATGCGGGCTTCCGCAAACTGGAGGTAACAAGTTTCTCTCATCCGAAACTGCTTCCTCAATTTGCCGATTGCGTCGAAGTGATGAAGGGAATTGATCGCAGGCCCGGCGTGAGTTATGTCGTTCTTATGCCGAACGAAAAGGGCTTCGAGCGATTTGAAAAATGCGTTGATGAAGGGTACGGCGCGGATGAGATCATTTTGATGATTTCTTCAAGCGAAGCGCACAACCGGGTTAATTTCCGAATGAACCACAAAGAGGCGATGAAGTCTCACGCCCGGGTGATGAAACGGGCGCATCAACTCGGCGTGAAAATCATCGGCTGCCCCGGCACCGTGTACGGCTGCGCGATCATGGGTGATGTCCCCATGGAAAAAGTAATCGATGTTACACGCTTCTACATCGAAGAAGGCGCCCAAACCATCATGCTCGGCGACACAACGGGAAATGCCAACCCGATTCTCGTGCGCGAGCGCATCGGTAAACTTCTCGAACTTTGGCCCGATGCCAAGTTCATTGCGCATTTCCACGACACGAGAGGCAACGGCATCGTCAATTCATTCGTCGCGCTCGAGATGGGATTGGATTACGTCGACACCTCGATCGGGGCGATCGGCGGGCAGCCGGCGACGGGCGCGAACAAGTATCAATTCGGGTTCACGGGAAATACCTGCTCCGAAGACTTGGTTGCGCTTCTCGAAGAGTCAGGCGTCGGCACCGGCATAGATGTGGACAAACTCATCGAACTCGGCCACCTCTCCGAAGAAATCATCGGCCAACCGCTGCGTGCCAACATCATCCGTTCAGGAAGAGTCAATCACGAGCCACGCGACTTCGATCCAAAAGATGAGAAATTCAAGGAACCAGAATCCGCGAAGCAGTTTTCAATAACTGAATAATCGCAAGAGATTATCATTACCTGACCATACGCCGAGCCCATCAGCCGAGAGAGGTAACTTGCGGATTCTTCTGTTTTCAGATAAGTCTCATTCTCTTCCAATCCTAAATCCAGTCGACCGCTACCAACCAACATCGGCGCAAATTCCCTCCATTGATTTCTTCCCTCCCTTTTGTTATTTGAAGATCAGGCATTTGGCTTGCCGACACTCCGATATTCGCTAATCTCGTAGATGGCGATGAAACAGGATCGCACTTCAAAATAAGACTGCCCCGCATCAAACACCGCTTCTGACGGGAGATTCTCATGCTCAACCCCAAGAGCAGAATACCATTCGTCGCCGCGTTCGTCGTATACCACTTCGTTATTGCAATTTCGGTCGCCGCCCCGGTTATCTACAACAACGAAGCAAAGTTTCTCGCAGACATAGGTGCGCTCGGCGGCTACGAATTTTATTCCGAGGATTTCGAAGCTCCCGCATGGGGTCACGTCCGAAGCCCCGAGGTTTTCGACCGACATTCCGCAGTGTCCGTTACGAACCTCGGCCTAACGTGGAGCGGGCGCACGAATGACCTCATCACAACCAATCACAACTGGGCACGTGGCGTCAATCAATCGTGTACAACCACCAGCGTTTTCTTTGCGCTGCCTGGCTCGGCCCAGTGTGGCGAAGGCAGTAGAGGGTCATCACCTCACCCGTGTTCGCGATGAGAACGGAAAAAAACCGCTTGCGGTAGTACCGCTCCCCACCCGGCGAATGATTCTCCGCCACACTTTCCTTCCATGAATCGAGGCATTCCGCAATTTCATAATGCGTGCCCCGCCAGGTGAAGCCGCTTGGCAAGCCAGGTTCGCCCTGCGCGAGTGATGCAGCATCAAACGTCCCCGGATCGGGGCGGATCGGCTCGGAAATAAATTGGCTCTCGTTTTCGACCACGTTTGGGTTCCACGTTTCGATCCATCATCGCCGGAAATTCAAGCGAATCCGGGTATTTCTCCGGTTGAACGATTCGACCTTCCGCCTACCCTCATCGCCGCATCGTATCAAAATGCACTCTCCCGCCTAACGGCCAACTTCATCATCAGGACGCAATCCTATGAGCATTCTCGTAACCGGCGAAACGAAAGTCATCTGCCAGGGAATTACCGGCGCCACCGGTGCCTTCCACACGAAAAACTGCCTCGCCTACGGCACCAAGATGGTCGGAGGCGTTACGCCGGGTAAGGGCGGCCTCACGGAGGAAAACGGGCTACCTGTCTTCAATACCGTAACAGAAGCGGTCATGGCAACCGGCGCCGAAGCGACGATGATCTTCGTTCCACCGCCGTTCGCCGGCGACGCCGTCGTTGAGGCAGCGGATGCAGGCGTCAACGTCATCTGCTGCATCACCGAAGGCATTCCAACTGCCGACATGATCCGAGTGAAAAAACGGCTGGAAGAATATCCGAACTCGTATCTCATCGGCCCGAATTGCCCCGGCGTGATCTCCCCCGGCCAACGAGTCTCCGGCGAGGACGCGGACGCGGTTTTCGAAAACGGTTGCAAGATCGGTATTATGCCCGGTTACATTCACACCGCCAAAGCAGACGCCTCCACCGGCAAGGCGGTCGGCATCATCTCCCGCTCCGGAACCCTCACCTACGAAGCCGTCTGGCAGACCTCGACGCGAGGGATCGGACAATCCACCTGTGTCGGTATCGGCGGCGATCCGGTGAAAGGCCTCAACTTCATCGAACTCCTCGAAATGTTCAACAACGATCCTGAGACGGACGGCGTACTCATGATCGGCGAGATCGGCGGATCGGACGAAACCGACGCCGGCCACTGGATCAGAGAGAACATGAATAAACCCGTCGCCGCCTTCATCGCCGGTCAGACGGCGCCGAAGGGTAAACGCATGGGGCATGCCGGCGCCATCATCGGCGGCGCGGACGACACCGCAGCAGCAAAGATCGAATCGCTCAAAAGGGACGGGGTCAACGTCGCGATCAGCCCCGCGGATATGGGGAAGGCGATGGCCGAAGCGCTCGGCGTATGAGTCAGATATATTCGCAAAGAAGCACCCGAACAATGGCATTACAAGAATGATCCATTTGCAATCCTGCCACACGGCGGGCCGGTGTCGGTATAATGTTGACCGTACGGAATTCGATCACAATTCTTCCGAGAATGATAGGGTGAGTGTGATGCGACGGCCCGAAGTTCGAAAGTGGAAATTTCTCCCAACGGTTATTCTCTGTCTGGCGATGTGCGGGGAGTTCTTTTTTGTCGGCTGCAAAAAGCGCACAACCTCATCAGGGGAATCGAAGCAAACATCCACCACGAATCAAGTAGTTTCCAAGCCCGTCATTTACACCTCATTCTATCCGATGCAGTATTTCACCAAGCGCATTGCGGGCGACTTTGCAAAAGTCGTATGCCCCGTTCCGTCTGACGCCGATCCGATCTTCTGGCAACCATCACGCAAGGTCATCGCTGAGTTTCAGAACGCAGATCTCATCATTCTCAACGGCGCGGAATATGAAAAATGGGTACTCACGACGGCCCTTCCCGACGATCGAGTCATTCGGACCGCCCGTCCGCTTGCCGACTCCTACATCACCTTCAAGACCACCACCCATTCGCACGGTTTAACCGGCAAACACACTCACCAAGGAATCGACGGCCACACGTGGATGGACCCGGTGAACGCAAAGATTCAAGCGAATAAAATACTCGAGGCGTTGAAAGATCGATACGCCGACCATTCTGAACCGCTCCCGTCGAACTTCAAGTCACTCGCCGTCGATCTTGATGCACTGAAAGGTCGGTTCGAAGAGATTACCCAGAAACTCGACGGCTGCATGATCATTTGTTCGCATCCTGCGTGGAACTACGTGGCGAGGCGGTACGGCTGGACGATTCACAATCTTGCGCTTGATCCCGCAGGCATTCCTACGGATAAAGAGTTGGCGTCTCTGACTGAACTGACGAAAGGCCACAGGGGTTTGAAGATCGTGTTGTGGGAATCTGAGCCGATAAGCGAAACGGCCGATCTGCTGCGCAACCGGTTCGGAATCATCAGTATTACGTTCTCACCATGCGAAACCCTGAATGATTCTGATCGAGAAAACGGTATCAATTATATTTCGGTGATGAACGCCAACCTGGATCGACTCGAAGCGGCCCTGCCGTGAAGCCGATTGCTTCACGATGCCAAACGTGTATTCGGTTCGAGACCGCTCGCCACCAACGCTTCGTGGGCCCAGTTCGTACAACGCCGATATGTTTCAAAGACGAAACGCGGGCCGAGGTCGAATTCTCTTATAATGGTGGAAACTTCGTCGAATCGGCAACGCTCAATTGCGATGGCAAGAGAAAGCGCGGGCGAAATGGGAGTCGGCTCTCCGACCAACGTCTGCGTCATGATTGAACTGAGATTCAAATCTCCAATAATGTCCTCCATGCGGCGATCAAGCAAGGCATCCAGCATCGAGAAGAGACCGAGTGTGAAGAAATCAACGTCATCCGACTGCTTCAACGAGAAGGACGGACCCACGAATTCGCAGAATTTTGCGCGGACATAAGTGGCGTTCAACAACTCATTGGGTTTCCCCGCTCCCAAACCGCCTGTCGCGATCATTAACGCCCATTGCTTGATCTTTCGGTCGCCGAGCAGCCGAATCGCGTGGGCGATTGATTCGATTGGTTCTCGTATTCCAAATGACGCCGAATTGAGGAATTTCAATAGTTTATATGACAATCCGACATCTTCGTGAATGGTCCGCTCAAGTTCGTGTCGGTTCAACGTCGGTCGCTGAACCTGATCAAGCAGCCGAAAGAACATCGACGATCGGCTCTGTATTCCACGCTGCTTCATCAGCTGAGGGCGACAGAAGAAATATCCCTGAAAAAGCGAACACCCCAAATCGAGCGCCTCCGTAAACACATCGTGCGTTTCGATTTTTTCGGCGAGCCATCGGCAAGGCAGGTGTCGATTCTCATTCATGAAGGTTCGTCGTTGCTCTGACGTCGTTTCAAGAAAATCGACCTTGACAATGTCGAACTCCGCAAGCGCGGAAACATTTTGTTCGTCGAGTTCGTAATCATCGAGCGCAACGGTGTATCCGCCTGCTCGCGCGCTCCGGCAGATTTCAATAATCGGCGGATCAAGTTCGACATTTTCGAGAATTTCGAGAGTCGTTCGCTCCGGGGGAAGGATGCGGAATTCCTCACTCAGAATCGCCTCTCGCGTCAGGTTGACGAACATTTGAGAGTCACCGAGTAGGGAGTCAAGTCCCCAGACGGTCAGTGCCTCGCTCAATACACGTTCCGTCGCATGATTCTGATTCGTATTCTGAAAAAAATTGTCGAGTCCGGAGCGCGCAAGAATCTCGTAGGCGAAAAGATTCATCTGCGCATCGAAGATCGGCTGCCTGGCGAGGAATGAGTCCATTCATTCGGCTTCCGGGGTTGGCATTCAGTTTCATCCGTGAATCGAAATCGACCTGTCATGTCGGTGGCTCAGTCGGCGGCAATTATGAATATTGGCCTTTCCGACGACCAACTTGAGCGAAATTTCCGTATTGAGCGTGCTTCAACGGTGGCGGCTCGGCTCTATCGACCGATGTGCTGTTTGCGCTAGATAATAATCAAATCGCCGTTACTCGGTCGGGCATGCGCTCCGGTCCAGATACCACCGAAGCATGCCGGACAGCGGTTTAACCCCGCAGACCGGCCATTTGAAATCATCGTCACGATGCATGATTTGGCGGTTAGAACCATTCGAAGACGTCTTCGTTTGCGAGACATACCACGAGGAGAGCTTTCGTATGATTTCGCGCTTGCGGCTCCCCGTAACCATGACGGCAACGAATCTCGCAGAGTTGATGAGCCGATAAGTCATCGTGATTCGATCGTCGGCGAAGTCCGATCGACCGTGGTCGTTCCTTGAAGACCCTCGCCAACTTTCCGCGGCTTCTCTGTTCACCAAGCGATGCGAAATAACCAGCCGATCTTGGCCGAGGGAACTGCGGAATTCGGGAACCAGTCCGGCCGTCGTTCCGGATTCATCCACACCCAACAGAACGAAGTCAAGCCGATCATGACCGCGCTCGCGCCATTCAAGGACGCGTCGCAAGTCTGCCTCGTAAGCCTCCGGCTCAAGCAGCGTGGACGCATCTTTCCGCATCGGGTGAAGTTGACGATTGGGAATCCCTGAATGATCTGCCAGATACTCGGATACGACCGACCAATGGTCGGCGAAGTCGTCATTGTCGTCATCGCCGCCGCCACTGATGGTCTCCGCAACCTGCCAAAGGTGCGTTTTTCGCCAGGGAATGCCTCGACAGTTCGGATCTATCATGAGGTGGCGATAGAACGGAACCGGCGTTCGCCCGCCGGACAACGCCATATGGAAATCCCCGAACGAGCGCACGCAATTCAGACTGTGCGCGAGAAGATCCCTTGACATGGTTTCAACGAGTTCTTCAACCGAATCACTCACCACTACCGTGCCCGGAAGTGCCGGAGCCGGCCGCTCTGGGAATATCGCAATGGGTTCTCCGACGGAACGTTTGGTTTCGTTCATGACGGGGGTAATTTCCGTTCCAATAGAAGAAAGGTCAGCCGGAATCCTCACAGAATGATATGCGCATGCCTCCGTTCGGGGCGAATGCTGTAACGGCCGACGAAACGGGATGTTGCAGTCAACCGATCCGGGAAAACCCGGCGGCGGAGATCGATTCTTAGGGATGGCATCATCGAAATTAGGAACCGCGTGTTCGATTTTCCCCCGGAATTAACGGGAAAAGCGATTCGTCGCATTGATAAAATGGGTTATCTTCGGCACCAGCCGAGCATCCGTTTCCGGGTGCGACGAGGGCATGGCCGGGCG
>Ga0210044_10005606_pt1 | contig 16881 bp, 16 predicted proteins | sample CryGey13umfilter_2_FD_183959 | JGI IMG/M metagenome (GOLD analysis project Ga0210044, IMG submission 183959) | Groundwater microbial communities from aquifer in Utah, USA - Crystal Geyser 4/9/14 3 um filter (SPAdes) (version 2) | ecosystem: Environmental > Aquatic > Deep subsurface >...
AAACTCAGGTCGCTGAGCCGAAGGCTCAGCGACTTTTTGTTTTAGTTGTATCATTTTATACTGCTGGGACTTGCCCGCCAAAATTTCGGAGAAACTTAGGCGGGCTTGACAAAAGTTTTGGGAAGAAATAAAATCTTAGTAAGGAATTAAAATTAAGTAAGATTTCAAATTTATGACTTACCAAACAACAATTACCAGCAAAGGTCAGATTACCATTCCCAAAGAGATTAGGGATATTTTGAAATTGGACGAAGGAAGAAAACTGGAGGTTGAATTAGAAAGAGAAAAGAGAGAAATTAGAATAAAACCTGCTCCTGATATATTAGATTTAGCTGGCACTTTCAAACCGAAGCGAAAGATTATTGATCCCGTAAAAATTAGGGAAATGATGGAAAAAATGTATCAGCCACGCTAAAATGTATTTTATAGATACCAATGTTTTTATTCGGGTTCTAGTAAAAGATAATGAGAAATTTTTTAGAGAATGCTTAAGTTTTTTAAATTTGATAAAAAAGGATGAAATTCGGGCTTTTACTTCTACCTTAGTTTTAAGTGAAGTTGAATGGGTTTTGGATGGCTTTTACAAATTTGAAAAACAAAAAGTAATTGAAGCCCTGGATGGAATTATTAAACTTAAAAATTTGAAAATAATTGATAAATTTGATCCTCAATTAGCTTTAGATATTTTCCAGAAAAATAATGTGAAATTTATTGATGCTTTGATTTCCTCAAATCCCCAAATTTTTCAAATGAAAATAATTATCATTTCTTACGATAAGGATTTTGACAAATTAAATGTTAAAAGAAAGGAACCAAAAGATGTCTTAAAAGGAATTTAGCGTAGGAAGTTTCTTTTGAGTTTATGGCAGCGAAAATAATGCCGAGAAGAAATACCTTTTCTCGGCCTCTTTTTTGGAGTTTTCCACACTTGACGCCGGTTAGAAGTTCGCTATTCTGGCAAATTATCCTTAATTATGCTTGTGGTTTTCCACAGATACACTTCTAACGGGGTTGATTTTATATTGAAATTAAGGTAAAATGGATTAATAAACATGCCAAAAATCAACCTAAAATTGTTTAAAAAACAGGCTAAAAAAGAGATCGAAAAAGCTCGGGATTTGAAGGATTTAAATGAGGTTTTTAATAAATATTTAGGGAAAAAAGGAGAGTTGACCCGGATCTTGCGGTCTTTGGAAAAACTGCCAAAATTAAGAAGAGCAAAGATTGGAAGTGAAGTTAATAAACTTAAAGATTTTTTGAAAATAAGGTTTGACCAAAGAGCTGAAGAAATCAAAGAAAAAATTAAAAAAGAGGCTGAAGCAAGAGAGTGGCTTGATATAACCTTGCCCGGAAAAAGACCGCTCTTGGGTCATCTTCATCCTCTAACCCAAGTTAAAAGAAAAGTTGAAGAAATTTTTCAGTCAATGGGATTTTCAGTGGTGGAAGGTCCGGAAATTGAAACCGAATGGTACAATTTTGATGCCTTGAATATTCCTAAAGACCATCCGGCTAGAGATTTGTGGAACACCTTGTGGCTAAAAAATAAAGGACTCCAACCCCCCCGCCACCCTCCCTCCTCCAGAGGAGGGGGGCCCCTCGCTAAGCTCCTTTTACGAACCCATACCAGTCCTGTTCAGATTCGCTATATGGAAAAGAATCAACCCCCTTTAAGAATTATTGTTCCGGGAAGAGTTTTTAGACATGAGGCAACAGATGCTAGCCATGAAATTAATTTTTATCATATTGAAGGATTGATGTTGAGTAAGGATATTTCCGTAGCTAATTTTAAAGCAGTGATTAGCGAATTTTTCAAAAGATTTTTCAATCGGGAGATTGCCATTCGAATGCGGCCAAGTTATTTTCCCTTTGTTGAGCCTGGCTTTGAAGTAGATATAATCTGTTTAATCTGTGGTGGCAAGGGTTGTTCAGCTTGTGGTCAATCGGGCTGGATGGAGATGATGGGAGCAGGAATGGTTCACCCGGCAGTCTTTAAGAATTCGGGCTTAGTACCAACCCCCCACCAGTATAGTGGTGGGGGGTGGCAGGGCTTTGCTTTTGGAATGGGCTTTGACCGATTAGCTATGATGAAATACAAAATTAATGATATCAGACTATTTTATTCAGGCGATTTAAGGTTTTTACAACAATTTTAAGGATACCGCTACGAAATACGAAAAAGTACGAATATACGAAAACGATATTATTCATTCTTTAGCAATTTCGTATATTCGTAAATAAATTCGTATTTCGTAGCCAACTTATGAAGTTTTCTTATAATTGGTTACAATCTTTTTTTTACCCTGTTAAATCCAGCAAAGCTGGTGCAAAGCAATTTAACAGGGTGAAAAAAAAGTTAGCCAAACCAGAAAAGCTGGCCGAGCTTTTGGCTCTTCACGCTTTTGAGGTAGAGGAGGTGGAAAAAACAGGGATGGACTGGATTTTAGACATTGCTGTTTTGCCAAACAGGGGTCCAGATTGTTTTTCTCATTTAGGAATTGCCCGTGAAATAGCCGCCATCACCGGCTTAAAATACACAGGTCCGACCTGGGCAGTTAAAGAAGATAAAGAAATTAAAGCTAAAGATTTTGTTTCAGTGGAGGTGAAAAATAAATTGGCCGGTCCGAGATATACGGCCAGGGTGATTTGCGATGTTAAAGTTGGTTTTTCGCCAAAGTGGCTGAGAGAGAGGTTGGAGGTCTGCGGATTAAGACCAATTAATAATGTGGTTGATGTTGCTAACTATGTAATGCTGGAAACCGGCCAACCTCTTCATGCTTTTGATGGAGAAAAGCTCCAAGACCGAAAAATTATTGTCAGGTTTGCCAAGGAAGGCGAGAGAATTGTCACTTTGGATGAGGAAAAATATGATTTGGATGGGAACATTCTGGTTATTGCTGATGCCAAAAAACCAGTGGCCATAGCTGGAATTAAAGGAGGTAAAGCTCCGGAAATTGATTTAAAAACCAAAGTTGTTGTTTTAGAGTCGGCCAATTTTAACTCCCGAGTTATCCGGCGAGGCTCAAAAAGAATTGATTTAAAAACCGATGCCTCCTGGCGTTTTGAACACGGCCTTGACCCAAACCTGACTGAATTAGCCATAAACAGAGCAGCCTCTTTAATTCAAGAAGTTGCTGGAGGAAAAGTAGCCCAAGGTTTGGTTGATTTTTATCCCAAAAAAGTTTTACCAAAAAGAATTAAATTAGATTTGGATTATATTGAGAGATTATTAGGAGTAAAAATTCCTCAAAAAGAAATAAAAAACATCTTAAAAAGATTAAATTTTAGACTTTCCAAAGTGGCACTTTGGAAGATAGAGGTGGAGGTGCCAACTTTTAGGTTAGATGTTTCTTTGCCCGAGGATTTGATTGAGGAGATTGGCCGGATTTATGGCTATCAGAAAATTCCGGCTTGCTTTCCCATTGCTGTGCTGCAACCGCCAAAAAGAAATTTAGATATTTTCTGGGAAGATTTAACCAAAGATATTTTGAAAGAAGTCGGTTTTAGTGAAGTTTACAATTATTCTTTTATTTCTGAGAAAGATAGGGAGGTTTTTAAATACAAAAATACCGAGATAGTAGAAGTAGAGAACCCAACCAGTTTTGATTTTCAATACTTGAGGCCGAGTTTAATTCCCAATTTGTTAAAAAATATTGAAAAGAATTTTAGAAGTTTTGCTGAAATTAAGATTTTTGAATTGGGAAAGATTTTTAAAAAGGATTTTAAAGAAAAAAAGGCCTTGACCGGAGTAATAACCGGAGAGGCCTTTTATCAGGCAAAAGGAGTAGTTGATTTGTTATTAAATAAGATGGGAATTTCTAATGTTTGGTACGATGAGTACCAACCAACGTCTGAGGAAAGTAAAATCTCCATCTGGCAGCCAAAAAAGTGTGCTGAAATAAAGGTTAATCATGAGGAAATTGGTTTTCTGGGAGAGATTTCTCCAAGGGTCTTGGATAGTTTAAAAATTGGAGCTAAGGTGACCGTCTTTGACATTGATTTTGAAAAACTTTCTAAGTTAGCTTCAGAAGAACATGAATATCAGCCAATTTCTCGATTCCCGTCGGCTATTAGAGATTTGGCAATTTTGGTTCCCCGAGAAACCAGGGTGGAAGAAGTTTTAAACAAAATTGAAACCGCAGGTGGCTTGCTGATTCGCGATATTGACCTTTTTGATATTTACGAAGGTGAAGAGTTGCCGGCCGGCAAGAAAAATTTAGCCTTTCATATAATTTATCAAGCCCAAGACCGAACCCTGACTTCTAAAGAAATTGACGAGATACAAGATAGAATAATTAAAGTTTTAGAAAGTGTGTCAGACTGGGAAGTTCGAAAATAACCGAAGCCGGTGTACGAATTTACCGAAGTCGCTTTCCGTTTATTCGTATATTCGTATAAATTCGTAATTCGTAGAGTTATGAAAAAAACTAAAAAAGAAGAAACCTATCGGGCAGAAGATATTTATGTCTTAGAAGGTCTTGAGCCGGTTCGGAAAAGACCGGCAATGTATATTGGCTCAACCGGACCCGATGGTTTACACCATCTTTTGGTTGAAGTAGTTGCCAACAGTTGCGACGAGGCGGTCATGGGTTATTGTTCAGATATCAAAGTTTCTCTTTTGCCTCAAAACAGAATCAAGGTTGAGGATAATGGCCGGGGAATTCCGGTTGCCAAACATCCCCGGACAAAAAAATCGGCTTTGGAAACAGTGATGACTTATTTGCATGCCGGCGCCAAATTTGGCGGAAAGATTTATGTTTCAACTGGTGGTCTTCACGGAATAGGAGTTTCGGCAGTCTGTGCCCTCTCTGATTTTATGAGAGTAGAAGTTTGTCGGGATGGCCAGAAATATTTTCAAGAATATTCTCGGGGAAAGCCAAAGACAAAAGTAAAAAAGGCAGGCATTTGCAAAAGTACTGGCACAACAGTTATTTTTGAACCGGATTCTCAAGTTTTCCCAGAAATTAAGATGAATGTAAAAAGAATTTTAAATCATTTAAGGCAACAGGCCTATTTAAACAAAAGTTTAAAAATCAGTTTAATTGATCAACGGCAAAAACCGGATAGCACCTATACTTTTTACTTTGAGGGAGGATTACCTTCTTATATCAAACATTTAATTAGAGGCCAAATCCCTCGCCATCAAAATATCTTTTACGGAATTGGCAAGAAAAATGGAACAATCGTTGAGACGGTTTTTCAATATACCGATGAATACGAATGCTATGAGGAATGTTTTGCTAATAATGTCTGGACCCAAGATGGCGGAACTCATTTAACCGGCTTTCGCACCGCCTTGACCAGGACTTTCAATGACTATGCCAGAAAAAATGGCTTTCTGAAAGAAAATGATGAAAATTTAACTGGCGAAGATATTAGAGAAGGCTTAACCTCAGTGGTGGCAGTGAAAATAAAAGAACCCCAATTTGAGGGCCAAACCAAGACCAAACTGGGTAATCCCGAAGCCAAAGTGGTGGTTGAGCAAGTTGTTTCGGAAACCTTAACTGATTTTTTGGAGAGAAATCCTCAAGATGCTAGAAGTATTATTGAAAAGTGTGTTTTATCCCAGAGAGCGAGAAAGGCAGCCAAAGCGGCCAGAGAAACAGTTTTAAGAAAGGGAGTTTTAGAAGGATTGGCTTTGCCCGGGAAGTTGGCTGATTGTGTTTCCCGAAAACCGGAGGAATCAGAACTATATATTGTTGAAGGAGAGAGTGCAGGTGGATGTTTTTTTGGAGATACAAAGGTTGCTTTAATTGACGGAAGAAATTTAAAGTTTCAAGAATTAGTTAATGAAAGCAAGAAAGGAAAAAGGAATTATTGCTATACGATAAAGAAAGATGGCAGAATAGGAGTTGGTTTAATTCAAAATCCTAGAAAAACTCGAAAAAATACGAAAGTTATAAAAATTATTCTTGATAATAACGAAGAAATTATTTGTACACCTGACCACCTTTTCATGTTAAGAAATGGTTTTTATAAAAAAGCAAAAGAGCTTACCTCGAAAGATTCTTTAATGCCTTTATATCGTAAATATTCAAAAATCAAAGATGGATTTAAGATTGATGACTATGAGATTATTTATGACCGGAGAAGTCACAAGTGGGTCTATACTCATCTTTTAGCCAGTGAATATAATTTTAAAAATAAAAAACATATAGATAAAAGGAATTCTTGTATTCACCACAAAGATTTTAATAAATTAAACAATAATCCTGATAATTTAGTTTGGATGAATAAACAAAAACATTTAGAATTGCATGCTAAGGTGGTAAAAGAAACTATGGCGAAGCCAGAAATTCAAGAGAAGATAAGAAAAATACATCAGTCAAAAGAATTTCGAGAAAAAGTTAGAGCTACACTGTTAAAAATGAGTGAGATGCTAAGCAAAAGAGCAAAAAAACAATGGGAAGATGAAGAATATAAGCAATATATGATTCAGAAATTCAAAGAATTTTACCAAAAAAATAAAAAATACCGTGAAAGAAATAATAAAATCTTATATGAAAATCAAAAAAGATATTGGAGCAACCCAAAGAATAGAAGAAGATGGGCCGAGAAAGTAAAAGAATATTTTGAGAAACATCCAGAAAAGAAAGAAGAACTCTCGCTTAAAGCAAAAAAGCAATGGAAAGATAAAAAACTTTTAAAATGGAGATCACAAAAAACGAAAGAGCAGTGGACTCCGGAGTTTAGAATAAAAAGAAAAATCGCTTATAATAAAACCTATCAAGAAAAAGCTTTTCAATTGATGAGAAAAATTTTTGAAAAATATGGGGAATTAAATAAAGAAAAATACAATGAAGAAAGACTAGAGAGAAATGACAAAAGTATTTTAAGATTTGATACAATTTGCCAGCGCTTTTTCGAAAATAACGAGAAAAAGCTGAAAGAAGCTGTCTTAAATTACAATCATCGGATTAAAAAAATTATTAAATTAAGAAAGAAAATGGATGTTTACGATTTAGAAGTTGAGGACACTCATAATTTTGCCTTAGCTTCAGGTATATTCGTTCACAATAGCTCGAGGCAGGCCCGCAATCGGCACTTTCAGGCAATTCTGCCTTTGCGGGGAAAAATATTGAACGTTGAAAAAGCCCGGCTTGATAAAATTTTGTCTTCAAAAGAAATCAAAGCCCTGATTATTGCTTTGGGAACCGCAGTGGCCGAGGATTTTAATGTTGATAAAGTTAGATACCACCGCATAATTATTATGGCTGATTCCGATGTCGATGGTCAGCATTTACGCACCTTGCTCTTAACACTTTTCTACCGCTATTTTAAGCCGCTCATTGAAAAAGGCTATCTCTATATTGCCCAGCCACCGCTTTACAAGATTCAATCGGGAAAAGAAATTAAACATGCCTATACTGAAGATCAGAAACTGGCGGTTTTGAAATCACTAAAAAAAACCTCCGGCATTTCTATCCAAAGGTATAAAGGTCTGGGAGAAATGAATGCGATTGAGCTTTGGGAGACGACCATGAATCCCCAAAACCGGATTTTACTTCAGGTAACCATTGAGGACGCTAAAGAGGCTGATAGAATTTTTGATATCTTGATGGGGAATGAAGTTTTACCAAGGAAAAAGTTTATCCAGGCCTGGGCCAAAAAAGCAAAAAATTTAGACATTTAATATGTTTAATAAAATCACCACTTTTCTAAAGGAAGTTCAGCTGGAGATGAAAAAGGTTAACTGGCCAACCAGAGAAGAAACAATCAGGTATACCTTGATGGTCATTGCGGTATCTGTGGCAGTGGCCATATTTTTAGGTGGCTTTGATTTCATTTTTACAACCTTATTAGATTGGTTTATTATTAAATAACCACTATGCCCAAACAGAAATTACCTAAAGAAAAAAATTGGTATGTCATTCATACTTACTCTGGTTATGAAGATGCCGTTGCCAAAAATTTAAAGCAACGGATTGAATCATTGGGCATGGAAGATAAGATTTTCAACGTTATTGTTCCAAAAGAAAAAAAGATTAAAATAAAAAATGGCAAGAGAAAAGTGATTGAAGAGAAAATCTACCCTGGCTATGTCCTGGTGGAAATGGTGGTGACCGATGATTCCTGGTATGTGGTCAGAAATACCCCCAATGTTACTGGTTTTGTTGGCGCTGGTACCACTCCGGTTCCAGTTTCAAAAGAAGAAATTGATAATTTGAAGAAAAGAATGGGAGTGGAAGCTCCCCAATATAAAATTGAGGTGAAAGTTGGAGATTTAGTAAAAATTACCGACGGTCCTTTTAAAGATTTTGATGGAAAAGTTTCCGAAATTGATGAAGAGAAGGGAAAGGTAAAGGTTTTGGTTAATATGTTTGGCCGAGATACCCCGGTGGAACTGGATTCATTACAAATCAAAAAACTATGAAAAAAGTTAAAGCAATCGTCAAATTACAAATTCCGGCTGGTCAGGCCACACCCGCCCCGCCAGTTGGTCCGGCTTTGGCTCAGCATGGTCTAAATATTGTCGAATTTTGCCAGAAATTTAATGAGGCAACCAAAGATAAAGAAGGTTTTACTATTCCAGTGGAAATTACGGTTTATGAAGATAGAAGTTATGATTTTAAATTAAAAAGTCCTCCGGCTTCGGAACTTTTAAAAAAGGCAGCTGGAATTGAAAAGGGTGCTGGCGAACCAAATCGAATTAACGTTGGCAAAATTACTCGAGCCCAACTCAGAGAAATTGCTGAGAAAAAAATGGCAGATTTAAATGCCGAAAATATTGAAGCGGCAATGAAAATTATTGAAGGCACGGCCAAAAACATGGGAATTGAAATAACAAGTCAATGAAGCTAAAGCTTCATTTGCCTGAGCATTAGCGAAGGCGAGAGAAGAAGCTTGCTTCTTCGAACCCACCTTCGTCCCTTTCGGGACTCGGTCTATGATTCTTTCTGATAAGGACATAAAAAAATATATAAAAGAAGGAAAGATTAAAATCAAACCAAAACCTGTTTTTAAAAACCAACTAGGACCTTGTTCTATTGATTTACATTTAGGCAATGTTTTTAAGACCTTCAAACCCTCTGAATATCCCTATTTAGACCCGAAAAGGAAAATTGATTTCGAAGCAATTATGGAGGAAATCAAAATTGAAGATGGGGGGCCATTCATTTTGCAGCCAAAGAGTTTTGTTTTAACAACCACCAAAGAGGAATTCTCCATCAGCAATGATTTGATGGCTAGACTTGATGGGAGATCGTCTCTGGCCAGAATGGGAGTGGTAGTCCATTTAACCTCAGCTCGATTTGATCCCGGTTGGCAAGGGAAAGCAGTAATAGAACTCGGCAATATGGGAACAATGCCAGTAATTTTATATGTCGGAACGACCCGAATTTGCGCCTTGACTTTTGAAACTCTTTCCAGTCCAGTCGAAATTCCTTATTTAAAACAAAAAGACCACAAATACGCCAAACCCAAATCCCCCCAGGCCAGCAAAATTAGTCGTGAATTAAAGAGAAAATGAAAATGAAGCCCCTTTTAACTTCAGATTTAAAGGTAAAATTTTTAGGGATAACTCCTGTTCTCAATGATAAGACAGGGGTTTTAAATCCCCAACAAATTGTTTCTCTCTCTAGCTTAGCAACATTTAAAGGAAGATCGATTAAAAAACTTTTAAAAGAAATTGAGGAAAAAGGCCAGAATTTGGATGAGAGAATTAAATTAATTTTACAAAGATCTTCTCTAAGAGGTCATGCTTCCATTGCTACCACTCCTTCCCTTTGCCTCAATTACGAAGGAAGTAAATTTTTAGATTCGGCCTTAACTGGGATTTACTTTTCTTCCTCTTTGGTTTCTTCGGGTAGAAGAACCGAAACTACTGAAAAAGATATAGTTTTTCCTGATAGAATTTTTCAAAACAAAAAAGCAAAAAAAATTTACGAGGGAACCTCAGCAAGAATTATTAAATTTTTCAATTTTCTTTTATCACAGGGAATTCAAAAAGACGAGGCAAGCAAAATTTTACAATACGGAATTTATGGCACTGGAGTAATTCAGTTACCAATTGAAACAATTATTGGATTAAAAAGGGAATATTTAGCTGAAAAAGACTGGATGCCAGAAGAAACAGGTTTTTTATTGAAGAAAATTGAAAAAGAAACAAAAAAATTAGGTGTAGATTTACTTTATTCCACCAGAGCGGCCGCCCCCCGAAATGTTTATCCTTATCCAAACATCTTTAAAGACCCCCAAAAATCAAATTTAACCAGAGAGCTTAGAAAAAGCGAAAAATTGATTGATGGCTCAAAGATTGTTTCTTTGGATACTTCAATCACTCCGGAGTTAAAAAACAAATTAGCCCGATTGGAAAAAAAGAAAAAAGAAGCATTTTCTTCTCCGATAAAAATTAAAAAAGAATGGCTCAATTTTTTAGTTTCGCTTCAAGAAGTTCTCCGGGATTACAATTCAGCCTTGAGGATTAAAGTTTTATCTTCTGTTCCCTGGCGAGTTTGGGGGGAGAAAAAGAGACATCGAACCTGCCCCCAGATTATTGAATCAATTTATTATTGTATCGAAAGAGCATCTAAAAGATTCAAAAAATTTAAAATAAAAATCAGCTCGGGCCAGATTAACAAAAAATTACTCAAGGAGGTTGAAGAGGTCTTTTCTATTCCACCTTCAATTAAACGAAATAAAGAACTTTTATCAGAGTATCTTTTAGTTGCCTTAAAATCTTTTCAAGGATATCAAAACTTAGTCAAATTAAAAATTAAACCACGAGATGCAATCTTCTTAATTCCCCGGGCAGTCAAAATTGATATTTTACAAGAGTATGATTTATATAACCTTTTAACAGGATATTATCCGTTAAGGGTTTGCCAGACGGCTGAAGAAGAGATGAGAAGGAATTCTCTAAGAGAAGTAGCCCAAATAAAAAATGTTTTAACTAAAAAAGGTTTAGGATTTTTGAATAAATTTATTGTTCCAAAATGCCAAATCGTTGGCTTTTGCCTTGAAGATAAAAGCTGTCCAATGATTTTTAATTCAGTTAAAAGCTACAATGAAAAATTCCACCAGGAAATGAAAGAAGAGTTAAAAAAGAAATTTCAAGAAAATTTAAAAAATCTAAGGAAAGAGGCTTAAATGTTACATATAAAAAAGCCATGGCAAAATAATATGTAAGATTTGGAAATTGAATTGTTATTTAACATTTTTATAAAAACGGTATGATTTTAGGAGTTAAAAAACTTTTAGAGTTAGTTAAAGAAAAGCAGTTAGTTGAAAATTTATCAGAAAGAGAGTTAAAAAATCCGGAAGGAGCTGGTTTTGATATTAGAATAGGGGAGTTATACGAAGTTTCAGGAAAAGGATTTTTGGGGATTGAAAAAAGGAAAACGCCAAAAATTAAACTGATTGCTAAATACAACAGGAAAAAAGCCAAAAGGATATTCTTGAAGCCCCAGACTTATTATCTAATGAAAACAGTTGAGAAATTAAATGTGCCAGAGAATCTTTTGGCCCTCTTTACTCCTCGTTCCACTCTTTATCGCTCAGGCGTTTATATTTTTGGCGGCCAGTCAGCGCCAGGTTACAAAGGGGAGCTGACAATGGGAATTTACAATTTCAGGAAAGAACCCTTTGAATTGGAAATGGGCTCTCGGGTTTTACACATTATGTTTTTTGAAGTCAAAGGTGAGATAAGTTTATACCGTGGCCAATGGCAAGGAGGTAGAGTTACCACCAAGAAAAAAGAAAAACAAATATGAATAAAAATCCTTATCCGGGAAAATTCATTGTTTTTGAAGGGCTAGATGGGTCAGGGACGACGACTCAGGCAAATTTATTATTTAAATATTTGAAAAAACAAGGTAAAAAAGTTTATTTAACCGGTGAACCCACCCGTTCTTTAATTGGCGGTTTAATTGAGGGCCAGATTGCTGGTGACTGGAAAAGTTCTCCCGAATGCCTTCAGCTATTATTTACGGCTGACCGGGCTCATCATTTAGAAAAAGAGATAATTCCTTTACTGAAAAAAGGAATAACGGTAATTTGCACCAGATATATTCTTTCTACTTTAGCTTACGGTTCCATCAATATTAAAGATAGCCAATGGTTGATAAATCTTAACAAAAAATTTATCTGGCCAGACATAACCTTTCTTTTGATGGTCCCTCCAAAAATCTGTATTCAAAGAATCAAAAAAGAAAGATTTCACAAAGAATTATTTGAAAAAGAGGAAAAATTAAAAAAAGTTTTAAAAAACTATTTAAAATTTACCAAAAAATTTAAAAATACCTATGTCATCAATGGCGAAGAGCCAATTAAAAAAGTAGGCGAAGGGATTAAAAAAAATCTATGAGCTATCAACCAAAAATTGGGCTGGAAATTCATGTAGAACTCAATACTTGGAGTAAAATGTTTTGTTCCTGTCTCAACGATCCGGATGAAAGGCACCCAAACGTGAATATCTGTCCGATTTGCACTGCGCAGCCAGGAAGTTTACCTGTTATTAATGAAGAAGCAGTGAGAAAAACAATAAAAACTGGGTTAGCCTTAAATTGTCAGATTCCGGAATATTCCAAATTTGACAGAAAGAATTATTTTTACCCTGACCTTCCTAAGGGCTATCAAATATCCCAAGAATATAAACCTCTTTGCCTTGGAGGTTTTTTAGAAATAAATAGTAAGAAAATCAGAATTAAGAATATCCACCTCGAAGAAGACACGGGCAGCTTGATACACCCTTCAGACGCTGATTATTCTTTAGTTAATTTTAATCGGGCCGGAGTTCCTTTAATGGAATTGGCGACCGAGCCGGATATGGATTCAGCTAAAGAGGCGAGGAAATTTGCCGAGGAACTCCATTTAATTATGCATTATCTTGATGTTTCTGATGCTGATATGGAAAAAGGCCAGATGAGAGTGGAAGTCAACATTTCTTTGAGTAAAGAAAAAGGAGTATTGGGAACTAAAGTGGAAATTAAAAATCTTAATTCTTTCAGGGCGGTGGAACGGGCGATTGAGTACGAGATTAAAAGACAGACAGAATTACTAAATCGGGGAGATAAAATTATTCAAGAAACCAGGGGCTGGCTCGATGTAAAAGGAGTAACTGTTAGTCAAAGAGAAAAAGAATTCGCTCAGGATTACCGCTATTTTCCTGAACCTGATTTACCACCCCTGCATTTTACAAAAAAAGCAATTGAAGAAATTCGAGCCGAAATCCCTGAGTTGCCACAGCAAAGGAGGGTGAGATTAAAAAGAGAATACGAATTAGATGAAAAATCAATTGAGATTTTTGTCTATAATAAAGATTTAGGAGAATATTTTGAGAAAGCAGTTTCAGAATTACCGCCGAATTTGCCAAAAGAAAGTCTTTCAAAGATGATTAAGCTAACTTCAAATTATATCATTACTGATTTACAGGGGTTATTAAAAGAAGCTTCGGCTCGCCCTCCTAAATTTTCAGAGAAAATTTTGGAGGGTAAAGATTTTTTAATTACTCCGGAAAACTTCGCCGAATTCATAACCTTAATTCATGAAGGGAAAATTTCCAGTAAAATTGCCAAAATTGTTCTTGGCGAAATGTTTTCTACTGGTGCCGACCCCTCCCATATTATTGAGGAAAAAGGATTAATCCAAATAACGGACAAAGCTGAAATTGAAAAAATTATTAAAGAAGCCATTAGAAAAAATCCAAAGGCAGTTGAAGATTTTAAAAAAGGAAAAGAAAATGCTTTTCAATATTTAATTGGCCAAATAATGGTCCAAACCAAAGGAAAAGCCAATCCTGAAATCGTTGTTACAATTTTAAACCAGCTCTTGACAAAAATTAAATAATATAGTATGATTATTGATTAAAATAAAGTTCTTTTAAAAATGGAAAGGAGGAAAAAGGAATGTTAAAGATATTAGTTATCGATGATGATATGGATGTGTGTGAGATAATGAAAATTTGTCTCCGAGACTTGGGCCATGAGGTTGTGACGTTCAATAATGGCCCAGAGGGGATTCAGAAATGTGACGAGAGTTATGATTTAGTCATAACTGATCGTCGAATGCCGGGGATGCTCGGTGAGGAGGTGATTCATAAGATAAAACGCCTTTTCCCCAACATAAGGGCCGTCTTAATGACAGGCGATTTAAATGAAGCAGTGAGGCCAACTATAATAGCAGCTGGGGCTGAGGAGATCTGGCCCAAGCCGCTCGATCTTGATAGGGTTAAGCAATTTCTAGAAAATTTTTACAAAGGAGGTGAGAAAGAAAATGGTAAAGACAAAAGTTATTAAGATTAGAACAAGAGCGAACGAAGAGGAGACAGCTGCAGCTGCTGAAAAAATCGAAAAAAAACTTGTTGAAATCGGAAGGGAAGTTCTTCACGCTTATTCTGTTGCTACCGATGGGTTTGTTATTGATACCATCATCGTACGTACTACAAAATGATTGATTGTCCCAGGAACTAATAAGGCCAACCACAATACGGTTGGCCTTTTTTCTATTTATTCAAAAATTCTTTTGCTAATTTTTCGGCTTCTTTGTAATTTTTTATCCAGTGAATTCGTCGGTCGCGCTTACACCAAGTCATTTGACGCTTGGCGTAATTTTGGAGTTCTTTTAAGGAATTTTCAATCATTTGTTGGTAGTTCAATTTTTTTTGTAAGTATTGAGCTATTACTCGATAATGAATTCCAAATTCTTCAATTCTCTGCCAGGATAACCCCATTTTTTTTAATTTTAAAACTTCTTTTAAAAATCCCTGCCTTAACCATTTAAAAAACCTTTTTTTGATTAAGGAGCTTAGCTCCTTTTTTTCTTTTTTAATTCCAATCATTAAAATAGGGTGGGGTAGAGGCTCTTTTTTGAAAATAGGGACACGTCCAATTTTTTTTACGATTTCTAAAGCCCGGATTAATCTCCTTTTATTTTTTGACTCGATAGTTTTTGCTCTTCTTGGGTCAAGTTTTTTCAAAATTTGGTAGAGTTCTTCTGTTGATTTTTTTTCCAATTCTTTTCTCAATCTCCAATCTGGCGGTACTTCCGGAATTATTATTCCATCTACCACTGCCTGAATATAAAAACCAGTTCCACCACATAAAATAGGGACGTGTACATTTTTTAGAATTTTATTAATTGCTTTAAGGGCTAATTTTCTGTATTGAATTACGGTAAATCTTTTTTTTGGTGAGGCTACATCTAAAAGATAATGGGGGATACCTTTCATTTCTTTTTTTGTTACTTTGCCGGTCCCAATATCCATTCTCCTATATACCTGCCTGGAATCAGCCGAAACAATTTTGCCATTAAACTTCTTAGCGAGCCTCACCGCCAACTCCGATTTCCCGGAAGCCGTCGGCCCCAAAATAACGATAAGTTTCTTTTCCATTTATCCAACACCCGGTGTTGGTTAATTAACACCGGGTGTTAATGATATCTCTTAAGATTTTTTCTCTTCGTTTTTTTTCTTGCAAGGGGACATTGTCTTTCGTCTGAAAAGCAGCTGTGCCCGGCCGGGGAGAGTATTTTGAAATATAGGCCAAATTAAATTTAATTCCTTTAAATAATTTCACCGTATTTCCAAACTGCTTTTTGGTTTCACCGGGAAAGCCAACAATAACATCAGTAGATAAATTAATGTCAGGAATTTTTTCTCGGATTTTTTTAACCAAATTTTTGTATTGTTCAATTGTGTAAGGCCGATTCATTTTCTTTAAAATTTTATTGTCGCCAGATTGAACCGGCAAATTCAGATATCTGCCAAATTTCTCACATTGAGCCAAAGTTTCTATTAACTCATCAGAAAAATTTTTTGGATGGGGAGAAGTGAAAAGAACTTTAAAGTTTCCTGGAATATCATTTATCATTTTCAAAAGTTTGGCAAAATTAATCGAAGGATCAGTAGGGGATTGATAATCATTAACATTCTGGCCCAAAAGCCAGATTTCTCTTGCCCCGTTAGAAATTTTATTTCTAATGGGGTTCAATTCTTTTTTAACTACATTTTCAACTTCTTCTAAAATCTCTTCGTGATTACGACAAAATAAAGGCCCGCGGACCAAAGGCACAACGCAATAGGTGCAAGCCCAGTTACAACCATTAGAAATGGGAACAAAAGCCGAAAAATTATTTCGATATTTTGGTGGAATATTTAAATAATTAATACTCCCACTTATAGTACCACAGACTAGTCTATGGTACTGTAAATTTTTTGACCAATTTGGTAAGTCTTTAATGTCTAAAATTAATTCAAAGATATTTTTGAGTTTTTTTCTATCTTCTTTTAAAATGCAGCCAGTTAAAATAGTTTTTAGCTTTTTATTTTTCTCTTTTAATTTTTTAAATTTCGGGGAAAGCCCATAAACTCGGTCCACTGCTGACTGTCTAACTGAACACATATTGGCCACAATCAAATCAGCCTCATTTATATTCGAAGCTGGCTGATAACCTTTCTTTTCTAAAATGGTAGAAATTCTTTCAGAGTCAGACTTATTCATTTGGCAGCCAAATGTAATTATAAAGTATTTCATAAAAATTATTTTACAATAAAAAAACGGCCTTTTCAAGACCGTTTTTTTCTAATCACTCACTTATTTTATTCTTTCTCCGGAATGACTTGAATTGGCTGAATTTGTTGAATTTGGCATTTTCCCTCGATACATTTTGATTTTACTCCGATGCAAAGCGGTTGGGGACGGCCTGGCATCACTGGACCGCAAAGAGGTTGAGGGCAGTCAGCATCGGTTTGACACTCTTTTTCTTTGCATTTCCCTTTGTAATCCATCTCTACTCCAGCTAATTTAGCGAAACATTCATTACTAAAGTTTTTCCATCTTTGCCACAAACTGGATCCCATTCTAAGGTGCAGACCTGAATCTCTTCGGTAGCCCTTTCTCGTTCCCTGACTTCAATTCTTTCTATTACCTTTACTTTCCCTTCTTCTAA